>Ga0194060_10000963_pt1 | contig 21028 bp, 22 predicted proteins | sample SepL225m_MetaG_FD_163427 | JGI IMG/M metagenome (GOLD analysis project Ga0194060, IMG submission 163427) | Anoxic zone freshwater microbial communities from boreal shield lake in IISD Experimental Lakes Area, Ontario, Canada - Sep2016-L222-5m | ecosystem: Environmental > Aquatic > Freshwater >... | reverse complement strand
TTCTGGGACTGGAATCTCGACACCGGGCGCGTCCGACGCCACGAAGGCGGGAGCCAGACGCCGGGTGATGCGCTCGACGTCGCCGATTGCGACGTGACGCAATGGATGGACGACTACCACCCGGACGACCGCGCTGCCGTGTGGCAGTGCTTCGAGGATCACCTGGACGGGCGGACGGCGAACTACAGCATAGAGTGCAGGATTCGGGCTGGAGGGGCAGGCTACCGCTGGATTGAGGAACGGGGAGCCGTGGTGAAACGTGACGCCAAAGGCAAACCCGTCCGGCTGACCGGCGTCAACATCGATATTTCCGAGCGGAGAAAGACCGAGGCCGAGCGGATCGAACTCGAAGCCCAGCTTCGGCAGGCCCAGAAAATGGAATCGGTCGGCCGCCTGGCGGGTGGCGTGGCCCACGACTTCAACAACATGCTCGGTCTGATCCTTGGACATGCGGAGCTGGCGATCGAGCAGGTAGGCCAGGGGCAGGCGCTACGTGAGGACCTCGAGGAAATCCGCACCGCAGCCACGCGCTCTGCGGCGCTGACGCGCCAACTGCTGGCGTTTGCCCGCAAACAGACGATTGCGCCCAAAGTGCTGGATCTGAATGAAACGGTCACGGGCGTGGTCGCGATGCTGCGCCGGCTGGTCGGCGAAGAGATCGACATCCGGTGGCAGCCGGGTGTGGACCTGTGGCCGATCAACATGGACCCGTCGCAGATTGAGCAGATGCTGGCGAACCTGAGCGTCAACGCGCGCGACGCGATCGCGGGTGTCGGCACGCTGACGATCCGCACGGACAACTGCGGGCTTGGCGAGGAGTACTGCGCGGGTCACCCGGGGTGCGTTCCCGGCCAGTATGTTCGGCTTGAGGTGTGCGACACCGGCTGCGGCATGGACGAGCACACGCGGACCCAGGCGTTCGAGCCGTTCTTCACCACCAAAGAGGCGGGCCACGGCACGGGCCTCGGCTTGTCGATGGTGTACGGGGTCGTCAAACAGAACAACGGCTTCGTCGATCTGGTCAGCGCGCCGGGTCTGGGAACCACGTTCTCGATCTACCTGCCTCGGTACGTGGGCGCATCAGAAGAGGTCGAGGTCGTCGGCGGGCTGCGGCCGGCTCGTCCGGGCCACGCGACGATCCTGCTGGTGGAGGACGAGAAGCCCTTCCTGGCCGTCACCAAGCGGGTGCTCGAGCGGTGGGGCTACACCGTGCTGGCGGCTGGCACGCCAGCCCACGCGATGAGACTGGCCGAGGCACACGGGGGCGAGATCGATTTGCTCCTCACCGACGTGGTCATGCCCGAGATGAACGGCGAGACCCTGTCCAGGACCCTGCTGTCCCGGCATCCGCATCTCAAGTGCTTGTTCATGTCCGGCTATACGGCAGACGTGCTCTCCCGCCACGGCGTGATGGAAGGCACGACCAACTTCATCCAGAAACCGTTCACGATGGAGATGATGGCGGCCAAGCTGCGCGAGACGTTGGGCATGGATCCGGATTGACGCCGAACCGGCGGACGCATCCCGAGCAGCGTCATGCCCCGCCCCGGGGGCGGATCCCGGGCGCGTCAGCGGCCCTGCGCTGCGAGCACCGTCTCCACGCGCCGCTCAAGATCGGTCACGCCGCAGTCGATCACGTCGATCACGTCGATCGCGTGATGACGGAAGACGTCGAGATCCTTCATCCCGGAACCCGTGAGGATGATGACCACGCGGTCGTGGCTCGCGATCGCGCCCCGCGCCCGCAGCTTGCGAACCGCAGCCAGGGTCGTCGCCGTTCCGGGTTCGACGAAGAAGCCGGCCCGCGCGTAGTGGATCTGGGACTCGAGAATCTCCTCCTCGCTCGCGTCCTCGCCGAGCCATCCGTACTCGATCGCCTTGGCCAGGATCTCCTCGCCGCCTGGCGGCTTGCCTGAGGTCAGGGCCTCGGCGACGGTGTGGAAGTCCTTGAAAGGCACCATTTCCCGGCTTCCGGTCTTGATGGCGCTGACCAGCGGGCTGTTGGCGGCAGCCTGGACCACGACCATGCGCGGGAGGCGCGCGACGAGTCCGGCCGCGAGCAGTTCGCGAAAGCCCTTGAACAGACCCCGAATGTGACCGCAGGCCGAGGTGGGAACCACGACGAAATCGGGGACCGACCCGTGGAGGGCCTCGAACAGTTCGAACGCCTCCATCTTGTAGCCTTCGGCCCGGATGGGTCCGTTGCCGGACACCACGCGCATCGAAAAGTGGGGGCCCAGGCCAAGAACCCGCGCCTTCATCGCCGTGTAGTCCGCCCCTCCGATTCTGAAGACGGTGGCGCCGTGGACCGCCATTGAGAGGATCTTTTCCTTCGGGGCGAAGTCGGGGAGAAACACCAGCACCCGAAGTCCCGCGCGGGCACCGTAGGCCGCCATCGACTGGCCCATGTTGCCGGTGGAGATGGTGGCGGTGAGCGCCTCGCCCCGTTCGGTCGCCATGATGGCGCAGGCGATCGAGCCCCTGTCCTTGAAGCTCCACGTCGGATTCGCGGTTTCGTTCTTGAGCAGGAGTTCGTCGATCCCGGTGTAGGCCTTCAAGGCCGGCCCCGCGTCGATCAGCGGCGTTTGGCCCTCACCCAGCGAGAGTTCGGGATGAAGGCCTTCGAAGGGCATGAACTCGGCAAACCGATCCCAGGTCCTGTCGCCCGGCCTGACGCGGGCCCGTTCGATTCCCGTCATCACGACTTCGAGGGACTCGCCGTTGTCGGCGAATTCCTCGATCCGATCGAAGGGATACTCGAGGCCGGTCGTCGTCGATCGCAGCGTCGGCTGCTTCATGCCTCCCCCTCTCACCGTCCGCCAAGCCAGTCGACCCTGACGCCACAACGCCCGGCAACGGCAGGTACGCACGAACCCGAAGGTGTCGATGCGGTCGTTCAGTGTCCGCGGACCGCGCCGCAGCGCGACGACTACCGCGGACAGGAGACGCCCGCCGGTGCGCCGGTGGGCGCGCCCATTCGGACGGTCGGCGATGCCAGCTTCTGAAACGACAGGTGCTGCACGGCGGGCGGCTGGGTTGGCGCCAGCGTGAAGAACACCCCGACCGTGCCGTTCGCGCATGTCATGTTGAACTGGCCCCGCAGCCAGTTCTCCGGCATCACGGGACCGGCGCCCGAGCACGCGCCCACCTCGTCTTTGAGCGCGCGGATCTCCGCCTGTCGCTGCGCGGACGGCTCGTCGAGGAAGAAGTTCCCGGCCGCAATCTGCCTGGCCTCCGCCTCGTCCCACCGATTCCACAAATTCAGAAGGTGATCGCGCATCTCGGTCTGTAAGGGCGTGGGTGGCAACTCGCGCCGACGCAACCCACCAGTCTCGAGCATGACGTCCCACGCCCGTCCGATTGGTTCCGACGGTCCCGCATACGTGAGCGTCGCCATCGCGAACATCCCCACGCCATCATCCGGCAGCCACGCCATATAGGATCCGAACCCCGGCAGCCCGCCGCCGTGCGCCACGATCCGCTCGAAGCGGCAGTCCGACGTCACGCGCAGCCCGAAGCCGTAGCCGGTCTCGGACGCCTGCGGCTTGCCGTTGACCAGTCGCGCCGTCAGGTTGGCGGGCGTCCACAGATGCGCCATCTCGCGCACCGAGGCGCGGCGGACCGGTCCCGTGTCCGCGTCGTCTCGGGCCGGCCACGCCGACAGGTGAAACGCGACGTATTTCCCCAGATCGGTAGCCGTGGTCAGCAAGCCGCCCATCGACCCGAACACGCCGTGCGGCAGGGGCGGCTCTTCCTCGTACGTCCCGTCCGGCTTGAGGCGGTACCCGATAGCGCGGCTCGCGGCGGGAACGTCCGCGAACCGAAACGTGGATCCGTCCATGTGCAACTTCGACAGAATCTCCGTGCGCACGTACTGCTCGTAGGGGACGCCGGCCGCCTTTGTCACGACGCGGCCTAGCAGGCCGAACGCGTAGTTGGAATATTCGTAACGGGTGCCGGGCGGCGTGGAGAACGGAATGCCCCTGGCGAGCCAGTCGTCCAGCATCGCCTCGGTGGCGCTCAACTGCTGATCGCCCCACGGGTTGTCTTCGGGAAAGCCCGCGCTGTGGCTCAGCAGCTGGCGGATGGTCAGCGGCGGCGTGTCGCGCGTGGGCAGCGCCATCCGCGAGAACTCTGGAATCCATCGCGACACTGGGTCTTCGAGCGACAGTCGACCATCGTCGCGCAGTTTCAGCACGGCCAGCGCCGTGAAGCTCTTGGTCATCGACGCAATACGGAACGCGGTGTCCGGCGCGATCGGCGCCTGCGAGGCGCGGTCGCGGACGCCGAACGATCCGATATGCGCTATCTGGCCGTCGATCACCACCCCCCAGATCATTCCGGGGATGTGTTCGTCGGTGGCATACGCGCGGAAGATGCGGTCGATCTCCGGCATCGCCGACTGCAGTTTAGCCACGCGGCCGGGGTCCGTGAATCGCGGCGGGGGATAAGGGTCGCTCGCCAGGATCGTCACCGTACCTATGACAGCGAAGAGCGCAATCAGTCGCACGTGAGCACGAATGCTTCTGGATGTGGCCGCGCCGGTGATGAGCATGTCGACCTCCCTGTGTTTAGTCTTTCCTGACGATATCGACCGAGATCTCCACCGCGGGAATCGTTCCTCTGTTCTCGAGCCAGTGTGTGGTGTTCCGATCCTCGGGCCAACCCACTCCCGGTCCATAGTCGGTCGCGGCTCCATCTCGATGGTCCGTGATCGTGCCTTGCAGGATATAGACGGTGCCTGGTCTGCCTTTATGGTCGTGAATCGGGCCGAAGACGCCTCCTGGCTCGATGGTCACCAGACGCATTCGAAGTTGGCGCCCTGCCATGCCCTCGATCTCAGGGCCCAGGTCGACCGTGGCAAGTAACTTCACCGCAACACCGTTCGTCTCAGGTGCCACCAGTTGGTTGTTCATCGTGTTCTCCTCATTGCGCGTACGCGGCCGGCTGACCCTCGAACAGCTCATTCAACAGCGTGGCGAGCCCGGGCGTTGCCCCGCGGGGTCCGCGTCGCGATGCTGTGTAGTCACGTCCGCATAGTCCGCCGCCTTCGGACGCATCCACGTCCACCGCCGAGTGTCGCTCAAGGGTAGCGCGAACGGAAGGCTCAGCGATAGGCGCCCGACCCCACCGGTTCAAGCACGTCGTGCGGGTGGGGCTGTTGGCTGGGGCTTGCTCTCGAAGAGGAACGGACTAACAAGAGCATCACTCCGGCACGGGTCATCCATTCAGCGTAACCGCGCGGGAAGGAGCACGCATGGTTGGTGTCATGTTCGAGATCCTTGGCGCAGGTGTCTTGGTGCTCCTGTTGTTGATGACGGGTGCTTCGATCTCATCTGGACGTTGGAGTCCGAATCGCACATGCCTGACAAAGCGCGGTTCGTGAGCGAAATCGTGCGGCTGCTGCAACCTGGCGGACGCGTGGTGACCGGCACCTGGAATCTGCGTGACACGCGAACCACGCCGCTGACAACCGCCGCGCCGTCCGTGTTATACTCCGACAAGATTGATAAGAATTAAAAACTCGGGCGTTGAGACACGCTACGGCGGCCCCCCTTCTGGTCCACGGGAGGTTGCAACGTAGAACACACTCTGGACCACAAGGTGACGACGTCTGCGAGTGATGCGGTGGGCAGTGATAGGTGGGCTTTTCGCGATAGCTTCTGTCACAGGCCGGGCGCAGGCCCCGGCCCCGCAGGTGACATTCCTCGGCGTGGGCGATCTGCCCGGTGGCGCCGTCCTCAGTATGGTGCGTGATGCGACCAAGTACAACGGCGTGCTCTACGCCGTCGGCGGCTCAGCTGCTCAGAGCCCGAATTTCGATACGGCATTTCTCTGGACGTGGGACGGCGCCTCAAGCCCCGTGCTCACGCCGTTGCCCAATCTTGTGGTCAACACGACGGCGGGCAACCCGGTGTTCGCCGCGGCGATCACCCCGGACGCCGCGTATATCGCCAGCCGCGTCCGCAGCGGATTGGGCGGGCAGCGCCTGGCCGTGCGAGTGACGACCAACGGCCTGACCAATCTGAATCTCAACGCTGCCCCGTTCACCGTCTTCGCGCAACCGACCGCCGCGACAGCGATATCCAACGACGGGGCGGTGCTCTATGGTCTGGCCAACGCGATGTCCCAGGCTGCGCGGTTTGACGTCACCAACGGTCAGAGCTCCTTGATCCCGTTGCTGGCCGGGACCACCGGCAGCAACGTCGCGCCAAGAGGGACGTCGGCCGACGGATCGGTTGTAGTAGGCAGCAGCAATCTCGGCGACCGCGCGTTTCGCTATGTTCAGGGCAGCGGCGTCTCGGAGATTCCGCACCTGCCCGGCGGTTCCTGGAGCAGATCGCTCGCCCTGTCGCCCAACGGGAACCTCGCGCTCGTCGCCGGCGACAGTACCGCGCAGCCGATCGGCGAGGTCTATCTCTACGACGCGACAACGGGAGCCACCACAGCGCTCGGCTCGCCCAACACGCCATGGCAGCCGTACGGCCTTGCCGGTATGACCGCTGACGGTTCAGTGGTCGCTGTGTCCTTCGGGGCGGCGGCTGGCAGTGGCTTCGAGTCCTATTTCCGGAACAGCCACGGCTGGTTCCAGCTGAAGAGCGCCCTGACCAGCGGGGGCGCCAACATCTTCGCCGCGGGATGGACCGATGTGCTCATCAACGGCATGTCGTCTGATGGCACGCTCATCTTCGGGCAGGGGACGCACAACGGCAACACCGAAGGGTTCGTCGCGGTGTTTCCTGCGGGATACTTGGCTGGGTACGATGTCGTGCCGGTCGCGCCTGCCGACACGTCCATCGTTGGGGCATGGGAATTTGTTGGGGCCGGCAGTCCGGCGGGTACGCCTCCCTCGATTCTGGCCCTGCTTGCCAACGGCACGTACTTCCACATTCAGGCCGACGTGCCGGCAACCGCCTCGAGCGCGGCCAACGGATTCGAGCGTGGCCGGTACACCTGGGATGCAGCCACCGGAGCGTTCACCGTTACCACGGTACAGGACACCAACGGGGACATCGGCCTGTCGGGTCTGAACGGTGTGAGCGGCGTCACCTTCACCGTCGCCGGCGACAGCGCGACGGTCACGCTGCCCGGATGCGTGCCATCGCCAACCGAGCCCTGCGTCTATAACGGCACACGTGTCGCTGGCGTCCCGGGGTCGCCGGTGGGCGCCTGGTTTGCCGGAGATCCGACCAGGGACAACGGCTCGATCGCGTTTGTCGCGACGGCCGACGGCACGTACTACGAGGCGCAGGACAGCCCAGATGGGGATCCGACCGGCCGCGACGGAATCGAGAAGGGTACATACACCTGGGACCCTGTGACCGGCGCCTTCTCGGCGGTGACGATCGTGGATACCAACGGCGCGTGGGGGCTCTCCAATCCCAGCGGCCCGGCCAGCGTGCAGATGTCGCCCGACGACCTCGTCTTCACGTACAGCGCCGGCCTTGATCTGGTTCGCCTCACTCGAATCGTGGGAGCCGACAGGGTCAGGCCGGTGATCACCAGCCCGCTCTTGGCCACCGGAACGCTCGGCCTCCCGTTCTCCTACACGGTGTCCGCCGATCACGGAGCCAGCGTGTTCGGAGCGGTCGGACTCCCGGCGGGGGTGACCATCAACACGAGCACGGGTCTGATCGCCGGGACGCCGACCACGGCCGGAACCTCCGTCGTGTCACTGTCGGCCTCAAACACGCTGAGTACAGGCGTCGCCACGCTCAATCTCACCATCGTCAATACCTCTCCAGGTGCGAACGTGTCGACCTCGCCGGTTGTTCCGCCTGGCGCCGTGCCGTTGACGCTGACATTTGACAGCGTTCAGCAAGGTGGCGTCACGTCGGTGGCGGTGGTCGACCCGGCAACGGCGCCCGCGCAGCAGGCGCCACCGGCAGGCTTCTCGCTCGGCACGCCGCCGATCTATTACGACATCTCGACGACGGCGGTGTTCTCGAACGCAGTGACGGTGTGCTTCAGTTACGCCGGCGTCAGCTTCGGCACGGGCACCCCACGGCTCTTCCACTTTCAGAATGGCTGGGCCGACATCACGACCAGCGTGAACACAGCCGCCTCCATCATCTGCGGGCGGACATCGTCTTTCTCGCCGTTCGCCGTGTTCGTCAGCCCGGTCACACGAACCGGCTTCTATGCGCCCGTGAATTCGGCGCCTGGCTTCCTGAACCTCGTCAAGGCAGGAACTGAGATTCCGCTCAAGTTCAACGTCTACGTCAATGGCGCGGCGAAGACCGACACCGCGGGTTTACGGTTCACCGTGGCGCCAGTCGACTGTGCGGGGGGAGCGCCGAACCCTGCGGCCTTCGTCGCCCCTGCCGGACCGAAGCTCCGCTACAGCAAACAAGACCGCCAGTTCGTGCAGGAATGGGAGATCCCGAAGGGTGCTGGCGCGTGTTATGTCGCTCGTATGACGACCACCGCGGATGGGCTGTACCTGAGCGCGACATTCAAGACGAAGTAAGCGGCCGCTGGCCGTTCACGTTCGCGGCAAGGCAAACCAGGGGCTCGCGGCATCACGCCGTGGGCCCCTTGGCGTAGTGGGCCGCATGCGCGCGCAGGACGCGAAAGGACACAGGCGAGTCGGCCAGTCAGCTTCCCGGAAAGAACACCACCGCGCCCCCAGAGAGCTCGGGGCACCCAAGGGACAGGACATCGACAGCCGGAGCCATGCTTCGGACGGCACGTCATCTCTACGTTGGCTTCATGTGTCATCAGGCCGTTGAGAAGATGCTCAAGGCTGCGTGGCAAGCCGGGCACGTCGATACGATCCCGCCTCGAACGCACAACCTCGAGCGGCTGGCGTCTGAGGCTCGGTACCCAACCCACAGAGACGCGTTGTTGAAGAAGCTCACGAAGCGCTACTGCACCGGCCTTGTGGGCCGGGCGACGAGGCTGACGGAATGGATCGGAAAACGGCTGTAGGCAAGGCACGCGCCTTCGCACGGCTCGCGCGCAAGGTCGTCGGCACGAGCCACGGCTACCTCGAGGCGCTGACCCTCCTCTATCGGCTGAGGGGGAGGGTCGACGTTCGCATCGAGCCACACTTGGTCGTCGAGAGTTCGGACCCAGCGGGGTTCTCCGCGGAAATCCGAAGGACGGGAATCCGGCTGTAGTCAGGCCGGGCGTGCGGCCCACCATTTCGAGCCCCAGCCGGGCCGTCCTGCCGCCCAAAGGCCTGTCGCCCCTGTTCCAGGCCGCACTCGAAACCACAGAAGAAGCGGTCTACAACTCACTGTTTCGGGCGACCAGCGTCACGTCGGGATCACGCACCGTGGACGCGATCCCGATCGACAAGGTGCGGGAACTGCTGCGTCGCCGGTAGGTGACGAGACGTGACAACGCGGCTGCGGAGAGCGTGAATGTCATCACTCCCAGGACCAGTAATGATGCCAAAGCACCGGATCGATACGACGGCCGTCGCCAGCCTCTATCCCCACTATCTCGCCAAGGCAGAGAAGAAGGGACGTACGAAAGCAGAAGTCGATGAAGTCATTCGTTGGCTCACAGGCTACACACCAGCCGAGTGTGAAGCACTTCTGATCAACAAGACAGACTGTGAAACGTTCGTTGCGGAAGCCCCGAGGCTGAATCCTGCACGGACTGCAATCAAAGGCGTGATTTGCGGCGTCCGAATAGAAGACATCGAAGAACCGACGATGCGGGAGATTCGCGATCTCGACACATTGATCGACGAGTTGGCGAAGGGAAGGACGCTGGACAAGATTCTGCGGAAACCCGCGGAAGCATAACGACGCCGTAGACACTCTATCTATTGGATGCTGAGCCTTGGAACGACGAAGAGGAGAGCACGATAAGCCACGAAGCAGTCGCACCCGAGACGAAGGGTGTCACGGTGAAGTTACTGGCAACGGTTGACCTTGGCCCCGAGATCGAAGGCATGGCAGGGCGCCAACTTCGAACGCGTCTGGTGACGTTTGAGCCTGGAGGCGTCTTCGGCCCCATTCACGATCACAAAGGCAGACCAGGCACCGTCTACATACTGCCAGGAACGATCACCAGGGAATCGCGACGGACGATGGACCGGGAGTGGGCTGGCCCGAGGATAGGAACACGACCCACTGGCTCGAGAACCGAGGGACGATTCCGGCGGTGGAGATCTCGGTCGATATCGTCAGGCAAGCGTAAGCCCAGGTCCGATATCTCACACGATCTGGTCTACACTACGTTTCGGCTGCACATTCGCTCGACAAGGAGATACGCCGATGTCCCTCCGTCACCGCCCTCGCCGACTGGCCGCGCTCGCGTCTGTCGCGCTCACGATGGCCATCGTCGCGCTTGTCGCTGTCGCCCCGCCGTCTGCGCAGGCGCCGCCGCAGAAGCCCGGGGTGGCCGCCAGCCTGCCAAACGAGACGCCCGCGAAGTTCGAGCCGCCGACGCCCGAGTTTGACCACGTCCGGCGCGACGTGATGATCCCGATGCGCGACGGCGTCAAGCTGCACACGGTGATCCTGGTACCGAAGGACGCGACGCGCGCGGCGATCCTGCTGACGCGCACGCCCTACAACTCGACGGCGCTCACCTCGCACGCGCCCAGCGCGCACCTTGGCACGGCACTCTGGGGCTACGACAACGCGACGGACGTGATCGTCGAGGGCGGCTACATCCGCGTCGTGCAGGACGTCCGCGGCAAGTACGGGTCCGAAGGCGACTACGTGATGAACCGGCCGCTGAGCGGACCCCTCAATCCGACGGGCATCGATCACGCGACCGACACCTACGACACGATCGACTGGCTCGTCAAGAACATCCCGGAGACGAACGGCAAGGTCGGCATTCTCGGCATTTCGTACGACGGGTTTCTGCCGCTGATGGCGCTCGTCAATCCGCATCCCGCGTTGAAGGTGTCGGTGCCGATGAACCCGATGGTGGACGGCTGGATGGGCGACGACTGGTTCCACAACGGCGCGCTGCGGCTCGGCGCCAGCATGCTGTCCTACATCCAGGGACAGGAAGCGACGCGCGACGGATCGAACGCCTGGTACGACACGCACCATGACGAGTACGACATGTACCTGCAGGCGGGCTCGGCTGGCGAACTGGGTCGCCGCCGCGGCATGGAGCAGCTCGGCTTCTGGCGCAAGATTCTCGAGCATCCGACCTACGACGCATTCTGGCAGCAGCAGGCGATGGACAAGGTTCTCGCGGCGCAGCCGCTGCGCGTCCCGGTGATGCTGGTGCACAGCCTGTGGGATCAAGAGGACATCTACGGCGCCCCCGCCGTCTACAAGGCGATCAAGCCGAAAGACACCGGCAACGACAAGGTGTTCCTCGTGATGGGTCCGTGGTTCCACGGGCAGTCGATCCGGGACGGGAGTTCGCTTGGCGCGATCCGGTTCGACAGCGATACCAGCCTGTACTTCCGCCGGCAGATCCTCGCGCCGTTTCTCGCGCAGTACCTGAAGGACGGTGCGCCGAAGGCCGACGTCGCACCGGTGACCGCGTTCGAGACCGGTACCAACGCGTGGCGCCGCCTGCCCGCCTGGCCGTCCGGCTGCGAAACCGGCTGCTCGGTCGCCGACACTCCCTTGTACCTGGGAGCGGGCCTGTCGCTCGGCTTCACTCCGCCGCGTGCGACCGACGCGCCGTTCGATGAATACGCCTCCGATCCGTCCAAGCCCGTGCCGTACCGCGCCCGGCCGAATCGGCCGACAGGCGCGCCCGATTCGACATGGCGGCAGTGGCTCGTTGACGACCAGCGCGAAGCATCGGGACGGCCCGACGTCCTGGCATTTACGTCGGCTGTGTTGACCGCGCCGATCAAGATCAGCGGACAGCCCACCGTCAACCTGATCGCCTCGACGAGCGGAACCGATTCGGACTGGGTGGTGAAGTTGATCGACGTCTATCCGGACGAGGTCGCTGGCCAGCCCGAGATGGGGGGATATCAGTTGGCCATCGCCATGGACATTTTCCGTGGCCGCTACCGGGAGAGCTTCGAGACGCCGAAGGCGATGGCCTCGGGACAGCCGCTGCCGTACCGGTTCGCGCTGCCAACCGCGAACCACGTGTTTCTGCCGGGACACCGCATCATGGTGCAGGTGCAGTCGAGTTGGTTCCCGCTGTATGACCGGAATCCGCAGACGTTCGTGCCCAGCATCTTCTTCGCGAAGCCGGCCGACTACGTGAAGGCCACTCAGCGCGTCTATCATGCGCCGGGTCAGGCGAGCTTTATCGAATTGCCGATGGTCGGAAAGTAGACGCGGCCGGCGCACGCCCTCGACCTGGCTCGGGGCGTCCTGAGCATCGCCGATCCGTCAGCGAAGCCACGCCCGAATGGCGTCCTTGTCCATTGCCCCACGTAGGTCAGCCAGGAATCGTTCCAAGCGCGCTCGGCAGCGGGCGAGTCGCATGTCCGCGAGTTGAAACCGCCTCGACGGGTGGCTGCTCCTGGTTGAGAGGCTGAGGCGCGCCGCCTGAGTGGCTGCTGCGTTGCCGCGATGCCAGGCGGAATGCCATATTCGCTTGGTATATCTCATTCTGAGAGGTGTCATGGACACGGCAAAGGTCTTCTGGTCGGGGCGTTCGCAGGCGGTGAGGCTGCCGCGCGCGTTCCGCGTCAATGCCGGGGAAGTCCAGATCCGGCGACGTGGCCACGCTATCGTGCTGGAGCCGGTGCCCGAGTCCTGGGAGTGGCTCGATGCCCTCGCCGGTGAGGCCGATGAGGACTTCGTGTCGGCGGTGCGCGAGCAGCCCGAGGCGACAGAGCGGCATGGGCTGGGCAAGGTGTTCCGCTGATGCGGTATCTTCTCGACGCGAACGCCGTCATCGCGCTGCTCAACGACACAACCTCGCCGATCGCACTCCGCATTCGTCGATTCACGCCGAGGGATTTCGGCGTGTCGGCGGTCGTTATCCATGAGCTCTACTACGGCGCGTTCAAGAGTCGGCGGGTGGAGATGAATGTGGCCCGTGTGGAGGCGCTCCAGTTTCCGGTGCTGGAACTCGACCAGGAGGACGCCCGGCAGGCCGGGGAGATCCGAGCGCATCTCGCATCGAAGGGGACGCCCATTGGTCCCTCTGACGTCCTCATCGCTGGACAGGCCAAGGCACGCAAGCTGACGCTCGTCACGCACAACACCTCGGAGTTTCAGCGCGTCGAGGGCTTGCGGGTGGAGGATTGGAAGGGCACGCCGTCGCCTGTCGCGTTGAAGCGTCAGAAAGTGTCGGCCAAGCCCCGCTCCGAATAGCCGGCCCGGGCGCGCGGTCCCCTCGGAGCCCCGTGACGCGGCCTCCCCATCACCTTTGGCCAAGAAAGGTGAAGCCGTGCCGAGGATCGGCGAACGCCACCGTCGCTGGAGCAAGGGTACCGACTACAAGGCTGCCTACGACGCCCTCGGAGAGGAGTTCGACCTTGCACGGACGTTGATCGAGGCGCGGCGTGAAGCTAATCTTGCGACGCTTCCGTCTCCGCCACGCCCAGGAATACGAAAATCGCGCGGGTGAGGGCCCTCACTTCTTCGGAGGCCAGTGAACCGACCAGCCTACCGAGGCGTCTCCTCGGGACGGCCGTCAACTTGTCCACCATCATCCGGCATGGTGCCCGCAGTCCACTCCGGTCTCGGGGCTCGACGGGAAGCCTGAAGATCGGCGCCGGCGTTGGATCGGTGGTCAAAGGGCACACGACGATCGAATCGTTCGCGTCGAACCGATCGTCCTGAACGATGACCACGGGCCGGGGCTTGCCCGCATAGGCCCCGCCCCCTGCGACGGTCCAGATCTCGCCCCGTTTCATTCTTCATTCCAGGCAGAAATCGCGTCGACCAACGACTGGTCCCGGTTGGCGTGCGGACTCTTTACCACCGCCAGCGACTGACGGTGTGCGGCCTGGGCGAAGGCCTTCGACCGCACGTCGGGAACCCAGATCTGAACGGGACGAAGTCCGGCCTTCCGCAATCGGATGCGATGCATGCGGACCTTGTCGCGGGATGCGGATCGAGTGGTCGTTGGCATAGCGTATTCCTCACGGTTACATGTACCCGAGCACATTGCGGAAAGGTGGCACAAACGGGCACCGAGGCGACCATTCCAGACCGGCGGGGATGGTCGGAGAGCTTGGGGGGCATGTCATCAGACATCCTCCGAACACGGGCTCACCATTGAAACAGGCGAGTCGGCCAGTCAGCTTCCCGGAAAGAACACCACCGCGCCCCCCGGAAAGGTCGGGGCACCCAAGGGACAGGACATCGACAGCCGTGGTGCTGCGGTGGCGGCGGGCGGAAACAACGGAAGCTTCAATGTTCTCAGCCCAGCGCAGGTGATCAAGCACGGCAGGTATGCGACGTTCGAAGCCATCACGACGCCCATGACGTTGCACGGGCACTCCTATGGGCGGTACGTCTTGCAGCATCCGGGAACCGAAGGGCCCACAGAGGTGATCGGTGAGCTTGCTGGTCAGGCATCTCGATTTACGGCGACCGTCGGCATCGACCAGTCGATGAATCCGAATGACGCGATTCAGAGTGGGGGGAGTGTCGAATACCTGGTCTACACCGACGGCCGATCAGCATCCGGTCGTGCGCCCGGCCCCGGAACCGCCCTGCCCGGGCGAAACCATACGTGGCGTGATAACGTCGAGGCCTGGACTGTTGAGACACTGAACGAGGCCGTTAGGCGGCCCCACGTGAAGGAGCCGCGCGTTCGGCCCGTTCGAGGTCAGTTCTTGGAGAGGTGACTCACGGGGAAGACCGGCGTCGCGCGCGCCCTGTCCGTCACCGCGAAGAAGGAGTGTTCGCCATGCGCCCTCGCCACGCTCGCATCCGCTCGTCGGCGTTGTTGACCGCCATTCTCGTGTGCGCCATTGTCGTGTGTACCATCCCGGCCTCGGCGCAGACCCAGGCGCCGGTGCGCATCCTCATCACCTATCATTCTCAGACCGGTAACACCGAGAATCTGGCGCAGGCGGTGGCCGCTGGTGCGAAAGACGTGCCGGGCGTCGTCGTGACGCTCGCCAAGATGGCCGACGTCAAGGACGCCGACATCGCGACGTTCGACGGCGTGGTCGTGGGCACGCCCGTGCATTGGGCGAGTCTGTCCACCGAGAGTCGCCGTTTTCTCGACCGGCTGGGCGCGGGACTGGGCGTGACGAAGGTGTGGGGCGACGGACGCACGGCGGGCGTCTTCTGCACGGGCGGCAACGTGTCGAGCGGCAAAGAGATGGCGCGTCTTGCGATGATGTCGTCGCTCATGGAAATGCGATTCATCGTGATTGGCGGCGTCGACGCCGATGGATTCGGGACGCTCGGTCCTTCGGCGACCACCGGCCCCGCCGACCCGGGCGTGAGCGAGATCGAACTGAAGGAAGGGCGCGCGTTCGGCGAACGCTTCGCGCGCTTCACCAGACAGTTCCGCGCGGGCGAGACCCGCAAATAGCGCGACGCGTCGCCGCCGACGGGCGCGCCGGCGTCTTCGATGTCAGGCCCTCACCCTGCTCCATCGCCGGGTCTGCGCACAGGACTGATGACACCCGTTGCGGCCGACCCGACCTCCGTCCCATCCAGGTGCCGCTTGGCCACGCCACGCTGGCCGCCACGCGCAGACAGCCTCCGCCGGCCAAGGCTGGCTTGCCCAGCCGAAGCTCACGGAAGAGGGGACGCAAGCTGGACGTGAGCGAAGGCTGGTGAGCCGCATTTTCGTCAGTTGGAACCAGCTTCACGATTGGTTAAGCGCCCTCGACACGCTCCGTCGGGCGGCGTGAACGACGTTCCGCGGAAAGCGGCACGGAACCGACGCAATGTCGATCGGGAGTTGGCGGATATCCTCGCCACGTTCGGCGGTGACCGCATCAACGAGTTGCGCGAATGGGCGCGCTTGTTGGACGAGGACTACGAGTCTTCGTTGACCGACGGCGGCGAGAAGGCCCCGTAGAGCCCGTCTGCCGGATGACCGATCAGACAGAAAAACGTGCTATATTTCTGTCAAGAAAATGGGCAAGCAGACCACCTCTGTGGACTCGCAGGTACTGGCGAGGATTCGCCAACAGGGGCCGGGGACCGTCTTCACGCCCGCCGACTTTGTCGACCTGGGCCCGCGCAACGCCGTAGATCTGGCCTTGAGCCGGAACGCGCGTGCCGGCACCATCCGTAAGCTCGCCCGTGGTTTCTACAACCTTCCACGCCGCGATGCTCGCCTCGGCGACCTGGCGCCCACCCCGGACGATGTCGCGTCGGCTCTGGCCGGGCGTGACGGCGCGCGACTCCAGGCGAGCGGGGCGCACGCCGCCAACCTGCTAGGCTTGTCTGATCAGGTGCCCGTGCGGCTCACCTTCCTGACCGACGGCCGGTCACGCCGGGTGCAGCTTGGCCGACAGCAGATCATTCTGAAGCACACCACGCCGCGCCAGATGGCAACAGCCGGCCGGGCCAGCGGCACCGTCATCCAGGCGCTGCGCTGGCTCGGCCGTGACCACGTTGATGACCAAGTAGTCGCAACACTCCGCCGACGGCTGTCCGACGCCGACAGGCGCCAGCTTCAGCAGGACCTCCGCTACGCGCCCACGTGGGTCGGCGCCGTCATGCGCAGAGTCGCGATCCCTTCGGTGAAGTGATGGACGCCTTCCTCACGCAGCCGCTCGAACGCCAGCGCGTCACTTACGAAGAAGCCGGCCGACGACTCGGGCTCAGCGCCGGCAGCGTGGAGAAGGACCTCTGGGTGTGCTGGACACTCCGCGCCCTGTTCCGCCTGCCTTCGTCGGGTCCGCACCTGACATTCAAAGGCGGTACGTCACTCTCCAAGGGCTGGAAGCTGATCGACCGCTTCTCTGAGGACATCGACATCGTCATCAGCCGCGAGTTCCTGGGATTCGGCGGCGCCAATGCTCCCGAGGATGCTCCAAGCAACAAGCAGCGCGTGAAGCGTCTCGAAGCGCTGATGCTCGCGGCCCAGAACCACATTCGCGACGTGCTCGGCCCGGCGCTCGAACAGGAGATTCGGCACCTGCTGCCCTCGACGGCTCGCTGGACGCTCGAACCCGACGCCGACGATCCAGACGCCCAGACGCTGTTGTTCCACTATCCGGCAGCCATGGGGGCTGCGGCGTACGTCCGGCCAGTCGTGAAGATCGAGCTGGGCGCTCGTTCCGACACCGAGCCATCCGCCACGCCCGAGATCGCGCCGTACCTCGCGGAGGTCTTTCACGATGAGGTGCCCGACTCCCGGTTCACCGTGCACGCCGTCGCACCTGAGCGCACCTTCTGGGAGAAGGTGGCCCTGCTCCACGAGGAGACGTATCGCGAGGGCTCGGTCGCCCCGAAAGCCCGCCTCGCCCGGCACTACTACGATCTTTGGTGTCTCATCACCCGAGGCGTTGCCGAGCGTGCAGCCAGCGACACAGGGTTGTTCGATCGGGTAGCAGCCCACCGCGCGGTGTTCTTCAGGCGAAGCCGCGACGCGCAGGCGTCCTTCAAGCCGGGCTCACTTCGGCTTGTCCCAGCCGACGACCGCCTCGCCCAGTGGCGACGCGACTACGACGCGATGCGCGAATCCATGTTCTTCGGCGAAGCGCCGGAGTTCGCAGAAATCCTCGCGGTCATCAGCCGTTTTGAGGAAGACTTCAATTCGGGCCGACCGTTCTCGACGCCTCCAACCGTCGCCGTCCTGCGGGACGCGGGCTGAACCCGGCGCTCTAGAGTCGGCTTAAAGCGCCAGTGCACCTCAATGCCACGGCGTGTCTGCTCTAAGTGTGCGGTGGCTCCTCCTGGCGGTTGGAGGCCGTCAGGGTGTCAGCTGGGGTGTTGGCCCGACACACGCTGACCCGGTAGAGGGGCGAAGCGTGTGTCTTATTGGGGTTTGTGGTGAGCCGCATTTTCGCCAGTTGGAACCGCCTCGACGGCTGGTTGCGGCAGGCGGAGGCGCTGCGACGAGCGGCGTGAGCCGTTGCGCGCGTCTTCTTCTCCGCGCCGATACCATATCTGGTATGATGATGGCGATGCCGTGGAGCGTCGAGACTCTGAACGAGACGGTCGATGCCGAACTGGCAGAGCTGCCGCCGGACATGCGGGCGCGACTCGTGCGGATCGCGGAGTTGATCGAATCGGTCGGCTTGCCTGAGGTGAGAGAACCGCACGTCCGCCACATCAGGGGACCGGTCTGGGAGATTCGCCTGAAGGGGAAGGCCGGCATTGCCCGCGCGCTCTACGTGACCGCAAGAGATAGGCGGGTCGTGATCCTGCGGGCTTTCATCAAGAAGACCGAGAAGACGCCCACCGGCGAGATTGATATTGCGCTGGAGAGAGCCAGGGGACTGAAGTCATGACGAAGATCAGCGAGCTTCATCGTCGCTGGAGCAAGGATACCGACTACAAGGATGCCTACGACGCCCTCGGGGAAGAGTTCGATTTGGCGCGGACGCTGATCGAGGCGCGGACCGCCGCCGGCCTGTCGCAGGCTCAACTGGCACGGCGCATGAAGACCTCGCAGTCCTACATCGCGCGCATTGAAGGCGGCAAGGTGCGTCCGTCCACGGACGCATTGGAGCGCTTTGCACACGCGACCCGCACGCGCCTTCGGATCGTGTTCGAGCCGCCCGCCTCGCGGTAACCGTAACGACAGGCCGAGAGGCAAACGCGATGCGCCGAACTCCCGGTACGACGGCCGAATAACGAGCGCTGCTTCGCGATATTGACGAAACGTCACTGCCGCACTTGGTTGCGGACATTCTGTACTTCTGCCGCAGTCACCGTAGAGTGGCGGTGGTCGATGGTCCGGGCGACGGGAGATCGGATGTCTCATCGACAACTCCTGACGGCACCGCGCACTTGGCTCAGTGTAGATTTCACCGCGACGTGACCGCGGCAGTCGGTGCGCGTGAGACCGATGAGCTGCCAGTCGCTCTATTGAAGTTCGGCTGCAAGAGTGGTTTGTTTGTAACCACGGCTCGGCTCTGTCCCCAGAGCACGCGGGAGTACTTGAACGATTTTCCTGGGTTTGAGTTGCAGTTCTGGGACGGCCTTCAGTTAGTCGATCAGGTCCTGTCGAGCCCCCTCCTGACCGAACTCTGGTTCGAACTGCCGCTCGTGATCCGGTCGAAGATCAATTGCGGGGCATCCCCGAATTCGACGCCGCTTTCTGACGATCGAGACGTCGCGCGGCCGAACCGGCCCGCGTCCCAGTACCTCTTGCAATTGTCCGCGACGTTGGTCAGAATCGCTGCCTACAACGAGCTCATCCGCTCTGTCGAAGGGGGAGGCCGCCCCCTGGGGCTGAGAACGGACGTGATGGTCAACGCGCGAGAGGGTCGTGATCCGTCCTAATCGTCAGACAAAAGAAGGAGAGTTGCAATGACATCAAGAAGAAGGTCGCTCACGGTTTCCTGTGCGATTCTATCGCTGGCGACTGCGGCCGTTATGGGTTTCGGTTCGCCGGCGCCTCAGACCGGCTCCAAGACTGCAGGCACCCCGACAGCGGCAGTGCCCCAGGAAAGCAAGGCGTCGTGCAGCGCAGGGGGACTGGTGATCTATAACGAGGGCAGGCCGGGCCTGGTGACCGAGCGCGGCGTCGTCGACCTCAGCGCCCTGGTGCGTCCCCTCGGCGGGCAAGACGCCATGCAGGAGCTGATCACGCGCTACGCAGAGCTCAAGCCCGAGCTGGCACGCCTGGCTGCCCAGGGCGCCGCGCAGCCGCTGGCGGCCGTGACGCTCAAGGCGCCGGTGCCACGCGCGAAGCTGCTGAACATGGGCGGCAACTACCGCGAGTTCGGCCACCGCGAGCCCTCGCCGATGTGGGGCTTCTTCAAGTCCACCGACTCCATCCTCGGCTCCGGCGGCACCGTCGTCCTGCCGAACATCGACGCCAACATCTTCCACCACGAGGCCGAGCTGGTGGTCGTCTTCGGCCGCGCCGGCAGCAGCATCCCCCAGGCGCAGGCCCTGGACTATGTCTTCGGCTACACCGGCGGCGTTGACGTCTCCGCCCGCATGCCGTCCAGCGGCGCCGCCGGCGGCGGCCGCGACGTCACGAAGATGCCGCTCTCGGCCCCCAAGTCCTACAACGGTTTCGCGCCGCTCGGCCCCTGCATCGTCCCCAAGGACGCGGTCGGCGACGCGCAGGCGCTCGGCATCAAGCTCTGGGTCAACGGCGAGCTGCGCCCCAACTACAACACTAGCGACCTGGCGCACTCGATCGCCGAATCGATCGCCTGGGCCACGGCGATCACGCCGGTGCAGCCGGGCGACGTGCTCTTCATGGGCACCAACCACCAGGGCCTGGGCGCGCTGCAGGACGGCGACCACGTCGTGCTGGAGGTCAGCCGAATCGGTCGCCTGACCTTCAACGTCGTGGACCCGTCACACCGCCGCTGGCCGCGCGGCGTCGACGAGGTCACGGCCGCGGACGTGCGCAACGGCACCGGCGGCCCGGGCCAGAAGTCAAGGCCGTTGCCGCAGAAAGGGCCACAGCTCTAACTGGCACCTCACTAGCAGGAGCCTCGCTGAGCCAGGATCCTGTCTTGGATAGAGCGGCGTGTCGCGCGGCCTCGGTCAGGTCCATGTCGCGCGCCACGCCGCCGACGGTCTTGCCCTTGTCGAGGACCACGCCGGCTTTGAAGTCATCGCAATCGCGTGCGGGACGTCCCGATGACGACCCGACTCGCGAATGCGCCGCAGCGGCATCGGTACCTGAAGGGCCCACGCGTGCCGTGTCAGAAGAACGGTCAGCCGCTCAGGGCCAACATGCTCGCGTACCGGCTCGAGCGCGCGACGCGCGAGGCAGGGCTCGCAACCGGTCGCAAGCCGCGGCACGCGGGACCGCACGTCTTGCGACACACGTTCTGCTCGCAGCTCTCGATGCGCGGCGTGCCCGCGCATCGAGAGCTGCAGGAACTCGCCGGCCATCGCGATCTCGGCACGACGCAGCGGTACATGCACTTGAGTCCGCTCGCGATCGAAGCCGCGATTCGATTGCTGGAATTGCCGCCGTCCGCCGCAGAGCGGGCAACATGTGGGCAACGCCCGAAGCTGGAGAGGGGGTAAGTGGTACTAAGGAAAAAGGTTAGGTGGTGAGCCGC
>Ga0194060_10000962_pt1 | contig 21035 bp, 19 predicted proteins | sample SepL225m_MetaG_FD_163427 | JGI IMG/M metagenome (GOLD analysis project Ga0194060, IMG submission 163427) | Anoxic zone freshwater microbial communities from boreal shield lake in IISD Experimental Lakes Area, Ontario, Canada - Sep2016-L222-5m | ecosystem: Environmental > Aquatic > Freshwater >... | reverse complement strand
TGCTCAAGGAGCGCCCGGACAAGCAAAAACTCCCTGCTGTCCTGTTCACCAACCGCCCTCGTTGACTGTATCCCCACTTTCCAGTTTTGCTCGCTACAAAAATTCCAGTTTTGAAAACTACACGACAACCCTGAATTCTGCTCTTGCAATGTACGCCTGTGAGGCATACATTATTGCCATGCAGATGGTTGAAAGAGAGATCAAAAGTCGACGTTTTGTGGCACGCGTCACCGAGGAAGACCGGTTGCTTTTCCAGCAGGCGGCCATGCTTGAGGGAAGCTCCATGGCAACCTTTGTCATCACTCACAGCCGTGAAGTGGCCCGCCAGATCATCCACCAGCACCACCAGATTCAGTTTGATGCCACCCAGTCCCAACGATTCGTCGAGGCCATGCTTATCCCTCCTCCCAGAATCACACCCTCCATGAAAAAGGCCGTGCTGAGGCATCGGCAGCAGGTTATGGAAGCTTAACCGGGATCCGATTCATCCCGTCCCCAAGCAGATTCTCAATGGCTCGCATGGTCATGAACATCCTGCGCCCCCCGCCCAGGTTCTGGAAACCATACTTCCGATAAAAGACACCCACTTTGGCATTCTTAGGATCCGTAACCACAGCCACTGAACCGACACGGTTTGTGTTTAGCAGTGAGCGTTGCAACGCGCTGACCAGTAATAATTCTCCCAATCCAGCCCCCCTAAACTCCCGATCACGAGCCAACCTCCCCAACAACGTGGCGGGACGATTTGGATACCCCGGTAGTTTCGCCTTCAATTCCGCCGGTAGCCTGGTGAGTTGAAGAGTTGCCGTCGAAAGGGTGTAAAACCCCGCAACCCGACCGGGATCAGCGAGAGGTACCAGGACAAAACAAACCGACACTCGCGCCTCCATTTCCGACAAGGCGTGATCACGGATAAACGATGTCAGCTCCGCTTCTTCACAAACAAATTCAAGGCGTCGATGTTTCGCTTCAGACAATACTTCCACGCGATATGACTGGCTCATGGCCGCGTCTATAACCCATTGAACACTTAATGTACATATTTAATTAGTTAGTGAACCCGGTTCTTTATCCCCCGCACGGGCATACCGCCGAGGAGTCCCTCAGCCTCCACCTCACACCTCGCTTCCTCTGTTTTTATATTAACAACGGAGGGTTTTTTAGGGTAACATGGGGCTTCATTTTCTAACGGAGACACATACGCATGAACATTCTTGTAACCGGGGGCGCGGGGTATATTGGATCGGTCATGGTTCCGGCGTTGCTCAGGGAAGGGCACCGGGTGACGGTCATCGACAGTTTTATGTATGGGCAGAGTTCCCTGCTCGATTGCTGTCATGACGAAAAATTGACCCTCATCCGCGGTGATATCCGTCATGCGACTTTGCTCAAACCCCACGTGGCCAGGGCGGATGTGTTGATTCCCCTCGCCTGCCTGGTCGGCGCTCCTCTTTGCGAGCAGAAACCCGTCGAAGCCCGCACCATCAACTATGATGCCATCAAGATGCTGATCGACATGAGCAGCAAACAACAAATACTGATCTTCCCCACCACCAACAGTGGCTATGGTGTCGGACAGGAGGGCATCTTCTGTACCGAGGAGACGCCACTCAACCCCATCTCGCTCTACGGCGTGCTCAAGGCGGACATTGAGAAAGCCCTGCTCGATTCCGGCCATGCCATCACCCTGCGGCTGGCCACCGCCTTCGGCATCAGTCCCCGGATGCGACTCGATCTTTTGGTCAACGACTTCACCTATCGCGCCGTGACGGATCGTTTTGTGATCCTGTTCGAGGCTCATTTCAAGCGGAACTACATTCACGTCCGTGACATTGCGAAGGCGTTCATCCACTCCATCAACAACTTTGAGACCATGAAGAACCAGCCCTATAACGTGGGGCTGAGTGACGCCAATCTTTCCAAGAAGGAACTGTGTCTGGAGATCAAGAAGCAATCCCCGTCCTTCACGATCATGGAATCCGAGATCGGCAAAGATCCCGATCAGCGCAATTACATCGTCAGCAACGAGAAAATCGAAAAAACAGGCTACCGGCCCGACGTGTCCCTTTCCCTCGGAATTGCCGAGTTGATCAAGGGATATCAGGTCGTCCGAAGAAATCAGTACTCCAACGTATAAGATCATTAACCTCTCGCCATGCCATGCTCATGATACTCTCCCGCACACCTTTTCGGATTTCATTCTTTGGCGGCGGAACCGACTATCCTGCCTGGTACGAGAAGCATGGAGGAGCAGTCGTAGCTGCCGCCATCAACCATTATTGCTATATCTCATGCCGCCACCTTCCGCCCTTTTTCACACACCGATACCGTATCGCCTATTCGCAGATGGAAACAACAGGGACCATTGGGGAGATCCGCCATCCTGCAGTCCGCTCCTGCCTTCAATATATGAATATTAAGGATGGGCTTGAGATCCATCATGACAGTGATCTTCCCAAACAAAGTGGCCTGGGAAGCAGTTCTGCATTTGCCGTCGGATTACTTTATACACTGCACCGTTTGGCAAAGCAGGACAGGTCGCCCATTCAACTGGCGCAGGAAGCTATCCATGTGGAAAGAAACCTGTGCAACGAGAACGTTGGCTCCCAAGACCAGGTAACCACTGCCTTGGGCGGCTTGAACCGAATTGACTTTTCTCCTGATGGATCAATTCAAACCGATCCCTTGACCTTGAAACCTGAGCGATTGTCTGGGTTTGAAAGCCATCTCATGCTTTATTTTACCGGGTTTTCACGCTTCGCTTCGGAAATTGTCGTTGAACAATTGAACAATCTTTCCAAGAAGGAGAGCGAGCTTCATAAAATGCGAGACATGGTTGATGAATCCATCTCCATTCTACAGACTCCAACGTCCGACCTTCGTCTATTTGGAAACTTGCTTCATGAAAGTTGGAAACTCAAACGAACGCTCAGCAGCAAGATATCCAGTCCCATGATCGACGGACTCTACGAAACTGCTCGGAAGCACGGGGCACTGGGCGGAAAGTTATGTGGTGCCGGGGGAGGCGGATTCATGCTTCTATTCGTCGAACCGGATAAGCAACCCTCCGTGGAAAAGGCTCTGCATGACTTTCTACGCGTCCCCTTTGCGTTTGATTTTAAGGGTACTCAGATCATCTTTGAAGGATAGGAGAACACATGAGCACTTTCTGGCAAAATAAAAGCGTCATGATTACCGGGGGAACAGGTTTTCTTGGTACGTTTGTCGTCAATCAGCTTAAAGAAAAGAATCCGGCCCAGATCATCGTAGTCCGGCACAAGGATTATGATCTTGCAACCGAGGCAGGCGTCGTAAACCTCTTCACCGACAACAAGCCGGAAATTGTCATTCATCTAGCCGGGTTGGTAGGAGGAATTCTCCCCAATCGGGAAAAACCTGCTGATTACTTTTACCAGAACCTGATGATGGGAACACTGCTTCTACACCACGCATGGAAAAATGGAGTCAAAAAGTTCATAGCCGCCGGTGCGGGTTGCGGATATCCGGAAACGGCCCCGAACCCCCTTAAGGAAGAGGACTTCTGGTCGGGCTTCCCACAAAAGGAAAGCGCACCCTATTCGCTTGCCAAACGGTTGCTCACAATCCAATCAGAAGCATATTACCGTCAACATGGTTTTGTTTCCGTGATTGGAGTTCCCGGAAACATCTATGGTCCTTACGACAACTATAACCTGCTGGATGCACATGTTATTCCGGCTCTCGTTCGCAAGTTTGTTGAAGCGGCGAAGAATGGGGCGCCGGAGTTGGAAGTGTGGGGTACTGGAAAGGCAGCACGAGACTTCGTCTACGCGGGAGATGCGGCGGATGGACTTCTAAGAGCCGCAGAACTTATCAATAGAAATGAAGTCATCAATCTTAGCAGCGGCATTGAAACCAGCGTGCGGGATGTAGTCTTGGCGCTTCGTGACATAACCGACTTTAAGGGCAAGATAGTTTGGAACGCTTCCCGACCTGACGGACAATTGCATCGGCGATTTGATACGTCTAAAGCCCAACAACTGTTGGGTTGGTCAACAAAGACGTTGCTAAGAGATGGATTAAAAATCACGGCAGACTGGTATCGACAACACCAGCATGAGGCTCGTAAATGAGGGAGGCCAAGGCCAGCGAACGCAAACTCCTCGTCTCTTTGTTTCGCTATTCGCTTCATGATCACGAAGCCATGGCGAACACGTACCCTCGCGTTCTCGCAAAACTCGGACTTACCGTGGATGTGCACCATTTCTGCGGTTCTCATCCGAAACAGCATTGGCTTGCACACGAGTCCGGGGTGGAAGTTCACGAGTTACCCATCCGATTTCACCGCCGTAGCGAAACAGACAAATGGACAAAAACAATCCTTTGGTACTTTGTATCCATGCGAGCAGCATGGTGGGCTCGGCGGCATCGGGCAGATCTTCTCTACATTGAAGAATCCCTTCCCTGGTTTCCAGCGTGGTTGTCGTTGATCTCCGGACGCCCGATTGCCATTAGTGCCGCTGACATATTTTGGGATGTATATCTTCCAGATGGCGGCACAGCAGCCTTTATCAAGCGACTTCTTCTTCGTGTCGACGCTAGGTTCCTGAAAAAGTTGCGGGGACTGATCACCCATACCCGTGCCTTCAAATCGTACGCCGTTCGGCTAGGAGTCTCAGAGAGCCGCGTGTTCGTTGTCCCGGAGGCATGCGAGGAACATATCTTTACGCGCCTGGATCGTTCCAGCGCCCGACATAATGCTGGGTACAAGGATGACGAACTAATTATCCTGCACCATGGAATTCTGGCTCCAAACAAGGCTCTCGACCGCCTGCTTGACTACATTGCCCCGATTCTCATCAAGAGACCTCATGTACGCATCGAGTTCGCCGGTGATGGACCCGTTAGGGGCCAACTAGAGCGGAAAGTTCAGGAACTCGGGATTGAGAACCAGGTCAAAATGCTGGGCTGGCTACCTGATGTATCGAGACTGAATACGCTACTCAACGCCGCAGACATATCGATCATAATGCGTGAAGGACGATTCTCGGATCACTTTCAAGTTACAGCTAATCTTCTGCACAGTTTGGCTTGCGGAAGCACAATCCTGGCCGCGCGCCTGCAAGGAATTGCCGAGTTGGTAGAAGATAATCGTAACGGCTTGCTCTTTGACCCTCGTGATGGAGAAGAGTGCGGTCGTCAATTGACACGACTTTTGGATGATGCGCCCTTGCGGAAGAAACTGGCGGACGCAGCGCTGATAACAGCACAACAGCAATTGAATCCAAGAACGATTACGAACGCATGGGCAGACGCCCTGGAATCGCTGATGACCGATACGGGAGCAAAAGTGTTATGAAGCAATCATGGCAGAACAGACTAACAGCCATTACGGGTGGAGCAGGATTCATCGGATCAAACTTGGCGAAGGCGCTTGTCCGCAGAGGTGCGCGGGTTCGCATCGTGGACAATCTTGAACGCGGCCGTCTTGATAATCTTGTTGAGATACGCGAACAAGTGGAGTTCATTCACGCAGATTTGAGGACGCCAGAAGCTGCCCGAGCCTGTCTCACGGGAGTTGATGTGGTTTTTCATCTTGCCGCCCAAGTGGGGGGAATCAAGGTTTACCTGGATAAGGCAGGATCGGTTCTGAACAATAATCTGCTTATCGATCAAAATGTTTTTGCCGCCGCGGTTGAACTAAAAACTCCGAAACTTTTCTACGCCAGTAGCGCGCATGTCTATCCCGGGCGCCTTCAACAATCGCCTGATGCTCCAGCGCTCAAGGAAGATGACGCCGACCCTGCTGAGCCGATCCTGACTTACGGCTGGGGAAAGAGAATCGGAGAGATTACGCTTCTCAGTCTAGCGGCAGAATGCCCATGGATGAACGTCTCAATCGCTCGAATTATGGGAGCGTACGGGTACAATCAGGACATCACGCTGGAAACTGGGTCGGTAATTCCCGTGTTCTGCCATCGAGCCATCATCTGGCCCGAAAGAAGCCCTTTTCGGATCTGGGGAACTGGCGCCGAGACTCGATCCTATGTCTTCATCGATGATGTTGTCGAAGGGATCCTCCAGAGCATAACCCTTGATCAGAACCGAAACATTACCGGCCCCTTTAATCTTGCCGCTGAGGGACGTGCCACCATCCACGATCTGGCGAATCGGATTATTGCACTGTCGGGCAAATCAATTCCGATTGAACTTAGCCCGTCCCCTACAGCGATCTGGGGGCAGGCGGCAGATTGTTCATTTGCCACCGGTCTCTTGAACGGCTGGCATGCGCAAGTTAGTTTGGACGATGGTCTCAGCAAGACATATTCTGATATCCGCCGACAACTATCTCAGTCGGGCCACATTCGCTAGGAGAAAGTCATGCAAACGGATCAGGATAAATTCTATGACAGCGGACGGAATTATGGGGATGACAGCATAGACGCTCGGCTTGAATGCATCCTTTCCTTTGTTAAGAGCACGTTGAAGTCGCAGAAAACTAGGCCCGTTTTCCGGGTACTTGATGTCGGGTGCGCCAACGGCATTGTTCTGCGATCACTCCCGTCGGATCTTAAGCGAGTTGGTTTGGATATCTCTCGTGTCTTGCTGGAACGGGTTCAAAAAGCAGGTATCGAAACCCGCCAATGTGATTTCGATAATAATCCCTTTCCACTTGAAACAGACTCCTTCGACCTGGTTTTAGCGAACGACGTCATAGAGCATGTCCTGCACACTGATCACGTTCTAAACGAGATGAATCGGGTGCTTAAACCCGGCGGACTCATCATCATCTCTATTCCAAACATTAATCAGCCAATTTCTCTGATTATGCAGTTCATTTTGGATCTTACGCCGATGTTTGCGGCACGTTACCGCTGCACCCATTATCGAGATTTCACCAATCGTTTATTCTCAAAGATCTTATCCATCCACGGTTTCACCGTTATCCGGCGGGAGGGATCCTTTGTTTTTCCCTTTGAGAATAGCCGGATCTCTCGATCCATTGCGCGAAGTATTCCGCGATGGGGCTGCCAAATTCTGTATTTATGCAAGAAAACAGCGCCGGTCTCAGTGCCGGATGAGTTTGCAGCCAACATGCCTGAGTTAATGCAGTGGCTCGATTCCCGTGATGCAATGCTGAGACAATAGCAACGTGAGAATCCCTTGTGAGCGCGAGCCTACGCAATGACTAGCAACTTGTTTCCAAAATGTCGCTTATCAATACCTGATATCCCTTTGGGCGTTTGACATACAGGTAGAAGATACTAACGGCGTTGCAAAGGACCTTTGGAACCCGTGCCATAAAATACAAAAGACCTTTCTTTATTATAGAAACCTTTGCATCACCGGCAAGAAACTGACTGAAGATCTTCCGGTCATACATGCCCAAAGCCCGAGCAGCGACTGCATAAGAAATAGATGTTCGTCGATCACGTATTGTGACGGATCGCTTGGCCTTATCGTCATAATCAGCGGGAAGTCCCCAGATGGCTCCAGGCCAATTCACCATTAGCGCCCCGTATTTCCAGGACGGCGTCATTGGTTTATCACCCATCCGAAGTTTGAGTAATGGTTTACCGATCACATAGGCCCGTTTACCCACCGCTGAAACAAATGATGCCCCTATATGCGGATAATCTTTGGGGTAGTAACGATCGGCGGCTAGCAACCATGGTGCTCGTGCTATCACCATACACGACATAGCGCTGACATTCTGCGCTGTATCCGCGAGAAGTCGGGCATGGTCGCCAGGTTCGTATTGACGATCTTCCTCAAATCCAAGTCTATTGGGGTCAACCACTGTTGTCATATCGGGTTTATACGCTCTCGAGTTGATTGCTATAAACCCAACATTTAATGACAATGCCGACAAAATTGCATTCACCGTATCCTCGCTCGTCCAATCATCATCACCAAACAACCAACAATACTCAGTCGTTGCATCTTCAACGACGCAACGAAGATTTTTGTCGAATCCTATATTCTCAGAGTTGCATTTCACAAAGAGGTTTGAATATTTCTCCTGATGATATCGATCCAGCATCTTGATCGTCCCGTCTGTCGATCCGTTATCACGAATAAAGACGGGGATGTTGTGTCGCGCCAATTGTGGCAGCAGATTATCCAGAGTTTGGATCAGGAGTCCGATTCTATTATATGTTGGTATGCAGACTGATAATTGTGTGTTCATTTAAGATCTCGCGTCTCGGCCTGAGAAATCCGAATTACAGCCTCCAGCCCATAAGCCGCTAAAATTCCCATCGCCACCTGAAATACATGCAGAAATTTTACGGGATTACGGATGCTACTAATAATCGGGAAGTGGTAGATGAGGGCGTAAAGAGGAATATATTTTCCGAAAGCAAGTAAGAGGGACAGAAAAGCGGCCCCTCCCCAGAACAAGACCTCCAAACGCCAAATGCGCCAATCCTGACCGTCAACTCCGGAGGCGGTTATTGATGTAATGACTTGTCTCCCTTTCCAGACAAACACTACTGCAAACAAAGCAAGTACAATAGGAATAGCACCTATATACCAATCATCCAACTTGAAGTTCATGAACCCTTGCCCTGTTTTTTCCCATCCGGCAGAGCGTCCCATGCGCCCCCAGTAGGGGGCTTCCGGCTCACCAGAACGCCATCCCATGTAACCAGGAGCAATAAATCCAATACTTTCGTCAGGAGCCTGACTCCATTGTGTTGCGAACTCCCATTTTGCTTCGGCTGTTTCTCCGCCAGCTACTCCAACGTCTTTCGTTTGAAACTGCAGTTGCAACAATGATACTGAACCCGCAATCCACAACGCCATGCACGCCATCGGAACCAATCGTTTCGCTAAATATAACCAATCCCATCCCTTTTCCCGCACAATCGCATGGATGGCATAAGCGGCCCAGAACAACCCCATAAACAGAGCCACATCCTGTTGCTCAAGCAGAGCCATCCCCAGCGCCCCTCCGGACAAAATGGCCCAGGCTAAACTGTCGTTATTGATTGTTTTCTGGATACACCACAGCGCCAGCATCATGAAGAACAGCACCCCGTATTTCCCTGTGTGCCCTGAATATATCAGTGTAAGGTTTGTCGAAAGACAAAACGCTACTAGACCCATCATTAAGATGGCAAGCAAGCCAAGACCGTTTCGGCGCAGGAATAGTCCCAGAAAAATTGCGGCGCCAGCTATATAGACAGCATGAATCCAGTTGGTAAAGAATATGATGGGCAACTTCTCATTCAATATAAAGGTCAGAGAAGGCGGCATTATCCCCCCACTCCCTACAAGTGGAGAATCACCCCAATTCATGAACCCACCACTGCGCAGAGCATATTGAAAAGCGGCGTTCTGACCCAGATTGTTGTCCGTGGAGAACAGAACCGTATTCCCAGACAGTAGGCTGTTAAAGAGTAGCAATGCCAAGACCAGGAACATGCACACCACGCCAATAGAGGATCGGAGTTTCGTTATCATACCGTTGCTCATTTAGGCCTCCTTCTTTAAACCAGTGGCAACAACAGCCACGTTTCCCGAAGCGGCAGGCCAAAAAAGAGAAACCGCACGCCCAATCAGATCCCATCGGTGGTTGGAGATGCCGGAAATTTTCAGAATTCTAAACTGATGATAGGCGAGAAACTCTTTTAGAGCCCGCAAGGTAAACACTCTCAGATGGCCTGCTGTCGCCTCCGACACACCAGGTTTCTCCCCTAGCATTCTTCCAACGAATTGACATCCAAACCGATAGCGCGCATAAGACACCTCGGTTCCATGCGGCTGGAAACCAAAGAGTAGGAGGACTCGATTGTACCAGGCTGCCAAATTCGGGGTTGAGAGAATCATCATACCCTCGGGCGCAAGCAACGTATGAACATTGCTAGTTGCGGTGTCTGTGTCCACAAGGTGCTCAATCACTTCAAGAAATAGCACAACATCAAAGGCGCCTTGATTGGCATCAGTCACCTGCCCTGAGGAAACATCACGCACCTCGGCTTTGAAGCCACGTTCACATGCTTGCTGAACCGCGACATCAGAAATGTCCCAACCCGTTATGGTAATCTCCGACATCACGCCCAAGCGCCTGATTTCTTCGAGGAGAGCGACACTGCAATCCATATTTCCACAACCAATATCCAGCCAACGCGATTTCGGCCCAAGGCGAGGGGCTAATTGTTTGGCAATAACCTTGATCCTGGCTGGTGTTGGGTTCTGTCCGTAATGGGTCTCGTAGTAACGATTCATTGTCCACACATATAGGTTGTCATGTTTCCTATTCCCTCGGGCGTCCCCATGTCAAGAAGGGGCGGTTGAGTAATAAAGGCATGCAAACCACCCTGTTCTGCCAACGCAGGAAACAGTTCAGTTTCTATAGAGACAGTTGTTTCAGGCTGAATGTTCGCTAATATTATTCGGGCCATCAGATATACACCACCATTTACCCAACCACCGACCCTGCTGGCTTTCTCCCGAAACGCAGTAATCCGTAAAGATTCATTGAACTCGACAGTTCCATATCTTCCGGCTTCTTCAATCCGAGTCACAGCCAGAGTGGCTCCGCCTCCGGACTCGACATGCTGGTCTGCCATGGCGCCAAAATTTAGACTCGGTATCAGACTGTCGCCATTGATCACAAAGAATGGATCCGACTTGATGAAGGGCTCAACAAATTTCAAGCCTCCGCCTGTGCCCAGAGGATACGTCTCTTTTGAAAGCGTAACTCGCAGATCGATTTCGGAGCAGCGAATGGAATAGATTGCTTGAGAGGTGTTAAGGTTGAGGCATCTGGTTTCCATCCAGCAACGCAATACATCCGCCAAATGTCCACCCGCCAAGTGTATGTCTGTCACCCCTCCGTGAGCAAGCCAGTCAAACTGCCACTCGATAAATGGGCGTCCGGCTACCGGCGCCAGAATCTTGGGCCGGTCAGCATAAAGGGCACTCAGACGAGTTCCCTTTCCCCCACATAGCACAATTGCCTGCATTATGTTGTCTTCCGAACTGATTGATCGCTAAAATCCTTGTTCGGCATGAATAACTCTACCCATTCCGCCAAGCCATAACTTAAATGCATTACTGGAATCAAAAAAAATATAAAAAGATCTCGAGTCTTCCCTGTCTTCTTGACTTTATCGACTGTAATCCCCAGTGCCACGAGTAAATAGAGGATCATGTCTAAAACCAATAGGTGCCGTGCAAAATGACTCCAAAGTGCCCCGAGCCCCAGCACAACCAGTGAACAAACCCAAAGAGCAGGGATCAGCGCCGTCCATTCAAACTCGACTCCTGCACGATAGAGACGAATCCGGGTTGCCCCGTAACTGTATATTTGTAGCCAGAATCTTGTCAAAGTGGCGCGCGGATAGTGATGAAGTGTAGCGAGGGGGCAAAACATCAATTTGTAACCAGCCTGGGTCGCCTTGAAGGCTGCTATCATTTCCTCGCCGGGGTAGAACTTGGGATCAAACCCTCCGATCTCCTTCAGCACGGTTTTCCGGTATGCCATGTTACACCCAATTAGTCGCGACCACTTGACTTGCCGGACTTCGGAATGACCAATCACATAGCGATCCGAAACATATCCTGATGCCTTGGAGGCGAGCGCCACACCTGCCAACCGCGCCATCAAGGACAAGTCGTCCGGAACCAGGCTTGGCCCACTCACGAGGCCCACCTGTGAGTCGTTGAACGGCTCCAATATGCGTTGTGCCCAATCAAGACCCACGACCACATCGTCGTCAAGAAAAGCCACAATCGCAGCGCGAGCCAAACGGAACCCGGCATTTTTCTTTTCACTCGAGTCCCCGACAGGGAAGGAAACCTCAAGATGAGTTATTGCAGGGAACTGTTGCTGAAGGATTTTGAGGCGAACCAAAACATCAGGATCCGAAACCTTGCCGGCAACAATTATCTCCAACTCATTGAAGCCTCGCACCCTGATCAGCGACTCCAGCGTTTGCACCAGTATCCGTCGGCCCAACGTTGGGATCACCACAGAAAGAATGGGCGGGGCCGCGGAGTTCACGCTTTGCTCCGCCGATTAAGAAATACAGTCCTCATGCCCACCCCTAACGCCACCAGCAGACAGACCAACATGCCAGAGGACTGCGCATAAAGCGGCCAGACTGAAGGTGCATATTTTAATACCACCTCATGAGCACCCTCGGGGATGAATAATGCCTGAAATAGATAGTCAGCCCTGAGCACGGCGGAAGGAGTCCCGTCAATAGTGGCCTTCCAGTCATGGTCAAACTTTTCCGCCACTCTCAGCAGAGCCGCGCGATCACTCGTGGTCTTCAGGGTATAACAGCCAGACCGATACCCGAGAGACTGCACCTTGCCCACAATACCTTCACCTGAAAGGGGTGGCAGATTGGAGACCGCCTCCGGCGGCAAGAGCACTTTTCGAGAGAGCGTGTAGCCAGATGAAGCCAAGCGGTGCAGCGTTTCCAAGTCGTCACATTTTTCCCATCCTGCCAACAGCGCATAACGAGGACGTGGCTGTTTAAACCTGAGAACGACATGTTTAGCAGGAGGAGTCCCAGACAGCATAGCAGGAATCACCGTAACTCCCGCCTCTGCGGGGGCCACATTGTAGCACCAGACAAGGTCAAACGTGTCCTTCGTCCTGGGATCCTTCTGAAGTTGTCCCCACACCTCCACGGGCGCAAGAACATAGCCAACTGAGGCCATTTGCCAGAACCGGATTGGATTGCGTCCAACAGCCCCGAGATATTTTTTATAGTCATCTGACATGCGCGGCATTTGAACACTGTTGACGGTTTGTATCCCGTGATAGGGAAACGCATACGTTAACCACCAATTATAGAACCCGTCCTGCGACACCAGTGCAACCCGGTGTTCCGGCATATCATTCTTGAGTAAGGAGATGACGGGATTTACATCCAGCGCGGAAAGCGGCATGGTCTTGATGAACTGTTTCGACAGAAGCCAGGCATCGCCTGCTACGAGAATGATGAGCACCCATTTGACTGCATTATAAACTATAGGTTTGCGCCGCTTCGCCAACAGGAACAGCCACAGGAAACCCACCATAGAGCATGTCATGAATGCCGCATGCCAAATGGCACGGATTCTGTTTTCGACAATCACCTCAGCATATTGACCCAACCCTTGGGCCGCAAACCGAGAAACATCATCACTCCGGCCAACCGTCAATGCCAATGAGAATAGCACGAGAATGACGGCGCTACCCATGACGCTCCAGACAAAAAACTTCATCCAAGTCGGCGCAACCACCCCTATGTCGTCCCCGATTTTCTCACTGCCTTGTTTGCTGCGCTTGACCATCATTGCCTCATCTGTTTAAGAGGGGGAAGTATAATCACTCATTTTTACCGGATTGTTTCTGATTCCACAAGAGGGTTCGCTGGATCGCAGTTTCCAGATCCACCTTGATCGACAATCCCAGCAATGTTTCCGCTACTCCGACATCTGGAATCATCTTGGATCGTTTTCCCTTACCATCAATCAGGCCACGGCATTCAACCGGAATGGGAACCGGAAAACAGCCCCCGATCTGTTCAGCGAGATCCTTGAGACGAATCCCGACCGGGCTGCCCACATTAAAAGAACGCCCCGCCACACCGTCCAGAAGGATCCGCAGGAACCAGAAGGCCATGTCACTGGCATACATATAACTTCGGACCGTTTCCCCATCACCCAGGATTCTGATCGGTCCACCAAGAAGACCATCACGCATGAAATTGTTAATGGCCCACGGGCGATCAAGCCGCTGGTAGGGACCGATAAAGGCAAAGGGCCGTATGTTGACAATCGGCAACCGGTGTTCATTCCGGTAAGCCGCCACAAGAGTCTCCCCCACCCGCTTGGCCTCGGCATAGGAGGAAAGCATAGAGGAGCAATCCAGAAGTCCCCCCGAATAAGTTTCTGACATCGCGTTGACTTCCCATGACTGGGCGCCATAGATCAGGGCGGAACTGACGTTCATAGTCCTTTTGAGGCGTGGCAGTCGGGCCGCCGCCGCGAGAGCCGCATCCGTTCCCTGGGTGATAACGCGAATCGTGCGAAGGGGATCCGAAGCATGAAGCCGGGTATCAGGACTGGCGGCCGCATGAATCAGAAGAGTGACGTCCACAGGGAGATCCGCAATCGTCCTCACGTCCTGCCGTATGAATTCAACGTCCTTGCGCACACCCAAATGAGGAGCCATAAACCGCGAGTTGCTCTCCTGACTGGAGAGCAACTTCACCCGGGTACCAAATTGATAGTGATCATTCAGGTGTGCAATCAACTCGGTGATCCAAGTCCCGACAAAACCCGTCCCCCCGGTAATCAGTAAGGTTTCCCCGCGCATCCCGCCAAGTTGCTCCACACTGCCAGTCAGGACTTGTTCACAGTCCTGCTCAATAATTTGATGGGCACTATTTTTCATATGTGACAACCTCGCCTCCAGAGATTCACTACTCGGGGGTTCCGCGGGACTTCTTCCTTGCCAGTTCATCCGCAATTTCCACGATCTTATCCTCCTGCCCGGCAACCGCTTTACGGCGCCCGAGTTCAAAGAGAATGTCGCGGGGATCGACATTGTACTCCCGGGCCACCCGCTCCACGGGCGTGGAAAAAGCGGAAAAAACACCCGCCAGGCCACTGACCAGACTTGCCGAACTGATGACCGGGGTTCGTTCGACTAATTTCGCGCGCGCCACATCCGCTGCATCCAGCATTTTGTAGAGATCAATTCCCGTGTTGTATCCGTACTTCGCCAAGACGGCCACCAGGATTTCAAGAGGAGTATTACCCGCTCCGGCACCAAACCCGCACGCCGTGCCATCAAGGATAACGGCCCCCGCCTGCGCTGCCGCAATGCTGTTTGCCACGGCCAGACCCAAATTGTTGTGCGCGTGATATCCCACTGCAATGTTGAGATGATCCACCAGGGATTTGACCTTTTCCGACACCTCAAACGGCAGGGAGGCTCCTGCGGAATCCATCAGAATTACACCCTCAGCACCATAAGACTCCATCTTCCGGCATTCCTGAAGCAGGATATCGGCCTGCGCCATGTGGCTCATCATCAACACACCGTACACTTCCTTCCCGCATTCCCGCGCGAACCCGATGTGCCGTTGCGTCGTATCGGCTTCGGTACAGTGGGATGCGACACGCACCACATCAACTCCGAGATCCAGCGCGGGACGCAGGTCTTTGTTAATGGTGGCAAAACCAGGTATCAGGAATATGCCAAGTTTGCTGGTGGTCAGGTTCTCCCGGGCCGCCTTCAGCATGGCACCATCCTCGAGCAGGCTCATCCCGACTTGCAACGAGGAAGCACCTAACCCGTTGCCGTGCCCCACCTCTACAATGGGCACGCCAGCCGCGTTAGCCGACGCCGCATACGCAGCGACTTGCTCGAGGGTCAACTGCTGCTTGACCGCATGATTGCCATCACGGAGGGTCGGATCACTGATTAGGATCTTCTTCATGGTCATGGGACTCCAGGGCATTCATCTCACCTATGTTGTTTCATCTTCCTCGGGCTCTGCGCAAACGCCTCCGCAGCAGCAATCGCCGCGCAATTAATAATATCGAGATTCCCCGCAAACGCCGGAAGATAGTCACCCCGCCCCTGAACCTTGACCATGATGACTACACGCCCGCCCTCGCGGGTCGGGGGCAGGATGAGGTGATACCCTGGCACATACTTCTGCACCTTTGCCACCGCGTCATTCACGGCCACCGTCAGTTTTTCCATATCCGGGTTATCAATTTTAGCGAAAATCGTGGTCTGCATATCAATGCAGGGCGTGGCGGGATTTAGGATTAGGATCGCCTTGGCCTTTCTGCATCCGGAGAACGATTGAATGGCGCCTTCCGTGGTCTCCACGTACTCGTCAATATTCAGCCGGGTAGCAGGACCTGCACTCCGCGAGGCGATACTTGACACAATCTCCATGTACTGGGCGTTCGGGTGGATAATCCCGATCTGGTGGGTCAGCGGTATGGAGGCCTGCCCGCCACACGTGATCATGTTCAGGTTCTGACTGCCGAGACAGTCATGAAGATTGACTGCGGGAATGCACATCTTTCCGATTTTTGCCGGGGTCAGGTCAACGACAATCTTCCCCAGTTGCTGGAGAATGGGCCAGTGGCGTTTAGCATCCGCTGCCGAGGTGCAATCAAAGACCAGATCACATCCCGACGGGTCATTGATGATGGCGTCAATACTCCGGTCGGAAATGCGGATTCCCATTCCTGAGGCCTTTGCAATGCCTGGCGAGTTAAAGTTACGCCCAATGAACAGTGTGCAGTCCAAGTAGGCAGACCGGAGGGTTTTCAGTAGCAAATCCGTCCCGATGTTACCGCTACCCAGAATGGCAACCTTGAGTTTGGACACAGGTTGGGTCACAGAATCGTCTCCCTCACGCAGTTTGCGGCATATTCCTCTCGTGTCAGAAAGGGATACATATCATCGTAGGGCATCGATGCCATGCTGCCATCGTCCCGCTTCCTCGACGCCACTCGCGGAATCAGCAACTGCTCCGGCGGCGACATCACTTCACAGATCACAGGTCCATCTTGATAGTTGAGGAGCTCCTTGATTTTGGCGTCACATTCAGACTGAGTTGAAATTCTCAGATAGTGGATACCATAGGCCTTGGAGAGTTTCTCAAGATCAGGGAAACTAACACCGGTCTCCGCGTGTGTACCAATATAACGACCCTCTTGAAAATTCTTCTGCGTGTGCCGGATAAGCAGGTAACCGTTATTACTGTGCACGATCAGTTTGGCCCTATACTTGTTGTGCACCAGTGTTTGGAGTTCCTGGATGTTCATCTGCAACGAACCATCACCGGTGATGCAATAGACATCATGGGCGCCCACGCCAGCCGCCGCGCCAATCACGCCGGGCATGTATCCCATGGTCGACAGCCCGCCTGTGATAATGTGCCTCTGCCCGTACCGGACTTTGAACGCCTGTGCGTGGACATGAAAACAGGAACCTGTATCGCAAACGATCACCGCATCTTCAGGCATACGTTCCGATAGTAACCGGGTAAAATGATAGGAGTTAATGCCATCCTTCTCATGTTCGTACTCGGGAAGATCCACCGGATAGTTCTTCCGCCACAATCTTACCTGATCACGCCATGCCGTGTTATTCAGTCGGTATGACCCCAGTCGACAACCGCACCGTTTCAAGAACAATCCGGCATCAGCCAACACCGGAATATCAGGGACAACCGAGGGCTTTATCAATTCCTGTTCATCGACATCGACCATGATCTTGAGTGCGTGGCAGGCAAAATCCTGAAAGTCATACCCCACGAGGCCAATTCCCAGCCGACAACCGATGGACAACAAGAGATCACAGTTCTGAACCGTGAAGTTCGCGGGACGGTCGCCGTAGGTGCCTGGCCGCCCTGCGAATAGAGGATGATCATCTCCGATCAAGTCCATGCCCAACCGCGACGTCAATACAGGAATACCGGCGTTTTCTGCAAACCCCAGCAATTCCGGAACAACCCCGGAAAGCCGAACCCCGGCTCCGGCCAGAATAGCGGGACGTCGGCAGGCTTTAATGGCGTCCACAACACGATCTAGTTTCGCATCCAAATCTGGCCAGTCTTTTCCAACACATTGCGGTGGTACAAAGGGCTCATGCTCCTCGGGGTCAAACATGGCCGCCTGGATGTCAATAGGACATTCAATCCAGACAGGCCCGACCCGGGGTGTCGTCGCCATCCAGATGCATTTCTCAACCTCATACCGCACTCGCCGGATATCCTGGAGCATCACCGCATACTTGGTAACCTGTTTGTAGAGAGGCAGGGTATTGAACCCCTGCATTGCGAATTGTCTGGGCCCTGTGACTATTGCCTGGGATACCTTCGACTGCCCGGAGACAATAATGCATGGGGCGGTGTCAACATAAGCGCCCACAACGCCTGTCATGGCGTTCAGCGCCCCGGGCCCGGCCGTGACATAAGCCACACCTAGACGGTTGGTCAAGCGACCGTAGGTGTCAGCCGCCATCACCGCGGCCTGCTCATGATGACAGCAGACATATTTCTGCCTTCCATGCCTTAGCAATGCGTCTGTCAAATGCATGATCATGCCGCCGGTAATGAGAAATACATGCTCACCACCGGCTTCATACAGTTCATTTGTCAGATAATCAGCAACTCGCATCCTCATCTTAACGTCCCATCAGTTTAAGTCTAAGTGTGTTTGGCTAGTGACTCTTCAACTTCACGCCTCATCGCCGTCCGTTGTATAGCCTGCTCCAGGGAAACCGATGGACGGAGGCCCAATTCTTCGTCCGCTCGGGTTACCAAGGGCACATAACGTTCAGCCGGGAAACCCACCTTGGCAGGGCGGGCAACTACAACCGGCACATTCCCCAGTTGACCGGCCACTTTCTGCGCTAATTCGGCAATCGTATGGGCATCGCCGGATCCTACGTTGTACGGACGACAAGACTGGCCGGAAAAAAGAATGGTCCACAACCAGATCGCCAGATCGGCAGCATAGAGATAAGAACGATAGGGAGAGCCATCGCCGTTGACCTTGATCGGGCCGCCGCCCATCGCATCGCGGATGAAATTTCCAATGGCAAAATGGGCATCGAGGGGCAACCCGGGACCCACAAAGGCAAAACAGCGCGCAATCTTCGGTTCCAAGCCGTGACGCCTGGCATAGATCGCGCACAGTAATTCCGCGGCGCGCTTACCCTCACCATAGGCCGAGCCCGAACTCAACGGATCAGGGGCGCCGGAATAATCTTCGGGAATGTGAGTCATGCCCGGGGGTTGCCTTCCGTACACGGCGCCGGAACTCGTCAGGAGAACCTTCTTCGCCCCGACCTTCACCGCAAAATCCAAAACCCGTCGCGTTCCCTCAACAATCGTATCGAACATCAACAACGGGTTCTCGGTATTCAGATTGACGCTCGCCTCGGTGGCCGCATGAATAACATGACTGAAAGAGCCTGCCGGAAATTGAAAATCACAGACATTCCCGCCATGGCAACTGATGGCGGGATGCCGCGCCAAATGCGGGACCTTTTTCATGAACGCCTCGGGATTCCGGGTCAACACCACGGCTTCAGACTGCAATCGGAACTCTTCATTCGCGCGGGCAAAGCTTTCCAGCAACCAACATCCGAAGAATCCAGTCCCACCCGTGATGAAAAGTCGCTGGCCCCGCAACTCATCCCAGAGCCCCTTGGTATGGGAAAGAATATGATCGAGATCACTCTGGAGTGGATTTGGCATGCGCTTCAAGTCTGCCCCGTGTAGTCGGCAATCTGTTCGTGCGTCAGCCGTGGCACGATCCCGGCCCCCTTTTCACTAACCGCCTTATACCAGGACACTGTAGCGGTAATGGTCTGCGCAAATCCCCAGCGGGACTGCCATCCAAGCAAGTGAAAGGCCTTGTCAGTGGAGAGATTCAGTTTGCCAGCTTCATGCGGAGCCCGGGCATCAAAACTATCCTTCCACTGCCCCGGCCAATGCTTGAGGACTTCCTCCACCAAGTCACCGACCGGCCGGTTCGATTCCATCGAGGGGCCGAAGTTGAATGCGGAGGAGTAAGACGTTAAAAGTGAGACGGGAGACGTGAGACGCAAGGAAGATTCTGCCGTTTCACTTCTTACGTCTAACATCTCACATTTCACGCCTAACTCCTCAAACAACTTCATGCCCAGCAACAAATACCCGCTCAACGGCTCGAGAATATGCTGCCAGGGGCGGGTGGCATGGGGGTTCCGCACGGCAATGACTTCACCTTTCGCCAATGAACGCATGCAGTCGGGTACGATCCGATCCAGCGCCCAGTCCCCACCCCCAATGACATTCCCGGCTCGCGCTGAAGCCACTGCAACACGAAGTCCCGCCTGAATGGGGTTGAAAAATGACTGCCGGTACGACTGGATGACCAATTCCGCGCAGGCCTTGCTGGAACTGTACGGGTCATAACCACCCAGCGGGTCGCTTTCCCGGTACGCATGCAACCACTCTTTGTTCTCGTAGACCTTATCGGTCGTGATCATCACCGTAGCGCAGGGCCAGTCTGCATCACGCAGGGTATCCAGCACATGCGCAGTCCCCATGACGTTCGTCTCATAGGTTTCCAAGGGTTGCTCATAGGAAAGACGCACCAGCGGTTGGGCCGCCAAGTGGAAAATCAAGTCGGGTTTGACCTCATGAATAACCTTGCTGACCAGTGCCCGATCCCGGATGTCTCCGATCCGGTGATCACACCGCCCCGCCAAACCCAGTTGGTCAAACAGCGCCGGTTCCGTCGCAGGCGCCAAGGCCAACCCCGTTACCCTTGCCCCCATCATGAGCAGCCATTCCGTCAGCCACGACCCCTTGAAGCCGGTATGCCCGGTGATGAGCACCTTCTTATCTTTGTATAATCCATTGAAGTTCATGTCCATATTTCCCGGAAACCGAACAGTAACCCAATCTTAAAGTAACCTCAAGCAGGGCATCCAGATCTCTTAGCGAACAGACGTATGGTAAAACTGTCGGAGTTTTCCTGTTACCCCAAGAAGAAAATTCATACTTCATCATCTCATCTGGAGAACTCGCGTTTCACGTCTCTACCAAATCTTCCACGGCGCTTTGCCTTCGTGCCAAAGACTCTCTAAAAGGCGGACATCACGGAGGGTGTCCATACATTGCCAGAACCCTTCGTGACGATAGGCAGCAAGTTGGCCTTTCGAGGCAAGCTCTTCCATGGGTTCACGCTCCCAAATGGTCTCATCTCCAGAAAGATAATCAATCACCTCGGGTTGTAGTACAAAAAAACCGCCATTGATCCATCCTTCGCCCACTTGGGACTTTTCCTCAAAGCGCTTGATAATGTCACCGTCAAAGACCATGGATCCGAACCGGGCGGGTGGGCGTACTGCCGTGACCGTGACCAGCCGCTTGTGTTGCTTGTGATGCTCAATCAACATCTTGATATCAATATTCGCGACGCCGTCGCCGTAGGTCGCCAGAAACGGCTCGCTGCCGATGAATGCCGCCGCCTGCTTGAGCCGCCCGCCGGTCATGGTGTTGAGCCCGGTATCGAGA
>Ga0194060_10000961_pt1 | contig 21038 bp, 17 predicted proteins | sample SepL225m_MetaG_FD_163427 | JGI IMG/M metagenome (GOLD analysis project Ga0194060, IMG submission 163427) | Anoxic zone freshwater microbial communities from boreal shield lake in IISD Experimental Lakes Area, Ontario, Canada - Sep2016-L222-5m | ecosystem: Environmental > Aquatic > Freshwater >... | reverse complement strand
GTCCTCCGGCCGGTCCGCGATGCCCGAATCCGCTCATATGACTTCCGGTCCCAACTTCGCCTATACTCATCGGCATGGCCCTCCGCATACGTCAGCCCGGCAATAAGCCGCCGGCGAAATCCGCCCCCGGCGCATCCGGCGCGGCATCGAATCCACAACTGCAACTGCTCGCCGCAGCGCGTCTGCACGATCCCTACGCCTGTCTCGGCGCCAGGCCCCGCGGTGATCACTGGAGCGTGCGCGCCTACAATCCGCATGCGCGCACCGCCGCGGTGGCGACGGCCGACGGCTGGAAAGCGCTTGCCCGCGGTGCCATCGCCGGGCTTTTCGAAGCCGAACTCGGATCACGTCCCGCCTCACCCTGCCGCCTGCGCTTCGAGGAGGGGGATACGGCGCGGGAATGCTTCGATCCCTATTCGTTCCCGCTCACGATTTCCGACGACGACCTCTATTTGTTCGGAGCCGGCCGCCTGCATCAGGCCTATCTTACTCTGGGTGCGCGGCCGATGGCGGTCGATGGCGTGCCGGGCGTGCGATTCTCGGTCTGGGCACCCAATGCCGAACGCGTGAGCGTGGTCGGCGATTTCAACGGATGGGACGGGCGGATGCACCCGCTGCAATCGCGCGGCGCCAGCGGGGTTTGGGAACTGTTCGTGCCGGAATTGCCGGCGGGCGCGCTGTACAAATACGAAATCCGCAACCGTGCGACCGGCGCGGTGCTGGTGAAAGCGGATCCTTACGCCCAGAGTTTCGAGTTGCGACCGGCAACGGCGGCGCGGATCAGCCAGCCGGCACAGCACGTATGGGGCGATGGCGACTGGATCGAACGGCGCGCGCACACCGACTGGCTGCACGCACCGCTGAATATCTACGAAGTGCACGCCGGCTCGTGGCGACGGCATCCGGACGGCCGCCGATACACCTACGGCGAGCTTGCCGACGCGCTGATCCCCTATGCCGCCGACATGGGCTACACGCATATCGAGCTGATGCCGATCTCCGAGCACCCGCTGGACGAGTCCTGGGGATATCAGACGACCGGCTATTTTGCAGCCACCAGCCGCTACGGCAGCGCCGACGAGCTGCGCGCCTTCGTCGACCGCTGCCACGCCAGCGGCATCGGCGTCATCCTCGACTGGGTGCCCGGCCATTTTCCGCAGGACCAGTTCGCACTGGCGCGCTTCGACGGCACGGCATTGTACGAACACGAGGACCCGCGCCTCGGCCTGCATCCGGAATGGGGCACGCACACGTTCAACTACGGCCGCAACGAAGTGAGGAGCTTCCTGCTCTCGAGCGCGCACTACTGGCTGTCGCAATTCCATTTCGACGGACTGCGCGTGGACGCGGTCGCCTCCATGCTCTATCTGGACTATGCGCGGAAGGCGGGCGAATGGCTGCCCAACCGCTATGGCGGCAATGAAAACCTGGAGGCGGTCGGGTTCCTGCGCGAACTCAACATCATGGTCCACGCCGAGTTCCCCGGCACGCTCAGCATCGCCGAGGAATCCACCTCGTGGCCAATGGTGTCGCGGCCGGTCTACCTCGGCGGCCTCGGTTTCACGCTGAAGTGGAACATGGGCTGGATGCACGACACGCTGGACTATCTGCGGCAGAACCCGGTGCACCGGCGCTTTCATCACGATCGACTGACCTTCGGCCAGCTGTACGCCTATACCGAGAACTTCGTCCTGCCGCTCTCGCACGACGAGGTGGTCCACGGCAAAGGCTCGCTGCTGGGGAAGATGCCGGGCGACGACTGGCAACAATTCGCCAACCTGCGGCTTCTGCTCACCTACCAGATGACCTCCCCGGGCAAGAAGCTCAATTTCATGGGCAGCGAATTCGGTCAGCGGCGCGAATGGGCCATGCACACCGAACTTGACTGGGGGCTGCTCGCCGGCGCCGCGCACGCGGGGATATCGCGGCTTGCGCGCGACCTTAACCGGCTGTATCGCGACAGCCCGGCACTGCACCAACTCGACCATGCGGCGGAGGGATTTTCGTGGATCGATTGTCATGACGCCGAGCAGTCCATCGTCTGTTTTGAGCGGCTTGCCCGCAATGGCGAAGGGCTCGTTGTCATCCTCAATTTCACCCCGGTTCCGCGCAGCGGCTACCGCATCGGACTTCCATGGCCAGGCGCCTACGACGAGATTCTCAACAGCGACTCGCAATTCTACGGCGGCAGCGACGTCGGCAACTGCAGCCGGACCCAGGCGGAAACACGCGCCTGGATGAATCGGCCTTACTCTGCCAGCGTGACCCTACCGCCGCTGGGAGCCATTATTCTAGTCCCGGCGCAGCGTTAGAGACGCCGGTCAGGCGCAGCACCTCCGCCTCCGCCTCTACCCAGTCCTGCAGTTCGCCGCCGGGGACAAAGCCGCGCTTTTCTGCACGAAAGTACGCGGCCCGTGCTATCAGCATCTCGCGCTCCTGCGCACCGATGGCCGGCACCGATTGCGGACGCGCTTCCATTTTTTCCTTGTTCAGCCTGGCCGTGGCGACCGCGGCGCGGAGATTCGCCGGCCCCGGCACCGCCTTGGATTTCTGAGAACGCGCTTGTAAGCCTGCCATAATATGCCTCCTTTTCGCGAAACCGCATATACGGACCCAAGCATAGCGGCCGACTGCGGACCTGAATTGACAATTGTCAAGCGGCGACATCTGGCGCCGCGGGGCCAAAATGACCATCGTCGACGCTGGTCGTTTGCACACCTGCTACCGCCGGAAAAATTGGCGCCAGAATCCGAAGCCCTGCTAATATCGGGCGAATTGTCCTCACATTGAAGCTGCGCAGCAGCCAAAAACTCGTGAACGAACCCGCTTCCGATATCGTGGTGGACCCCAGCCAGTTGCGCATACTGTTTGCGACCTCTGAGTGCGCCCCTCTGGTGAAAACCGGCGGGCTGGGAGACGTGAGCGCGGCTCTCCCAGCAGCGCTGAAGTTGCTCGGCATCGACGTCAGCATCCTGTTGCCCGGCTACCGGGCCGTGCTCGCGCAACTGCCCGGCTGCCGCGAAGTTGCGCAGATTGCCGCTACGGCGGAATTTCCCCGGGCACGCCTGCTGCAGCGCGACACCAGGTCCGGCGTGCGGCTGTTCGCGCTCGACTGCCCGGAGTTGTACGATCGCGACGGCGGGCCTTACCAGGACCAGAGGGGAGACGACTGGCCCGACAATGCGCTGCGGTTCGGCCAGCTATCTCGCGTCGCGGCGCTGCTGGGCAGCGCCGCAAGTCCGCTCGAATGGCAGCCCGACGTCATTCACTGCAACGACTGGCAGACCGGACTCGTCCCGATCTATCTTCGTTACGCCACGGGCAGCCGCGCGGCGACGCTGCAGACCATACACAATCTTGCCTATCAGGGAATATTCGAGCCGCGGTTCGTCGCCGCGCTGGGCCTGCCGCCTGAGTGCTTCACGCCGGACGGGGTCGAATACTACGGCAAGCTGTCGTTTCTCAAGACCGGCCTGCAGTGCGCCGACGCGATCACCACGGTAAGCCCAAGCTATGCGATCGAAATTCAAGGCGAAGCCCTCGGTTTCGGCCTGCAAGGACTGCTCGCATCGCGCCGCGACTGCCTGCACGGCATTCTCAACGGGATCGACACCGGCCTGTGGAACCCGGCTACCGACGCCTCGATCGCCAGCCGCTACGACGCCGATACGCTATCCGCGAAAGACGCCAACAAAGACGCGCTGCAACGGCGCCTCGGTCTCGAACCCTCGCCCTCGGTACCCGTGTTTGCCGTCATCAGCCGCCTCGCCGAGCAAAAAGGACTCGATTGGCTGCTTGAAATCGCGCCGCAGCTGCTGGCGCTGCCGGCCCAGCTCGCGCTGCTCGGAAGCGGCGAGCCGCGGCTGGAACGCGGTTTTCATGAGCTTGCGCTGAGCCGTCCCGGACAGGTGAGCGCGACCATCGGCTTCGATGAGTCCCTTGCCCATCTGATCGAAGCGGGTGCGGACGCCTTTCTCATGCCGTCGCGCTTCGAGCCTTGCGGCATGAACCAGATGTACAGCCAGCGCTACGGCACGCCGCCGGTCGCACGTGCAACCGGCGGTCTGGCCGACACCGTGGTTGATTGCAGCCCGGCGACACTCGCCGATGGCAGCGCCACGGGTTTCCTGTTTCAGGCGGACAGCGCGCAGGCCTTTTTCACCGCGGTGCAGCGCGCCGCGCTCACCTGGCGCGATAAAGCCTGCTGGCGGATGCTGCAGCGAAACGGCATGGCCCGGGATTTCGGCTGGGAAGCGAGCGCGCGCCGCTATGCCGCGATCTACGCCAGGCTGGCGAAAAAGCGGCGATCGACGCGCTAGGGTTCCGCGGCAAAATTCGCATTGCTGCGGCGCAAACTCCTGGCCGCAGCCTGGCGCGGGCGCGTTGGTTCAAGCCCAGATCATCAGACCCAGTTCGAACGGATGGGTCAGGAACGCGTGCCCCGGATAGGCGCGGATACGGTAATCCAGTCTTCCGCACATCTCCGGCGTGAGTTCCAGCGCAAACTGATGCTCGCCAGTTTCATCAACACCCTGCGGAACGAAGCGGTGGCGCATGGGCTCGGCCATGTCCGATTCCCGCGCCCGGCTGACGAGCAACTCCACCACCACATCGTCGGGATTCAGGCCGTTCAGCTTGACCGCCGCTTTGAGGTACACCGAATCTCCGAACAGAATGCGCTTCTTCGGTGTATTGAGCCGCCGTATGGTCACCCCGGGCCAGGCCTGCCGCACGCGGGACTTCCAAGCGGCGATATTGCGCGCAACTTCGAACTGGTTCTCGGAGTAGCGCCGGCCCTGCTGCGCCGCAGGCAGGTAAGACGTCGTAACGTACTCTCCCACCATGCGCATGGAATTGAAGCGCGGCAGTAGGCTGGAAATGGACCGTTTCGCCAGTTGCACCCATTCGGGCGAGTAGCCTTCGCTGCTGCGCTTGTAATACAGCGGGATCACCTGGTCCTGCAGGATTTCGTAAAGCGTGCGTGCTTCCTCGCGATTGCGGCTCGCGTCATCGAGGCCGGTGGCGGCCGGCTTGATCGCCCAGCCGTTGGTGCCGTCATAGCCTTCGCCCCACCAGCCGTCGAGCACCGAAAGGTTCACGACGCCGTTGATCGCCGCCTTCATGCCCGAGGTTCCCGAGGCTTCCAGCGGATAGACCGGATTGTTGAGCCAGACATCGACGCCGGACACCATGCGCCGGGCGAGCCGAAGGTCGTAGCCTTCGACGAACAGTATCTTGCCTTCGAACTCCGGCATTTGCGCCACCTGCACCACCCGCCGGATCAAATCCTGGCCGGGCACGTCCGCCGGATGCGCCTTGCCCGCGAACAGAAACAGCACCGGGCGCTGCGGGTCGCTGAGCAGCTGGCGCAGCCACTCGAGGTTTTCGAACAGAAGCGCCGCGCGCTTGTAGGTGGCAAACCTGCGGCCAAAGCCGATGATGAGCACATTCGGGCTTTCCGGATTGGTGAGCCTCAGTACCCGGTCCAGATGCGCCTCGCTTCCCTGGTTGCGCGCGTTCTGCACGCCCAGGCGGTAACGCACCAGGTGCAGCAGCTGCGACTTCAGATGCTGCCGCGTGCTCCAGAAAACATGGTCCGGCACCGCGCTGATCTGATCCCAGCAGTTTTGGTCGCCCAGCCTCTCACTCCAGCCGTATCCCAGAAAGTGGTCGAACACGTCGGCCCATTCGGGCGATAGGAAGGTGGACACATGCACGCCGTTGGTGATCGAAGTGATGGGATTTTCGTCGGACGGGATTTGCGGCCACAGATCCGCGAGTATTCGCGACGACACTTCGCCGTGAATCTTGGAAACCCCGTTGTGAAAACGCGAGCCCCGCACCGCGAGCGTGGTCATGTTGAACTCCGTCGCGCCGGGGCCCAATCCCAGCGCCAGCAGCTGGTCACCGGGAATTTTCAACTCGGCGCACCACTCCTGAAAATAATGCAACAGCATCTGGGTGGAAAAATAGTCGTGCCCGGCAGGCACCGGGGTATGCGTGGTAAACACCGTGTTGACCGCGACGACTTCCAGCGCACTGGCGAAGTCCAGGCCCTGCTGCATCAGATTGCGCAGCCGTTCCAGGATGAGGAACGCGGCGTGTCCTTCGTTTATGTGCCACACCGCCGGCTTCAGCCCGAGCGCAGCGAGCGCGCGCACGCCGCCGACGCCGAGCACGATCTCCTGCTCGATGCGGGTCGAGCGGTCCCCGCCGTAAAGCTGGTGCGCGATATTGCGGTCATGCGGGCTGTTTTCTTCGAGGTCGGTGTCGAGCAGATACAGGGTCACGCATCCCGTGCGCACCTGCCACACCTTCGCCGCAACGCTTCGTCCCGCGAGCTCGACCGAAATCTTCAGATCCGATCCGTCCTCGCGCGGCACCGGAGACACGGGAAGATCCTCGAAATCGGAATCCACGTATTCGGCGCGCTGGTTGCCGTAGCTGTCAATGGTCTGAAAAAAATACCCCTGCCGGTAGAGCAGTCCGACGCCTATGAACGGCAGGCGCAGGTCGCTCGCTGCTTTGCAGTGATCTCCGGCGAGGATGCCCAGGCCGCCGGAGTAGATGGGCAGGCTCTCGTGAAAACCGAACTCGAAACAGAAGTAGGCGACCAGGTCGGTTCGCGCCAGCGGTTGCTCGGCCGCATCGCGCCGCGTCAGCTCGCCGTGATAGCTGTCGTAGGCCGAGAGCACGCGGTTGTAGTTGTTGAGAAACACCTTGTCTTCGGCCGCATCGAGCAGACGCCGTTCGTCGATGCGTTTGAGCAAAGCCTTGGGACTATGTCCGACAATGTTCCACAAGTTCGGATCCAGGCGCGAGAAAAGGGCGCGCGTGGGCATGATGTCCCAGCTGTACCACAAATTGTTGGCCAGCTCTTCCAGCCGGATAAGGCGTTGCGGAATCTTTGGGTTGACCTCTAGACTGTACGTATTGCCTGGTTGCATGATTTACCTTTGCTTTTGCCGCGGCGCGAGGCTGAATGCCCGACCAGCCTGCTCCTGCACGGGAGGGCAAAGCTTACCGGCCGCCGGACAAAAATAGAACATCGGCGCTTCGCCCACTTGACCAAAATCAACATTGCAGGAGGCCGTTTTGGAATTGCCGAAATGGCCTCTGATTCGGGAAGGCGCGAGAACGGGCGGAGCCTCTTCCGTGCCGGCGGGTCTCAGGCCGCAGCGGGCTTGCGGTCTTTCTGCGCGGACTTGTGCACTCCGCCCTGCGGCCTGGCGTTCGCCTCGAGCCACGCGCGGATGCGGTTGGCATCGCCGATCCGCGTGAGTTTTCCCCACGAATCCAGCAGCACGATGATCACCTGGCGCTCGGCCAGTTTTGCCTGGAGCACCAGGCAGCGGCCGGCATCGTTGGTGAAACCAGTCTTGGACAAACCGATATTCCAGCTCCCGTTGGCCACCAGTCGGTTGGTATTGCGGTAGGCGAGCGGCCGTCCGGCGACATGGACTTCGTGCCCGGTCATGGTCGTATAGCTGCGGATGAGTTCGTACTGATGCGCCGCGCGCACCATCTTGACCAGATCCTCGGCGCTGGAGACATTGGCGCTGGAGAGCCCGGTGGCATCGCCAAAACGCGAGTCGTTCATGCCCAGCATTTGCGCCTTGTGATTCATGGCGCTTACGAAAGCTTCGAAACCACCCGGGTAGGTTCGCCCCAAGGCAGCGGCCGCGCGATTCTCGGAAGCCATCAGCGCCAGCCGCAGCAATTCGTCGCGGCTCAGGCTGGCGCCGGGTTTCAGGCGCGAGTGCGTGCCGCGCAGCGAATCCAGGTCTTCGCTCGAAATGGTGATCATCTCGTTCAGATCGGGACTGGAGTCGAGTACCACCATCGCCGTCATCAGCTTGGTGATCGAAGCGATGGGCGTCACCGTGCTCGCGTTCTTGCCGTAGAGAATCTCGCCGGTTTCCTGATCCTGGATAATGGCCGAAGCCGAACGCAGCGACAGTTTGCGCGCGACAGGCGCGGCATTGTCGCCGCGGCTGCGCGCTTCGGCCGGCCCGGCGCCGACAACCGGCGCGAGTCCGAGCCCGAGCACGGCACAAATCAACAGACGGCGGAAGAACAAATTCATCTTGCTCCAAGCGGTAAGGGTTGGTTCGCGGAGTCTAGCCGTCAGCCATTTATTTGGCAAGCAAAAATAACGGGATAGGAATGCAATCTAAGGCGGAGTTTGAACAATGCCGGGCGGCTTGCGCGCCTCTCAACGTTCAGATCGCCAGCGCGTGCGGCTGCTGCAATTCTTCCTGCTGCTGCAGCGCCCACATCTGCGAGTAAGCACCGTTGCGCTCCAGCAGTTCGCGGTGGCTGCCGCGCTCGACGATGCGCCCGCCTTCCATCACCAGGATCTGATCCGCGTCCATGATCGTGGACAGCCGATGCGCGATCACCAGGGTCGTGTGCCCCTGTGCGATGCGGGTAAGTTCCGCCTGGATCGATTTCTCGGTTTCCGAATCGAGCGCCGAGGTGGCCTCGTCGAATATCAGGATCGAGGGATTCTTGAGAATCGCGCGCGCTATGGCGACGCGCTGCTTCTCCCCGCCCGACAGCTTCAGACCACGCTCGCCCACCCGCGCCTCATATTTATCCGGCAGGCTCTCGATGAAATCGTGGATGTGCGCCGCCCTCGCAGCCTCGATCACCTCTTCGTGGGTCGCTGCGGTCCGACCGTAGTGGATGTTGTAATAAATGGAGTCGTTGAACAGCACCGTGTCCTGCGGCACGATGCCGATGGCGCCGCGCAGACTCCCCTGCTGCAAAGCACGGATGTCGCTGCCATTGATGACTATCGCGCCACGGCCGATATCGTAGAACCGGTAGAGCAGGCGCGCCAGCGTCGACTTGCCGGAGCCCGAATGCCCGACCACGGCGACCTTGCTGCCGGCCGGAACGTCGAACGAGACATCGAACAGGATCTGGCGTTTGGGGTCGTAGGAAAAATCCACGTGCTCGAAGCGGATCGAGGCGCTCCCTGCGGCTAGCGTCGCCGCGTTGGGACTGTCCTGGATTTCGCGATTCTGCTCCAGCAGGCGGAACATCCGGTCGGTGTCGATCAGAGCCTGCTTGATCTCGCGATACACCATGCCGAGAAAATTCAGCGGGATATAGAGCTGGATCAGGAGTCCGTTGATCAGCACCAGGTCGCCCAGCGTCAGTGTGCCGTTCACCACACCCTCGGCCGCCAGGATCATGAGCAGGGTCACCGCGATGGCAATGACGCAGGCCTGGCTGACGTTCAGAAGTCCGAGCGACATTTCGTTCTTCACCGCGGCCGACTCGTACTTGCGCAGGTTCTCGTCGTAGCGCACCGCCTCGTATTCCTCGTTGTTGAAATATTTCACCGTCTCGTAGTTGAGCAGGCTGTCGATGGCGCGGGTGTTGGCCTTGGAATCGAGTTCGTTCGCCTGGCGGCGGATGTCCATGCGCCACTCGGTGATGCTGACCGTGAAAAAAATGTAGATCGCCACCGCGGCGAAGGTCACGGCGGCGAAACGCCAGTCGAACTTTGTCAGCAGCACCGCCGCCACCAGGCTGAATTCCAGAATTACCGGAATCACGGAAAACAGCATGAACGAGAGCAAAGTGGAAATGCCGCGGGTCCCGCGCTCGATGTCGCGCGTCACGCCGCCGGTCTGCCGGTCCAGGTGAAAGCGCAGGCTCAGACTGTGCAAATGGCGAAACACCGTGAGCGCCACCCGGCGGATCGCGCGCTGCGTGACGCGCACGAACACCACGTCGCGCAACTCGGCGAACAGCACCGTTGACAGCCGCAGCAGGCCATAGGCGATGAGCAGCGCCAAGGGCAGCGCCAGCGCCTGCTGCGCCGGCGCGAGCGAATCGACAATGCCTTTCAGCACCAGCGGCACGCCGACGTTGGCGACCTTGGCCAGCGCGAGAAATGCGAGCGCAACCAGCACCCGCCATTTGTACTCCCACAGGTAGGGCAGCAGCATGCCGACCGCGCGCCATTCGTTGCGCCTGGCGCCGGACACCGGCGGGGCTGCGTCTACGGAAAAGGTGGCGGAACGACTGCCATGGGCCATGTTTGCACGGAATAAAATGAAAGGTAATCCTGCCGTGGGATCGAGCGGCATTCGGCGGCGCACAGCCGCTGCAGGCTTGCTATTTTCTCACATGAAGCGGATATTTGTTTTGGTCGATGCACAACTGGTGCTGCGCCGTAATTCATTGATTACGCCATGCTTCGCTTTTCGGGGAAGGAAACGATGAAAAAAATTGCCGCCGTCCTGCTCGTATTCGTCGCCATCGCCGGCGGTGCCTTGTTCTGGCTGTCCGGCAACCTCGATGGCCTGGTCAAGGACGCCTTGGAAAATTACGGCAGCGCCATGACTCAGGCAAAGGTGAGCGTCGGCGCGGTCAAGATTGCCGCTGCAGACGGCAAGGGCACGATCAGTAACCTCTCCATCGGCAATCCTGCCGGCTTCAAGACCCCGCATGCACTGAAGGTTGGCAGAATCGATGTCGAGATCGACATCGCCTCTGTCACCCGGGACGTAATAGTAATTCGGAGTATCGCCGTCGTGGCTCCGGACGTGGTCTACGAAAAAGGCGCAGCGATGACCAACTTCGACGCCATACAGAAAAACATCGCGGCGTATCTAGGCCCCGCCGACAGCAAGAAGGATGGAAAGAAGCTGATCGTCGAGCAGCTCACCATACGCGGCGCGAAGGCCGAGGCCAGCGCCGGCTTCATGAATGGAAAAACCGTCAGCGTACCGTTGCCCGACATCACGCTGAAGAACATCGGTCGCGCCAAAGGCGGCGTCACCGCCGGCGAACTCGGACAGGAAGTGGCCGGCGCGGTGAAGGCGAAATTGACCAGCGTCGTGAGCTTCGATCACCTGATGCACTCGACCGGCGAGGCTATCGGAAAAGCAGGCACCGCCATCAAGGGTTTATTTAAGTGAAAGGGGAACGACACGCCCATAGGAAATGCCCCAGGGGCCAGTATTCATGCGGCTCTCCGCCACATTGCCTCTGCATTCATCTGCGCCGGACCGCGCAGAACTTGGAGATCATTCGGCACAATACGGGGACCCATGGCTGAACTAATGAAACTCCCGAAAGGCAAGGAACCGGTGCTGCGGGTCATGCCCATGCCGGCCGATGCCAACCATCACGGCGACATTTTCGGCGGCTGGATCATGGCGCAGGTGGACATCGCCGGCGGCGTCCTCGCCGGCCGCCATGCGCGCGGCCGCGTCGCCACGGTGGCGGTGAATTCGTTCCAGTTCAAGCAGCCGGTGCAAATCGGCGACCTGCTCTCCTTTTACGCCGAGATCGTGCGCGTGGGCAACACTTCGATCACGGTCAACGTCGAGGTGTACGCGCAGCGCAATCCCGAGGAGATCGAGATCGTCAAGGTGACCGAGGCGACCCTCACCTATGTCGCCACCGACCGGGAACGCAGGCCGCGCAAGGTGCTGCCGCTGCCGGCGAAAAAATAGAGCCCTTCCTGCGCCAGCGCCAAGCGCGCACGGGCGCCGGGACTGCCGGCGGATGCTGCAATTCAGTATGATGCGGCTTTCCATCTGACGCTGGAGTGTCGATCCCATGAAAGACTTTCAAGGCAAGGTAGCTGTAATCACCGGCGGCGCGAGCGGCCTCGGGCGCGCCATGGCCGATCGATTCGCGCACCTCGGCATGAGCATCGTGCTCGCCGACGTCGAGCCCAATGCGCTCGCCAGGGCGGAGGCCGAAATGAAAGCGGCCGGCGCCAAGGTCATCGGCGTGCGCACCGACGTTTCCAAAGCGGCCGAGGTCGAGTCGCTGGCGCGTGAGGCGCTCGCGGCCTTCGGTGCGGTGCACCTCGTCGCCAATAACGCCGGGGTGGCCGAAGGCGGCAACGTCTGGGACAACACCGTCGCCGACTGGGAGTGGGTGCTGGGCGTCAACGTCTGGGGTGTGATCCACGGCGTTCGCGTGTTCACGCCGATCATGCTGGCCCAGGGAAGCGAAGGCCACATCATCAACACCGCCTCGGTCGCGGGCCTGATATCACCGCCCGGCATGGGCATTTATTGCGTCTCCAAGCACGCGGTGGTGACGCTGTCGGAATGCCTGCACCACGATCTGGCACAGAAGACGGACAAAGTCAGATGCTCGGTGCTGTGCCCGGCCTACGTGCCCACCGGAATCGCCGATTCCGGGCGCAACCGGCCGGCCGAACTGAATCAGACCCGGCAAAAAAGCGCCGCCGACCTGGCGCTGGACGCCAGCCTGAAAAAGGCGGTGCAGTCGGGAAAACTCAGCGCCGCGGATGTGGCGCAGAAGGTGTACGAGGCGGTGCGCGACGAGCGCTTCTACATCCTCACCCATCCGAAGATTAAACCTTCCATCCAATGGCGCATGGAAGACATCCTGCAGGACCGCAATCCGACCAACCCGATGGGATGAACCCGCGCGCCGGCTTGTGCGGTTCGTCCGTTTGGCTTGTCCGTTTACTTCAAGCCGTTCTCGTTGAAGAACCGGCTGTAGCGCTTGTCTGCTCCCAGAATGTGTTCCCCCCACCACTCGCCCAGGAAGTCCATCACATCCGCGGTCAGCTCCCTTTTCCCGACTTCGAATTCCTCGATGAACGCGGCGGTTCGTTTGATGAACGAGGCATGCTCGCGCTTGTGATTCTGCGTATCCGGATATCCAAATTGGGCGAAGTATTTCTCCTCCGTCCTGAAATGCGTTGCGGCATAGGCGACCAATTCGACCAGGATCGTTTTCAATACCGCCTTTTCGTCGCCCCCTTTTCTTGCGTCGTCCAGTTCATTGAGCATGACCGCCAGCTTCTTGTGCTGTTCGTCGATCTCCCGCACATTTACGCTGAAACTCTCATTCCAGTTGATCAGGGCCATAACGATCTCTTCTCAAGGGTTCGGCGCAACGGTGCTTGCCGATTTGCGCGCAGGCGTCCTGCCCGTGCTCATATCCGTCGCGCCCAAGCTCGCAAAACCTGTCGTTGTTCTCCGCTAGGCGCGCCTGCAAACCCCGGCGCGCGGGCCGAGCAGATACCACCATGCTCCTATTTGCCGGACAGGTTTTGATCCTCGTCAATTGCCCCGCGAAATGCGCTTCCGGGAAACGATAGCCGGGAGCGGCCTCAGTCGATCTTTGCGCCGGAATCCTTCACCACCTTCGCCCACTTCTCGATGTCCTGCTTGAGCAGTACGGCGAAATCTGCCGGTGTGGTCGCAAGCGGCACGGCTCCCTGTCCGGCGAAGCGGGCACGCAAGTCGGCGGTCGCCAGCAGTTCGTTAATCTCCCGGTTGATCTGGTTGACAATCGCCGCGGGCGTCGCCGCCGGCGCGAGCAGGCCGAACCAGGGATTGACGTCGAAACCCGGCAGCCCGGACTCCGCCAGCGTCGGCAGTTCCGGCAGGGTGTCGGAGCGTGCCCGGCTGGTCACCGCGATCGCGCGCAACTTACCCGCCTTGATGTGGCCGATCACCGACGGCATGCTGGTAAACGAAGCCTGCACCTGCCCGCCGATCAGGTCCGCCAACGCCGGGCCGGCGCCCTTGTAGGGAACGTGCGTCATCTTCACCCCGGCCGCGCTGTCGAACATTTCTCCGAGCAGGTGGTTCACCGAGCCGTTGCCGGCGGATGAGTACGTCAGTTTTCCATCCGCAGCCCTGGCGCTTGCTATCAGTTCCTGCGTAGTATTCGCCGCCAGGCTCGGATTCACCACCACTACGAACGGCACCGCGGCCAGCGTCGCCACCGGAGCGAAATCTTTGATCGGGTCCCAGGGCAGATTATGGTAAAGACTCGGATTGATCGCGTGGGTCCCGATGTAGCCCAGCAGCAGCGTGTGGCCGTCGGCGGGTGCCTTCGCCGCCTCCAGCGTGCCGATGTTGCCGCCGGCGCCCGCGCGGTTTTCGACGATCACCTGCTGGCCCCACTTCTCGCCGAGCTTGGCGGCGATGATGCGCGACAGAGCGTCCGAGGCCCCGCCGGGGGCCTGCGGCACGATGATGCGCACCTGCTTCGACGGAAAGCCCTGCGCCGCAGCGCCGGCGGCGCATGCGGCGAACGCCGCGGCCGCGAACCATTTCATCCACTGTTTCATCATTGCCACTCCTCCTTACTACTGCTTGCTGTTGACAGGAACATCTGCTCCGACGCCGGCTCGGTGTTCCCCGAGCAGCATGGCGTTATGCTCGCCCAGCAACGGCGGCGGCCGGTACTCGCGTTGCGTGCCAGCGATCCTGATCGGATTGCCGACCGCACGGATGGTGCCGGCCGCGCACTGGATCGCCGCGACCATTTCGCGCTCGCGCACCAGGTCCGAATCCAGCGCCTGCTCCAGCGTTTCGACCGGCGCGACCACGACGCCGAGCGGCGCCAGGCGCGCGCTCCAGGACGCCGTGGTATCGCTTTTAAACAAAGGCTCCAGCGCCGTCAGCACGATGCTGCGGTTGCGGCCGCGCGCCGCCATGGTCGCAAAGCGCTCATCCGCCAGCCATTCCGGCCGGCCGGCCTCGTTGCAAAAGCGCCGCCAGAATTCGTCGTGGGAAATGAACACAACGAGCCAGCCGTCGCTGGTCTCGAAAATCTGCGCCGGCACGATGTACGGATGCGCCGAGCGCGGCATGCGCTCGGCACGCTCGCCCGCGTTCAGCCAAGCGCCGGCAAGATAATTCAACTGCGACAGCATGACGTCGTACATCGACAGGTCGATCTGGCCGCCTTTGCCTTCGACGATTTTCGCCAATAGGCCGAGCGCACCCATCATGCCGGCTGAATTGTCCACCGCCGAATAACCGGTCTTGGCCGGCGGGCCGCCCGGCTCGCCGGTAATGGCCATGACGCCGGTCAGCGCCTGAATCACGTAATCATAGGCCGGCCGGTCCGAGTAGCTGCCTTCGAGGCCGTAGCCGGTTAGCGCGACGCACACCAACTTGGCGTTAACCTCCTTCAACGCATCGTAGGTGAGTCCGAGCTTCCTGATCGCCGCGGGCCGCAGGTTGGAGACCAGCGCGTGTGCGCGCGCGGCCAGGGCGCGCAGCGCGCTCTGGCCTTCGGCCGAAGCGAGGTCGAGGACCACGCTTTTCTTGCTCCGGTTGAGGCTGGCGAAGTAGGCGTTGTGCGGTCCGATCGAGTGCGGGCTCACGCGCCGCGCGATGTCGCCATCGGGCGGCTCGATCTTGATCACCTCGGCGCCGAGATCGGCGAGCAGCATGCCGCAGTAGGGACCGGCGAGCATGTGCCCGACTTCGAGTACCACTATGCCCGAGAGCGGGCCGTTCATGCGAGGGCGCGCGCCAGTTCTTCTATCATCTGCGCCAGCGGAATGTCGTTGGTGAAAACCCCTTTGACCCCGGCCGCGAGCAGTACCGCCGCGTCCTCCGGCGGAATAGTGCCGCCGACGAATACCGGGATGTCGCCGGCGCCGGCGGCCGCGAGCCCGGCCAGCACCTCGCGCGCGAGTTCCTTGTGGCTGCCAGACAGTATCGACAGGCCCACCGCCGAAACGTCCTCGTCCAGCGCCACGCGCACGATGAATTCGGGCGACTTGCGCAGCCCGGTATAGATCACCTCCGCTCCGGCATCGCGCAGCGCCAGCGCGATCACCTTGGCGCCCGAATCGTGCCCGTCGAGCCCGGGCTTGGCCACGAGGATGCGCCTGCCCGCGAGCGGGCCCGGGTCGATGACCGAACTCATAGGCGCACCGGTTCCTGGAACTCGCCCCAGCAGCGCTTCAGCCGTTCCACCATTTCGCCGACGGTGGCGTAGGCATGGCAGCACTCCACGAGCAAGGGCATCAGATTCTGCGCATCCGCCGCCGCAGCAGCCTCGAGCGCGGCGAGCGAACGCTCGACGCGCGCCGCGTCGCGCGTGCGCTTCAGCTCCGCATGCTTGGCCAGAACGCGCGCGGAAATCTGCGGGTCCAGCCGGAACACCTCGCCGTAGCTGTCGGCCTGCGCTTCGCGCCGGAACTGGTTCTGCCCGACGACGACGCGCTCGCCGCGGTCGGTCGCGTCCTTTTTCTGCTTCGCGCGCACCGCGATGCGCCGCTGCAGCCAGCCGTCCTCGATCGCCTTCACCACGCCGCCGTAGGCGTCGATCTCGCCCATCACCCCGAGCATCCCCTGCTCCATCTGATCGGTGAGCCATTCGACGTAATAGCTGCCGCCGAGCGGATCGACCGTGGCGGCGATGCCGCTTTCGTGTTGCACGATCTGCTGCGTGCGCAGCGCGATCTCGGCCGAGAACTCGGTCGGAATCTGGAACGCCTCGTCGTAGGCGCAGGTAAAGATCGACTGCGCGCCGCCGAGCACCGCCGCCATGTTCTCGATCGCGACGCGCACGATGTTGTTGTACGGCTGCGCCGCCACGAGCGACGACCCGCCGCAGACCACGCCGAAGCGAAAATGCAGCGCCTTGTCGTCGGTAACGCCGTAGCGCTCGCGCAGCAGCTTCGCCCACAAGCGGCGACCGGCGCGGAACTTCGCCGCCTCCTCGAACAGGTCCATGTGGGTATAAAAAAAGAACGACAGGCGGCGCGCGAACTTGGTCAGGTCGCCGCCGCGGCGGATCAGTTCGTCGACGTAGGCGAGCCCGTTGGCAAGCGTATAGGCCATCTCTTCGACCGCGGTGCAACCGGCGTCGCGCACGTGCGCGCCGGCGATCGAAATGGCGTTGAAGCGCGGCGAAACGTCGTTCGAATACAGGATCGAGTCGGCGATCAGCCGCAGCGACGGGCGCACCGGAAAGATCCAGGTGCCGCGCGCGACGTACTCCTTGAGGATGTCGTTCTGGATCGTACCGGTCAGCTTTTCGCGCGGCACGCCCTGCTTGTCCGCCGCGGCGAGGTACATGGCATAGATGATCGCCGCCGTGCCGTTGATGGTGAATGAAGTGGAAATTGCGCCGAGGTCGATGCCTGCGAACAGCGTTTCCATCTCCGACAGCGAGAACAGCGATACCCCGACTTTGCCGATTTCCGGCCGCGCCATCGGATCGTCCGGATCGTAGCCGCACTGGGTCGGCAGATCGAGTGCGACCGACAGACCGGTCTGCCCCTGGTCGAGGAGAAAACGGTAGCGCTGGTTGGATTCTTCGGCCGACCCGAAACCTGAATACTGGCGGATGGTCCACGGGCGCCCGCGATAACCGTCGGCGAAAATGCCGCGCGTGAACGGATATGCGGCCGGCAGCCCCGAATCCGGATTCCCGGCCATCTCGCGCGTCACCACCACCGGCACTTCGATTCCCGATGGCGTCGTCACGCGCTTCTCCGAAGGTTTCTGCTTCGCGCCCGGCTTGGGTACTGCGCTCATTTCCTTGCCCCCTTGCTCAGAATGTCCTTTGCCGCCTGCCAGTGCTCGGCGTGGCACCATGCGCGGGCGAACAGGTCACGGTCGCGCGGATCGGCTTCCGCGCGGCCGATGCCGAGTTTGCGCGCGGCGGACTGCCACTTGAACGCGCGCATCACCTGCGGCCGTTGCTTCATCCACGGCCCGGCAAAGCGTTCGACGAACGCCGCGAACGGCTCACCTTCGGGCGCGACTGCCTCGATCAAGCCCGCCGCCTGTGCTTCCGCGGCGGACAGCACGCGTGCACTGCACAGCAGTTCCAGCGCCCTGGACGGGCCGAGGATGGCCGCGAGATCGCTGCCGCCGCCCCAGGCGGTGGGAATGTTGAGCGTGCCCTGGACGAAGCCGATGCGCGCATGCGCCGCGGCGATGCGCACATCACAAGCCACCGCCATCTCGGCGCCGCCGCCCAATGCAACACCGTTCAACGCCGCCACCACCGGTACGGGAAAAGTGCGGATCGCGTTAAACGCGCCGTTGCCGAGATCGAACAGCGCGCGCGCCTGCTCCTCGGTGCGCACCTCCTCCAGATCGCGCAGGTCGCCGCCCGCGGCAAAGCTCCGGTCGCCCGCGCCGGAGAGCACCGCCAGCACCAACCCGTCATTGCAGCGCTGCTCCTCGAACACCTGGCGCAGCCGAGCGAGCACTGCGCGAGACAGCGGGTTGCGCTTCTCCGCCCGGTTGATCGTTACCCGCAGCAGCCCGTCTTCGACGGAGGTGAGAACCTCGGAATTCACCGTCCTGCCTCGATCGGAGTCAAATCCGCAACACTGACGGCAGGCCCGCCGCGTCCGCCCTTAGCCTTTCTTCGCCTTCGCCGCGGCCATTGCGTCGGTCGCGGCCTTGCGCTCGTCGTTCATTTTCCTGAACGCCGGGCGCTCGTTCAGCATCTTCAGATATGGCTTCACCGGGGCGCAATCGTCGAGCATATCGCGGCCATAGACGATCTTGGTCGAGAGGGATACCAGCGGCAGATGCACGCCCGCGGCGCAGTCGGCGTAGCTGAGCGCCTCGCCGGCAGCGAAAGGCGAGAATTTCGCCAGCTGCTTGAACGCACGCACGCCTTTGGCCAACTCCTTTTCCACCTGCTTTTTCGTTTCGTCGGAGGCCGTGCCACCGAAGAAGGCCTGCCCATACAGACGGCGCGCCACCAGTTCCATGTTCAACTCCAGGATCGTGATGAGTTCGCGCACCCGCGCACGCTCAAGGGCGTCCTTCGGGTAAAGCGGAATCCCCGGATGGGTATCCTCGATGTATTCGCAGATCACCTGCGATTCGCACAGAAACCGCCCGTCGATCTCGAGATAGGGCACCTTGCCCATGGGCGAGCGCTTCAGGTAAGTTTCGTCCTGCGAGGTCATGCAGAACGCTTCCTCGAACCGAATGCCCTTTTCCAACAGCGCCACCTTGACCTTGTTGTAATAATTGCTGACTGCAAACCCGCCGAGTTTCAGCATCGTCTTATTCCTTTTCGATTCGTTGATGATCGCAAAAAATACCTGGCGTCCTGAAATAATGCATTGGCAGATACACACCCCTCACCCCGGGCCTCTCCCACCAGGCGGGAGAGGGGGTGGTCCCGAGCGATTCCGGCCGGCTATTGCTCAGGCCGTCTTCGCCGACTTGGGCACGCTCATGTGCTTCGCCAGTTCCAGTTTGGCGATGGCATTGCGGTGCACCTCGTCCGGGCCGTCGGCAAAGCGCAGCGTGCGCGAATGCGCATACATCATCGCCAGCGGGAAATCGTCGGAGACGCCGGCGCCGCCGTGCGCCTGCATCGCCCAGTCGATGACCTGCAGCGTCATGGTCGGAGCGAGCACTTTGATCATCGCAATTTCTGCCTTGGCTACCTTGTTGCCCGCGGTATCCATCATGTAGGCAGCATTGAGCACCAACCAGCGCGTCGAGTCGATCATGATGCGCGCCTGGGCGATTCGCTCGCGCGTCACGCCCTGTTCGGCGATGGCCCTGCCGAACGCGACACGCGACAGCGAACGCTTGCACATGAGTTCGAGCGCGCGCTCGGCCACCCCTATCTGGCGCATGCAATGATGTATGCGGCCCGGTCCGAGGCGGCCCTGCGCGATCTCGAAACCTCGGCCTTCGCCCAGCAGAATGTTCGACGCCGGTACGCGCACGTTCTTCAGCTCGATTTCCATGTGGCCGTGCGGCGCGTCGTCGTAGCCGAACACCGACAGCGGGCGCAGAATCTTGACGCCGGGTGCGTCGCTGGGCACCAGTATCATCGACTGCTGGCTGTGCCGGGGGGCGTCGGGGTTGGTCCTGCCCATGACGATGTACAGCTTGCAGCGCGGGTCGCCGCCACCGGAGGACCACCACTTGCGCCCGTTGATGACGTATTCATTCCCCTGCTTTTCGATGCGGCACTGAATATTGGTGGCGTCGCTTGAGGCCACATCGGGCTCGGTCATGAGAAAGGCCGAGCGCATCTCGCCGCGCAGCAGCGGCTCCAGCCACTGCCGCTTGTGCTCTTCGGAGCCGTAGCGCTCTATCGTCTCCATGTTGCCGGTGTCGGGGGCCGAACAATTGAACACCTCCGGCGCGAAACTGACCCGGCCCATGATCTCGCACAGCGGCGCGTACTCGAGGTTGGACAGGCCCTCGGGCGCGCGCTTCGAATGCGGCAGGAACAGGTTCCACAGCCCGGCATTGCGTGCCTTCGGCTTCAACTCCTCGATGATGGTGGTCGGTATCCACGGATTGCCTTTGCGCCGGTTTTCCAGCACCTCCTGGTGGAACCGGTGCTCATTCGGGTAGATGTGCTCATCCATGAACGCGATGAGCTTGGCCTGCATGGCCTTGACCTTGTCGGTATATGCGAAATCCATGGTTTGCCTTTCTATTGAATGAAAATGTTGCGAATATGCCGTTCGGTTTTCCGGCGCCCCGGGCGCTTATTTTCCGGCCGCCATCACCTTTTGCGCGTATTCCCAGCCAAGCTCCGCCATCGGCTTCGCGCGCTTGCCGGCATCGAGCGCATGCGCGCTCGCCGCCGTACCATCCACCGCCCGCTTCATAATGCCCTGAAGAATGCCAGCAATACGGAACATATTGTAGGCGAGGTAGAAGTCCCAGTTGTCGATGTGCCCACGGCCGCTACGCTTGCAATAGGCGGCGACATATTCGGCTTCAGGCGGAATCCCCAACGAACGCAGATCGAGACCGCCGATGCCGCGAAACTGTCCGGGAGGGATATGCCAGCTCATGCAGTGATAGGAAAAATCCGCGAGCGGATGGCCGAGGGTGGAGAGTTCCCAGTCGAGGATCGCGAGTATCCTGGGCTCGGTCGGGTGGAATATCAAGTTGTCCAGCCGGTAATCACCGTGAACGACGGCGGTTTCATCGCCGGCTGGTATATTTTTCGGCAGCCAAGCGATCAGATTGTCCATGGCTTCTATCTTTTCGGTTTCGGACGCCAGATACTGTTTGCTCCAGCGGCCGATCTGGCGCGCAAAATAATTGCCCGGTTTGCCGTAATCGGCCAGGCCGATTGCCCGGTAATCGACCTTGTGCAGCGCGGCGATCACGCGATTCATTTCGTCGTAGATCGCGCCTCGTTCTACATTGGCCATGCCGGGCAGCGTCTGATCCCAAAGCACCCTCCCTTCGACGCAGTCCATGATGTAAAAAGCACGGCCGATCACGCCCTCGTCCTCGCACAGGGCATAGGTT
>Ga0194060_10000960_pt1 | contig 21042 bp, 20 predicted proteins | sample SepL225m_MetaG_FD_163427 | JGI IMG/M metagenome (GOLD analysis project Ga0194060, IMG submission 163427) | Anoxic zone freshwater microbial communities from boreal shield lake in IISD Experimental Lakes Area, Ontario, Canada - Sep2016-L222-5m | ecosystem: Environmental > Aquatic > Freshwater >... | reverse complement strand
ACGAAGGTTGGTTTGATGCAAACGCGGCACAAATTCATTGGGCCATCCATATTAGACAAATCTATAACCTGATTCGTGCTTGCAATCCTGCACCTGGCGCCTGGACCAAGTTTGGTGAGCAAAAAGTGCAGATCTACGATTGCCATAAGCATGTAGCTGCCACCTTTGGTGCTGTTAAAGGTAAGCCTGGTGAAGTGACGCAAATTACTTTAGATTCATTCTTCATCAACTGCCATGGTGGACAGATTGAAGTCCTCAAAGCTAAGGGTGCAGCGGGTAAGGTGACTGGTGCTGAGTTGGCTAAAGAGTTAAACCTGCAGGTTGGGCAGTTCTTCGTTTTATAAAGCGCCTGCTATCGAATGACTGCTTATGTTTAATTTCGATCTGACTATTGGCTATGTAGTGCTGAGAATTATTTGTGGCTTATTCATGCTGCCGAATGCATTTGCAAAACTACGCAATCCTGATGCTTCTGTAGGCTTTTTCAAATCTGCTGGATTTGTACACCCTCATTTATTGGTTTACTTTACGATTATTTTTGAAATTGTTGTTGGTATTTCATTAGTCATTGGTATTTTGGCAACCTATGCAGCAGGGCTTACTGCCGCTTTTATGTTTGTTGCTGCTTATGTAGATTACAAAGTCCATAAAACTTGGTTGTGGACTAATCACGGGTGCGAGTATCCCTTGTTTTGGGGTATTTGCGCATTGATAGTGGCGTTCAACATATGATCCTGGCAACGCTTATTTAGTTGTTCACTCTCATCCCATATTGCTTACGTAGGAACCCAAAGATCGTTTAGAGTCATCAGAGCTTAATTAGGGCGAAGTATAGTTCGCTATCTGCTAACTGCCTATCAGAGTAGGCCGTCTAAATGCCCGTAGTTTTTAATAGTCGGGTACTATCTCTATAACAAAACTCCTCCTTCGGCTTAATTTTCATTAAGTGCCTTGCCTGAGAATTCGAACATAAGAACACTCAGTTTGCAGAAGCAGGAAGTCTCTTCCTCAACGAGTGATTACCATTTCATTAAGGGATAAGACATGAAACTAATCAGTGTAATTATTGGAGCATTATTTTTACAGTCTGGAATTGCTTTAGCTGCAGCACCTAACTTAGTGGGTACTTGGGAACCCGTTTCTGGTTACTGGTCAGCAACTGGTACTGAATCTAATCCGGCGCCTGCTGAACAATTCCAAAAACCCGTTCATCAAAAGTTAATTATCGCAGCACAACAAGAGAAAACTTTTAATGGGAATACTGTTCTCTATAACGGTCAGAGCCGATTCATAGCAGGGGTGATAGGGGCGGATGGTAAAAGTATTATTCTGTCTTCAGATAATGGATCATCTGCGGGTTCAGTCAATCAAGATAACAGTCAAATCAGCATTTGTGGCGCTAGTATTTTATCAACCCGTAATTTTGCCTTTTGTACTGTATTTAAGAGGGCAAAGTAAATTTAAGCCATTCCAAAATAAAGTCTTATCTCGGCCATTAGCAGTCGGCGGAGCATGGGATTGAAAATCCTTGTGTCGGTGGTTCGATTCCGCCCCGGGCCACCAAGAAACATCAAAACCACCTTCGGGTGGTTTTAGTATTTCAGTTTGCTACTATTTCTGGATATGAAGAATAAACGTAGAAACCTTATCAGATTCATAAGAGTGGTCATAAGAACCACGAATTCCTGAGTAGACTCCAGTACCACCTAGAACTACTCCTCTATGTTTAAATCCTTTACCTGCCACTTTCCCATGTTCAACTTTGGCGTAATCCATAGTCAATATTTCTCCATCTGGTAAGTTAAATTCCTCAACAAATTCACGGATATTAAAATTATTGGCATCGACATGAATGACCATTGATTTTGTACAGTACGTGCCTACAGCAGGCCCATCCAATTTAAAAAACAAATTACCTGAACGGGTGGTTTGACCCCAGTCAACTTTAATCCTAATCCAGTAAGAACCAGACCGACAGCCATGGTGGGCGCCTACTATGACATCGTTAAGAACCAACGCTTAGGTATTACAGGGATTTATCGTCAAGAAGCTTATCAAGCGGTTGCTAACACGACAGTAATGGCCACTTATACGATTGGTTTGTAGGTTTTAAGAAGGGCAGCTTTGAGTCGGATAGAGTCTTAAGAGCTTCATTAGGGTGAAGGGAAACTTGAAATCTAATAGCGGCCCTATGAGAAATTCTTAAGATTAGGCTCGGCATACTCAATTTTATTCATTTGAGTTTCTAATGAAAATTAGCTTTTAGCTATAGCTAGTGAAATAGTGTAATAAAACAATTCTTTGCTGGCTGCATCAAAAGTAGAGTTTCGTAAAATATCTGTACGAACGTTGCTACGAAAGTTAATTAGTTTTAATTTTATGCCTTTGCTTTTTAGGTAATGGTAAATCTCTCCCAATGATTCACTGCCTTCGAAGTCTATTTGATAAATTGCTCCACCTTCAATAATAATAGAATGGGTATCAACCTTACTATGAGCTAGCTCCATCATTTGAGCATGGAAATATTGGCAGTTAAAATACACAATCGGAGATGAGAAACGATAGATAATAATTCCAGGTATTTCCTTGACGTTTCGGTGGCGCTCGACACTATGAAAAAACCCTTTTTTATCACGACCTAAAACTCCATGATCTGGGTTTTTAATTCCATACAAGAGAGTGACTATTGCAAAGACAACCCCAACAATTACTCCATTCATTACACCCAGGATAATTACCGACAGCATTGTCATTAGGGCAATTGCAAGTTCTTTACCATGGAAGGCTTGTATTTTTCGAAACTCATCAAATTTAATTAAATTAAAAGCAGCTGCGATCACAATGGCGCTTAAGGCAGCAGTAGGTAGGAAAAATAAGACATTAGTAAAAAAAGATATTGTTATTGCGATAGTAAAAGCTGCAATAAGGGAGGTTACTTGCGAACAGGTTCCCAAGGAAATGGCTATTGCGCTACGTGATGAGCTGCCAGATACGGGTACTCCGTGGGTGAATGCGGAGGCAATATTAGCCAATCCATCAGCCAGCATTTGCTGATTGGCATCAATTGCATAATGCCCCCTTGATGCGAATGCTTCAGCCTTAGAGACGGTTTCAGACATGATTAACATCGTCATTGCCAAAGACAAGGGGAAGAGTTTTTGTAAGTCTAGCAAATTTTCTATTTCAATAAATGGATTGTCAAAACTAGGTAGACCTTCAGGTATGCTGCCAATAATTTTTACCCCTTGAAGGTCTAGCCTAAAAAAATAAACTAAAAGGATTGAAAGAACCATCACAATGATTTGTCCAGACACCCTTGGTAGCCAACGCTGACATGCCAAAATAATTAAAATACCCGATATACCAATTCCAAAGGTAATGAAATGAACCTTATGTAGTCCTTGGATAATAGAGTTCAATTTATAGACAGCGTTATCGCCACCCGTTGCGCTGTAACCCAAGATACCAGTTAGCGAGGAGATAATAATGACCACTGCTAAACCATGCATAAACCCGACCATGATGGGTTTTGATAGAAAATCAGATATAAATCCTAGTCTAAAAATAGAAGCTAAGACGCAAAATATTCCTGAAAGCATCGTAAGACTGGCCACAATAATGGCGGCTGTTCCTATGTTGTTACTATCTAATTGCTCTAGGCTAACTGCAATAAAAATGGAAAGAGCAGCACTAGGGCCAACAATTAATTCTTTTGAGCTACTAAATAATGCATAGGCAACTAATGGTAATAAAGAGGCATATAAGGCAGCTAAGGGTAGTCCAGATAGCTGCCCATAAGCTAAGCCAATGGGGATCATTGAAATACCAACAGTTAGACCAGCAATTAGGTCTTTAGAAAAATAAGCTCTTTGGTAATTTTTTAATGCTGAGATAAAAGGGATAAAACGTACTAAATTTAAGTTTGCGCTAAGATTCATTTATGCCCAATAAAGTTTATGCAGATAAAAGATTTAGTAAAGTTAATTACTAGGTGAGCATTCAATCGAAAGCAGATGTAGAGCCAGTTTATATCAGAGGGTAAAGTAAATTTTGTTCATTCTTTAAATAACCCCCCATAGCTTGATCTGATGGCTTACTTTCGGGGGTATTACCAATGGCAAACGACTGCTATGGGTCATTAACTGCTTAGTTGTAAAAATCTCCCAGATGACCCAATGCCGCCATTTAGAGACCTTGGCTAATATCCAGAAATCATCTAAATAAGATGAGGGGGTAGTAACCCTCGGTTTTGATGAAATAGCACTTAAACCATTTGACCTATATCAAATTGCTTGGCATTCTGTTTTCAACAAAACTCCTCCTTCGGCTTAATTTTCATTAAGTGCCTTGCCTGAGAATTCGAACATAAGAACACTCAGCATTCAGAGGTAGGCTGTAGACCCTTCCCAGTGAGTGATGATTTCTGAATTATCTATGGGTAAGGGGTAAGTCATGAAACAAATTAAGGTCATACTTGGAGCGGTACTTTTGCAGGCTGGAGTAGCTTTAGCTGCTGCACCTAACTTAGTTGGAAACTGGGAAGTGGTGTCTGGGTATTCCGCTCTTAATGGCACCTCCACTAATCCAGCCCCTTCCGAACTGTTTCAAACACCAATGTACAAGGATCTAATTATTGATGACCAAAAAGAGAATGCGTTTACCGGCCATCTCACTCGAGATAATGGAGAGAAGCGGTTCTTAGCGGGGGTCTTTGGTCCAGATGGTAAAAGTGTTTTTCTGTCTACAGATAATGGGTCGCATATAGGTTCAGTAAGTCAAGATAACAATCAATTGAGTACTTGTGGAAACACGGTTTCGTCAACCCGTAATCGCTCTTATTGCACCGTATTTAAGAGAGTAAAGTGAATTAAATAATTTCAAAACAAAATCTTCTCCAAGTCCAAATGTCAGGCCTTTGGGATCAATGAAGTTCAATTCATTTAGGTAGCTAGCATGAGAATAATTAAAAATATAGTTTTAGCAATTAGCTTAATGGCGATTGCTGGGTTTTTTGTATCTCCAGTACAAGCTCAGTCAGAGAGCTGGCAGGGTGCTTTCGGTCAAGTAGGTGTGGGTTATCAATCAACCTCTCTCTCGTATTCCCCATGGACTTACTATCCTTCAGGAGGCGGTGCTTATCCTGGTACATCAACCGCTAATAATGCCAATAACTTTGCCCTTACTCTGGGAGTAGGGTATTACTTTGCTTTAAGCCCGTCTTTTATATTGGGCGTTGGTGGCGAATACGCTCCATTATCGGGCTCTAAAGCAAACACTACAGCAACCTATAGTGGTTCTGGATCCAGTGCAACTGGTCAATACAATATCGAGAATGCCTATAACCTTTATATTTCGCCAGGATGGGTAATTGATAAAGAGAAGTTGGCATATGCAAAAATTGGTTATGCAGGTGCGCAAACTAAAACAAGCACTAATAATACCTATAGCTATAACGGATATTCTTTAGGACTTGGTTACAAGCAATTCTTCACAGAACATATCTATGGTTTTGGTGAAGTTAACTACACCGATTATGGTAATTCCAATAATCGGACTGATTACAACTTCAGCGGTACAACTACTTTGAAAGCCACCAATTATCTGTTGGGTATTGGATATAAATTCTAGATCCATATCAATTAATCTCTGCAATTATTGAATTCACTGGACGATGTAAGTATGTTTATTAACGCTAGAGTTGGTAATTTTATTGTTTTGATGGCAAGGATCCTCATGTCCTCATCAATGATCTTCTATGGATGTCAGAAATTCGTTGATATATCCCTGTTTACTAGCAATTATGCAACGATGCGTTTAATGCAATTTATTGCCAATGGGTTGCCATGCCCGCTTTGGTTTGCTTATGCTAATGCAGGATTTCAGTTGCTGGCAGGACTCATGGTGCTAGTTGGTTTTAAGGGGAGATGGGCCGCAGGTGCGCTTACTGTATGGCTTATAGCACTTACTTACTTGGGCCATCCCTATTGGATGATGAGCGGTTATGAACGCCTCTTTAATGAATCCATGTTCTATCGTAATTTAGGTTTAATTGCAGCTTTTGCAATGATCTTCGTAACCGGTTGCAAGCGCTATTCAATAGACTATTTCTTGAATCAAAACTCCCCAATCAATCCATACAATCCCGCTGATTAAATAAAGATACCTTCATGCAGAAACTATTCAGAAATACCCTTTGCCTTATTATTTGTACCCTTTCAATTTCAAGCCCAGTGATGGCTGATAGAAATGCTGAAATCGAGAATCGTATTAACATCCAGGAAAAACTCCTATATGCCTATGCCTATGCTTGGGACAATAAGGATTGTGTAGGTTGGTCTAATTTATTTACAGCAGATGCTTTTATTGACTTAACAGGAGATGCTAATCTTGCCTCTACCGCTAAACGAGCAAATGGTAGAGAGGCAATTAAGCAATTTTGTGAAGTACGAATGAAAACAGCGCTAGCCGATGTCAAGTCCCACCACTTCATGACTAATACTATCTTCAATCAGATCACACCAACTAGTGCTAAGACTCATACTTATGCAATTGTTACTTGGCAAAAGTCTTCTGATCCAACGCCGCTTTTGCAAATAGCATTGACTTATCGAGATGTGATAGTGAAGCAGAATGGAAAATGGCTCTTAAAAGAGCGGTATATAGAATAAAACGATTCATGCCCCTACAAATAGGCCTTTTAAGATGGTTCGATCTTATTTCTATACTCACCTTTATGTAATAAGACTTTTGATAGATATTGGAGCGCATGAATAAATCTTTGCTGGACAATATTGCATGGCATGCTTTAAATGGTCCACATCGTCTATTTTCATGCGGAGGATCTTCGGCAAAGAGATATGCAAAAGGGTTTTCGCCAATCGTTGGCTATGAATCTTGTGAGAACCCTAATTTTTCAGCCTTACAGATGCAATGTGACATTGGGGAGCATCTTTACTGTTCGGGATGGACTGGATTAGCAGTTGAGGGATGGGATGTACTTGCCGATACTTCTGCCTCTTTAATGATTTGGGAGCAGGCGATACCAGAGCTTAACCCTGCATTACCTATTCAAACCCTTCAAGAAAAAGATCTATCGCAGGTCCTGGAGTTGGCAGCGCTTGCCCATCTTGATCCATTTGGGCCAAGAGCAATGGAGTTAGGTGCTTTCTTAGGGATTTTCTTGGGAGATCGCCTAGTCGCAATGGGCGGAGAAAGAATGGCTGTAAAAGGCTTTAGGGAAATCAGCAGCGTTGCCACACATCCAGAGTATCAAGGCAGGGGCTATGCTCGCAGCTTAATGGGGGCTTTGATGCGCAAACAGATGCTCAGCAAGGAAATGCCCTTTCTTCATGTTATGGTTGAGAATATTCATGCTCATGCTATATACGAACGAATGGGCTTTACTACCTACAAAGAAATTCCAGTGCGAGTGATTGCTAGAGTTAAATAGTGCTATTCCTGAATTAAAGAAAATAAAATACTTCAAATGGCTATCCTAAATCCTATAAAAATGATCTACAGAAATCCCAAATGAATTTATTTCATGGGGCCTCCAGTTTTATAGTACTTTTTCTATCTTTAATTTTGGCCGTACTCTTATTACGTCGTTGCAAAGTGATTGAGGCTGATCAGAATCCGATATTTTCAAAGTTGCTCACATCATTTGTTTTGCCCGTCTTTATTTTTAGTCAAGTCGCTAATTTACAAGTTGAGTATTCTTATTTATTTTTCGGCGCGGCCATTCTCATATCTGAATTAATCACGGGGATCGCTTCATGGGCAACAGGAAAATGGATTTTACGATTGGATAGGCCAAGTACTGGGGCCTTTATCTTAGGAAGCACTTTTGGTAGCGTCTCTCAAATTGGCAATGCCTTTTTAAAAGTAGTCTTTGATAATAATGCTGCAGTAAGTGCAATGGGAGTAGTAACCGGTCAATTTGGTGTAGGTTTACCAGTGAACATTGTCGGCCCAGTAGTCGCTAAATCTTTTGGAGACGTTGAAAGTAAACATTCTTTATTTGGCTTAATAAAGTCCATTTTCATGAATCCACCAACTATTGCTTTGATCTTAGGGGTTTTATGGAATAGGTTAAATATTCCATCTGATGGTTTTATCGTGAAGATGCTGTTTGAGGGGCTCAATGTTGTGAGTGCTTCCATGACTTTTTTAGTGGCAGTGATCATTGGCCTATCTTTAAAGCCCATTCAGATGAAAGGAATTTGGATAGTCTTAATCTTGGCTGCCTTTTTTCAACTGGCATTGCAACCCTTTATTACTTATGGCATTTTTAGTATCCTAAATGAGCAAAATGCGCATCATCAAGCGACACTATTTTTATCGGCAATGCCTGCAACACCTTTAGCGGTAGTATTTTGCGCACGCTACGGCGCTAACCCTCAACTTGCTAGCCAAATCGTTATATTCACCTGTATTTTGAGCCTCATCTCCATTCCCATTGTCAGTTTATTTATATAGCCAACGATTACTCTGAAGACCAAAATGACGGGCCGCTATGCAGCCATTCTTAAATACTCAGGAAAAGAATTAAAAAGCTATAGACCCATCAAAATAGGTGATAGGGCTAAATCTCTAGGTTATCAATCAAGCGGGTTTTACCAAGCTTGGCGGCCGTGAGAATCACGAGTGGTTCACCAGTCTGTAGACTTTCGTTGGAAGCGGGAGCTAAGTCACTTTGCTGTCGAATGGCAATGTAATCCGGTTGCCAGCCACGTCCTGCAAGCGTGGCAACGGCCTTCTTTTCAATATCTGAGAGTGCCTGGGTATTGCGTTCTGGTAACTGCAGAACTTGTTCACGTACCTCTTGAAGTGCTCTTTGGAGTTCCGGCGCTTCTGCACGTTCTTCAACAGATAGGTAGCCGTTCCGAGAGGAGAGGGCCAAGCCATCATCAGCACGAATGGTTTCGCCAGGAACGATGTTGACTGGCAAAGCAAATTGTTTTGCCATTTGACGAATGATCATCAGTTGTTGGTAATCTTTTTTGCCAAATACCGCAAACTTAGGCTCTACACAAGAGAAAAGTTTCAGAACAACCGTACAAACCCCCTTAAAGAAGCCGGGACGAAATTCACCTTCGAGGATATCCCCGAGCTGCTGCGGTGGGTCTACGCGATATTCTTGTGGCTGTGGGTATAGATCGCGCTCAGTTGGGGCGAACAGAATATAGACACCTTCTTTTTCCAGCTTATCAATATCGGCCTGCATGGTACGAGGGTAGCTCTCAAAATCTTCATTCGGACCAAATTGCAGGCGGTTAACGAAGATGCTCGCGACTACGGGATCGCCATGTTGGCGTGCCAGTCGCATGAGCGACAAATGGCCTTCATGCAGGTTGCCCATCGTTGGGACAAATGAAGCGCGATTTTGACCGCGTAAATGATCGCGCAATTCTTGAATATCGCTAATAATTTTCATGCAACAGGGGTATAGGCAAGGCGCACGTATATTGGTGCATACGGCTCAGCTTGCGTAACTTCAATCAATGCTTCCCGCGAAAGTTCAAGTAAGGCAATGAAATTCACAATGATTACGGGAATACCATTGCCAGATTTGATAGCCTCTTCAAACAATTCCCCAAATTCGACAAAGCGCGTGCTTTGCAAGCGACGCAAGATGCGGGTCATGAAGTCACGCACGGATAATTCTTCGCGAGTGATGGTGTGATGTTGGGTAAGTTTCGCGCGATGAATCACATCACGCCATGCCATTTGTAAGTCATCTGCGTTTACGTCAGGCCAAGTAATCGCAACCGTAGTGTCTACAAAGCCATGCGCGACCTGGAAGTCACGACCTTGCTGTGGAATTTGATCAAGCTCTTGTGCTGCAAGCTTCATACGCTCGTATTCCAGTAAGCGACGGACTAGTTCGGCACGTGGATCATCTACTTCTTCTTCGCTATCTGCCTTCTTCATTGGCAGCAGCATGCGAGATTTAATTTCAATCAACATGGCGGCCATTAATAAATACTCGGCGGCAAGCTCAAGATTTGTATGGCGAATCTGATCGATGTAGCTTAGGTATTGCTGAGTAACTTGCGCCATCGGAATATCAAGTACATTGAAATTCTGCTTACGAATGAGGTATAGCAAAAGATCTAATGGGCCTTCAAAGGCCTCTAGAAAAACTTCTAACGCATCTGGTGGAATATAGAGGTCGGTAGGGAGCTTAAAGAGAGGTTCGCCATAGAGTTTGGCGAACGCTTCCGACATCCCGTCAGTTACTGATGGGGTGCTATCTAATAAATCGGATATTGGCTGAGTACTAGGCTCAGTCATTCGAATAAACGTAGCCGCGTTGCTTTAACTTGGCAGCTTTGGCGCGGCGCTGATCTTCAACGGTAAGCGGTTCTTTGTCCCATAGCAGCGCACGACCAGCTTGCTGGTCTGACTCGAGATGGGGTTTCTCGGACTTGAGTTCACTTAAGAACTGGGTGAATTCAGATAGATATCTTGCCATGACATTTCCTAAAATACTCAATAAATTCAATGGCTTATGGTAATAATTCCCAAAAGTCATTTAGGGACTACACCCACCATTATAGGGGCTTTTTATAGGGTTTTTTACAAGTTTGCGGCTAGCAAAGCCTCAATTTGAGGGGCTTCCACACGGGTCATCAGGTGCTTGTAGGCCTTGATGGGATTCTTACTGGAAAGTGGGGTATTAATATCGCCCCAAGAAAGCGGAGGCAGGCAGAAGAATTCTTCTACTCCAGCCGCCACTTGGGGGATGACTGGCTTGAGGTAAAGACTGAGCATCCGGAAGGCTTCTAAAGTAACGGAGCAGACGCCTTGCAATTCTGCTTCACGTACTGGATCTTTAGCGATTTCCCAAGGTTTGTTCTCATCTACAAAACCATTGACCTTATCTGCTAGCTCCATGATAGCGCGCAATGCTTTTGCGTATTCGCGTCCTTCATACAGCTCAGCAATTTTTTCACTCGCTGCAGCAATCTCTTGAAGTAACGCATTATTCATCGCCGCATCCGAAACTACACCGTCAAAACGCTTGACTAAGAAACCAGCGCTGCGACTTGCAATGTTGATGTACTTACCCAATAAATCGCTATTAACCCGTGCAACAAAATCTTGTAGATTTAAATCTAAATCTTCCATGCTGTCATTGAGTTTGGTTGCGAAATAATAACGGAACCACTCAGGATTAAAGCCGCATTCAATCACACTATTGGCGGAGATTAATGTGCCACGGGATTTACTCATCTTCTCGCCATCAACTGTTAAGAAGCCATGAGCAAACACATTGGTTGGAGTGCGATAGCCCGCAAACTGGAGTGTTGCTGGCCAGAATAGGGTGTGGAAATACAAAATATCTTTACCAATGAAATGGTATTGCTCAGTAGTCGTATCAGGCTTGACCCACTCATCAAAGTTCAGACCTTTGGCTTGGCAGTAATTGAGGAAACTGGCATAGTAACCAATAGGGGCATCGAGCCAGACGTAGAAGTACTTGCCTGGGGCATCAGGAATTTCAAAGCCGAAATACGGAGCATCGCGGGAGATATCCCAATCACCCAATTTACTTTCACCGGGTTGGCCAACCCACTCTTTCATTTTATTGCGTGCTTCTGGCTGCAGCGGTGTTTTAACTTGAGTCCATTCACGCAAGAAATTTTCGCAACGAGGATCAGACAACTTAAAGAAGTAGTGATCAGATACTTTTTTGATTGGGGTTGCGCCACTGACTACCGAGAAAGGATTCTTAAGGTCAGTAGGTGAGTAGGTTGCCCCACATTTTTCGCAGTTGTCGCCATATTGATCTTTAGCTCCACACTTGGGGCACTCGCCTTTAATGAAGCGATCCGGTAGGAACATTTCTTTAACAGGATCATAAGCCTGCTCGATGGCACGCTTTTCAATCAGGCCAGCATCACGCAGTTTTAGATAGATACTTTGCGAAAGCTTCTCATTTTCAGGGCTATCGGTGGTGTAGTAGTGATCAAAAGAAATGAGGAAGTTGTCAAAGTCTCGCTTGTGCTCTTTCCAGACATTCGCAATCAATTCCTTAGGCGTAATTCCTTCTTTTTCAGCACGCAACATGATTGGGGTGCCGTGAGTATCATCCGCGCCTACATAGTGGACCTCATGACCGCGCATCCGTTGAAAACGTACCCAAATATCTGTCTGCACATATTCCACCAAATGCCCGATATGGATCTGTCCATTGGCATACGGTAGGGCTGAAGTGACAAGAAGGCGACGCTGGGAGCTACTCATGTAAAGCGGACTTAAATAAGAAGGTTAAATTAGAGTGAATACAGGATTATGCTAGCTCTACTATTGCTTAAGCAGTAATTTTAGTCTGCGGTTAAAGTAAAACACCTTGAAGTCTTCGTAAAACCCGTTTTAGAAAGCGTTACATGGCTGTAAAACCCCATATTCAGATGTCTAGCGCCTCCGTGCCTTTGGTGCACGAGGTGGAGATATTGGATGAGGCGGGCAGAAAAAAGCTCACCCATATCCCTGGGGAGCGCCCATTGACCATCTATTTAGATAGGCGCGAGGTTGTCACCCTCATGACTCTGGGCAGCGCACCCGAAGCTTTAGTTTTAGGGTATTTACGCAATCAACGCTTAGTGGAATCTCCTGACGATATCGAGAGTATTCAAGTGGACTGGGAAACCGATTCGGCAGCCGTTAAGACTCGTCGTAGTACGGTGGATATCGATGCCTTAACCAGTAAGCGGGTTGTCACTACGGGTTGCGGACAGGGAACCATGTTCGGTGGACTGATGGAGGAGATGGCAGAAACGCGCCTCCCAGATGGACCTAATCTTTCCCAAGAGGCGATTGTGGCTTTAATAGACGCCATTCGGGTGCATGATTCGATTTACAAGAAGTCAGGCTCAGTACATGCCTGTGCAGTGTTCGAAAGAGTAGGTGATAGTGACGTAGAGATGCTTTACTTTATTGAGGATGTAGGGCGCCATAACGCAGTTGACTCCATTTCCGGCTTAATGTGGCTTGCTGATAAGTCCGGTAAGGACCTCATTTTCTTTACAACTGGACGCCTCACATCCGAGATGGTGATTAAGGGTGCCCAAATGGGAGTGCCTTTTCTCTTGACTCGCTCGGGAGTGACTTTGATGGGACTGGAATTGGCTCGCAAAACCAATCTCACCATCCTCTCCCGTTGCTCTGGAAAACACTTCGAGATCTACAACGCCCCTGAGAGGGTAGTTTTTACCCAAAACTGCTAATTTTTAGTGCTCAGAGCCCGATAAATCCTGGGTAGAGCTAGTGAAGGTTTTACAATTCGGTCATGACTATTAAATCTGACCACTGGATCCGCCGTATGGGCGCACAAGGCATGATCAGCCCATTTGAACCTGGCCAAGTTCGCGAAGACGCCGCCGGCAACAAAATCGTAAGTTATGGCACATCAAGCTATGGCTATGACATTCGTTGCGCTAATGAATTTAAGATCTTCACTAACATCAACAGCACGATTGTGGATCCCAAGAATTTTGATGAACAATCTTTTGTCAATTTCAATGGGGATGTTTGCATTATTCCCCCGAATTCATTTGCTTTAGCAAGAACCGTAGAGTACTTCAAGATTCCTCGCAGTGTATTAACGGTGTGCGTTGGTAAGAGTACCTATGCTCGCTGCGGAATTATTGTCAACGTCACGCCATTCGAACCTGAGTGGGAAGGTTATGTCACTTTAGAGTTCTCTAATACCACACCATTGCCTGCCAAGATTTATGCCGGCGAGGGATGTGCACAAGTACTCTTCTTCGAAAGCGATGAAGTCTGCGGCACATCATATAAAGATCGTGGTGGTAAGTATCAAGGTCAGCGGGGCGTAACCCTGCCTAAGACCTAAGTTATTCACGGTAGTGGATAAGCCCCATTTCGGTCGCCGCCCTGAGCGGATTAACCTGGATGAGTACCGTGCAACTCTGACGCGCTCTGCCGTAGCGCGCCCTGAGAATAATTTTTATCACTGGTTATTAGGAACCAGCTGGTTTAAGTTTCTGCTGTTGGTGATCTTTGTTTATCTCAGCACCAATCTTCTATTTGCTCTGGCTTACTTGGCCTGCGGTCCTGGTGCCATTACAAACACCACGCCAGGCGCGCTCATTGATGTCTTTTACTTTAGTGTCCAAACTATGGCGACCATTGGGTATGGACAGATGACGCCAGTAGGTCACTGGCCGAATTCTATCGTGACCTTCGAAGCTTTCTTTGGCATTGTGTATTCAGCTCTGACCACTGGTTTGGCATTTGCGCGCTTTACAAGACCCACTGCGGGCGTTCGTTTTTCGAAAGTCGCAGTGGTTGGAAATCATAACGGTATTAAAACGCTGAAGTTTCGTGTTGCCAATGAGCGGAGCTCTCATATTGTGGAGGCGCAATTGCGTCTTTGGTTAATTGCTGAAAGTATGACATCTGAGGGAGAGCGCTATCGTCGCTCGGTAGAGTTGTCATTACATCGCTCTGAGAGCCCAGTCTTTTCATTGACTTGGACTGCTATGCATAGTGTGGACCATGAGAGTGCTTTAAATGAGTATCTGGATAATAGCGCTCTAGATCCGCAATGGCATTTATTAATCACCTTTACTGGCTACCATGAGAGCTTAGCAAACCAGGTTTACGCACGCCATGTTTACTTACCTAAAGATGTGCAGCAAAATGCGACATTTGTCGATATAGTCACGGTTTCGCCAGACGGCGGTCGGGTTATTGACCTTACCAATTTTGAGAAGTGGGCTCCGAATTCATCGGGACCAATAGCAGGGGAGTTTTTATGAAATTTCGTTTCCCAATCATCATCATTGATGAGGACTTTCGTTCCGAAAATATTTCGGGTTCCGGTATTCGCGATCTTGCCGAGGCAATCGAAAATGAGGGTATGGAAGTTATCGGCCTGACTAGCTATGGTGACCTCACTTCTTTTGCTCAACAAGCCTCTCGCGCATCAACTTTCATCGTTTCAATTGATGATGAAGAATTTGTGTCTGATTCCGAAGATCATGACCTACCTGCGTTAAATAATTTACGTGCCTTCATTACTGAAGTACGTAAGCGCAATGAAGATATTCCGATCTTTTTGTATGGAGAGACGCGTACCTCACGTCATATGCCAAATGACATCTTGCGTGAATTGCATGGCTTCATTCATATGAATGAAGATACCCCAGAATTTGTCGCGCGCCATATTATTCGTGAAGCCAAGGTTTATCTCGATTCTTTAGCGCCGCCATTTTTCCGCGCATTAACCAATTACGCTTCCGAAGGTTCTTATTCTTGGCATTGCCCAGGCCACTCAGGAGGCGTGGCTTTTTTGAAGAGTCCAGTGGGACGCATGTTCCATCAATTCTTTGGTGAGAATATGCTACGCGCTGACGTCTGTAATGCCGTCGAAGAATTAGGGCAACTTCTTGACCACACTGGGCCAGTATTACAAAGTGAGCGCAATGCTGCGCGCATCTTTAATGCCGACCATTTATTCTTTGTGACCAACGGCACCTCCACATCAAACAAAATTGTGTGGCACTCCACCGTAGCACCGGGTGATGTGGTTTTAGTCGATCGTAATTGCCATAAGTCGGTGATTCACTCCATTACTATGATGGGCGCGATCCCGATTTTCTTAATGCCGACCCGTAATCATCTCGGCATTATTGGTCCGATCCCTAAAGAAGAGTTTGAGTGGGCAAATATCAAGAAGAAGATTGAAGCCAATCCTTTTATCAAGAACAAGAATGTTGTACCCCGTGTCATGACACTTACCCAGAGCACCTACGACGGTATTGTTTACAACGTCGAGATGATTAAAGAGATGCTTGACGGCAAAGTGGATTCATTGCATTTCGACGAAGCTTGGTTGCCACATGCTGCATTCCATCCCTTCTATAGGGATATGCATGCGATAGGTGCCGATCGTAAGCGCACTAAGAAGAGCTTGATGTTTGCAACTCAATCGACTCATAAGTTATTGGCTGGCTTATCCCAAGCTTCTCAAGTGCTGGTTCAGGATGCAGAAGAGCATAAGCTCGATCGCGATTGCTTTAATGAAGCCTATTTGATGCATACCTCAACTAGTCCACAGTACGCCATTATTGCGTCTTGTGACGTCTCTGCTGCCATGATGGAATCTCCCGGGGGCACTACCTTAGTAGAAGAGTCTATTGCTGAAGCAATGGACTTCCGCCGTGCTATGCGCGAGGTAGATGAAAAGTTTGGCGCAGATTGGTGGTTTAAGGTTTGGGGCCCTGATCATCTTGCGGATGAAGGTATTGGTGAGCGCTCTGATTGGGTACTGGAGCCGAATGCAAGCTGGCATGACTTTGGGAAGCTCGCCAAAGGCTTTAATATGCTTGACCCGATTAAAGCAACAGTCGTCACCCCTGGCTTAGATATTGAAGGTAACTTCGGATCAATGGGGATCCCCGCTAGCATCGTGACTAAATATCTTGCAGAGCATGGCGTAATCGTTGAGAAGTGTGGCTTATATTCCTTCTTCATCATGTTCACCATCGGTATCACTAAGGGTCGCTGGAATACCCTCGTTACTGAATTACAGCAATTTAAAGACCACTTTGATAAAAACGCGCCCCTCTGGAAGGTATTGCCAGAGTTTGTGGCTAAGCATCCGCGCTATGAGCGCGTTGGCTTAAAAGATATTTGTCAGCAGATCCATGAATTCTATAAGAGTCGCAATGTAGCTCGCATGACAACAGAAATGTATACCTCTGACATGGAGCCTGCCATGATGCCATCCGATGCATGGGCAAAAATGGCGCATAAAGAGGTTGATCGCGTACCCCTCGATGAATTAGATGGCCGTGTCACAGCGATGCTAGTCACACCCTATCCACCAGGCATTCCACTATTAATTCCTGGTGAGCGCTTTAACAAACGGATCGTGGATTACTTGTATTTTGCCAGAGACTTCAATGAGAAGTTTCCGGGATTTGAAACGGATATCCACGGTTTGGTAAAAGGTGATGTTGATGGTCGAAGTGAGTACTACGTCGATTGCGTTCGACAAGAGCGTGACATTACCTTATAAGAGTAACTAAAAGTAGGCTAATTTCTTATAGAGATAGTACTCATAAGTTAGCTATAGACTTTATATATGACAACAAAAATTTTTGTACTTACATTATTTGCTTTTTTTGCTCTTACGTCAGTAGCGGGAGCCGTACTTCTCCTATTTCTTTTTAAGATCAGTAGACCACGTTATATTTTGTATTGGGCATCAGGGGCTGCACTCACAGGATTAGCCGTTACGCTCATTATCCTGAAGGCAGAATTACCTGAATTCATTTGGTATAAATTTGCCAATGCATTAGCCGTCTCAGGCGCAGTCCTTGTTAATTTTTCCCTAGCTACTCTTGCTGGTGAGAATATAAGCCCTAGAAATGCCGTAATAAAAACAGGATTAGCCTTCTTGTTTTTGATTGGCAGTCTTGTGACGGTGAGTGAAGTATTTGACCCTGTGCATCAGCCAATTGTTATTGCATTCGTTTCAAGCGCATTAAGTTTTTACGGATACTATTTCTGCACAAAGATTCAGAAACAAATTGATTTGGCTTTAGCTCCCGCATTAAGTCTCTTATTTTTTTTAGTCGGAGTAGTTTGGTTTCTCCGTTTATTAACAATACTCTTTTTTAATGTAGGATTTGCTACCGACGGTGGGGCAATCAATGTCTTTACTTACATTGTCTTATTATTTTTAGGTATCACCAGATACGTCGTTTTTATTGGGCTTGTGGTTGGGATTTCAGAAACCGAAAAACAGCAACTTCTCGAAAGCTTTAATCAGCTCAATCTTGATATTGCAAATGAAAAAATTACAAAATCTGAACAGCAGTTGCGTTACGTTCTCAATGCTACTGGGGATGGAGTATGGGACTGGAATATTTTGACAGGTGAAGTAAGGCACAATCACCGCTGGATTGAGATGCTTGGAGAGAGCCCTAATCAACCGTTTTTCTCGGTCGATGATTTTAAAAATCGAATACATCCAGATGATTTAGATTTGGTGACAGAACATCTTCAATCAACCCTAGAGAAGAACTCGGTTTATCAAGTTGTATATCGCATGATTCGTCTTGATGGAACTCAAATCTGGGTTGAAGATAAAGGCTCAATTGTTGAAAGATCTGTGGAGGGTGAGCCTCTTCGTATGGTAGGGGCAATTAGCGATATAACCGATGAGAAGCAGGCTAAGGATCAGATTCTGAATCTGATCTATTTTGATTCTCTGACAGGGCTTCCAAATAGACAATTCATTAATCGAAAAATTAATGACATCTTAAGTCGATCTAATGATAAAGATTATTTTTGGGGACTAATGTACCTAGATTTAGATCAGTTCAAGGTGGTTAATGATACTTATGGGCACCAAACTGGTGATGTGTTGCTGCGAAAATTTGGCGACCGAATTCAAGGCGCTGTGAAGTCGACAGATACTATTTGTCGAATTGGAGGGGATGAGTTCCTATTGCTAATTGAGGGGGTTGGCAACAGCCATCAGGCTGCGAAAACTGCTCTTGAGGAAGTTGTCGCCAGATTATTTGATGAGCTTGCTATAGAGTTTAATTTGGGTAAGAATATTTTTGTTAAATCAGCAGTGAGCATTGGCGCAGTTATTTTTACAAATGATATTGACAATTTTGATCAAATATTGAAATCGGCTGATATTGCAATGTATGCTGCAAAAGAGAGCAAGGATAACTCCTATCGCCTCTTTGATAATGAATTAGAAGCTAATTTTGAAGCTAAGAATGAAATCTATTCTGGCTTAGGGGATGCATCAAAACTAGATCAGTTTTATATTGAGTATCAGCCGGTAATGGATCTCAACAAGCAGTGTTTTGCTTATGAGGCTTTGGCACGATGGAACCACCCATCACTTGGAATTATCATGCCGAATGACTTTATCCCCTTTGCTGAAAAGAGTGGGCAAATGATTGAGGTTGGCGAAAGTATTTTAAAGAAAATATTCTCAAGCCAAGCCACCATGGAGCATATAAAAGAAGATGGAGGTCCCTATCTTTTTATTAATATTAGCGCCAATCAGTTAATGAATTTAGGGTTTGTGGATCAGTTTTTTGGCTTATGTGAACAATATGATGTTCCTGTGCATAAACTACATCTTGAAATTACAGAAGGCACCTATTTATACAATATTGATATGGCGACTCATGTGATGAATCTCTTCATTAGTAAAGGGGTTAGATTTATTCTGGACGATTTTGGTACCGGTTACTCATCTTTAACCTATTTACAAAAATTACCAGTTCAATATATCAAGTTGGATAAATCATTTGTTTCGGACATCATTGCCAATAATGAGGATCGTGCAATTGTCAGAAATATCATGAATCTTGCAGATTCGCTTGGCTTGGAAGTGATTGCAGAGGGCGTGGAAACAGAAGATCAGTTTGCAATATTATTATCAAAAGGCTGCCATTATTTTCAGGGCTGGTATTTCGGGCGTCCTGAAAAATTCTTACCGCCAGTTTCATCTAGTTAGAGTGCATTGGGGCCGCAGCTAGAAAGGCGCACGTGGGTGATCACTTAATTATCCGTACTAACGGCTCTGTTCCTGAGGCTGAAGTGGATAAGCACATTCCAAGGGTACTACTGATTGGTGAAGGCAATAGCATTAAAGAGATTAAAAAAATTCAATAATCCCATTGAAGATATTATTTATTGGGTTTATCTAGCTGGAAATTGACTGGCGCATCCTCATCTACTTTGTTTGCGGGTATATCCGATGTATTTTCTTCACCAGTGAAATTGAAATCCTGACTCTGAACGATTGCAGCAGGTTTATCTAAAAAAGTAGTTACCAGCGCTGGAAAAGCCATCACTACGGCAACCATCACTAGCTGCAGACCCACCCAAGGTAACGCCCCCCAGTAAATGTCACTACTCTTTACTTCCTTAGGGGCTACGCCCCTGAGGTAAAAGAGAGCAAAACCAAAGGGAGGGTGCATGAATGAGGTTTGCATGTTGACGCACAACATGACACCAAACCAAACCAGTGCTGCGCTTGCGGCAGCCTGTGGGTTGCCGTTCATCGACTCTAATAAGACTGGGGAGAGTAATTTGACGGCTACTGGCGCGAGCATTGGAACAACAATGAAAGCGATCTCAAAAAAGTCTAAGAAAAAAGCCAAGAAAAAGACAAAGAGATTAACGACGATTAAGAAGCCAATCCAACCACCAGGCAAATCAGAGAAAAGGGTTTCCACCCAAAACCCACCATCTACACCTTGAAAGACCACAGAAAAACACGTTGAACCAATCAGGATAAATACCACCATTGCTGTAATACGCATGGTATTTTGGTAAGCCTCCTGAATGAGTCCTTTTAGGTGTGGAATATGTGCTCTGCGTAGCCATGCCAAGAGCAAAGCACCCATCGCCCCCATAGCGCCGGATTCAGTAGGGGTGGCGATACCGGTCATGATGGTGCCAAGTACTAAGAATATTAAGACTGCGGAAGGAATGATTCCTAAGAGACATTTTTTCCAGAGGGCCCAGCCTTTTAGGGTGAGATCGCTTTGTGGAATAGGCGGCAAATAATCCGGACGGATACGACTTAAGAAAAAGGTATAGAGCGCAAATAGGGCAATTTGCAGAAGGGAAGGACCCCATGCGCCAAGATACATACTACCCACGTCTGCGCTTCCGCTTTGAGTTTTCAGCTGGTCAGCTAAAACGATGAGAACTAAGGATGGCGGCACTAGCTGCGTAATTGTTCCAGAAGCCGCCAGAACGCCGGTAGCGTAGCGCATGTTGTAACCATAACGCATCATTACAGGTAAGGAGATCATCGCCATAGCGATCACCTGAGCAGCTACAGTGCCAGTGATGGCGCCAAGAATAAATCCAACAATAATCACTGAGTACCCAAGACCACCGCGAACACCCCCAAAGAGTTGGCCCATCGAGTCCAGCATTTCTTCTGCAAGACCACAGCGCTCTAAGATCGCACCCATAAATGTAAAGAAGGGGATAGCGAGCAGGAGGTCATTGGCA
>Ga0194060_10000959_pt1 | contig 21051 bp, 16 predicted proteins | sample SepL225m_MetaG_FD_163427 | JGI IMG/M metagenome (GOLD analysis project Ga0194060, IMG submission 163427) | Anoxic zone freshwater microbial communities from boreal shield lake in IISD Experimental Lakes Area, Ontario, Canada - Sep2016-L222-5m | ecosystem: Environmental > Aquatic > Freshwater >... | reverse complement strand
ACCAGTGGGTGTGTGGCTTGCGCGGTGGACCCACCCCGTCCCATCCCGAACCGGGTCGTGAAACACCGCAGCGCCGATCCTACTGGCGGAGCATCCGCTGGGAACCTAGGTCCACGCACCTGCACCATAGGACGATGCGGCGGTAGTCTGGAAAAGACTGCCGCCGGATCAAATCTTTGCTTTGCCATTATGTCATCGCGGCGTGGAGCAGTGGCAGCTCGTCGGGCTCATAACCCGAAGGTCGCAGGTTCGAATCCTGCCGCCGCTACCAATAAAAATTCAAACGAGGTGACAAGGATGTTTTTCCTTGTCGCCTCGTTTTGTGCTTTCCCAAGGCAATGTTTGCGGCGCTCTCGTCATGCTGTAGGATGTACCCATGGGAAAAGATACAATCGTCATCAAGGGCGCACGCGAGCATAATCTGCGGGGCGTCGATGTGGAACTGCCACGTGATAAGTTGATCGTCCTGACAGGGGTGAGCGGCTCGGGCAAGAGTTCGTTGGCCTTTGACACGCTCTACGCCGAGGGTCAGCGCCGCTATGTCGAGAGCCTCTCGTCCTACGCCCGCCAGTTCCTCGGTCAGATGGAGAAACCGAAGGTTGATTTGATCGAGGGACTTTCGCCGGCGATTGCGATTGAGCAGAAGAGCGCCTCGAAGAACCCGCGCTCCACCGTCGGTACGGTTACTGAGATCTACGATTACATGCGCCTGCTCTATGCCCGCGTTGGCACGCAGTTCTGCCACCAGTGCGGCCGCCCCGTGGCATCGCAGACGGCCCAGCAGATGGTTGACCGCGTCCTTGGGTTGCCTGCGGGAACGCGCTTTATGGTGCTGGCGCCGGTGGTCTCTCAGCGCAAGGGCGAGTATAAGGACATGTTCACCGAGGCCAAGGCCGAGGGCTTTGTGCGCGTGCGCGTGGATGGCGAGATCCACGCACTCGATGATGAGATCAAGCTCAATAAGAAGGTTAAGCATAGCATTGAGGTGGTTGTTGATCGCCTGGTGATGCCCAACCAACAGACGGCAGGCGATAGGCAACAGGTGGGAGGGGCGGGGGCGGGGTTTGCCGAGGCCAGCGCCAGCAGCGAGTGGGATGGCTTCGTCACCCGACTGACCGATAGCGTTGAGCAGGCTCTGCGCGTCGGCGAGGGCACGATCATCATTAGTGTCATGGGCGAGGACTCTGAAGACTGGCTGATGAGCGAGAGCAATACCTGTTTACCCTGCGGGATCTCCTTCCCCGAGTTGTCGCCGCAGATGTTTTCGTTTAACTCGCCCCAGGGCGCTTGCCCCACCTGCACCGGCCTCGGCACGCGCCTGGAGGTTGACCCGGCCTTGCTGGTGCCCAACGGCGCGCTCTCGATCAACGATGGGGCTGTCACCTACTGGGGCGAGATGCGCAAGAAGAAGGACTCCTGGGGCCATAAGTCCCTGGTCTCAATCGCCACTCACTACGGGATTGACCTTGATACGCCCTGGGACGAACTGACTCAGCCGCAACGTGATGCGCTGATTCTTGGCAGCGGTAAGGTGAAACTGCGCTTCGCCTGGGAACACGAGAACGGCGGGCACGGCGAGTTCTACCGCACATGGGAGGGCGTTACGGCAGAGATCCGTCGTCGCTTTATGCAGACGGGTAGTGACTCGCAGCGCGAGTATTATGTCCAGTATATGAGCGAGCAGCCCTGCCCCGACTGCGTGGGTGCGCGCCTACGCCCGCAGAGTCTGGCGGTGAAGGTGGCTAGTGAGAGTATCCGTGATGTCTGTGCGAAGAATATCGGCGAGGCGCACACCTGGGCGCTGGAACTGGCGAAGGTGACGGGCGAAGGTTCTTCGCAGGCACTCACATCTACTCAGCTCGAAATTATCGGCGATGTTCTCAAGGAAATTCGTGAGCGCCTGAGCTTTTTGCGCAATGTGGGCCTGCACTACCTGACCCTGGAGCGCCCCGCGCCCACCCTCAGCGGCGGCGAGGCCCAGCGCATCCGTCTGGCCTCGCAGATCGGCTCAGGTTTGGTGGGCGTGATGTATATCCTTGACGAGCCCAGCATCGGCCTGCACCAGCGCGATAACCTCAAGCTGCTCGGCTCGCTACTGCGCCTGCGCGATCTGGGCAATACCCTGATTGTGGTCGAGCACGACCTAGAGACAATGCAGGCCGCCGATTGGATGGTGGACTTCGGGCCGGGCGCGGGGGTAAAGGGCGGTCAGGTGGTGGTGGCCGGAACGCCCGCCACCGTCGCTCAGCACCCTACCTCGCTCACCGGAGCCTACCTCAGCGGTCGCCTGGAGATCGCCGTGCCTGGCCTGCGCCCCACCGCCCAGAATGGCTGGATGAGCATCGAGGGCGCAACCCTGAACAACCTGCGCGATGTGAGCGTGCAGTTTCCCCTCGGCACCTTCGTGTCCATCACCGGTGTCTCCGGCTCCGGCAAATCCTCGCTGATCACCGAGACACTCTACCCGGCCCTGGCCAATCGTCTGAACAAGGCTCAGTTGAAACCCGGCCCCTACCGCGCCTTGATCGGCCTGGAGGCTCTCGATAAGGTGATCGACATCGACCAGCAGCCGATTGGGCGCACCCCGCGCTCGAACCCGGCCACCTACGTCAAGCTGTTCGACATGTTGCGCCAGCTCTTCGCTGAGACCGCCGAGGCCAAGCTGCGCGGCTACGAGGCCGGGCGATTCAGCTTCAATGTGAAGGGCGGGCGCTGCGAAGCCTGCGAGGGCAACGGCGAGATCAAGATTGATATGCAGTTCCTTGCCGATGTCTGGGTGCGCTGCGATGAGTGCAAGGGCAAGCGCTACAACCGCGAGACACTCCAGGTCAAGTACAAGGGCAAGTCGATTTCGGACATTCTCGATATGGATGTGCAGACGGCCCTGGAGTTCTTTACCAACGTGCCACGGGTGAAGCGCATCCTCCAGACGCTCCACGATGTGGGGTTGGATTATATTAAACTCGGTCAGCCAGCCACTACTCTTTCGGGCGGCGAGGCCCAGCGCGTGAAGCTGGCGAAGGAACTGGCTCGTGTGGCTACCGGACGCACGATCTACATTCTTGATGAGCCGACTACCGGCCTGCACTTTGCCGATGTACAGCACCTGCTGCGTGTACTACACCGTCTGGTGGACGCTGGGAATACGGTGATTGTGATCGAGCATAACCTGGATGTGGTGAAGACGGCTGATTGGGTGGTGGACATGGGGCCAGAGGGCGGGGATGGCGGAGGCTACCTGGTGGCTGCCGGTACGCCCGAGGATGTGGCGCAGGCCGAGGGTTCGCATACGGGGCATTTCCTGCGGGCGATCCTCTTCCCCGAAGATACGCAGCGGGCGGCGGCGGATTAAATGCCCAGGGAGAGACGCCCCGGCGGGGCGTCTCTCCCTGGGCAGGGTGGCTATGCCACGTAGCCCTTGACATCCGTCATGTCACATTCGGAGATGTCGGCCCCTGAGAGATCCGCCCCGGTCAGGTCGGCGTCACGCAAACTGGCCTCGCGCAGAACACAGCCGACCATCTGGGCACCGCGCAGGTTGCAGCCACTCAGGTTGGCCCGGCTCAAGTTTGCCCGCGTCATGATCGCGCCCTCCAGGTTCGCCCCGCTCAGATAGATCCCGCTCAGGTTGGCCTCGCTCAGATCGGCCCCGACCATCGTGGCCTCGCTCAAGTTGGCCTCGTAAAGGTTGGCCCCAATAAAGTTGGCGTCACTGAGGGTCGCCTCGCGCAGGTTCGCATTGAGCAGGCTCGCCCCGCTCAGGTTCACCCCGTTCATGCTTGCGCCAGCCATGCTCACCTTGTTCAAATTTGCGCCCGACAGGTTCGCGCCGCCCAGGTTCACCATCTGAGCCTCGCGGAGTTGGGCCTCGCTCATGTTGACGCTGATCATGATCGTATCGCGCAGATCGACGCCGCTCAGATTACAGAGACTCAGGTTCGCGCCATAGAGATTAGCCCCGCTGAAGTCAGCCGCGCTCAGGTTGGCCCCGCGCAAGTTGGCCCCGGTCAGGTTGGCAAATTCCAGGTTGGCCCAGGACATATCGCTCTTGCGCAGATCGGCGTCGCTCAGGTCGGCACGCACCATTTGCGCCCAGCCCAGGCGAGCCTCGCGCAGATTCGCCCAGCTCAAGATAGCACCACCCAACTCCGTCACACTCAGGTCGGCGCGGTAGAGATTGGCATCGCTCAGGCGTGCGCCCGCCAGATTGGCCTCGCTCAAATTGGCATTGCTCAGGTTCGCGCCCGACAGGTTCGCGCCCGACAGGTTCGCGCCCACCAGCCAGAGGGGGCCGGGTCGGTTTAGCAGATCAAAAATCTGATCAGGGGTCAAGTCGGCCATTGCTCTCTCCTTTATGCGGTGGGCACCTTTGGCGTCTTATTCACGAGCCAGATCGAGGCGGAGGAACCCATCGAGCGACAAGCCACCTGCTCAACCTCAAAATCCTTGCCGATCTGCCAGCGCATAGCCTCCTGGATCGCCCCAGTCTGGATCCAGCCAATCGGCTCATCGGCGACCTTTCCCGCGCTAGTGGGATCCATGTAGTCGAGGTAGGCCCACGCATCGCCGCGATCCTCAAGCCCAAACTCGCGATCCTGGCCGACGGTCTGGCTGAGGCGGCGGAATCCGGCCTGCATCGCGGAGAGGCCCATCTTGATCTGGGTAGACATCGGCAGCACCTTAGAGGCCAGCAGAGCCGCCGTGCCGAAGAGCGCACCCTGATGTTCGATGGCATAGCGCGCCGACTGGCGACCGATGCGCAGGGCCATGCTGCGGGCAGCCCGGCCAAAAAAGTTCAGCAGCCCCGTGTTCAGCGTTGCGTAGTGGTAGAGAGTCAGCCCTGTCGATACCTTGAGCTGCTCGGGCGGATAGTTACCCACGAACTGCTCAAGTCCAGCCTGTCGTAGCACCACGGCCAGGCCATTCTTCCCAATCACCTCCTCCGCAGCCATCAATGCCCAGCGCATATAGGCATCGACGAGCAGGATGTCGGTTGCTGGATCGTGATCGATCCTGTCTTTGATCTCCATGCGTACGAGTGCTCCTCTGCTGACAGGATGGGCGCGATTTAGAAAATAATCTGATCGGCATTGATCTGTTCCAGACCAGCCCAGGGCGAATGGACGGCGCCGCTGCGGATCTGGCGGCCAATGCGTAGCACGAGCAGGAGCAGGGCGGACACAATGAGCAGGGCCAGCGAGGTAAAGTAGACCAGGGTATAGCCGAGCGCGACCTGGCCGGTGAGATGCTGCACGACATCGCGGGTCACACCGCCGCCGATGGTGCCGAAGCCCTGGGCCAAAGCCTGGGTGATCCCCCACAGGCCCATAAACAGCCCGGCGTGGAGCTTGTCTACGAGGGACATGACCAGGGCTAGGGCGCCCACGATGAACATCCCACGGCCCATGCCGATCAGCACGACACCAATGCGGAACAGGTTCACCAGCGTTTCGCCGCTGGACATAGCCACAGTGAGGAACCCGGCGGCCCCCAGTAGGCAGCCCACAGTGATCAGGAGTACCGACGAGCGTCCCATCCAGAGCGCCCAGCCCGCCAGGGCAATGGCGATGAGCATGCCCACTCCCCACAGCGCCGTGAGCTGCGAGGTCTGCGTGATTGACATGTTGAGCACCTGACCGCCGTAGGGTTCCAGCAGCACATCGTGGGTAGCGAACCCGAGGGTGGCCAGGAAGAGGACGATAAACAGGTTGCGCAGGGGCACCTGCGCCGCGAGCATCCGCAGCGACTGGCCCAGGCTCTCGCGCACGCGCACCGGCTCGGTCACGTCCACAAGCTCGCCGTTCGGTTTCAGGCGTTCCTGCCCATACAGGGCCAGAAAGGTCAGGCCAATGAAGATCACCGCCGAACCCTGCATCACCTGGATGAGCCGGTAGGGGCTATAGTGCAGCAGCAACTGGCCGATCACCACCGAACTAACAATCGTCCCCATCACCAGCATAATCCAGAGTACCCCCAGCACCTGCCCGCGCTCCTTGGGTGGCGTCAGGTCGCTGACCATAGCCAGATAGATCGTCTCGACGATGTTCACCCCGATGCCGTAGCCCAGGAAGATCAGACTACAGAAGAAGATCGACGGCCAGAATCCGATAGTACCCTGGCCGCTGAGCAGGATCAGGGTGAACGGCGCAGTGGCCAGGCCGCCGTAGGTCATCATCGCGCCGATCACCAGGTAGGGCGTGCGCCACCTACCCCTGGCCCGATCCACGTCAGACTGGAATCCGATCAGGGCGCGTGCGGGTGAGACAAAGTAGTGGATGGCCAGGAGGAATCCCACCGCCACCGCCGGGATGCGCAACTCGTCGATCAGCACGCGGTTCAGCGTGCCGGTGATCGGGGCCAGCGAGAGGCCCATGCCGAACTGAAACAGCCCCAGGCGCAGCACTTTTAGCCAGCGCCAGAGGGTCGGATGTTTGCCAAGCCACGTGCGGGCGACCTGCATCTGCCCAGCCAGTAGTTTGCTTGCTGCCATAGCGCTATGCTCCTTGGGGTTGTGCTGCGCGCACATTATATAGCAGTCCTATCTCGGTTGTGAAGGAGGATTTTGGGTTTTAGTCGGCTCAATCAAAGTTTCTTTCTGAGCTGGATGCTCCGTGGCGTCAGGGTTGGGAACGCATAGGGAATCAGGTAGTCACCAGCGATGATCTGCGGGTTCGTGTTGTTGTTGCGTACCTCATAGCCCATTTTTCGTAGGGTGTGCAGAATAGGCATAACATCGAACTCCGACACATCCCACAGTTCCGCGAATGAGCGTGCGGGTATCTGGGTTGCCACTCCGATACCGCTGACGATCTTGCAGAGCGCATGCCACTGCGGAGGGATCGGCTCATCGCCGGTTATCTCCATACGGGCGCGAACCTTTGTATCATACTGGTAATAGCCCGAGAGTTGGACAAGGTCGTCTACCCCATACTGCTGGTTAATCAACGCTTCCAAGGCTTTCCACAAGCTGGTAAACAGTAACTCCGCCCGTCCGATGCCGTGGAGGGTGATCGACGTGAGCGGGATGTTCCAGTCTGCGTTACGCATCGACTCGACCTGAATAGTGTAGGTGAAGGTGCTATCTCGCTCTTCGTCACGTATGAGAGGCTCAGCGTAAACGACGAGTGCATGGTGGTCGCCTGTGTACGACAGGCGCACGGGAAAACCGCCGCGATCTTCGTCATCAACGAGGGCAAAAGTGTCCGTGAGATAACGCACCTCATCACTCGGTAAGACGTTCCGTTCCTGAGGCTGCATCGTATCTGTGAGAATAGCAATGGACGCCTGAGCCTTTGCCGCGTACTGTGCAGTTAAGGCCCGTTTTCGTGTACGAAAACCGAGTTGCTGATGCTCAGCGAGGTAGTGCATGGAAAATGGGAGCGTGGCCCCAAACACCTGATGGAGAATACTCAGTGCTAAGATCCGACCAATCTGTGGCGGCACCGAGTTGCCGAGTTGATGGATGCGGGTCTGCCGCTTCCCCACAATCTCGTAGTCGTCGGGGAAGGTTTGCAGTCGCTTGACCTCCGCCGTGCTAAAGTGACGATTCTCCCACGAAAACGGGCCGGTATACGCTCCGCCTTGCGCCTTCACGGTACGAACCGGCACCGCAGGGTCGGCTTTATACATGAAGTCTGAAAACTTTGATCGCCACGCGAACACCGGCGTCGGGTGTCCCATTTCTTTTGTATAGTAGGAATAGTTCAGACCAGGAGGAATCCCAGGGATAAGGTGTCCCCAGCGACCACGCATAAGCAGCGTGGTATCATCGGTTGGATCGGCTCCCTGGACGGCCTCACTCGCCGTGTAGAAAGGCCGTGGCGAGATCGCATCAGGCCCATGCGTTGGGCGAGGAAAGTGGTACTTCAGCCGCACAGCGACATCGGCACGCAGACCAACGATGAATAGGCGCTCGCGATGCTGCGGCACTCCGTAGTCGGCGGCATCCAGCACGCGGAAGTGGATGCTATAGCCTGCGGCGCGAAACGCTTCCTGAATCTCCCGCCAAGGATCGCCGCCCTCGGCCCCGGTCATGCCATAGACGTTCTCAAACAGAAAACCGACCGGGCGAAGTGTGCGGAGTACGCGCACATATTCCTCGAACAACGTCCCTCGCGGATCGCTGGTACCCTTAACCCCCGCCGCACGCCGACCAGCCGCCGAAAATGTCTGACAGGGCGGCCCGCCAATGATAAAGTCAATCGCGAGGTCTGTTGGCGGCTGATATTCGCGAATATCAATGCAGCGCGCAACCGCTCCTTCGAGCATCTTGCCCTGCTGTGCGTTTGCGCCCAGGGTTGTGGCGAACTGCTGCTCAATCTCCACCATCTCCCGAACCTCAAACCCTACATCGTGGAACGCAATATCAAGCCCACCCCCGCCACTGAACAAGCTGAGAGTCTGAATAGGTTGATGTCCGTGCGCGGTCAGCCACGTGCGTAACGCCTGGCCGAAACGGTCGGGCCAGGCTGGGCCGGGTTCTACGCCGAGGGCGGAGAGCATCTGCTCATGCCAGTCCTGGCACTCAGACATAGGCACGTCAACATCAAAAAGCATATGTTGAGCTATGCCGATATACGACATCTAGGACTGTTCCTTATCAATCCTCGGCAGAACGATCCCCACCTGGCCCTGGTACTTGCCCTTCTTGTCGGCGTACGACGTCTCGCAGGACTCGTCGCCCTCAAAGAAGAGAACCTGGCCGATCCCCTCGTTCGCGTAGATCCGCGCCGGTAGCGGCGTGGTGTTGCTGATCTCGATAGTAACGTAGCCGGCCCACTCTGGCTCCAAGGGAGTCAGATTCAAAATGACTCCGCAGCGCGCATAGGTCGATTTGCCAATGATCAGGCATGAAACATTACGTGGTATACGAAATCGTTCGACGGATCGGGCGAGGGCAAAGGAGTTTGGTGGAATATCAATATGATCAACCTTCATATCCACAAAGGATCGTGGGTCGAGGTGCTTTGGATCAACAATCACGTTCCATACATTTGTAAAGACTTTGAATTCGTCGGCTACCCTTAAGTCGTAGCCGTAAGATGTTAGCCCGTATGAGATCACGCCCTCGCGTACCTGTGTATCCACAAACGGCTCGATCATGCCCTGCTCCAGCGCCATTTTGCGAATCCAGCGGTCGGCCTTGAGACCCATACCTTACTCCTTTACAGTGTGCTATGCGTACAAATATACTACACGAAATCAGGTTTGTCAAACCTCAAAGGCAAGCGGACGATCCTGCCGGTACGCCTCGGGCCGGCCGAGGGCCAGGGCCAATTCGGCCTTCTGGAGTTCTTGGCCGAGGTAGATCGCGTGGCTGATCTCGCCCACGTAGGCGCTGATCTGGAGGCTCAGCTCGCGGGCGCTGCCACCGCGAAAGGACTGGATGTGTTCGCCGCCGGGGCTGTAGTGGCGCACCAGGATCGTGGGCGGCTCTAGGCTGATCACAAAGGAGCCACGGGCATCGCGGGCGAGGCGCGGGTCGGCGGCGCGGTAGTGGTGGGCCAGCAGTTCCCCAGCGCGCTCCCAGTCGTGGGCGTAGATGTGGGCCGAGTGCGAGAGAATAGCCAGATCGCCCAGGGGTGCGTTGCCTAGCCCCTCGGCGATCAGCCCTTGGAGGGCGCGCAGCCCGTAGGCGTTGGCGGCCCAGGCCCGGAAGATGTCGTGCGAACGAAAGTAGGCAGTGAGGTGCAGCCGAGGGATCGCGTCGCCGGGGGTGGCGCGCAGGCGGGCCTGCACCAGATTCAGGCAGGGCGGGCTGGGGCTACCGATGTCGAGGGCCGGGTTCCAGAGGGCGGCCACAGCCCGACGGCTCTCGCCGCTGGCCCGTAGGTCGGCGATGATTGCAGCCACCTGGTCGATCATCCCGCTGAAGTTGCGCAGCCGTGCACCGTAGGTATAACTCACCTCGGCGGGCTGTGCGCCGGTCAGGAACTGCCCAAGATAGCCGCTGAACCCGCCGTCGGGCAGGCGCGCACCCAGACTCTCGCGGGTGAAGGGCATCCATTCGGCGTGCGAGCAGGTCGCCGGGTCAGCCGACTCCTCGCTCACCACCGTCAGCACATCCAGAATCTCACGCTGGTCGGAGCTGTGCTGGGTAGCCCCGCGCACACCGAAGCTCAGCACGTGCCAGATCAGCGTCAGGTAGGCGCTGCGCACGCTATCTGCCCGCAGCAGCAGGCCGCAGTCGGCGGCGGGCATGGCGGCGGAGGTGGGTTCCCTGTAGGGGAAGATCAGCGGCGCGGCGGCGAAGGGCGCAGCCGGACGGCGCAGAGTGTGGAGCAGGGAGGCAATCGCCTCCGGGCGCACGGTATCGCGGGCGTCGTGCAGGGTTACGCTGCGGCGCAGCAGATCCACCGCCTCACGCGGGATCTCGGGGTGCAGACGGGTGCCGTCGCCCACCACCCGGCCCTCGGCATCCAGCCCGTCGCGCAGCAGGGACACCAGAGTCGCGCCGCTGCCGGTCGCATCCTTGCCACAGAGCAGGATCGTGCGGATGGTTGGCCGGGCCAGGATTGTGCGCAATAGGAAACTCACCCCATCACGCGAGTAGAGATTGCCCACCACCGCGTAGTCCGCCGGGTCGAGGGCGGGCAGCACCCGATCCTGCGGCGTCCACAGGAGACAGACGCCCACCCCCGACTCGGCGTTGCCCAGGGCGAGGCTCTGGGCGAAGTAGGGCGGCCAGATCATGAGATAACTGCCTTCTCCACAACTAAGGACGAACAATCATGCAAAATATGGAATAAGGGAGTATTATAAATCATAACAAGGAGGAACCATTATATGACACAGCGGATGTTTGACCCTGACACCCCGGCACTCGACCTATCGGTGCTCGAGGAGTTTGTGGAACTAATTGGCGCAAATGCCCCAGAGATCACGGGGAAGATCGTGGGGCTATTCCTTGAAGAGACGCCGCCACTCATCGCAGAACTGGATGCGGCAGTTCGCGAGTCGAACTACGCACGGGTAGAATCGATTGCCCACCGGCTACGCGGGAGCTGCATGAGCTTGGGCGTCTACGCGATGGCCGACCGCTGCGCCATCCTTGAGGAGTGTCTACCACACGAGGGGGTCGCCCTGTTCACATCTGTCAGTGCCGAGTATCGCCGAGCCAAGGTCGCCCTGCGCGCCTTCCTTGAGTCTTCTTCTGGCTAAGACCAATACCCTTCCCATAACGAATCCGCCGCTGATCAGCCCTCACCCCCCAGCCCCTTCTCCCTGAACGGGACATATCTTTACCCACATCTCTGCGACTATCGAGGGATGCACCCATCGAGAGGGCGCAGAGCGGGCGACTGAAGTCGCGCCTGCGGAGCCTACGGCTGGGCGTCGGCCTTCGCCGACGCCGGAACCGCCCGCGTCGGCGGGCGGCCAGCTAGAGGCTCTGCGCCGCGACGTCAGTCGCATGCCGGGGGGGCCGATAAACCGCATTGTACTGCGATAAAAAAGATGTGGGTAAAGATATGCAGCCCCCTAGAGGGGGAGCCGGAGGCATCCTGTTAAGGTCGTGCGGCTAATTTTCGACACGGTGGAACGTCTCGGCCAAGGGCAGGTTAAAAGGCTGGCCACGCTCGGCGGCCCCGGCGCGCATACGCTTGGCCAGTTCGGTCTGGTCGGTGCCAAGTTGGCTGACGTGACAGGCGAGGGCGGCCAATTTCTGCTCCATCGTCACGCTGATGTCTACGGCGTAGTTGACCTGCGGCGCGCCAATCACATAGAGTTCCCTTACCCGGCTGGGGAGGAATCCCTCGGCCATCAACTCAGGGAAGTCCCAGGGGTTCTGGGCAGCCGGGTAGACGGCGGCCAAGGTGGCCTGCGCAGCGGCCAGATGGTCGGGGTGGAAACGACCGATCATATACTGCGGCTCCCAAACGCGGTCGGGCGACTGACAGACGACGCGGTAGGCGCGGGTGCGCCGGATCTGGCGCACGATCTCGCGGCGCAGCTTCAAGGTAGGCATCAACTCGCCGTCGGCGTAATCGAGATAAATAATCTCGGAGATCCCAAGAACCTTGGCGGCGGCGGCCTGTTCCTGCTTGCGCGTGGCGCTCAGCTTGCGGCGCAGCTTGGTGCGGACATCGGTAGCATCGTCTGGCCCGCCCGATGAGCCGTCGGTGCAGATCACCAGCGTCACCTGCCAGCCCTCGCTGGTCCATGCTGCAATCGTGCCGCCACAGCCGAATTCGGCGTCATCAGGGTGAGCCACCACCACCAGGGCCGTCTTGCGATCCACGCTCTGCTCACTCATGGTTTAGAACCTCTCTCACCGCATAAAACGCCAGGGAGCCATGCGCGCCTCGATGCGAGTAATCACAATCAGACCAACTAGGCCGACGATGGCGCTACGCAGCACTATCTGGGTTGTATCGAGGGGCATACCGGAACTGAAGGTAGCCCACCAGGTATAGGCGGCAGTAGCGACGATGGCTACCATCCAGATCAGCCAGAAAATGCGGGGCACCTTGGCAGTGTACGACCTAAGTTGCTCAGGTCGTGGGGTTTCTCGTGTCGGCTGCATCTGTCTTCTCCTGTAGGTTTTGGCGCTGTAGGGGCGGCTTGCGAGCCGCCTCTATGGTGTCCCGCTTCCATCGCCCCGTTCATGGGCACGAAGGACGCGCCGGAGTGCCGGCAGCGCCACAATAATCGCACGGGCCTCTTCCTCGCTCAGGGAGGTGAGGAGCGGCGTGATCTGCTGAATCGCTCGCTCGCGTGACAGGGTGAAGACGTTTCTCCCCCGGTCGGTTATCTCCAGAAGATGCTGGCGGCGGTCGTGCGGGTGGGGCATGCGCTTCACCCAGCCGCGCTCTACGAGGTCGTTCACCAGCATACACAGCGCCTGTGGGCTCACGTGCTGATGTCGGGCGATCATGCTCAGCGTCTGCGGCCCGCCGTCCAACTCCGTCAGGAGCCGTAGCTGGGCCACGCTTGCGGCGTCGCCTACCTCACGCCGCATCTCAGCGGCGATGATTCGGTTTAGCTGTGGCAAGACGGCCAGCAGATCTTGGGCGATGGGTTCGAGTGATTGGCGAAACACGTAGTATCCTGTAAGTACATTGATATTCAAGATACTTGAATACTTTGTGATTGTCAAGGGTCTGGCGACGTGAGCATGTCAAAAAGGGAATGGGAGGCAACGCCTCCCATTCCCTTTTTGCTGCCCTCACAGGGGCACGACCTGGACCTAATACTTTTCACATAAGCTGATCTCACCCCCAGCCCCTCTCCCTCACGGGGAGAGGGGGCTGGGGGGTGAGGGCGGAGCGGCGGTAGATTCGTTATGTGAAAGGTATTGGCCCCGAACTTTCGTCCTAATACATGCCCTTCAACTCGGGGTTGCGGCGCAGGCGGACGAGAATGGTGCGCTTGAGCGCGTAGACCTCGGCTACATCAGCGAAGAGGTCGCTGCGCTGGGCGAAAATATCGCTGGGCTTCATACCGAGGAGGAAGGAGCAGCGCACAATGACCCGCTCGACCTCGTTCTGGAGCAAGGCGTCCACCAGTTGCCAAAACTCGGTGCGGCTAACACGCTCGGTGGCTTCCTCATCGGCATGGGAGAGCTTCTGGTTGTTCCAGTTGATGCACTCCTCGGGCAGCAGGTCGGCGTAGGATTGGGTACGGGCGCTATCGATCACCACGCAACTGGCGCAGCGGCGCAGGTAGTTCAGCAGCGCGGCTAGGTTCGGGAAGGAGCTGAAGCGGCTGGCCGGAATGGCCCGCCAGAAGCGGGTGAAAGCCGCACTTACAAAGAAGTCGCTGGTCTCACCGCTCACGGTGAAGGCACCGGTACGGCGTACCCAGTGATCAACGAGCTGGAAATAGTGCTGGTAGAGCTGCTCCCAGGCATCTTCGTTGCGCTCGACGAGGGCGCGGCGAAAGAGCTCGTAGGCGAAGCACGGGTCGTACTCTTGGTGGTTATAGAAGAGCCGACTCTCCACGGCACAACGGCGGATCAGAGCGCCGAGATCCATCTGGCTGAGGTCGATTGTGATGCTCGGGCGGGCACCACCCGGTAGAGTAGTGGACGGGGCGCTGCTCATCATTTGCGTCATCTCGGGCCTCCTGCTGGTATCGTGGCGGCTACTACATTCCTTCGCTAATACCAGAGTAACCCGCTGCGACATGGTTTTAGAGGCCAGGAACCTGCCGAATAGCTGACGAAATGAGGAGGTACCAGGGCTGATGCAAAGTCGTGTGATCGCCGCTCCGCCCTCACCCCCCAGCCCCCTCTCCATGAACGGGAGAGGGGGAGTCGGACGCATCCTGGTGCGGAATCTCTCCTCTCCCTCACGGGGAGAGGGGCTGGGGGTGAGGGCCGGAGGGTGACATTGCAACAGCCCTAGGAGGAGGTGCGAGTCCACAACCAGCGCCCCTTCATTTCTGCTATGATGCAAGTGAAGGCATTGGGAATCCAGAAGGACTCGTCATGCAGATTGTTTTATGTGGAGCGACGGGCGAGATGGGCCGACGGGTGTTGGCTGAGGCTCTGGATCGTGGGCATACGGTGACGGCGTTGGTGCGCGACCCGGCCCGCCTGGATGTGAGCCACCAGCGATTGACGGTGGTTGTCGGCGAGGTGCGCGACCGGCAGGCGGTGGCGGCGGTGATCGCCGGGCAGGATGCGGTGGTAAGTTGCATTGGGCCAGGGCGGCTTGATGGCAACCTGGACGTACTCAGCGCCGGGATGTCCAGCATTCTGGCCGGGATGTTGGCATCGGGAGTACAGCGGATCGTGGCTGTGGGAGGTGCCGGTATCCTTCAGGAAAATGAGGAGACGCTGCTGCATGACACGCCAGGGTTCCCGCCGATGCTGCGCGCGATCTCGGAGGAACACCTGCGAGCCTACGAACTGCTGCGGGCCTCGGGTACGCGCTGGACAATGGTCTGTCCGCCGATGTTTGCGTCCGGCGAGGGCAGCGGTGGCTACCGGGCCGAACGCGACTACCTGCCCGAGGGGGGCACGCAGATCGCACGGGCAGACGTTGCCCTGTTTATGCTCGATGATCTGGAGAGCGGGGCTTTTATCGGGTCGCGAGTGGGTATTTCGGATGGCCTGTAGGGGCCACGAGGAGGGAGAGGCTGCTATGCGGCGGATCGTGCCGGGTCTGTACACATTCACCGGCCTGCCGGTCGGACGGGTCTATCTGATCAGCGAGGGGGATGGGCTGACCCTGATCGATGCCAGCGTTTCGATTGCGGCCGGGTCGATCCTGCGGCAGATCCATAAGCTCGGCTTCGCGCCGGGCGATGTGCGGCGCATTCTGATCACCCACGCCCACCCCGACCACGTGGGCGCCCTGTCGGCTCTGGTGGAAGCCACCGGCGCCGAGGTCTGGTCCTCGCGTCTGGAGCGCCCGGTGATCGAGGGGACGATCCCGGTGCCGTTGCCGCCAGCCGACAGCCTGCGCGGTCTGGCCAGGCTGATGCGCCCAGGAGCAGCGACCTTCTTTCCGCATGTGGCGGTGGCCCGTGAGCTGCGCGACGGCGAGATGCTGCCCGAGGTCTTTGGCGGACTCCAGGTGATCGCCACTCCTGGACACGCCCCTGGTCACCTGGCCTTCTGGCACCCCGAGCGGCGGGTGGTCATGATGGGCGACGTGGTCATGAACTTTCCTACGGGGATGCGCCTGCCCTTCGCCGCCTTCACCTACGATATGGCCGAGAACATCCGCTCGCTGGGCCGGGTGGTGCGGCTGGCACCACTGATCGCCTGCTTCGGCCACGGCAAGCCGATGATGGTGGGCACGACGGAGCGGATTGGGGCGTTCGCCCAGAAGGTAGGGGCGAAGCGCCGTCACTGATTGCTTCCTTTTCGCATCTCTGGAAGGCGAGCTATGACGACCAGCGCCCCGCTTGAGGATTTGGCGAGCTATGTCCCGGCGCTCATTCTGCGGCGCATGGCTGCGGACATTGGTTCGATGCGGTCGCCCTCGGTGGAGCGATTCCCCGCCGCTGCGCTGTTTGCGGATTTGTCGGGATTTACCGCCCTCACCGAGCAGTTTAGCCTGCACAACCCGGCTGGCACCGAGGAACTGACGCAGATCCTCGACCTGTACTTTGGGCATCTGGTGCGCGTGGTGACGGCCCACGGCGGCGATGTGGTGAAGTTTGCAGGCGACGGGCTGCTGGCTCTCTGGTACGGCGATGAGGATCTGCCGCATCTGGCCCAGCGTGCGGTGCAGTGCGGCCTCGCCGTGCAGATGATGATGTCGCCCGATGTGTGGGGCAGCTTCGATGGCGTGCGTACACCAGCGCCGCTCAAGATGCGGGTGGGCATCGGGGCCGGTGAGGTGACGACGATGCACATCGGTGGGGTCTTCGGGCGCTGGGAGTTGCTGGTAACGGGCGACCCGCTACGACAGACCGGGCAGGCCGAGGCGCAGGCCCGGCCAGGTGATGTGGTGATCTCTGCCGAAGCGTGGCCCCTGGTGGCTCAGGGCTGTGTCGGTGAACCCACGCCCTCTGGCGGGGTGCGTCTGGACTCGCTCGCCGATTACCTGCCGATGCGTAAGCTGGATGTGCCGCCGCTTCAGATGGCGATGGCCGACTCGCTGCGCTCCTATCTGCCAAAAGCGATTCTGGCGCGCATGGACGCCGGACAGACCGGCTGGCTGGCTGAACAGCGGCGGGTGACGGTTCTCTTTGTGAATCTGCCCGACCTACGTGCGGACACGCCTCTGCACCAAGCCCATGCTCTGATGCAGGCCATCCAGTCGATGCTCTACCGCTTCGAGGGCAGCGTGAGTCGGTTGGGCACCGACGCTAAGGGGCCGACGCTGGTGGCCGCCCTGGGTCTGCCGCCGCTGGCTCACGAGGACGATCCCGAGCGTGGGGCGAGGGCGGCCCTGGCGATCCATGCGGCCCTGGCAGATCTGGGCTTTGCCTGTGCGATTGGGGTGACGACCGGGCAGGCTCTGTGCGGGGCGGTGGGCGGCGATGCTCGCCGCGAGTATACGATGATGGGGTCGATTGTCAACCGTTCGGCGCGGCTGATGCAGGCCGCCGCAGTTCAGTCCGGGCGCGACGGTGGACTGGCTCTGCTGTGCGATGCGGCGACGGCCCATGCGGCTCGTTACGTTTTGCACTTCGACCCGCTGCCGCCCCTCGCCTTGAAGGGGGTGAGCGAACTGGTGCCGGTCTATCGGCCACAGGTGGATTCGGCCAAACCGCAGGGCCACGATCCACAGGAGCAGGTGGGTGCGCTGATCGGTCGTCAGCGCGAACTGGCGACGCTGACCGCGATGGTGGAATCTCTGGCCCAGAGCAGGCGGGGCGGCGTTATACTCATCGAGGGAGATGCCGGGATCGGCAAGACGCGGCTGCTCGGGGAGCTGCATACGGCGGCGCGGGCCGCAGGAATTCTGACGTGTACGGGCGTAGGCAACCCAATTGACAGTGCGCCCTACGGGGTCTGGCGGGCGATCTTTGGCGCACTTATCCCCACCGATGGGCTGAGCGAGATCCTGGGGGCCGACCTGGATGCGCTGGCCCCGCTGCTGCGGGCTGTCCTGCATATCGACCTGCCTGACACGCCGATCACCGCACAGATGAGCGGTCAGGTGCGCGCCGACAACACCCGTGATCTGCTGGTACGCCTGCTGGCCCGCGTGGCCCGTGGTAGCCCCTTGGTGATCAGCATTGAGGACGCCCAGTGGCTTGACGCCAGTTCGTGGGCGCTGCTCCTTGCCGTCGCCGAGCGGGTTGACCGGCTGCTGCTGGCGGTGGCGACACGGCCTCTGTCTGACACGCCGCCCGAGTACCAGCGCATGGCCTATCTTCCTGACACGCGGCGCATCCAGTTGCACGGCCTGGAGCCGGAACAGGTGCGCGATCTGCTGGCCCAGCGGCTCGCCGTGGACACAGTGCCGCACGATATATGGCAGATGATCGCCGCACGCTCGCAGGGCAACCCGTTCTTCAGTGAGGAGATGCTCTACGCGCTGCGCGATGGCGGGCAGATCGTGGTGGTGGGGCGAGAGTGTCAGGTGGTGACGGGGGTGGACGACACGATCCATGCATTGCACAGCACACGCATGCCCGACACCGTACAGGGTCTGATCACGAGCCGGATCGACCGGCTAACCCCGGCGCAGCAACTGACCTTGAAGGTGTCCAGCGTGATCGGCCAGAGCTTCAGCCTCGCCACGCTGAGCGCCATCCACCCGGTTGAGCGTGATCCATCACGCCTCGTCGATCAGCTCTTCACGCTTCAGCAGGCTGGGCTGGTGGTGGTTGATTTCGACCCTATCATCGCCGACCCCGAGCGAATTACCTACACCTTCAAGCATGCGGCGGCGGCGGAGGTGGCCTACAACCTGATGAGCTTCCGGCAGCGCCGCCAGTTGCACCGCGCACTGGCCGAGCGCTACGAGGCCAGCGGCGATCCTGCCGACAACGTCGCGCAACTGGCGCACCACTGGCGGCAGGCCGATGATCTGCCACGGGCGATGGGCTACCTAGCGACGGCTGGCGAGCATACGCTACAGGCGGGAGCCTACCGCGAGGCCAGTGGCTTCTTGCGCGAGGCGATCCAGATTGCCGAGGGTCTTCCGTCCGAGGCCGACGCCCCCGACCAGACGACGCGGGCGCGCTGGGAGTGGCAACTTGGCGAGGCGTACCACGGCATGGGCCGACTAAACGAGAGCCGCGAGCTGTTGGAGCGGGCGGCAGCGCGGCTGGGCTACCCCGCCCCCGAGGGGATGCGGGCGGCGCTCCCAGCCCTGGCTAGGGAACTGCTGCGCCATGTCATTCGGGTTATACGCGGCAGAGAAGCCTCCCCACCTATGAGGAACGTCGCGCTCGGTGAAGCCGCCAACACCTACACCATCCTGGCCCGACTGGCCTACTACAACAGCCAGATCCCGGCCGCGATCTACGCGACCGTGCGGAGTCTGAACCTGGCCGAGCAGCTTGGCCCCTCGCCGGAGTTGGCCGGAGCCTACGCCGCTGCCCACCTGGTTGCGGGGCCACTGCCGCCCCTGGCGGCCTTCTACCGACGCCGCGCCCAGGCCATGGCCCGCCAGATCGGCCACCTGCCTACCCACGCCTGGGTCGCGGAGTCCCAGGGGCTGACCTGCGTGGGTCAGGGCGATTGGCGGCGGGCGGGGGGAGCCCTCAGCTTCGCCCAGGCTATCGCCGACAGCCTGGGCGACCAGCGTCGGCGCGCTGAGTGCCGGGCGCTCTTGGCCCTGTGCGACCTCTTCCAGGGTAACTTTGCGACAGCCGTGGGGCGCTGCGCCGACCTCTACGCGGCGGGGCAGGTCACGGGCGATGTGCAGGTGTGCGCCTGGGGGCTGATCGGACAGGCCGAGGCGCTGCTGAATATGGGCGACGTGGGGCGGGCGGTGATCCTGCTGGATACGGCCGCCGGGCTGCTGGCCGAGAACCTGGGGAGTACGCGGGCGGAGGAGATCTGGGCTTACGCGCTGCGTGCGCGGGCGGCGCTGCTCTGCGGCGAGCGACATCTGGCACAGTCGCTTGTACGGGCCGCAGCCGATCTGGTGGGGCCGCTGCCGCCTGCGGCGATCTACGCGCTGGGCGGCTATGCGGCGATTGCGGAGGTCTGGCTGGAACTATGGGAGTCTGATAGGGAAGACGGTGCAGATCTGGCGGCGGGGGCACGGCGGGCCTGCGCGACCTTGGGGTTGCTTGCCGGGATCTACCCGGTGGCCCGCCCGACAATGTTGATCTGGTGGGGGCGCTACGCCTGGGCCTGTGGGCGACACGTCCGGGCGCACGGGCTCTGGCGCGGGGCCGCAGCCCTGGCCGCACGGTTAGGACTGCCCTACGAGCAGGGTCGCGCCCTGTTGGCGCTTGGCCGCCACACGCATGGCCAGGCGCGCCGGGGGCACCTGCGCCAGGCGGTTGCGATCTTCACACGGATTGACGCCGCCCGCGATCTCGCCCTGGCCCGCGCCTTAGGCACGGTTTCAGATTAGACATGGTTCAGAACAGCTTTACAGTTTGGCGGGGACGCGATGAGGCGAGGATGCGATGGCATCGCCTCGTCGCATCCTCGCCTCATCGCCAAACTGTAAAGCTGAAACCTGGCACATGAAACCTTGTCTTACAGATTTCAGATTGCGGATGTGCCGCAACAGGACGCGCCGCATGTGCCCAAACTGTCACATACCTGTGAATCTTCAACCGGAAAGAGGAGTACAACCATGCCTTTTGGACGACGTATGTCAGCGGTATTGACGGCGGTAGTGTTCATTCTCGTCGGCTCCACGCCCACGGCCAGGGCGGTAGATCAGCCGATTTCAATCGCTGGGTTCAGCTTCAGCCCGGCGGTACGCACGATCAGTGTCGGCGACAGTGTGACCTGGACAAATAGCGCCCCCCTCGCGCACACGGTCACGAGCGACACGGGTATCTGGAACTCCGGCCCTCTGAATCAGAGCGGTAGCTTCCAGCGCACCTTCACGCAGCCCGGAATCTTCGGCTACTTCTGTAGCATTCACTCCACGATGCACGGCGCAATCCTGGTTGGCACGCAAACCTACCTGCCCCTTGTGCAGAGGTAGGAGCAACGTGTCGCCACCTGATCCAAGAAAAGCATTGTTAGACGAGGAGGCGAGGAGGCGAGGAGGCGAGGAGGCGACGAGGCGAGGAGGCGATGCTATCGCATCCTCGCCTCATCGCATCTCCGCCTCATCGCATCCTCGCCTCATCGCGTCTCCGCCAAGGCGAGAATGCGACGAGGCGATGCTATCGCATCCTCGCCTCATCGCGTCTCCGCCTCATCGCATCTCCGCCACACTGTAAAGCTGTTCTGAACCATGTCTAACAAAGCATTGCCTTTACGGAACGCCAGAGATCGTTACCGGAAGTTATGAGGTCTTCACTCACCTTACGCACCAGCGAATCGGATAGTGTGCTACACTCCAAACTATGACAGACGACGAGATTCTCGACCTCTATAGTGACTACCTGATTAGCTCGTTTGGGCAAACGACAGCAACCGGGTTGTCCGCGTTGCTGGACGGGCAGATCAGCCATGATCGTATCCGTCGGTTTTTGGCGGGGCCGACGCAGACGTCGGTCGAT
>Ga0194060_10000958_pt1 | contig 21054 bp, 20 predicted proteins | sample SepL225m_MetaG_FD_163427 | JGI IMG/M metagenome (GOLD analysis project Ga0194060, IMG submission 163427) | Anoxic zone freshwater microbial communities from boreal shield lake in IISD Experimental Lakes Area, Ontario, Canada - Sep2016-L222-5m | ecosystem: Environmental > Aquatic > Freshwater >... | reverse complement strand
TCGTTTGGCCAAGGCCGATCGTGTTGTGACCGCTCGCGCATCAACCTTGCTCAGCGATTCGGAGAACGCTGACGCACTCGCTTTCGCATGGGCGACCAGACCTGGCAAAGCCGACATCAGGGCAGCTTCGCGTTCAGCGCTGTCGCGCATTTCCAACGTGTCAAAAAATTGTGCCCCCACGCTTGTCACGGTGTGTACTGCGCTGCCCCCCGAGGGGGCTATTTCGCCTTGGGGCGGCCCGGCGTCGAAATGTTTGTTCATGCCATCGCCCCTCACGCCAGCCACCGCTTTCTGCGCTTGTAGCTCTTTACATCCTTGAAGCTCTTGCGTTCGCCACCCCCCACACCCAGGTAAAACTCCTTGACATCTTCGTTATTGGCCAAGTCACTGGCCGCTCCGTCCATGACGACGCGGCCGGACTCCATGATGTAGCCGTAATCAGCGTATCTCAAAGCCATGTTGGTGTTCTGCTCGGCCAGCAAAAAGGTCACCTTTTCCTTGACGTTCAGGTCTTTCACGATTTCAAAAACCTCCTGCACAATTTGTGGTGCCAGGCCCATCGAGGGCTCGTCCAGCAGCACCATGCTGGGGTTGGCCATCAGGGCGCGGCCAATGGCGCACATCTGCTGCTCGCCACCCGAGGTGTAGGCGGCCTGGCTGCTGCGACGCAACTTCAGGCGCGGAAAGTAGGCATAGACCTTTTCCAGATTGGCGGCCACCTCGGCCTTGTTCTTGCGCGTGTAGCCGCCAGTAAGCAGGTTTTCTTCGATCGTCAGGTGGGCGAAGCAGTGGCGCCCCTCCATCACCTGAACCACGCCGCGCTGAACCAGGTCGGCTGGTGAGAGATTCTCGATGCGCTCACCACGCAACTCGATCGAGCCCTTGGTGACCTCGCCCCGCTCGCCGCGCAGCAGGTTCGAGACGGCGCGCAGCGTGGTGGTTTTGCCAGCGCCGTTGCCACCCAGGATAGCCACGATCTTGCCTTCCGGCACATTGAGCGAGACGCCCTTGAGTACCAGGATGACATGGTTGTAGATGACCTCGATGCCGTTGACGTTAAGTACGATGTTGTTGGGTTCCATGGATTTTGCCTTTACCAATCGGCAGCACTGCACGCAATGCTATCGATTGGACTGTCATTGCGGGCAAGCCCGCAGTGACAGTTAAGGGATCACATCGATGGTCAGGACTGGCAGTCGGCTACGGTGCGGGACTCCAGTTTCTTGTCGGCAGCGTATTTGGCCGCAGTGGATTTGACCAGCGGCTTCAGGATTTGCTCATCGGCCTGTAGCCAGTCGGAGCTGAAGTTCCATTTCTTGCCATCCCACGTGTGGACGCGGGCCCAGTTGGCGCCCATGTGATCGACGCAGGAGGTGCTGACCGGACGCATGACGCCAGCAAAGCCCAAAGCGTCGAGCTTCTTCTGGTCAAGGGCCAAATTCTCAAGGCCCCAGCGTGCCTGTTCGCCGCTCACCCACTTGCCTTTGCCGAAGCGCTCCTGCGCCCGTTTCACGCCTTCAACCCCGAGCATCGCGCTCAGGGCGCCGCGCATGTAGAGGACCGAGCCGACTTCTTCCTTCGGACCGGTTCCCTGGCCCTTGGCATGAACCTCTTTCAGAATGTCCTGTGCGACTTTGGATTCCGGATGTGCGCCGTGCTGGAAGGTGACAGCGTTGTAGCCCTTGGCTCCTTCGCCCACATCTTTGACATCGGGTTCAGCGCCCGACCACCAGCCGCCGTACATCTTTTCACGCGGGTAGCCGGTCGCTTGCGCTTCTTTAAGCGAGGTCGAATTCATAACGCCCCAACCCCACAACAGAACGTAGTCAGGCTTGGCCTGGCGAATTTGCAACCAGGTGGCTTTCTGGTCAACGCCTGGTGCTGTGACCGGAAGCAGTTGCAGGTTGAAACCGTGGATGGCGGCGCGTTCTTGCAATAGCGCAATCGGCTCCTTGCCGTAGGGACTGTCGTGGTAGACCAGTGTGATCTTCTTGCCCTTGAGCTTGTCCAGGCCGCCTTCCTTCTTGCCAATTGCCTGAACCAGCACATCAGCCGCCAGCCAATAAGTGCCAACCAGCGGGAAGTTCCACTTGAACACGTTGCCATCCTGACTTTCGCTGCGGCCGTAACCTGCAGTAATCAGGGGTATCTTGTCGCCGGGAGCCTTCTCGGTCAGGGCGAAAGTAATGCCGGTGGATAGTGGTTGGAACACGGTGGCGCCGCCATTCTTGCCCTTCAGGCGTTCATAGCACTCGACGCCGCGCGCTGTGTCGTAAGCGGTTTCGCATTCTTCGTAACTGATCTTCACGCCGTTGATGCCGCCGCGGGCGTTGACAAGTTTCAGGTAATCGGCGTAACCGTTGGCCCAAGGCACGCCGTTGGGTGCGTAGGCGCCAGTGCGATAGGGCAGTGCCGGGAAGAACTGCTCCTTGGGTTGCGCATAGGCAACGACACCGACAGTAGCGATCAGAGCCGCGACTGCAATCGTTCTAATTTTCATGCTTGTCTCCTGGGTTTGTAGCACGCTGGGTGCCGGGGTTAACGAAAAAGAACTCAATGAGGGAAGGGCCACAGTCGCAGCTTCTGCTTGCCGATGGACCACAGCTTGGCCAGGCCGTGTGGCTCGACAATCAGGAACCAGACGATCAGGGCGCCAAAGATGATCAATTCAGTGTGTGAAATACCTGCGGTCGAAATCTGGACGCCGACCATGTCTCCAAGCAGCGGCAGAAACTGGTTCAGGGCAATCGGCAGGATCACGATGAAGCCGGCACCAAAGAAGGCGCCCATGATGGAACCCATGCCTCCGATGATGACCATGAAGAGGAGTTTGAATGACAGGTCAACCGAGAAAGCAGCCGGCTCCCATGAGCCCAGGTAGATAAAGCCCCACAGGGCACCGGCGACACCGATGATGAAGGAACTGATGGCAAAAGCGCTGAGCTTGGCGTACATCGGGCGGATACCAATCACCGCTGCAGCCACGTCCATGTCGCGAATGGCCATCCACTCGCGCCCTATGGCTGAGCGCACCAGGTTTTTCGCCAGCAGTGCCAGCACCACCAGAATGGAAAGGCACAAGAGGTACTTGGAGGTGGGGCTTTCAATTTGCATACCCAAAACCTGCAGGCCCGAGACCGAGACCGAACCGGATGGCGCGTCATTGGTGAACCACTTGATGCGAAGAAACATCCAGTCGCTGAAAAACTGGGCCGCCAGCGTGGCTACCGCCAGGTACAAACCCTTAACCCGCAAACTAGGCAGGCCAAACAGTATGCCGAAGGCACTGGAACAAAGACCACCTAAGACCAGTGCAACCAGCAGTGGCATGCCGGGAACCCGGACAAAGAAATTGAACGCGGCATAGGCACCGACTGCCATGAAGGCGCCTGATCCGAGTGAGATCTGTCCGCAGTAACCAACCAGGATATTGACGCCCAAGGCCGCCAGCGACATGATCAAGAAGGGGATGAAAATCGCCCGGAACATGTAGCCGCTGCTGAGCATGGGCACGACGATGAAGGCGGCGGCGATGATCAGCAGGATGGCCCAGCGATCCTGTGTGATCGGCAAGATCTGCTGATCGGTCCGGTAGCTGGTCTTGAATTGACCGTTTTCTCTGTAAAACATGGTGTTGCTTTTCTTCCTGGCGGTCAGACGCGGTCAATGATCTTCTCGCCGAACAGGCCTTGTGGCCTGAACAGCAGAAACAGCAGGGCCAACACATAGGCAAACCAGATTTCGATACCGCCGCCCACATAAGGTCCCAAAAATATTTCGGACAACTTTTCGCCGACGCCGATGATGAGGCCGCCAATGATGGCGCCCGGCACCGAAGTCAGGCCGCCCAGAATCACCACCGGCAGCGCGCGCAGCGCCACCGTCGTGAGTGAAAACTGCACTCCCAGCTTGCTGCCCCAGATCATGCCGGCGACCAGGGCGACCACGCCCGCGACGCACCAGACGATGACCCAGATCCGGTTCAAGGGAATGCCGATGCTTTGCGCTGCCTGATGATCGTCAGCCACAGCGCGCAGCGCGCGACCGGTCGCCGTCTTCTGGAAGAACACGCTGAGAAGCGTCACCAATACGGCGGCTATCAGCGCGGCGTAGAGGTCTTCCTTGTTGATCAGGATGCCGCCTTCAAACAATGTTTCGAACGCCATGATGGGCTCTTTGGGCATGCCGACATCAATCTTGTAGATGTCGCTACCGAAAATGGTTTGTCCAAGGCCGTCAAGAAAGTAGCTGATACCCAGGGTGGCCATCAGCAGCGTGGTGCCTTCCTGATTGACCAGATGGCGCAGTGCCAGTCGCTCGATCAACCAGGCCACGGTAAACATGATGATGCCTGCGATGACAAAAGCAGCCAGATTGGCGGCAATCGGATTGGTCATACCGGTCCAGAGTGGAATCCACTCGGCAAAGCGCGCCATCGCCAGGGCCGCAAACAGCACCATCGCGCCCTGCGCAAAGTTGAATACGCCTGAGGCCTTGTAGATCAGCACAAAGCCCAGCGCCACCAGCGAATAAAGCATGCCGGCCATCAGGCCGCCCAGCAGTGATTCAAGAAAAAATGCCATTTTTTTGTCCTTAGTGACCGGTGCCCAGATAGGCGCTGATCACTTCTTCGTTATTGCGTACTTCGTCAGGCGTGCCGTCGCCAATCTTTTTGCCGTAGTCCAGCACCACGACCCGATCCGAAATGTCCATCACCACGCCCATGTCATGCTCGATCAGAACCACGGTGGTACCGAACTCCTCGTTCACATCGAGCACAAAGCGGCACATGTCCTGCTTTTCTTCGACGTTCATCCCGGCCATCGGTTCATCAAGCAACAGGACCTGCGGCTCCATGGCCAGGGCGCGCCCCAGGTCAACGCGCTTTTGCAGACCGTAGGGCAATTGCCCGACCGGGGTTTTGCGATGCGCCTGAATCTCCAGGAAATCGATGATGTGCTCCACCGCCTCGCGATGCATCTCTTCTTCGCGCTGGGCCGGACCAATGCGCAGGGCCTGCCACAGCAAATTGCTCTTGATCTTTAAATTGCGCCCGGTCATGATGTTGTCAATCACGCTCATGCCCTTGAACAGCGCGAGATTCTGGAAGGTGCGCCCGATCCCCATGACGGCGACCTGGTGACTGTCCATGTGGCTGAAGGCCTTGCCACGAAAGGTGATGGAACCCTGCTGTGGTGTGTAGACCCCGTTGATGCAGTTGAGCATCGAACTTTTGCCGGCACCGTTTGGACCGATGATGGCCCGGACTTCGTGCTCGCGAACATTGAACGAGATGTCGGTCAAGGCCTTGACGCCTCCGAAGCTCAGAGAAATGTTGTTGACGTCAAGAATGACGTCGCCAATTTGTTTTGTTGCCATGATTCTCAGTCTTGTGTTCAGGCAGCCGCTTTGACCGGTGCAAAGGTCTTGGTATCTTCAATTTTCAGTGTGGCACTGACGCTGCCGGTGCGACCATCTTCAAATTTGACCTGGGTTTCGATGAACTGCGTGGTCTTGCCGCCGTACAGGGCGTCAATCAGTACATCGTATTTTTCAGCAATGAAGCCGCGGCGAACCTTGTTGGTTCGGGTCAATTCGCCGTCGTCGGCATCCAGTTCTTTGTGCAGCACCAGGAAACGACTGACTTGCGAGCCGGCCAGCAGCGTGTCCACGCTCAAGTCGGCATTTACCTTTTCGACACATTCCTTGATAAGTTGGTAGACCTCGGGTTTTTGCGCCAGATCGGTGTAACCGGCGTAGGGCAGGTTGCGGCGTTCGGCCCAGTTACCAACCGCGTCAAAGTCGATGTTGATCATGACGCATACTTTTTCGCGGCCGTCACCGTAAGCCACCACTTCCTTGATGTGGGGGAAAAACTTGAGCTTGTTCTCAACATACTTGGGCGCAAACATGGCGCCATCATTGGCCCCACCCTGGATGCGTCCGACATCTTTCACCCGGTCGATGATCTTGAGATGCCCATGGGCGTCAATGAATCCAGCATCGCTGGTGTGGTACCAGCCGTCGGGAGTCAAAACTTCGGCGGTGGCTTCGGGGTTTTTAAAATAACCCTTGAGAAGACCAGGCGACTTGACCAGAATTTCGCCATTCGCGGCGACCTTGATTTCGACGCCGGCGCAAGGCACGCCGACGGTGTCGGCGCGCGCTTCGTTGTCGGGTTGCAGGCAGACAAAAACGGCCGTCTCGGTCGAGCCGTAGAGCTGTTTGAGGTTGACACCGATGGAACGGTAGAAACTGAACAGGTCGGGGCCAATCGCTTCGCCAGCGGTGTAGGCGACGCGCACCCGGCTCATGCCCAGGTTGTTGCGCAACGGGCCGTAGACCAGCAAGTTGCCCAACGCGTAGAGAATGGCATTGCCGAAACCGATGGCCTTGCCGTCCAGGCTTGCGGGCCCAACGCGTTGCGCCACGCTCATGAAATATTGAAACATGCGGCGCTTGATGGCACCGGCGTCTTCCATGCGAATCATCACACTGGTGAGCAAACCTTCAAACACGCGTGGCGGTGCGAAGTAATAGGTCGGACCCACTTCCTTCAGGTCGATGGTGACTGTCGCCGCTGACTCCGGGCAGTTCACCACGTAACCGCACGCCAACCACTGCGCGTAGCTGAAAATATTCTGGCCGATCCAGGCCGGCGGCAAGTAGGCCAGCACCTCTTCATTGGACGTCAGCTTGTCAAAGTCAGCGCCTGCCTTGGCCCGGTTCAACAGTGAGTTGTGGGTGTGCACCACCCCCTTCGGATTGCCGGTGGTTCCTGAAGTAAAAAACATGGCGGCAACATCATCGGGTTGGATCAGGTCTACTTGTGCTTGCAAAAAACCATCATGCTGGGCTGCAAATGCCTTTCCTGCGGTCAGCAAATCATCCATCGATGTCAGACCCGGCTCGTCGTAATTGCGCAGACCGCGTGGATCGTCAAAGTAAATGTTTGTGAGTTGCGGGCATTGCTCACGGATCTCCATCAGCTTGTCAACCTGCTCCTGATCTTCAGCAAAGGCAAAACGCACGTCGGCGTTATTGACTGGAAACACACACTCTGGCGCCGCTGCGTCCTGGTACAGGGGGATGGGGATGGCCCCGATCGACTGCGCAGCCAACATCGTGGCATACAAGCGGGGACGATTGGCTCCTATCACCACCATGTGCTCGCCGCGACGCAGACCCGCTTGCGCCAAGCCGCATGCCAGACGCTCCACCAACCGGGCCAGGTCTGCCCAGGACAGCGCCTGCCAGATGCCATATTCTTTTTCCCGCATGGCAGGCTCGGATGGGCGCTGCTGCGCGTGAGTCAAAAGAAGTCGAGGAAAAGTGGTCTGCATCCCTGCACCTTGTATTCAAGCTAACAAACTCGACAGATGGAACTTGAGCCCTGTCTCCAACTGATCAACAGGCGTCAGTGACGAATCACCCATCGCCACAATGGGTTGAATAATAGACATTCGTTTGACGTCAAGTTGTCGTTTGGACGACAATTGCGACTTTTCTAGCTAGGTGTTTTCCCTGCAATTTGCAGCCCTGCACAGCGTGCCACAGCCATGACTTACGACACTTCACTGCACCAACGTCGGCGGCCTTTGACGACGTCGGAACTCGATGCCATTCCGTGGATTCATTTGCTTTCGTCGGTTGAACGTGAGCGAACCGTGGACGATCTGAAAATCGCCGATGCCGACCCAGGTGAATTCGTCTGTCGTACCGGGCGCCCCGTGACCTACTGGTTTGGCGTGGTCGACGGCTTGCTGAAAATGAGCACCGACAACGCCGAAGGCCAGACCATGACCTTTACTGGTATTCCGCCTGGTGGCTGGTTTGGCGAGGGCACCGCCCTGAAGCGCGAAAGCTACCGCTACAACATCCAGGCGCTGCGCAAAAGCCGGGTCGCCGGACTGCATGTCGACACTTTTCATTGGTTGCTGGACCACTCGATAGGCTTCAACCGCTTTGTCATGAGCCAACTCAATGAACGCCTCGGCCAGTTCATTGCCGCGCGCGAAATCGACCGCATGAACAACCCCGATATCCGGGTGGCGCGCAGCCTGGCCGCGCTCTTCAACCCGACTCTGTATCCCGGCGTCGGCGAAGTGTTGCGCATCACCCAGCAAGAATTGGCCTACCTGGTGGGCCTGTCGCGCCAACGTGTCAATGAGTCGCTGACGGCACTTGCCGAGGCTGGCTCCATCCGCGTCGAATATGGCGGTTTGCGGGTGTTAAATCTTCCGGCTTTGCGCGCGACTATTTTTGCCAGCAAAGTCGTTGTCTAATCAGTGAAAATAATCTGGAGACTTCAATGAGATCAAACATCATGCGGGTTCGTCGGCTGGCCTTGGTCATCGGCACCGGACTGGCTTTCTTTTTAACAGCAAATTGTGTCTTGGCACAAAGCGCTTGGCCAAGCAAACCGGTAAGAATTGTGGTGCCTTTCGCGCCGGGCGGCACTACCGATATCCTGGCCCGTGCCGTGGCACCCGAGTTGTCCAAGGCCTTCGGTCAAAGTTTCATTGTTGACAACCGGGCCGGGGCCGGCGGTAACTTGGGCGCCGACATCGTGGCCAAGTCGGCACCCGACGGCTATACCTTGCTGATGGGCACCGTCGGCACCCACGGCATCAACAAGTCGCTATACAGCCGCCTGCCGTTCGACCCGCAAAAAGACTTTGCGCCGATTACCCTGGTAGCGGGTGTACCCAACGTGATGGTGATGCAGACTGAAAAGTCCAAGGCACTGGGCATCAACAATGTGTTGGACTTCATCCAGTACGCCAAAGCACACCCGGGTCAACTGAATATGGCGTCCAGCGGCAACGGCACGTCGATTCATCTGTCGGGTGAATTGTTCAAATCCATGACCGGCATTTTCATGACGCACATTCCCTACACCGGCTCCGGTCCGGCCATGATGGGAATGGTGTCGGGTACTGTCGATGTGATGTTTGACAACCTGCCTTCCGCCATGCCACAGATCAAAGGGGGCAAACTCAGGGCGTTTGCCGTGACCAGTTCGCAACGCTCGGCGGCCATGCCTGATTTGCCCACCATCGAAGAGGCGGCTCATCTCAAGGGTTTCGAGGCCAGCAGCTGGTTTGGATTGCTGGCACCGGCAGGCACACCTGCGGATGTGATAGTAAAGCTGCAGCAGGCCACCGCCAGGGCGCTCAACTCGCCTGCCATCAAGGAAAAACTGCTGGCCCAGGGTGCCATTCCCAGTGGCAACACGCCGCAGGAATTCGCCACCTTGATCGATGCCGAGATCAGGAAATGGGCACCCGTCGTGAAGGCCTCTGGCGCCAGAGTTGATTAGTCGGCTGGGGGCTGACGAGTCGGCGCCGGGCCGCCCCAAGGCGACTACGGCCCCCTCGGGGGGCAGCGACGACACGTCAGTGCGGAGCGTGGGGGCTAACGAGTCGGCGCCGGGCCGCCCCAAGGCGACTACGGCCCCCTCGGGGGGCAGCGACGACACGTCAGTGCGGAGCGTGGGGGCCATTTACACACCCCAGACAACTTCGTGTCCGGCCTGTTCGCAGCGACGCAGCATCTCGATGAAGGGTAGCGCCCGCTGACGCAGCGAGATGGCGTCAAAGCGCGGCGGCGGTTCCCGGCGGGCCAGTGCCTGCGCCATAGCTGCCTTGTGATCGGCTTCCTCTTTGGCAATGGCCGCTTGCAGCGCAGCAATGGCCGCTAGCATCTGCTGCGGCAGGATGATGCCTTTGTCACCGCTGCCGGTCTGGGTGTCTTTGCCAATAATGTCCAGCAGGCGCCGTCCGTTGGGCTGCAGCATGATGAGGTCGCCGGTGGTTTTGGATTTGAATTTGTAAAGCATAGAGTGGCATCGTAAACTGCGCCACGATGCGCACACTTCGGACCCTTGCCTGCCTGCTGCTGTCAACCGTGCTCGCCGGTTGCGCTGACACTCGCTATTACCTGCAATCTGTGGACGGCCACCTGCGCATCATGCTGGCGGCCCGGCCGGTGGCCCAGTGGCTGACAGATGACTCAATCGCCCCCACGTTGAAACAGCGCCTGGCGCTGGCCCAGCGGCTGCGCAGCTTTGCCGTGTCCGAGCTCAAGCTGCCAAACAACGCCAGCTACCAGCGCTACGCCGACCTGGAGCGCCGCTCCGTTGTGTGGAACGTGGTCGCAGCGCCCGAGTTCTCATTGACCGTCAAAACCTGGTGTTTTCCGGTGGCAGGATGCGTCGGTTACCGGGGCTACTTCGACGAAGCCGAGGCGCGCGAGCAAGCGCAGGTGCAGCGCAGCGACGGTTTGGAAGCCATTGTTTATGGCGTTCCGGCTTACTCCACCTTGGGCTGGCTGAACTGGGCTGGCGGTGACCCCTTGCTCAGTACGTTCATTCATTATCCGGAAGGCGAGTTGGCTCGCATGATTTTTCACGAGCTGGCGCATCAGGTGCTGTATGTCAAAGGTGATACGCAATTTAACGAGTCCTTTGCGACAGCGGTCGAACGCCTTGGGAGTGAGCGCTGGCTGGCACTGCATGGCTCAGAATCAGCCCGCAAAGAGTATGCCGAGTTTGACGCGCGGCGTCGACAGTTTCGAGCCCTGTCAGCGGCGACGCGGACCCGGTTGCTTGAGATTTACAAGCCAAACGCGTCGACCCCCATGGACCGGCAAACGCTGCTCGTCATGAAAAACGCGGCGATGCTGGACTTTCGTGATGACTATGTCCGACTCAAGGCGGGTTGGGACGGCCACCACGCTTATGACGCCTGGGTCGCCGACGCCAACAATGCAGCGTTTGGCGCACAGGCCGCGTATGACGAACTGGTACCCGGTTTTGAGGCTTTGTTTGATCAAAATGGCAAGGACTGGCAGCGGTTTTATGATGCGGTCACGCAGTTGGCGGACAAGCCCGCAGTTGAGCGGACGCGGTTGCTGAAACAAATCACCAAGGAGATGACAAGTGGCTGATCTTCATATCCTGCGCCTTCACACGCTTGGACTTCCCGCGGCACGAAAGATCGCCTTCAAGTGGGCGGAACAGGCCGAGGAAAAATTTGGCATGACCTGCACATACGAAGAAGGCAGGACGCACGATGAGGTGTGTTTCAAACGAACCGGCGTGGATGGCACCTTGACTGTTAGCAAGGACCGCTTTGAGCTTGACGCCAAACTGGGCTTTCTGCTCGGCGCCTTCCAAGGGAAAATAGAGTCCGAAATTGTGAAAAATCTGGATCAGCTGCTGGTCGCGAGACCTCAGATCAAAGGGCACGCAGGCAAGAAGAAATGAGTTGCGGGCAATGACGTCCGTTAACTCAAGGATTCGATCAAATCGATGTACTGCTGCATGGCGTTCTCTTTGACAGTGCCTTTCAAGCTGGTCCATGCATCCCATTTGGCGCGTCCCACCATATCGCCAAAACCGGGCTTTTTGTCCGCGTTGTCACCGACACTGGCCTGCTTGTACAGAGCGTATATTTTCAGCAGCGTCGCGTTATCGGGGCGCTCACTCAAGTTTTTTGAGTTGGCAGCGGCAAGCTCAAATTTTGTTTTCAAATCAGACATGGGGTTCTCCAGACAGGGGGAATACCCCACACAGTTGGGGTATTTGCGCCGTATCTTAAAGGTCTGTTTGCCTACAAAATAGGGGGCTTTCCCCAGTAAGGGAATATCAGCCATTCAATTGCAAAGTCAGGAGCTTTCATGGTTACGCGAATCAATGTCAAAAAAGTCGCCCAGCGGGCTAGCCGTGAATTTTCCAATGCCGTTGGCGGCACGCTGGGGTTGTCGGGTGAACGCATGAGTAAAGTCGATACCGCGTGGCTGCGCATGGACAACCCTTCCAATCTGATGATGATTGTGGGCGTGTGGATCATCAAACCTGGTGTCAGCTACCAGGACGTCAGTCAGCGCATTGAAGAGCGCCTGCTCAAATACCCACGCTTTGGCCAACGCGTACAGCAGGATGCGGCTGGCGCAAGCTGGGTCATGGACCAGGACTTCAATATTGAGCGACACGTGGTACTGGAAAAACTGCCGGCAACTGCAAAGATTCACGAACAACAAGCTTTGCAGGACCGTTTGGCCGAGCTCGCCGTGAAGCCGCTCGATATGGGCCGGCCGCTCTGGCAGTTTCATCTGGTAGAGCATTACCAGGGTGGCTCGGCATTGATGGTCAGGATCCATCATTGCATTGCGGATGGCATTGCCCTGATTTCGGTCACTCAGTCGCTGGTTGATGGTGGATCAGCGCCACCGCAGCGAACTTTTAAAGCAAAGACTGAAGGCTCCGAGGCTGCGCAAGACTGGATCGTCGATACCCTGGTGCGACCATTTACCGACGTGGCAGTCAAGGCGCTGGGGGTGGCCGGTGACCGTGCCAGCAACGCCATGGAAATGATGAGTGAGCCGCAAAAAGGCATCGAAAAAGGTCTGGCTGGATCGGCCGAGCTGGCCAGATTGGCGTACCAGGTGTTGCGGGACGGTGCCGCGTTGGCGTTAATGCCGGACGACTCACCGACCCGCCTGAAAGGCATTCCCGGCGTCACCAAACGGGTGGCGTGGTGCCAACCGATCCCGCTGGAAGAAGTGAAAGCCGTGAGCAAGGCGTTGAACTGCTCTATTAACGATGTGCTGCTGAGTTGTGTAGCGGGCGCCATCGGGGAATATCTAAAGTCTTTTGGAGATGACAATACGGGCAAGGAAATCAGGGCCATGGTGCCGGTGAATCTGCGCGCAACGGAAGATGCTTATAAGTTGGGCAACCGATTTGGCCTGGCCCCTGTGGTGCTTCCGATCGGCCTGGAAAACCCGGTTGAGCGCGTGTACGAAGTTCGTCGTCGCATGAGCGAGTTGAAAGGCAGCATGCAGCCCTTGCTGGCATTCGGTTTGCTGGCGGTGGCGGGTATGTTGATCAAGCCAGCACAAGACGCCATGCTGAGTCTGTTCTCCAAGAAAACCACCGCTGTCATGACCAATGTGCCTGGTCCGCGCGAAAAGCTCAAGTTTTGCGGCGCCACCCTGGAACAGAGCCTGTTTTGGGTACCCCAGTCGGGCACCGTGGGGCTGGGCGTATCCATATTAAGCTATGGCGGAGGTGTGCAGTTCGGTGTCATCAGTGATTCATTGCTGTGCCCGGATCCGCAGAAAATCATCGATGAATTTGAACCGGAATTTGCCAAGCTGGCGATGCTGACTCTGATGCTGCCCTGGAGCGACTAAAGGATTAGTCTTGCAGCTCTCCCTTGGCCATTTCGGTGTCCAGCCGCTCCATGGCGTCCATCGGTTTGGCCGCGGCTGCGAGTTGGTAAAGACGGGTCGCTTCTTGCATCATTTTGTCGCCTTCCAGCATCACCATGGCGTTAGCGTATTCGATCATGCCAATGACTGACTCAAGGTTCAGCTTGAGCGCCTGCTGGAACAACGCCAGCCCGGTGTCCTTTTTGGCGCCGTACGTCATGCCACCGATAAGCGAGCCAACTTTGTCGATGACCTCGGCATGAAAAGCCCCTAATGCGATATGTGCATCAGCATGGTTGGGCTGAAGTTTGATGACATTTTCCAGTGACCCCTTGACCTTGCTGCCAAGCCCTTGGGCCAGTGCTTTGGCAACGCTGATTCCCTGGCTGTAACGACCCAGCGCGTAAGCATGCCAGTAATGAGCATTGGCGTCTTGCGGATTTTCCAAGGCCTGGGCGTTGGCACGCCGGGCTACTTCCAGGTACAAATCAAGGCGAGCCTTCTCCTGCTTTTCCAGATAGGTGGCGTAAATACATGCTGACTTGTTGGCTACCGTAACACCGGCACCACCAATCTTGAGACCCATATCCACGGCCTTCTGAAATTCACCGCTGTGGAACAGGGCCCAGGCTTGCAGCACCTTGGCATCCTTAGGTAGCGGCTCGACATCCCCGGCGTGCAGCCGCGCCCAGTTTTTCTTGACACTGACCGCATCAAATACGTACTCACCCGCGTAGGGAAAGGCGGTCCAATTGGCCATCGTGGTCTCCTCTTCCTGACTTATTGTCGGTCAAGGTTATTGTAGGCGCCAACCAACGATAGTAAATGCATGCGTTGCCCCTGTTCCAGATAAGGCGCCAGCAAGTTGAGTACATGCTGCGCACCACGCAACAGGGCAGCTTGCGCGTTTTCGGGCTCCAGTGCCCGGCGCGGATCACGGACATATTCAAAACTGAGCCAGTAGGTCAGGACCACCACCATGCTGGTCGCGGTAGCCTCGACCTCGCGCGAATCGATATGCACCGCTCCGCTGCGACTCATACCGTCAAGCAACGCCTTGACAGCGCGGGTTTTGTCTTTAAGAACGGTCTGAAAATGGGTTTCCAGGCGCCTGTTTTTACTCAGTAGATCGTTCAAGTCGCGGTATAAAAACCGGTATTGCCAGATCAGCTCAAACAGGGAGTGCATGAAGAACCAGGCGTCCTCCACATCACGCACGCCGTCGCTGGCATTGAGCAATTCGTTCAACGCCTGTTCGTAGCGGTCAAACAGGGAGTTGATGAGCTCATCTTTGGCCGGGTAATGGTAATAAAGGTTGCCCGGACTGATGCCCAGTTCGGCAGAAATCAAGGTAGTAGAAACATTGGGCTCGCCAAAGCGGTTGAAGAGCGCCAGCGTGACTTCCAGAATCCGCTCGGCGGTGCGCCGCGGCGCTTTCTTCACCATGCGGGGTTCCTGGTGTGATTCGCCGCCATCACAGTGTGGCCCAAGTCATCCATAATTTCCTGCAGCTTCTCAATGCCTTGGCCGATCTGCGTGGCTGCCTTCGCGACAGCGCTCAGGTGTCGCTTCGGGTCATCCAGCGCTCCATGGTTCAGGGAAATGCCATGGCGCCATAGCTTGGCTGAAAGACCCGTCTTATGTGAGCGCAGCATCTGGCGCGTCTGCTGATAGGCGTGCTCGGCCAGGTGGCGGCGCTGGGAGTAACTGAAGGTATTGGCCAGATAAAGTTCGGGGTCGCGGTGGTCCGGCTCAATCAGGATGATGTCGGTGTTCGGATAGGCGTGCTCGTATTGCCGTATGCCCAGAACCATGCGTGAGTGAATCAGCGATCGAAAAGTCTGGCTCAACACGGCTGGCAGACCGCCGTCCACAATGCGCGGGATGTGATGCTTGCCAGATGACAGTCCGCGGCGCATGACTTTGGCAACCTGCGGGGCGGTCGCATCAAAAGGAACTAGCGGGTTCAGGCACAACATCAGGTCAATGCCCTGTTCCAGGGCGACCGACGCGTGCATGGTTTTCTTCAAGGCGCCATCGACGTAATAGCAGTCATCAATTTCAACCGGTGGAAACAAGCCTGGCAAAGCCGCGCTGGCCTGTACCGCTTTTGAGATCGGCACGTGGTCCCAGCCCGGACGACCAAACGGCGCAATTTCACCACTGTCCAGATTGGTTGCCACAAGAGTGAGCTGGGTCTTGAGTTTACGAAAGTCGTTGCTGCGACCCGCTTGTGAAAAAAGGCGCTCGAGCTGGACATTAACCTGCTCATTGGAAAAAATGCCGGCGGGCAGACCCGGGCTTAGCCGTTCCAGCGCGTAGATGAACGATTTTCGCTGTGCCGTGACTTGCCACAGAGCGGAAACCAGCAAGGCTGGCAGCATGATGGCGCGACGGGCAAATTCACCATAAGCCGGCTTCATCAGCCAGGACGGGTCAAAGCTGTCGGGCGAATCGTTGTTGTTTTCGATAAATGACGAACACAGTTCACGCGGCGTGATGCCATTCGCCAACGCAGCCGCAATAAAGCCACCAGCGGAGACTCCGACGTAATGCTGAAGCTTGTTGAAGTCGATTCCATTCAGGGATTCTTCCAGTGCACAGAGTGCACCAATCTCGTAAATGGCGCCCAGCGGACCGCCGCCCGACAATGCCAGCGCAACTCTTGGTGCTTGTGATGTTTTACGCGTCATAAGGACAAAGTGTAGAGCCGACAAAGATCAATAGTTGTTGCGATGCAGCAACCCCCGGTGTTTGGGGACAGAACCGGCTCGCCTGGCTCATCTGCGTCGAATGCCGCAAAATGTGGTGAAGGACGCCGAAGCGCCCTGCATCGCTCTAAAAAACCTGCGCCGTCCGTCCGAACTCAAACGGCTGCCGTTTTGCGAGGAGCAGCACGCTGACTCGCTGGCTTGGCAGACACTTTGGCGGCTGCCGTTACCACTTTTTTGGGAACAGGCTTGACGGCTGATTTCGACGCGGCATTTGTCGCGGAGCCCTTGGTTGACAGTTTCTGCACGCTCTTGTTGAGTTCATCAATACGGGCGATCAAGGCGTTGACATCCTTGGCCGATGGCACGCCCAGTTTGTTCAGTGCCTTGGCGACGCGGTCTTCGAAAATGCTTTCCAGTTTGTCCCATTGACCGGATGCCCGGGACGAAATATCAGTCGCCATGCTGGACATTTTGCTGCTGGCCTCGGAGATTTTCTCTTCAGCCGCCGATTGTGTTTTGCGCTGCAGACTGACGCCCTCCTTGACCAACGCCTCAAACGCTTTGGTGCCTTCAGCCTGTGCCTTATTAAATGCACCCAAACCGGCTTGCCAGATTTGCTGTGCCGAGTCCTTGACAGATCCAGTCAACGGCGAGCCGGCTTTCTTCGATGCGCTGATTTTTTGCAGTTTTTTGACCACGGGATACTCCGGTTAAGTTAAGAAATTTGAACACCGCTTCGCATCGCGATACAGTGCATGCCCTGTACTTTACGGGGAGTCGCCAGGGCTGTGTAGGTGGATCATCCTAAATTTATCGGCCGAAAGCTCTGGCAGGCCACGGGTTTATGCTGAATTGATGTTGTCCGATATCGGCAAGAATGCGTCATCTGAATGGAGGTTTTAATGCAGTACTTCGTCACCGGTGCCACCGGCTTTATTGGCAAACGCCTGGTTAAAAAGCTGCTCGAGCGCAAAGGCTCGGTGGTTCACTTTCTGATCCGCAAGGAGAGCGAGGGCAAGGTGGCCGGCTTGCGGCAATACTGGGGTGTCAGTGGCGCGCGGGTGGTGCCGGTATTTGGCGATCTGACCAGCAAAAATCTGGGCGTCACGGCCGCCAGCATGAAGAGTCTGAAGGGAAATATCGACCATTTTTTCCATCTGGCTGCGGTCTATGACCTGAGCGCTGATGAAGTGAGCCAGATTGCCGTCAATATTGACGGCACACGCAACACGGTGGAACTGGCCAAGGCCATTGAGGCCGGACATTTTCACCACGTCAGCTCGATTGCCGCCGCCGGTCTGTATGAGGGCGTGTTCCGCGAGGACATGTTTGACGAGGCCGAGAATTACGAGCATCCCTATTTCATGACCAAGCACGAAAGCGAAAAAATCGTGCGCCGCGAATGTAAAGTGCCATGGTCCGTGTACCGTCCGGCGATGGTGGTGGGCGACAGTTGCACCGGTGAGATGGACAAGATCGATGGTCCCTACTATTTCTTCAAGCTGATCCAACGCATGCGCCAATTGCTGCCGCCCTGGCTGCCCTCGGTCGGACTGGAGGGTGGCCGCATCAACATCGTGCCAGTGGACTTTGTCGTGGCAGCGCTGGACCAGATCAGCCATAAAAGTGACATCACAAAAAAATGCTATCACCTGGTGGATCCGGTTGGTTACCGCGTTGGCGATGTACTCGACATTTTCAGCCGGGCCGCTCATGCACCCAAGATGAACCTTTTTGTCAATGCCGCTTTGCTCGGCTTCATTCCGCGCAGCGTCAGCAAGGGGCTGATGGCACTGGCGCCGGTGCGCCGGGTGCGCAACGCCATCATGGCCGACCTGGGGTTGCCGCACGACATGCTCACCTTCGTCAACTACCCGACACGCTTTGATTGCCGCGATACGCTCGCGGCGCTGCAAGGCTCCGGTGTGGTCTGTCCCAATCTGAAAGACTATGCGTGGCGTCTATGGGATTACTGGGAACGCCATCTGGACCCGGCACTGCACATCGATCACTCGCTGCGCGGCACGGTGGCCGGCAAGGTGGTGTTGATCACTGGCGGGTCGTCAGGCATCGGCCTGGCGGCAGCGCACAAATTCGCCGAAGCCGGCGCCACCACCATCATCTGCGGGCGCGACGCCGATAAACTGAAAGAGGCCTGCAAGGAAGCCAAAGCCAAGGGCTACAGTTTTGTCCCCTACGCGGTTGATATTGCCGACATGGCCGACTGCGACCGTTTTGTGAAGCAGCTGACACAAGACCATGGCGGGGTCGACTTTTTGATCAACAACGCTGGGCGCTCGATTCGACGCGCCATCGAGTCCAGCTACGACCGCTTCCATGATTTTGAGCGCACGATGCAACTCAACTATTTCGGCAGCTTGCGCGTGACGATGGGATTTTTGCCAGGTATGGTGGCACGCAAAAAAGGTCATGTGGTCAATATCAGTTCGATTGGCGTACTCACCAACGCGCCTCGATTCAGCGCTTATGTTGCGTCCAAAGCCGCGCTGGATGCCTGGACGCGTTGTGCCTCCAGCGAGTTTGCCGATCAAGGAATTTCATTCACCACCATCAACATGCCCCTGGTACGCACGCCGATGATTGCACCCACCGGTTTGTACAACAATGTACCGACCCTGGCACCGGAAGAAGCGGCCGACATGATTGCTCAAGCCTGTATTTTCAAGCCGGTGCGGGTTGCCACGCGCCTGGGGGTCACCGGTCAGCTATTGCATGCGCTGTTGCCACGTGTTGCGCAAATTGCCATGAATACGAGTTTTCGCATGTTCCCGGACTCCGGTGCCGCAAAAGGTGCCAAGCCGGGTGATAAACCAGTCAAACAGCATTTGTCGCACGAAGCGCTTGCTTTGCAGCAGATAATGCAAGGCATTCATTTCTGACCCGGCCGCGTCAGCGATGCCAATCAAAGGGCGCTCAATGCGCCCTTTTTCACAACTGCTTTACGGGGGGTAACAATGATTCTCGTCACCGGTGGAGCCGGTTTTATCGGCGCCAATTTCGTGCTTGACTGGCTGGCGCAAACGGATGAGCCGGTGCTCAACCTGGACAAGCTCACTTATGCCGGCAATCTGGAGAATCTCGCCGCGTTGCAGGGCGACCCACGTTATGTATTTGTGCAGGGCGACATAGGGGATTCAGCCCTGGTGGATAAATTGCTGGCGCAGCATCAACCGCGCGCCGTGTTGAATTTTGCGGCTGAAAGCCATGTCGACCGCTCCATTCACGGGCCGGAAGATTTCATTCAGACCAATGTAGTGGGCACCATGCGCTTGTTGCAGAGTGTGCGCTCTTACTGGCAGACACTTGCCCTTTCTGGGCAAGCTTCATTTCGGTTTTTGCATGTTTCTACCGATGAGGTGTACGGCAGTCTTTCTCCTACCGACGCGGCGTTTACCGAAACCAACAAACTCGAACCCAACAGCCCGTACAGTGCCAGCAAGGCGGCCAGCGACCACCTGGTGCGGGCCTGGCTGCACACCTACGGCTTGCCAGTGCTGACCACCAACTGCAGCAACAACTACGGGCCGCTGCACTTCCCGGAAAAATTGATCCCATTGATCATCGTCAATGCACTGGCTGGCAAGCCGTTGCCGGTCTATGGCGATGGCTTGCAGGTACGCGACTGGTTGTACGTCAAGGACCATTGCAGCGCCATTCGCCGCGTGCTGGCGGCTGGGCGCGTTGGCGAGATCTACAACGTCGGTGGCTGCAATGAAAAGCCCAACATCGAAATCGTGCACGCCGTCTGTGCGCTGCTGGACGAACTACAGCCCAGGAGCGACCGCGTCGGCTACAAGACGCAGATCACATTTGTCCAGGACCGCCCCGGCCACGACCGGCGCTACGCCATTGACGCTGGCAAGATCGAGCGTGAGTTGGGCTGGAAGCCGATGGAGACTTTCGAATCCGGCATTCGCAAGACCGTGCAGTGGTACCTGGACAACCAGGCCTGGGTCACGCATGTGCAATCCGGCGCTTATCGAGACTGGGTACAAACCAACTACGCCGAGCGCGCATGAGGATTCTTCTGTTTGGCAAAGGCGGGCAAGTGGGCTGGGAGCTGCAGCGCAGCCTGGCCCCGTTGGGCGCGGTGGTGGCACTGGACCATGACAGCACTGACTATTGCGGAAACTTCAGCGATCTGACCGGCCTCAAGGATACCGTCCGGGAACTCAAGCCGGACCTCATTGTCAACGCCGCTGCGCATACCGCAGTGGACAAAGCCGAGACTGAGCTTGACCTGGCTCGAACCCTCAATGCGTTGGCGCCCGGCTTGCTGGCGCAGGAGGCAGCCCGCATCGGCGCCTGGCTGGTGCACTACAGCACCGACTATGTGTTTGACGGCAGTGGCAGCCGGCCCTGGACCGAAACCGACACCCCAGCGCCGCAGAACGTCTACGGTCAAACCAAGCTTGAAGGCGAACAACTGATCCGGGCCATTTGCCCGCAGCACCTTATTTTTCGCACCAGTTGGGTCTACGCTGCGCGCGGGGGCAACTTTGCCAAAACCATATTGCGTTTGGCGCAGGAGCGCGAACGCCTGACGGTGATTGATGACCAGATTGGCGCGCCCACTGGCGCCGAGCTATTGGCCGATGTGACGGCGCACGCCATCCGTCAGCTACTGCAGGGCACCGGCGACGCCGGGCTCTACCACCTGGCGGCTGGCGGCGAGACCAGTTGGTGCGGCTATGCAAACTATGTGTTAGCCCAGGCCAGGCGGGTGCAGCCAGCGATAAAAATCCGGGCAGCCGAAGTGGCGCCGGTGGCTAGCAGTGCCTTTCCAACCGCGGCCAAACGCCCGCACAATTCGCGCCTTGACACCCGCAAACTGCAAGCCACTTTTGGCTTGAACCTGCCGAGCTGGCAGCAAGGGGTGGCACGTATGCTGGCAGAAACGCTTTAACGAGGAACGCAGAACATGAAACAACGCAAAGGCATCATCCTGGCGGGTGGCTCCGGCACCCGGCTACATCCGGCGACCCTGGCCATGAGCAAGCAACTGCTGCCGGTGTACGACAAGCCGATGATCTATTACCCCTTGAGCACCTTGATGCTGGCGGGCCTGCGCGATATTCTGGTCATCAGCACGCCGCAGGAC
>Ga0194060_10000955_pt1 | contig 21083 bp, 9 predicted proteins | sample SepL225m_MetaG_FD_163427 | JGI IMG/M metagenome (GOLD analysis project Ga0194060, IMG submission 163427) | Anoxic zone freshwater microbial communities from boreal shield lake in IISD Experimental Lakes Area, Ontario, Canada - Sep2016-L222-5m | ecosystem: Environmental > Aquatic > Freshwater >... | reverse complement strand
CTTTTTACCCCTTGCGCGGATGCTATGGGGACGGCTTCCGCGTCAAAAATGGTGAAATTCGTCAATTCAGTTTAAAAAACATCAACAATGACATAACATAAATTAATTCAACATATGGACAAAACATAATGTAGACAATACATTGATTGGGAGCCCTTGATGGCTCGGGCTGCAGTGGTTGGCCCGGGGCGTTACCTGGGTGTTCCTGCCGAGGTCTCAATGCGTCCAACCACCCAGACCTTGCTGCCCACGGCCACGGGCGTGGCGCTACTGGCCCTGCTGGCGGGTTGCCACTTGATGGGCGCTACCAAGGCCTCGGAAGTACCTGCCGTTGCAGGGCAGAGCAGTGCACCTGCGCCGGTGCCTACGCCCACCACTGCAGCCGCACCGGCACCTGCCGCCTCACCTCTCGCCGCAGTCGCCGCCATCACACCCGAGGCTGCGGCCCCGCCGACGAAGGCTAGCCTAAAGGCCGCGGCCAAAGCCGAGGCCTCCTACCGACGAACTGCGGCGGCCTATGGTGCGCAGATGGCACTGGTGAGTCCCACCAATGGTGGCCTGCGCCTGGCCGCCGGTGGCCCCGGTATGTCGCTGGGCTTGCATGCGGCGTGGACGCTGCCCAAGGGCCTGCGCCTGCGGCCGCGCCTGGACTACACGGTGTTTTCTGGCGAGACACGGACGACTGCCGCCGCGCCCCTGCCGCAGACGCTCAATACCAAGGTGTCCAGCCTAGCCCTGGGTGCGGACTTCCTAATGCCATTGGGTTCGCGCTGGAGCGTTGGCCTGACGCTTGCCGAGACCCGCTGGTCCGTGGCCAGTAGCAACACCGTCACCCCGACGATCGGGGGCAGCATGACAGTGTCGGGCACCTCGCACTGGGGACGCCTGGCCGTCGGCCCGGTGCTGACCTTCCAGGTGTCCGATCACCTCGAGTTCGAGGGTAGGGCGCTGAGCAGCCACTACGGCTACCAGAACCAGCCTGCGACCACGGCCGCTGTCGGCCTCCTGTGGCGCTTCTAGGGGGATGGTGATGTCGCTACGCTCTCTTGCCCTTCTGCTTCCTGCCGCCCTGCTGGTGTCGGCTCTGGGCTGCGGCGGCGGCAGCCGTGCCACCGGTGATCAGGTGAATACGGCCAACCAGGTGATGACGGTGAGCCCTGCCGTGGCCTCGCTGGCGCCGGGCCAGACCCTGCAGTTCACGGCGACCATTCCCTGGGGTGGCAGCGCCACCTGGGCGGTGCTGCCGGGCACCGGGGGAACGTTCAGCGGGAACGGCTTGTTCACGGCCTCCTCTGTCCAGGGCCAGTATCGCATCGTGGCGATGTGGAACAGCGATGTGCGCTACACCGCAACGGCCACCGCGACCATCCTGCCGCCGGCTCCGCCCGCCGACTCCACGCCAGACATCGTGTCGGCGTCCGGGGCGCAGCAGACCGGGACCACCGGCCAGTCCAAGAACACCGCAGTGGTGGGTGAGGCCGTTCCCGCCAAGACCGCCACTGACGCCAGCGGAACCCTGTTGTTGCGCCACGGCTTCCGGCCCTCGGGCCACTGATCCAAATGTCCATCCTTGCCCGTTTTTCATTCATTCAGGTGGTGCCCATGCGATATCGGTCCCTTGCTCCTTTCCTGACATTGGCGCTGGCTTTTGGTGCCGAGCCCCTCGGCGCCCAGCTGCCGCCGACCCAGGCGGTGGTGGTGGCGCCGACGCCACAACTGGCCTACCAGGGCCGGCTGCTGGAGGCCGGCGTGGCGGCCAATGGCGCGCGGAGCTTTGTGTTCGCCATCAAGGACGCCACCGGGCTGGAGCTTTGGAATTCCGGCACGCAGACGGTGCCGGTGTCAGACGGCATGTACTCGGTGGTGCTGGGCGCCACGGGGATGTCGGCGATTTCGGCCACGGTGCTGGCGCAGTCCGACCTGAAGCTGCATGTGGTCATCGGCGGGGCGGCCATGAGTCCCGATGTGGACCTCATTCCGGCCTTCCAGTCCCGCTCAGCGTGGGAGCTGGTGGGTAGCTTCAGTGGGGATGTGACGGGCACACAGACGCAGTCCATCGTGTCGCAGATCCAGGGCGTGTCCGTGGACCTGACCACCACCAAGCCGACCGCGGGGCAGGGGCTTATTTTCAATGGCACGAAGTTCGTGCCCAGCACGGTGCTTGGGCCCACGGGCGCCACGGGCCCCTTCGGGCCTCAGGGCCTTCAGGGACTCACCGGAGCGACCGGCGCCACGGGCGCCAGCGGCCTCCAGGGTGTGGCGGGCGTGGCCGGTCCCAGCGGCTCAGGCGGCTCGGCGGGTGCGCAGGGTTCGGCGGGTGCCACGGGTGCCACGGGTGCCACGGGCGGTCAGGGCCCCAGCGGTAGCCAGGGCGCGCAGGGCGTGGCCGGCAGCAACGGCCAGTCCCTGGTTGCAGGGAATGCGGCCCTGTCGGGCAGCGGTGACCCCACTGCCGGCTTTGGCGTGGATGGCAACTTCTACATCAATACGACCACCAATATGCTGTTCGGACCCAAGGCCGGCGGCGTCTGGCCCAGCGGCACCGTGAGCATCGTCGGCCCCCAGGGCCAGCAGGGTGCGCAGGGTGTGCAGGGTAACCAGGGCCTCGGCGGGGCGAATGGCGTCAACGGCGCCACAGGCCCCCAGGGGCCGCAGGGCATCCAGGGCCAGACGGGCCCGCAGGGCTCTACCGGCACCGCCGGGCAGATCCTGATCGCAGGTAACGCCGCGCTGTCGGGGACGCTCGATCCCACCGCGGGGACCGGCGCCAACGGCGACTTCTATGTGAACACCACCACGAACATGATCTTTGGACCCAAGGTGAACGGTGCATGGCCAGCGGGTTCCGTCAGCATCATCGGCCCCCAGGGCCACCCCGGTCTGCAGGGCTCCGCCGGTGTTCAGGGTGCTGCAGGTTCCACCGGCCCCCAGGGCCTCACGGGTGCCACCGGCTCGGCCGGACCCATCGGCCCCCAGGGCACGAAGGGTGATACCGGCGCCACCGGCCCCCAGGGTGTGACTGGCGTAGCCGGTCTCACCGGCTCAGCCGGTTCAGCGGGTGCGCAGGGCTCGGCGGGTGCCACCGGTGCCACGGGCAGCACGGGTGTTCAGGGCCCGGCGGGTAGCCAAGGTGCGCAGGGCGTCACCGGCAGCAACGGCCAGATCCTCATTGCAGGCAACGCCGCCCTGTCGGGCACGGTGGACCCCGCCAACAGCGTGGGCACCAACGGCGACTTCTACGTGAACATCACGACGAACATGGTCTTTGGGCCCAAGGTCAACAACGTGTGGCCCAGTGGCTCCGTGTCCATCGTCGGGCCGCAAGGCCAGCAGGGCATCCAAGGCGTTCAGGGTAATCAGGGCCTCGCCGGGGCCAACGGCGTCAACGGCGCCACCGGACCGCAAGGACCGCAGGGCATCCAGGGCCAGACGGGCCCGCAGGGCTCCACGGGCAACGACGGCCAGATTCTGATCGCGGGCAACGCCGCACTAGCGGGCACAGTGGACCCCGCGAACAGCCTAGGCGCCAACGGCGACTTCTACGTGAACATCACGACCAACATGGTCTTTGGCCCCAAGCTGAACGGCACCTGGCCAGCGGGTTCCGTCAGCATCATCGGCCCCCAGGGCCACCCCGGCCTGCAGGGTTCCGCCGGTGTTCAGGGTGCGGCAGGTTCCACGGGCCCCCAGGGGCTGGTGGGTGCCACCGGCTCAGCCGGACCCATCGGCCCTCAGGGCACAAAGGGTGATACCGGCGCCACGGGCCCCCAGGGTGTGACTGGCGTGCAAGGCGGGCAGGGCGTCCAAGGCGTGCAGGGCAGTGGGGGTGCGCTCGGAGATACAGGCGCCGCGGGCCCCCAGGGCCAGCAGGGGGTGGCGGGACCGGCGGGTAGCACGGGCGCCACGGGTAGCCAGGGCGCCACGGGTCTGACGGGTAGCACGGGCCACCAGGGCGTGCAGGGTGTGCAGGGCGTGCAGGGTGTCACGGGTAGCAACGGCCAGGTCCTCATCGCAGGGAACGCAGCGCTGTCGGGCACGGTGGATCCTGCCAACAGCGTGGGCGTCAACGGCGACTTCTATGTCAACACCACGACGAACATGGTCTTTGGACCCAAGGTGAACAACGTCTGGCCCGCGGGTTCGGTGAGCATCGTTGGCCCCCAGGGCCAGACAGGCGTGCAGGGCGTGCAGGGCAACCAGGGCACCGGCGGGACCAATGGCGCGAACGGAGCCACGGGCCCGCAAGGACCCCAGGGCGTGGCCGGTCCCACGGGACCGCAGGGCAACACCGGCACCGCGGGGCAGATCCTGATTGCGGGCAACGCCGCCCTGTCGGGCACCGTGGATCCCACCCTCAGCGTGGGCACGGATGGCGATTTCTATGTAAACATCACGACCAACATGGTGTTTGGCCCCAAGACGGGCGGCAGGTGGCCTGCGGGCTCCGTCAGCATCGTCGGCCCCCAGGGCACGCCGGGCGTGCAAGGCCAAACGGGTAGCCAGGGCACCACTGGTGCCGCCGGTCCTCAGGGCTCGGCTGGCGTGGCGGGTCCCACCGGGTCCACCGGGCCCATGGGCCTCACCGGTCCTGCGGGCGCCAAGGGCGACACCGGCGCAGCGGGCCAGACGGTCATCGCAGGTAAGGCCGTCCTCTACGGCACCACCGACCCTGGAACAGGCGTGGGCATCGATGGCGACTTCTACATCAACACGACCAGCAGTGTCTTCTTTGGACCCAAGGCGGGCACCTGGCCCCTGGTGGGCGTGAACATGGTCGGCCCCCAGGGTCTGGCCGGCGTCCAGGGGTCCGTGGGATCGCAGGGCGCGCAGGGTGTGCAGGGCATCCAGGGCCAGATCGGCACCACGGGACCGGCTGGTCCCACGGGCAGCTCCGGCTCGGCCGGCTCGGCCGGCTCGGCCGGGGCGGCAGGTGCGCAGGGTGTGGCCGGTCCCGCCGGCGCCCAGGGCGTCCAAGGCGTGCAGGGTGTGCAGGGTGTGCAGGGCAGCAACGGCCAGTCCCTGGTCGCAGGGAACGCAGCCCTATCGGGCAGCACCAATCCCGGCGCCAGCATCGGCGTGGATGGCAACTTCTACATCAACACCACCACCAACATGCTGTTCGGCCCCAAGGCCGGCGGCGTGTGGCCCGCAGGTTCGGTCAGCATCGTTGGGCCGCAAGGCCAGCAGGGCGGCCAGGGTATTCAGGGACCCCAGGGCACCGCGGGTGCTAACGGCATCAACGGCGCCACGGGCCCCCAGGGCCCCCAGGGCGTGACCGGTACCACGGGCTCGCAGGGCAGTGCCGGCACCGCCGGTCAGATCCTGATCGCAGGCAATGCCGCTTTGTCGGGCACGGTTGACCCCGCGAACAGCGTGGGCACCAACGGCGACTTCTACGTGAACATCACGACCAACATGGTCTTTGGCCCCAAGACGGGCGGCGTGTGGCCCAGCGGTTCGGTGAGCATCGTCGGCCCCATGGGGGCACAGGGCCTCCAGGGAACGGTGGGCACCCAGGGCCTGGCGGGCACGGCCGGGCCGCAGGGTCTGGTGGGTGCGACGGGCCCCATGGGCCCCCAGGGCCTCACAGGCTCGATCGGTGCCACCGGCGCCACGGGCTCGCAGGGTCTCCAGGGTACGGCCGGCTCGACCGGCGCCACCGGCGTGGCCGGTGCGCAGGGCGCCACTGGCCCAGCCGGTGCCACCGGCGCCCAGGGTGCCACGGGCACCGCTGGACCGCAGGGAACCGCGGGTGTGACCACCGCCATGGTGGCCGGCAGTGCCGCGCTTTCGGGCACGGTTGATCCCAACGCAGGGATCGGCGTCAATGGCGATTTCTATGTGAACACCACCACCAACATGTTGTTCGGCCCCAAGACCGCTGGCGTCTGGCCTGCGGGTGCCGTCAGCATCATCGGCCCCCAGGGCCAGCAGGGCATCCAGGGCGTCCAGGGCATCCAGGGCATCGGCGGCGTCAAGGGCGTCGACGGCGCCACCGGCCCGCAGGGCGCGCAGGGGCCAACCGGACTCCAGGGCGTCCAGGGCACGGCCGGCGTCACCACGACCATGGTGGCCGGCAAGGCTGCGCTGGGCGGCGTGCTGGATCCCACCAACGACCTCGGCAGCGACGGGGACTTCTATGTGAACACCACCACCCACATGCTGTTTGGCCCCAAGACAGGCAGTGCCTGGCCGGCCGGGTCCGTCTCGATCATCGGCCCCCAGGGTCAGCAGGGCATCCAGGGCAGCCAGGGGGCCGTAGGTCCCACGGGCGCCACGGGTGCAGCAGGTGGCACGGGTGGCACGGGCGCCACGGGCCCCCAGGGCGTTCAGGGCGTCACCGGCAGCGATGGCAAGACCGTCATCGCCGGCAAGGCCGTGCTGAACGGCGCAGTTGCGCCCACAGCGGATATCGGCACGGACGGCGACTTCTACATCAACACCAGCACCAACCTCCTCTATGGGCCCAAGGCCTCCGGCAGCTGGCCGGCAGGCACGGTCAACATGGTCGGCGCCACGGGTGCCACCGGCGCCCAGGGTTCCATTGGTGCCACGGGCGCCACGGGTGCCAACGGTGCGACCGGTGCCACAGGAGCGACGGGCGCAACGGGTACGGCCGGAGCCTCTGGCACCGCCGGTGCCACGGGTGCTGCCGGTAGCAATGGCCTGGACGGACGCACCGTCTGGTCCGGGGTGACGGCGCCTTCGGCCACCCTCGGCCTGGATGGCGACTTCTACTACAACACCGCCTCCCGCAGCATGTACGGCCCGAAGGCCGCCAGTGCTTGGCCCACAGGCGTGGCGCTGGCCGGGGCGGACGGCGCCCAGGGCAGTGCGGGCGCCACCGGCGCCCCCGGCAACACCGGCGCCACGGGCCCTCAGGGCCCCACGGGCACCACGGGCCTGCAGGGCACCGCCGGGGTCACCAGTGTCCTGGTGGCTGGCAACGCCGCGTTGTCGGGCACCATCGATCCCGCCAACACCGTCGGTGTGAACGGGGACTTCTATGTGAACATCACGACCAACACGCTGTTTGGCCCCAAGACCGCTGGCGTCTGGCCGGCAGGCACCGTCAGCATCGTCGGCCCCCAGGGCCAGCAGGGCGTGCAGGGTCAGCAGGGCGTGCAGGGTCAGGCCGGTGCCAACGGCAGCAACGGCGCCACCGGTTCCCAGGGTGCCCAGGGCCCCTTGGGCTCCACGGGGCCGCAAGGCATCGCCGGGGCCAACGGTCAGGTCATGGTGACGGGCAAGGCTGCGCTGTCTGGCGCTGCTGATCCCACCACCCAGGGCGTCGATGGCGACTTCTACATCAACACGACCACCAACATGCTGTTCGGCCCCAAGGCCGGAGGTCTCTGGCCTGCGGGCACGGTGTCCCTCATCGGCGCCCAGGGCCAGCAGGGCCTGCAGGGCGTGACGGGCCTCACCGGCGCGCAGGGTCCGCTCGGGCCTACCGGCCCCACGGGCATCCAGGGCGTGCAGGGCGTGCAGGGCACGGCCGGCAGTGACGGCCGCACCATCATCGCCGGCAAGGCCGTGCTCAATGGCACCGCCAACCCGCTGCCCGCAACGGGCACGGACGGGGACTTCTATCTGAACACCACCACCAGCACCCTCTTTGGGCCCAAGGCCAGCAACGCCTGGCCCGTGGCCGGGGTCAACCTGGTCGGCCCGGCCGGCCCGACTGGGCCTCAGGGCACCACCGGCCCCGCCGGTGCCTCCGGTCCTGCGGGTCCGGCCGGTACCACCGATGCCAGCGGCATCAGTAGCGGCGTGCTGCCCATCGCCAATGGCGGGACAGGCTCCAGCACCGGCTCCATCACTGGTAGCGGCCCCCTCGTCCTCACGGCTGGGGGCACCAACCAAAATGTCACCCTGGCCCCCAGCGGCACGGGTAGCACCGTGCTGAACGGCACAGTGGGCGTCGGCACCGCCACCCCCAATGCCAATGCCGTGCTGGACCTCAGCAGCACCACCAAGGGCCTGCTTGTGCCGCGGGTGGCCCTGGTGAACAGCTTCGACCCGGCCCCCCTCACGGCCCACGTGGCCGGCATGATTGTGTTCAACACCGCCACCGTCGGCGATGTGACGCCCGGGTTCTACTACAACAACGGCTTGGTCTGGAGCAAGGGCACCTCCTATGCGGTCCTGCCGGTCATCAGCACCACGGCGGCCACCAGCATCACCAGCACCGCCGCCACCTCCGGCGGCACCATCAAGACCGACGGCGGCGCCGCCATCACCGCCAGCGGCGTCTGCTGGAGCAGCACCGCCGGTCCCACCCTGTCCAACAGTCGGACCACCGACAATGCCGGCTCCGGGAGCTTCTCCAGCAGCCTGACCGGCCTGTTGCCGGGCACGGCCTACTACGTGCGGGCCTATGCCACCAACAGCGTCGGCACCGCCTACGGCACCCAGGTGAACTTCACCGCCGTGGCCAACCTCCCGACCATCACCACCGTGGCTGTAACCGCCGCCACCAGCACCACCGCCGCCTCCGGTGGCGCCATCACCGCCACCGGCGGGGCCGCCATCACCGCCGATGGCGTGTGCTGGAGCACCACCGCCAATCCCACCGTGGCGGATAGCAAGACCACTGATACCACCGTGCAGTCCGGCAGTTACGCCAGCAGCCTCACGGGCCTGAGCGCAGGCACCACCTACTACCTGCGCGCCTACGCCACCAACAGTGCGGGTACCGCCTACGGCACCCAAGTGAGCTTCGCCACCGCAGCCGTGGTACCCACCCTCACCACCTCGACGGTGGGGAGCATCACCATCACCACCGCCAGCGCCGGCGGCAGCGTCAGCGCTACGGGTGGGGCCGCCATCACCGCCAATGGCGTGTGCTGGAGCACCTCGGCCAATCCGACGATCAGCGATAGCAAGACCACAGACACCGCCGTGCAGTCTGGGGCCTTTACCAGCAGTCTCACGGGCCTGAGTGCCAGCACCACCTACCATGTGCGGGCCTACGCCACCAACAGCGCCGGCACCGCCTACGGGGCGGATGTCAGCTTCACCAGTGCGTCCCCAACAGCGCCGACGCTCAGCACCACGGCGGTCGCCGCAATCACTCAGACCAGTGCCAGCTCCGGCGGCAGCGTCACTGCCACCGGCGGGGCCACCATCACCGCCAACGGCGCGTGCTGGAGCACCTCGGCCAATCCGACGGTCACCGATAGCAAGACCAGCGACACCGCCGTGCAGTCCGGCGCCTTCACCAGCAGCCTCGCCGGCCTCACCGCCAGCACCACCTACCATGTGCGGGCCTACGCCACCAACAGCGCCGGCACCGCCTACGGGGCGGATGTCAGCTTCACCACGCTGGCCCCCGTCATCACGGTACCTACCCTCAGCACCACGACGGCCACCAGCATCACCGCTGACGCCGCCACCTCCGGTGGCAGCATCAGCTCCACCGGCGGGGCCACCATCACCGCCAACGGCGTGTGCTGGAGCACCACCACCGGACCCACCGTGTCTGACAGCCACACCTCGGACACCGCCGTCCAGTCTGGCGCTTTCACCAGCAGCCTCGCCGGCCTCACCGCCAGCACCACCTACTATGTCCGCGCCTTCGCCACCAACAGTGCGGGCACCTCTTACGGCAGCCAGGTGAGCTTTGCGACCATGGCCGCCCCCGTCGGCCTGCCGACCTTTGGTCTAGTACAGGTCTGGAACTCAGGCGCCACCACCGCCACTGGGAACTTTTGGGTTATTTCTGCCGGAACGTCCGCCATCACCGCCGAAGGAGCCTGCTGGAGCACCGCCCCCAATCCGACCTTGGCGGATAGCAAGGTTGCAACAGACTATGGCGTGGTCCAGTCGGGTGGCATGAGCTACACCCTCACGGGCCTGACCGCAGGCACCACCTACCATGTCCGCATCTACGCCACCAACAGTGCGGGGACGGCCTATAGCGATGATCTCACCGTGATTGGCGGCACCCCAGGGGTTCAGACAACTACTTTCGGTCCCAACAGCTTAAGTACAGCCAGCGGCATGTGGTTTGTCATGAGCAATGGCGGGTCAACCATTACCTCCAATGGGGTGTGCTGGAGCACCCAGGCCAACCCGACCACGGCGGATCAAAAGACTACCGACACCGTTGTCCAGAGTGGGCAGGTCAACAGCGCCATTACAGGCCTGACCCCAGGCACCACCTACCACATCCGAGCCTACGCCACCAACGCAGTCGGCACGGGTTATAGCGCGGATAACCTCTACACCGCAGGGCTGCCGAGCATCTCCATCGGCTTCGGGTCGGTCACTTCCACGGCCGCCGATGGCAGCACCGCCTCCGCCACCTCCAGCATCGGCAACGCTTACGGCGTGGCCATCAGCGCCAACGGCGTGTGCTGGAACACTTCGGGCAATCCCACCCTGGCCGATAGCCACACCAGCGACACAGTCATCCAGTCGGGCAGCTACACCAGCAACCTCACGGGCCTGACCTTAGGCACCACCTACTACGTCCGAGCCTACGTTACCAATAGCAATGGCACAGCCTACAGTACTGGAGCAGTTTACAGGGCGGTTGCGGCCGTCGTGGCCCCAACCCTCAGCACCACGACGGCTAGCAGCATCGCCGCCACCACTGCCACCTCCGGTGGCAGCATCAGCGCCACCGGCGGGGCCACCATCACCGCCAACGGCGTGTGCTGGGACACCACCACTGGACCCACGGTGGCGCTCAGCACCAAGACCTCAGACACCGTCGTCCAGTCCGGCGCCTTCAGCAGCAGCCTCACGGGCCTGAGTGCCAGCACCACCTACTACATCCGCGCCTACGCCACCAACAGCGCAGGCACTTCCTACGGGACTGAGGTCAGCTTGACCACCGCTGCCGCCGTCACGGCGCCGGCGCTCAGCACCACGGCGGCCACCACCATCACCGCCACCACCGCCACCTCCGGCGGCAGCATCAGCGCCACGGGCGGCGCCACCATCACCGCCAACGGCGTGTGCTGGAGCACCTCGGCCAATCCCACAGTCGCCGACAGCAAGACCTCAGACACCGTCGTCCAGTCCGGCGCCTTCAGCAGCAGCCTCACCGGCCTGACCGCCAGCACCGTCTACTACATTCGCGCCTACGCCACCAACAGCGCCGGTACCGCCTACGGCAGCCAGGTGACATTCACCACCAGCGTCGCCATCGCAGTGCCCACCCTCTCCACCACGACGATCACCAGCATCGCCGCCACCACCGCCACCTCCGGCGGCAGCATCAGCGCCACCGGCGGGGCCACCATCACCGCCAACGGCGTGTGCTGGAGCACGACTTCGGGCCCCACCGTATCTGACAGTCACACCACGGACACCGCCGTCCAGTCTGGCGCTTTCACCAGCAGTCTCTCCGGCCTGACCGCAGGCACCACCTACTACGTCCGCGCCTACGCCACCAACAGCGCCGGCACTTCCTATGGGACTGAGGTCAGCTTCACCACCTCCACCACGGCCACCCCCACGGTTAGCAGTTCTCTTTTCTATAGCACCGGCTCCACCTCTGCCGGTGTGCGCGGCACGGTTCTTTCGGCCGGGGCGACCGCCATCACCGCCGAAGGGGCCTGCTATGGCACCGCCCCCAACCCGACCTTGGCGAATGGCATGGTTCCGGCGACTCCTCTAACCCAGCAGGGTGGCTTTTCCTGCAGCCCAATCACGGGCCTGACTGTGGGCACCACGTACCATGTCCGCGCCTACGCCACCAACAGTGCGGGGACGGCCTACGGCGAGGATCTCACCTTGATCGCCGGCGCCCCGGGGCTTGCCATGCTCAACTACTTTAGCTCCAGCAGTCTCACGAGCGCCTCCGGCATGCCCCAAGTCATAAGCAATGGTGGGTCGGCCATCACCGCCCTAGGCGTGTGCTGGAGCACCGTGGCCAATCCGACCACGGCAGATTCCACGACGGCCGACACCGTGGTCCAAAGCGGGACCTGGAACAGCACCATGACGGGCCTGATCCCAGGCACCACCTACCACATCCGCCCCTACGCCACCAACGCGATCGGCACGAACTATGGCAATGACACCCTCTACACCGCAGGCACGCCCAGCATCAGCCTCGCGGCGGTCACCTCCACGGCCGCCGATGGCAGCACCGCCTCCGCGACCCCCGCCATCGCCAACGCCTTTGGCGTGGCCATCAGCGCCAACGGGGTCTGCTGGAGCAGCACCTCTTTCCTTCCCACCGTGGCTGACAGCAAGACCTCTGACACTGTCGTCCAGTCCGGCAGCTTCAGCAGCAGCCTCACGGGCCTGACCGCAGGCACCTGGTACTACGTCGCCGCCTACGCCACTAACAGCAACGGCACAGGCTACGGTGGTGTCATCGCGTACAAGGCGGCCGCGCCGCCCGTGGCTCCGACCCTCACCACCATGGCGGTCTCCGCCATCACCCTGTCCACCGCCAGTTCCGGCGGCAGCATCAGCACCAACGGCGGGGGCACCATCACCGCCAACGGCGTCTGCTGGGACACCACCACTGGACCCACGGTGGCGCTCAGCACCAAGACCTCAAACACCCCTGTCCCGGGCGGTGCCTTCTTCAGCAACCTCACGGGCCTGACGGCAGGCACCACCTACTACGTCCGCGCCTATGCCACCAACAGCGCAGGCACTTCCTATGGGGCGGAGGTCAGCTTCACCACCACCCAGGGGCTCACCGTCACCACCACGGCGGTCTCCAATATCGGCGCCCTCTCTGCCTCTTCCGGCGGCACCATCATTGCCACCGGTCTCGCCACCATCACCGCCAACGGCGTCTGCTGGAGCACCACCACTGGACCCACGGTGGCGCTCAGCACCAAGGCCGCAAGCACCGCTGTCCAGGTCGGTGCCTACGCCACCAACTTCTCTGGCCTGTCGCCAGGCACGACCTACTATGTCCGGGCCTACGCCACCAACAGCGGCGGCGCCACGGCCTACGGGTCCGAGCTGACCTTCACGACGCTGGCTGGGACTCCGACGCTTTCGGCCACCACGGCGGTCGCCGCTATCACTCAGACCAGTGCCAGCTCCGGCGGCAGTATCAGCGCCACGGGCGGCGCCACCATCACCGCCAACGGGGTGTGCTGGAGCACTGCGGTAAACCCGACCGTGGCTCTGAGCACCAAGACCTCAAACACCCCTGTCCAGTCCGGTGCCTTCACCAGCAGCCTCACGGGCCTGACCGCCAGCACCGTCTACTACATCCGCGCCTATGCCACCAACAGCGCCGGCACCGCCTACGGCACCCAGGTCAGTTTCACCACCGCGGCGGTCGTGGCTCCTACCTTAACCACCACGGCGGTCGACGGCATCGGCAGCACCACCGCCATCTCAGGCGGATACACCACCGCCACCGGTGGCGCCCCCATCACCGCCAACGGCATCTGCTGGAGCACCACCACTGGACCCACGGTGGCGTTCAGCACCAAGACCTCAGACCTCGTTCTTCCCGGTCCCTTCACCAGCCTCCTCACGGGCCTGACGGCAGGCACCACCTACTACGTCCGCGCCTATGCCACCAACAGCGCAGGCACTTCCTATGGGGCGGAGGTCAGCTTCACCACCCTGCCCACCCTCTCCACCACGGCGGTCACCAATATCGCTGCCACCACCGCCAGCTCCGGCGGCAGCATCATCTCCAACGGGGCCACCATCACCGCCAATGGCGTCTGCTGGAGCACCAGCACCGCACCCACTGTGACCTTCAGTACCAAGACCACCAACACCGTGGTCCAGTCCGGCGCCTTCGCCAGTAACCTCACGGGCCTGACGGCAGCCACCACCTACTATGTCCGGGCCTATGCCACCATCGTCTCCGGCACAGCCTACGGACCTATAATAAGCTTCACTACGCTTCCTTAGGCTCCGGCGCTTTCAGGCACCACAGCGGCCAGTGCCATATCTGGCACCACGGCCTCCAGCGGTGGGTCGGTCACCAGCAAAGGCGGGGCCACGATCACGGCCCAGGGAGTGTGCTATGCCACCACCACCACCCCTACAACCAGCAACAGCAGGGCCGCGGCTGTGGCCATTGTTCAGTCCGGCGCCTTTGCCAGCAACCTTACCGGCCTGGCCCTGGGCACCACCTACTACCTGCGGGCTTCCGCCGCCAGCAGTGTCAGCACAGTTTATGGGGCGAACCTCAACTTCACGACGCTCGCTCTGCCCACGGTGATCGACTGGGACATCCCAACCGACCCTATGGCGTCCTCCAACCCACGGTTGCGCGCCAGCCTGAGCGCAACCGCCCCGCCTGGAAAGCGAGCACCGGCGTCCCATGTCGTTCCAAATGGAAGTGAGCGCAGGCCTCATCCACCTCCGGGTCCACGGGCCCCTGGGGCCGCCGGAAGTGGCCCTGTTGCGGGACGCTCTGGCGCCCCTGCTGAAGGGCCGCCCCCGGGACCTGCAGTTGGAGTTGGTGGGCCGGCCGGAGCTGGACGCCGGCACCCGCGCCGCCCTGCGGGAGCTGCAGACCTTCGTCAACCGGGAGGACCGCCGCCTGAATATCGTCCATACCAGCGAACTCCTGCCCGACTCCAGCCAAGAAATCGCCGGTGGAGGGTTTCAAGCAAAAGGCAAAACCAGCCACCAATGAACACCGATAACCCCTTCATCCGGCATTCCTGTTTCAAAAGTACTTGAAATAGGAATGCCGGGGAGCAGGATGCAGGGCTTGGGTCAGGTGCTTCGGGGGCGGCGGGCTCGATGCGGCCCAGGTCGAGCCGCGTCTGGTTCTACCTTGACCGGCAGCACCAGCCTTGCCGTGGTGCCCTGGCCTTCGGTGCTCTCCAGCTCGAAGCGACCGCCGTGGAGCTCGGCGATGGTGCGCACCAGGTGCAGGCCCAGGCCCAGGCCAGGGGTCTGGCCCACGTTGCGGCCCCGGAAGTAGCGGGTGGTGATGTGCTGGAGCTGATCGGCGGGGATGCCCTGGCCCTGGTCCGCCACCTCCAAGTGGAGCCACCCCTTCAGAACTTGGGCCCGCAAGTGTACGGGGCTGTTCGCTGGGGAGTATTTGAGGGCGTTATCCAGGAGGTTCAGCAGGGCCGCGCCCAGTAGGTCGCGGTCGAGGAGGGCGGTTGCGGTCAGCTCGTCCAGATTAGCCCGGAGGTCGCGCTGGGAGGCATCTGCGGCCCGTTTCACCACTTCGGTCAGCAGCTCGGGCAGGGCCACCGGCTCAGTCTTCAGGGCCCGCAGGCCCGAGGTGATGCGGTCCGTGGTGAGCCAGGTATCGAGGAGGTGCAGGAGGTTGCCCACGCCTTGCTGAATGGACTGGGTGCTGCGGGTTAGCTCTGGTGGGGCGGGGTCCACGGAGAGGCGGGCCATCTGGGCCGCGCCGTCCATGACCGCCAGGGGGGTGCGGAACTCATGAGACACCAGAGACAGGAACTGCCGCTGCTCGGCCACCACCTCGCGCTCGCGGTCCAGGGCCTCGGCGGTGCGGGCCTGCTCGTGGCGTAGCTCCTGGGTGCGGGCCTCCACCTGGCCCTCCAGCTCTCGCTGATGCCGGAGAGTGGTCTCCAGGGTCCCCCGCAAGGCGGCGTCCCGCTCCTCCTTGATGCGGCCCATGTAGTCGGCCAGGGGCAGGCTCATGAGGATCAGGTGGACCATGGCGCCGATGTGCATGCCGTACTCGGCCAGGAAGTCGGTGTGCAGAAGGGAGAGGTTGCTGAGCACCCGGAAGAGGCTGCCGAGCAGCTGCGGGAACCAGGCCAGCAGGAAGAAGAGGGCGGTCCGGTTGCGCCGCAGGGCCATGATCAGGCCCCCGACCAAATTGATGGCGATGATCGGCAGGAAGACCACATGGATCAGCTCAACCACCCGGTAGTAGGCGCCCAGGGCGGTGGCCAGGAGGAAGACGATGGTCAAACCCAGGCCCGCGGCCCGGTAGGCCCGGTCCAACCTCGGGAAGGCGCTGCCGAAATCGGTCAGGATGGAGAAGATGTAGACCGCCAGCCAAGGCTGCACCACCACGGACAGCGGCACGCCCCAGCGGATGGACAGGTCCGACCCGGGGAACAGGTAGCGCTCCGCATGCCCGTTGAGGGTGGCAAACATCAGGAGCATGGCCCCCACATACACCGCGTAGTAGAAGTGGATGGACTCCCGCAGCTTGATCAGATAGATAAGGTTGGTGGCCAGGATGATGAGGCCCACGCCGAAGAAGATCCCGTAGAGCAGGGCCTCGGTGCCCACCGCCTCCTGAAAGGTAGACGGCTCCCAAAGGACCGGGCGCAGGAGGCGCGCGCCGGGGGTCTGGGCCCGCAGGTAGTAGGTGGCCTCGCCGGGTTGGGCCGGTGCGTCTAGGCTGAAGACCGGCACCAGGTAGGGGATCTGGCGGACCGCGAAGGGCAGGCCGGCGCCGGCGGTGGTGGCCTCGTAGCCCCCGTCGGGCCGGGGCGTGAAGACGGTGACCTCCCGAAGGTACGCGGGCTTGACCTCTAGCCACGTGATCGGGCGCGCATTCCCGGATAGCCGCACTGTGAAGCGCACCCACATGGGGTCATTGCCGTAGCCCTTGTTGAGGTTTCCGGGCACAGCCACGAAGCGGCCTTCGGCGGCAGCCTGCAGGGCCTGCTCCAGGTTCGCCGCCGGGGCACCCGTGAGCATCTCCATGTGGCCGGCCAGGGCCAGGCGGTTTTCCTGGCCCAGTTCCACGGGTGGTGCGGCCCCGAGGCAGAGACCCAGCAGCAGGAGCCCCAGGCAGCGGAGCCACCGGCTCATGGCTGGGGGGCCTCGTCCATGCGGAAGACATAGCCGGTGCCGTGGATAGTCCGCAGGGGGAAGGCATCGTCGGGGGCGGCCACCACCACCTTGGCCCGCAGGCGGCTGATGATGCTGGCGAGGCGCTGATACACATTGCTGTCTGTGGGCCAGGAAAGGGCCTGGACCAGGTGCTCCCGGTCCAGCGGCACGCCGGGCGCCTGGATCAGGCGGGCCAGGATGATGCGTTCGCTCTCCGTCAGGTCGATGACCCTGCCATCCGGAGCTTCCAGAACACCCTGGCCCTGAGCGAGCTTCCAGGGCCGCCGCGGGGGGGGCTTGGCCTGGGCCAGCCGCCGGTGGAGGCTGGTGAGCGAGGCAGCCAGCTCGGACATGTCCACGGGCTTGACGAAGTAGAGGTCTGCCCCTTGGTTCATTCCGCGAATGCGGTCGTCCAGGAGGGCCCTGGCCGTGAGCATGATGATGCCCAGGTTAGGTCGCTCGCGGCGGAGGCGGGCGGCGGCAGACAAGCCGTCCTCACCAGGCAGGCCCAGATCCAGCAACACGATATCGACTTCCCGCTCCTGCAGGAGGCGGTCCAAGGCTTCGGCGGAACCCACGCCGAAGACCCGAAGGCCGAATTTAGGTAGCACCGACACCAGGATGTCCCGCAGGGCGTCGTTATCCTCGCAGACAGCCACCTGGATAGGGGCAAAGGGTTCGGTCATGTGGCCACGACAGATCTCGCAGTCATCACTTGGCTCGCTGTGGTCACCTGATTGCCGGTGGAATTGCTGCCACCGCCGTAGCCCAGGGCCGCCACCAAAAAGGCGGAGGGAGCCGGCATGGAAAGGGAGCATCTCGTCATCACCATCCCCCTAGACTAGGATTCCGCACATCGAAAGCTCAACTCGAGCAAATAAACTTCTTAGAAACACGGCCACCAACGCCATACCAACTACAAAGGGCAGGACAAGGGCCAGTCAGCGCATGAGGGGGCTCAGATAGGACTCAGCCAGTTATCGGCCGAGGTCGGGAGCCTGCGCGAAGGGCTGAGAATTGTTCAAAAATCCAACCTAATATCAGAAAGGATCTATAGCCCTACAGTCTGGGTCCTTCAATAAATTATAGATATACGTACAATTACTTAGAAACCCCATGAACCCTCCATGTCATGCACTCTTGCCCAGGCAGCTGCTGCTCGCGGCACTCCTGGCCTCCGGTGCACCCCGGTACGCGCAGGCCTTGATAGTTACTCCAGGCAGCCTGCCTCCCCAAGCAGGGGCGTCACCCCAAGTAACATCCGGGATCTGTGTAAACGTTGTCCTGGATCCATGAGGTTCTGAGGAAGCCGGGCAATTAGTCGCCGAGTCTGGAACCAATCCATGCCCAGACCAATAAAACATGCAGAGACCTTCCCATCCCGCTAAGTCACCCCCAAGACACAATTACCTTGATCGAAGGACTCTAAGGAGCGCTTATACAGCACCCCAAGAGACGGGGCCTTGAGGAGGTGTTGCATGGTTGGGAAGAACAAGGGCGAAGCCCTATCTAGAGAGGCCGCGGTGTTGAGGGCTCTGGGCAAGGAGATAGGAGCGTTGCAGGAACTCGGATTCAGGGACCTGCGGGCCCGCTACCTGAAAGTGTTCGGGGAGGAGGCACGGTCGAAGAACCTCCAGTTCCTTCGTAAGAAGATCGCCTTCCGCCTGCAGGAGCAGATGGAGGGCGGGCTTTCGGAGACTGCCCAAGGACGGATCGAGGAACTGGCCCCGCAGGAGGTCCCAACGGGATCTGTGCGTAAGCCCAGGCGACCAGCTCTGACCCCAGCCAACTCGGCAAGCGGGGCAGGGGAACGAGACCCGCGGTTGCCCAAGGCTGGCACCCTGGTCACACGTGAATACAAAGGCTTCCTGCATGAGGTCCAGGTTCTGAAGGCTGAATTCCTCTACCGAGGTCGGGCCTACCAAAGCCTCTCGGCCATCGCCAAGGAGATCACGGGAACGCCCTGGAACGGCTTCCTGTTCTTTGGGTTGAAGGCGATGGGGGGCACCCATGGCCGCTAAGCCTGGCCTGCCGACGGCGAGTGTCGTCCGTTGTGCGGTCTACACACGGAAGTCCACCTCGAATGGTCTGGAGAAGGACTTCAACTCCCTGGACGCCCAGCGGGAAGCTTGTCGGAACTACATCCAGAGTCAGGCCAGTCGAGGGTGGGTGGTCATTGATGAGGCCTACGACGACGGTGGCTTCACGGGTGCCAACATCGAACGGCCGGGATTTCAGAAGCTCCTGAGCCACATAAGCCAGGGGCGGATTGATGTCGTCGTCATCTACAAGGTGGATCGCCTCTCCCGCTCCTTGCTGGATTTCTCGAAGGTCATGGAGCACTTCAATCGCCATCAGGTGGGGTTTGTCAGCATCACCCAGAACTTCTCCACGGCCGATCCCGTGGGGCGACTCACCCTCAACATGCTCATGAGCTTTGCCGAATTCGAGCGGGAGATGATCCGGGACCGGATACGGGACAAGCTGATCAGCACTCGGCGAAAGGGCAAGTGGACCGGCGGAATCACCTCGCTCGGGTACGCCACAGAGAGTGGCAACTTGGGGCTGGTGCCTTCAGAAGCGGACTGGGTGAAACGCATCTTCCTCTGGTACCTCGAGGGCCTTGGGGCGCTGGAGATCAGTCAGCGGCTCAATGAGGCGGAAGTCCCCTTGCGGAGCATCCAGAAGCCGCGGCCCAACCCCTGGAACAAGGACCATGTCCTGCGAATCCTGAAGAACCGCATCTACACAGGGGAGATCTCCTGTGAAGGCGAATTCGTGGCTGCGGAGCATCCCGCCCTCATCAGCAAGACCTTATTCGATCAGGTTCAGCGCCTGATGAAGCCCCGCAATCACCAACCTGGGGTTCATACCGTGAACTCCTCCTACCTAGTAAGGGGCACCCTGAGGTGTGGGAATTGCCAAGGTCTGATGACGAGTGCTTCCACCCGAAGGAACGGCCGTCAGTTCCGTTACTACCGCTGCACGACGCGAGACAAGTTAGGCACAAAGTCATGCCCTACCAAGCAACTGCCTGCTGAGCCCATCGAGCAGTTCGTGGTGGATCGCCTCAAGGAAGCATTCGAGAACCCCTCTCGGCGCGCCGCCTTGGACCGCTACCTTGTCCATGGCATGGGTTGGCTCCCCAAGAACTTCCCTGGATTCGCAGAAGTCTGGGCAACGTTAAACCTCCGCAACCAGCAACGCCTGATCCGCCTCTTGGCGGAAGAGGTGGTGGTGGATGAAAGGAATGCTTCCCTCCGAATTCGCCTCCGGGACCTGGATCAGTTCGATCTTGAATCCATTGAGACCACTGCATGAAGGAAGCCGAGCTTAGTTTTCAGGTCCCTTTCACTCGAATTCGAAGCGGCCTCAAGGTGTCTTTCCAGGTTGGGAGTGTAGTGGGGGCACCACCTGGCGCTCCAACCTCGCTGGGAAAGTCACTGGCCATGGCGCATTTCTATGACCGCGCCATCCTCGCCCAGGGCCCCGGTGCTTTGCGTGCGCTGGCCAGGCGCTGGGGAGTCACCCCGCCCTGCCTGGCTCAGGTGCATGCCCTGGTCCACCTGGCGCCGGACCTGCAGGAGGCCTTGTTACTCTCCCGGCCCGAGGCAGGAAAGCTGACCTTTAATTCTCTGGTGGCCATCGCCCGGAAACCCCTCTGGTCTGATCAGAGGGCCGCTTGGCGCAAGATCACAGGGCCCACGCGGCACGAGAGCGTTTCGGGCTTGAATGGCCTGAGTGGTAAGACAGAGCCAGGCAATCGCCCCCAGGGGCAGGCAAGAACCGAAGAGTTGGCCCTTCCAGTTCCGTCAGCCGTACCCCCAAGCCAAGGTGGGCCATCACCTTCAGAGAACGCGGAATTGGCGTAAGCACCTATGGTTCTGCACAAATAGGCCGAGCCACCACCCATTTCGACTGGTAAGACAAGCGCCTGGCAGTTCGCCAGGCGCTTTCATGGTTGGGGAGGAAGGATTCGAACCCTCGGTACGCAGGATCAAAACCTGCTGCCTTACCACTTGGCTACTCCCCAGGCGGAACGGCAAGAATAACGCGGGTCGGCGCGGAGCCCAAGGGGCAGGGCGCGGTGGGTCAGCTGCCAGTCTTGGGGGTGAAGCCGAACTCCTCGACGCCCAGCAGGTCGGGGCGCACCTGGGTGGCCTGCTCCTTCTCGATGCGGCTGATGGCGCGGCGGCCGGTGGCGGTCTCGTAGGCCAGCAGCACCTTCTCCTCGATCTCCTCCCGCAGGGGGTTATTCAGGGGGTAGGCGATGTCCTTGAAGCTGCCGTCCCGCTTGCGGCGGCTGGGCATGGCGACGAAAAAACCCTCCTCGCCCTCCACCACCC
>Ga0194060_10000954_pt1 | contig 21090 bp, 19 predicted proteins | sample SepL225m_MetaG_FD_163427 | JGI IMG/M metagenome (GOLD analysis project Ga0194060, IMG submission 163427) | Anoxic zone freshwater microbial communities from boreal shield lake in IISD Experimental Lakes Area, Ontario, Canada - Sep2016-L222-5m | ecosystem: Environmental > Aquatic > Freshwater >... | reverse complement strand
CTGGTGGAGTTCCGCTCCGGCAAGCGCCTGGGTTATACCAGCGCGATGAGCGAAGCACTCACCGGGATTTCAGCCGAAGCGCTGGCAGACCTGGCCCACTACCTCGCCAATCTACCGACAGCGGCGCGATGAAGAAGGCTGCCACAGCCCGTCTGGAGGAGCAAGTGACGGTCGTGCGCTGACGCCAGCATTTCACAAATCGATCACGATTTGTTCCTGTTCAGCACCTACCATGAACCCAAGAAATACGAAAGTTTATGTCGGCGCCAAGGCGTATATCCTTGGCAAGAAGAGCCCCAATTGTGCGCGACGTGGGGCCGCCGGCGCCATTTCTCCTAGGCACCGAAGCTGGCGTAGTACTGCGCTACCGCCGGGGTCTGGGCAATGCGCTGCATGTGAGCGTTGAGTGCGGGGGCAACCTGCTCCACCAGATCGGTAGGCACGTGATCGAGTCGGCCGGAGTTAAGGCCGCGCACATCGACAAACACCTTCAGGTCTGCAACCGTGAGACGATTGTCGGCAAAGTAGCTGCCGCCATGAGCCTGCAACTGGCTTTGCAGCCAACGAAGGTAGACCGGCATGGAGCCGTTGACGAGGGCAGTGCGGGCTTGCTTCTGGGCATCACCCGTCATGCGAAAGCTCGGCCCCATTTTGACGCCGGCTTCTTCCACCACATACGCAACCTCGTCACACAGCAAGGCCTGATAGGGATCAGCAGGGTACAGGCCGGCCAGCTTTCCCGCGTAGCGAAGAATCGAATCGCACTGCGTCACCTGCACTGCGTCCACCTGCAGCGTGGGCACCTGCCCAAAGGGGGTCGACTCGCGCACCTCGGCAAATTCCGGGAAGGCGAAGCGGTAGTCTTCAAAGGCGACGCCGCCAATGTGCAGGGCGAGCCGCACGGGTTCGGCGCGGCCGCCGTGAAAATCGAAATAACTGAGTTTGAGTTGGGGCATGATGTTTACCAGAGGTGTTAACGCGGGTCAGACCCGCAAGTGTCGTGTTGCGGATTCTATGCGCGTGAATCGGTTTGCTGCTGTGAGGGTAGTCAGCCTAATGGGTGGCAAATACGTGGTGCTCAGGAGCGATAAACTGTTTGACCAGCCGTACAGCGCAGATGCCGGGCAAGGGTGCCGTATATTGAACATGATCGACTGATTGATGAATGATGAAGATGCCGAATCCGCCTTCGGCCTTACCACTGAAATCAGGCTCCAGTAACTCCGAAGGCTCAAATGCGGTGGCAGACGGATAGAGCAACTCGACCGACATTTGAGTGTTCGAGCAGTTCAGTCTGCAAGTGATGGCGGCATCTGGCAGAGAGTGTGGGGCATGCCGAATAGCGTTGGTGAGGACCTCAACGGCTGCCAGCGTCAATGCAGCGCGTTCGACTTCTGGCATACCCACAGCAACTTTGTTGATCGCTACCCGAAGCTCGGAGATTGCCTCAAATCGCCAAGGCAAACTCAGGGAGTGCGGATAGCGACAGGCGCAAGCCCCTCCGTCGGCCTGCCCCGAACAGAGTTCGACGAACAGCGCGGTTTGATCGTCCACGAGACGATTGCTGCCGACAAACGCATGCAGTTGATGGCGCATGGATTGCAGCAAAGTTGCTGGCGGCATATTTTCCCGACTTGCTGCCTTCACCAGAAATATGAGCCGATCAAGTCCAAATTCTTCCCCTGCTGTACTGCAGGTTTCCGTGATGCCGTCGGAATAGGCCAGCAATTTGTCGCCGGGGTTGATCTGAATCGTCTTTTGTACGTAACGCTCCTCGGCGACAACTCCGATAGGGATATTGCTGCCCAGAATGGTCTCGACATCGCCGCTTGATCCGCGCAGCAGCAAGCACGGCGTGTGGCCTGCATTCACCAGTGTGAGTTCGCCAGCCTTGAGATCAAAACGGTACAGCGCCAGCGTCGCGAAAGATGACAATTCAATCAATCGACGAGTCAGGTTTCGATGCAATAGATTGACGATGTCGGCCGGTGATGGAAGTTCCCTTTGCCCCTTTTGATCTGACAGAAGTTCGGCCAGAATCTGGTTGTAATTGGTCTTGATGGCCGCACCGATCAGGGCTGCTGGCACGCCCTTGCCCATCACATCGCCGACGAGGATCTCGAAGCAGTCAGCGCCGAAGCGGTGAACCGCGTAGAAGTCGCCGTCGATTCCTTGTGAGGGCTCGGTATAGGTCGCAATATCGGCGCCCATGATGCCCTCCGGAATGTCGCCAAACAGCAGCGAACGCTGTATCTGCTGGCCAATCTCCAACTCGCGGCGACGGGCTTCATCGAGCGCCAATTCAATCGTCTTTTGGCTCGTGATGTCGGTGCGGATGGAAATATACTGGTACGGACGACCTTGCTCGTCGAGCCAGGGCACAATGGTCGACGCAACCCAGTAGAGTTCCCCTGATTTTTTGCGGTTGGCCAATTCACCGTGCCAGACCTTGCCGGCGCTTATGGTCTCCCACATTTCACGGTAAAACGCAGAGGAATGCACACCTGACTTGATCAAACGATGGGTTTGACCAAGCAGTTCATCGAGCGCATAGCCGGAAATATCAGTGAATCTCTGGTTCGCATAGCTAATATTTCCGTCACCATCGGTGATGCTGACAATCGCATGCTGATCCAGCGCAAACTTCTGGTTGTGCAGCGCTCGCCGGACTGACTCTCCGTCCCGAACCAGCGTGCCGATCATTTGAGCTACAGCCCCCAGGTCATCGCCCGAAGTGTTCGACAGTTTGCCTTCAGGCAACGCCTTGCCTGCATGCTGAACCCTGAGCAATTCGGTCAAGGTCTGGTGCAGCGACTGCAGTGCCAGCGCGCGTTCACCCATCTCCTCTTGCAGTTGGGTATTGGCGTCGCTCAGTTCGGCCGAACTGAGTTCCAGGCTGCGTGTCCTTAATTCCAGATCACGGTCAGACTGTTCATAGCTGGCTTCGACGCGTTTGAGAAATTCGCCGAAGTTTCCCAGCAGGCAGGCCACCGCAGGGTCCAGATCGGGCTGACTTGCCAAGCTGCCGGCAGCGGCCAGCAAGTCGCTGAAAGCCTGTTCGTCAGCCAAGCCGAGCGTGCGCTTTAGTTGGCGCTGGAGAATGCGGTGCATTGTGTGGGCTGCCTAGCGTTCACTGAGCCAGGTGATGGTCATGGTCTGGTTGTGCAGATGACAGTTGCCCCCGGCGCCGAACGGGCTAATTTCACCATACGAATAAAAGCCGGTCCGAGCGACTCGGCTTCCCAAAACAGAACTGACGGCGTCCACTTCCTCGTCAACCCGCTCTCCCATAACGAGTTTGCGACCTATGCAACTGATCAGGATTGCCAAGCCATCGCCCTTACCACTGTGCATGCTCACGGCGTCCCTGGCTGCGACTTCAGCACCATCTACCAGTTTGTCCGTGCTCGCATGCATGAGCTTGAGGTAGCCGTTCGATTCAATCGCGCCGGCCAGAGTCAGGCTGCCGCTGCTCTCGTCAATGCCCAGAATCGTGCGAATCAATCCAAGCGACTTGCGATCCGCGCCAAGAATTGCAAATGGAAAAAGCAAACCGGAGGCTGGCAGACTTTTGGCGTATTCGCCCAGATAACGCTTATAAATGTCGAGCGCCGGTTTGCCATCAAGTTCGTAAAGGACGTTGCCCTCGCAGCGTGTGATTTTGCGCTCGGGACCAAAGGTTTCCCATCCGCCAAAACAACCATAGGCAAAATCCAGGGAATTTCCATACAAACCAAGGCCTATCACATGGCTGTCGGTCACGCCGTTCACGCCCCAAGTCCAGGTCCGCTTGAACGCCCCGTCGTCGCCAGCCAGGCCGCCCATCACGGGCACATTGCTACCAACGATCGCGGTGATGCCATCGACCAGGGCACTACCGTTGATTTGTACTCCGGGTCCAAATACCAGTATGGCGCGCAGTTCTGAATGGGCCAGGGCTTTGCCGATGCGCTCGCCGTTAGCTCTGGAGTCGCTCATGGCGGACAGGGCACTGCTGACCGACTTAACTCGCGTTGCTTCAAAGGCAACGGCGGTGACGATGCAACTGCCTTCGCTAACCCCGTCGTCACTTATTTCACCAGCGGTGCTGCAACCCACGACAGCAGCGCCATCGAACAACTCTGTTACCGTTTGCACGAAAAGCGGATCAGTCAAAAACGACGAAGCTCCGAAAATCGTTACCAGTTGCGGAGCCACTGCGGTCAATGGTCTGAGGCGCTCTGCCGCGTCCTGAGTTGTCTTGAGCAGAAGTTGTTGGATCTTCACGGAAACTTCACCCCCATGGTTAAAGCGGAAATATGCCTGCCAGTACGCAGTGACGAAGCCAGCCAGATTCGGCAGCACGCGCTTTGGCGTCACTATCGCTTGCGCCAGGCGGCCGAGCACAAGGCGATGTTAATAGCTCACAGAGCGGGACTGTTTCGACAATGTGAATTGCACGGTAGGGCACGTTGCCTCTGATGGACGAGGTGCTGACACCCGATTCCTCGCGTTTCTGGCCGGCCGAGAGCTACCAGGAAGGCATCAACCCACCGAGCTACGACAAGCAGTTGGTGCGCGACTGGCTGGAGCAGGTGCAAATCGACGGCAAGCCCTGGAACAAGACACCACCGGCGCCACGGGTGCCCAACGAAGTGATTGCCAAGACAGCGGCCAAGTACCAGGAAGCAATGGCGCGGTTGACGGCCTGACTGTCGTTGCGGGCCTAAGGTTTGTCACTGTGTGGGCCTAAGGTTTTTCATTGTGTGGGCCTTCGGTGTGACTGCGCCTCCGGTGTGTCATTGCGGGCCTAAGGTTTGTCATTGCGGGCTACGACCCGCAATCCAGTGCACGCCAGGCACCTCAAGTCCGGACTGACGAAGCAGGCTTGCGTTACGCCCTGCTGCCTCAAGAAAGGCAAGCACTTTGTCGCGCCCTACCGCTGCAAAATTTCTGTGATTGCGGTCGGTGAATCCTCGCTCAATGGTTCATTCAAAACAACGGTTACCCGGCGCGGCTGCACCCAGGGTGGCGGAGGCACCCCGAGCCATGTCAGTTGATTGCCCTGCAATAGGGCCGGATAGCTTTGCGGCATGAGGGTTGCCTTTAAATAACGTCGGTTTGCGTGGCTTTCAGTCGCTGGGCAGGAGCCATCTTGCCAAAATTCTTGACCAGATTCTGGCGCAGAAGTCGCGAATGTTTGAGGCCGAGAAGGGTTTGACGATCGAAGTCGATCGGCTTGCCAGAGGCGTTTTGCTGGATCGTGGCTACAGCCCGGATATGGGCGCACGGCCAATCGAGCGGGCTGTGGACGAGTGGGTGGTTCAGCCTTTGGTTGATGCGTGGTTTGCGAATCGGCTGAAAGGCGGCCCGGTACGTTTTACCGTGGCGGCACCAGCACAGTCGGCACCGGGTGCGCCGAAGATTGTGTTTTCTCAAGATTAACGAGGGCCTTGCAGCATGGCACAGACATTGACCCTGACCTTTATGAGCGGATCGCGTGACGGCGAGGTGGTGCAGCTTGACGCCGCCGGTTCGCCACCTTCGATCACGATTGGACGCGTCGCGCCCTGCGAACTGCTGATCACGGATGACCCAGACCTGTCGCGACGTCACACAAGAGTCTTTTGGAACGGTTCATCCTGGATGCTGGAAGATCTGAACAGCAGCAACGGCACTTTCATCGGCGAGTTTCAAGCCACGCGCAGACTCTCCGGTGCCAGCGCGATCAATGAAGGCGAGATTTTTCGCGCGGGTCTGACGCGCTTGCGTTTGGGCGGAGCCACGAGTGACCAAGTTGCGGTTGTTGGTGCGGTTGCGTCAGCGAATGCGAGACGGTCTTAAGCCAGTCCCTTTGAGTTCTTGTCGGCCAGCAGTGCCAGTCCGCGTTCAGTGAGGCGGTATTTTTGCAAGCGGCTGTTGGGTTTGTCTGGCAGTGTGTATTCAATGGTCTTGTCTGTGAGCAGGTCGCGCACGACCTTGTTGAGATGGCCGGAGACTTCCTTTTGCCCAAGTTGCGCAGAGATTTCGGCTTTGCTGGCTGGCTTGGTTATCAGAATGCGCAGCACCCGCTTTTCTAGTGACTCTGGCTGTGACTCTGGCTGTGACTCTGGCTTGGTCCGGCCTTGCCCGGTGACTTGCTGGGTACTTGTCGGGTCAACCACGGGCCGCCACACCACCGCCCGAAACTGATTCGCTTCGCGCTCATCGAGCAAGTCGATCTTCGGCCAGGCACCCAGCGCCCTTGGGATGCCAGTGCCCAAGCCGCGATACGGCAGGATGTGCGCGGCGTGCTCGGCCAGCACCTTGTTGCGGCGGTTGGAGGTTCCGGCGCGAATCTGTTCGGCTGTGAGCGTGTCGGGCAGGTGCCCGGGGCTGATGATCTCCACCCGGTCGGTAAACACAAAGAGCCGGACGGTAGCGTTGGTGAAAAAGTCGCGGTGCACCAGCGCATTGACCAACAACTCCACAAACGCTTCCTCCGGTACCTCAAGCTGGCCCAGGCTGTTAAAACCTTGGTCACCCTGCACATGGTGCAGGTTGCGCTTGATGAAGGCCAGGCCGCGCTGGTATTGCTCTTCGAGTGAGCCTTCGATGTTTTCGCTGTCGAGGTAACGGTGGTCCGAAAGCTTGGTGCCCGGAAAGCAAACGGCGCCAATGATGCAAACCTGTAGGTGGCGCTGCGGATTTTTACCGAACAGCAAGACACCGGCCAGGTTGGGTACGCCACTGCTTGCCAGCTTGAGGTTTTCAAACAAGGCCGGCAGCGCCAAACCGGTTTGTTCTGTGGTTTGCTTGTAGCGACGCTCAAAGTAGCGGGCAAAAGCGCGCTCGTCAATGTCGGCTATGGTGGCATCGCGCACCGGAACCTGATCTGCCTGCAATAGCCCGGATTGCTGAAACAGCCGCTGCATTTCCTCCCGCGCGGTAACGTGGCGTTTGTCAGCACCACTTTTTACCCAGATGCGGCCTTGGGTGTCCATATAGGGTTTAGCCAGGCCTTCTGCCACACTGACTTGCATCACCAAGCCTTGCGCGGTCTGAATGTTGGCGGACTGTGGGTTGATAGGCGGGCGCATGTTTTGCGATGCGGCGTTGGAGAGTAACTGGTTGAGCCGTGCCACATCTGCGGCAGTCAACCCGCTGACGCGACCGTTGTCAACCACACCAATGTACAAGTCGCCGCCGGCACTGTTGGCAAGCGCGATCAACTCCGCGGCCAATGCGTCAGCGTTGGTGATGTCGCTTTTGAACTGGTGCTGGCTGTCTTCGCCGCGCGCGAGTATTTACAGTAGTTCGGCCTCGCTCATGCCAATCCCTTTGTGTTTTTTGAATCATAAGCGTCTTTTATTTGTCTGAACGCTGCAAGGCACCGATCTTGATCTCGCCCATGTTCACCACTTGAGCCTGTAATGGCGCGAGATGAAAAACTTACCTGCGTTCACGCGTGGCACTGGATCCCGGATCAAGTCCGGGATGACAAAATGGGCATCCGGGATGGCAACTGCCGAGTACGGGATGGCAACTGCCGAGTACGGGATGACAATTGCGGTGTCCGGGATGGCGCAGCGGGGTCCAGGATGACAGCGTGGTTCAGCTCAGCACCACACTGCTCAAGCGCCGGCGGTAAGTCGCCACAACAGGATCCACCGGCGGAATCTGACCATCGGCCACCTTCACTTTGGGCGGCTCGATGATGTCGAGAATGGCAATAAAGGTCTTGCGCGCCAGTTGCTCAGCCCAGGTTTTGTCACGCATCAGGATTTCAAGCAACTCGTCCATGGCGCCAGTCCAGTCCTGCGCTGCCATCAGCGTTTGCGCCTTGCCGAAGCGGGCATCGAAGTCGCGCTTGTTGGCCGCAATTTTGGCGTCGAAGTCGCTCTCGGAAGCGGCCAGGTCGGCGCGCTCCGCAGTGAAATCAATCGCATTCATCCAGCGCTGCAGCGAATCAAAACGCCGCACCAGACCGGTCTTGGCGATGACGGGAGCGAAGGCGACCTTGGCATCGTCGGTCTGAGCGCGCGCCAGCAACAGCTTGACGTAATCAAAGCGCGCGTCTTCATCGTCCGGATTCTTCAGAACGGCCTGCTGCAGCGCCTCGTGAATCGCCTGAGGATCATTGGCGTCGGGCGCGTCGCCGACCTCAACGTTGGTGACCTCGGCTTCCAGCACCTCGCCATCGGGCAGGTGTTTGTCCAGAAATTCCTTGATCTGGCCTTCCGGCAAGGCGCCCATGAAGCCATCGACCGGCTTGCCCTGGAACATCAGAATGCAGGTCGGGATGCTGCGAATGCCGAAAGCCTGGCTCAGTTCCTGCTCCTGGTCGGAGTCAATCTTGACCAGCTTGAAGCGTCCGCCGTAGCTTGTTTCGAGCTTTTCCAGCAGGGGGCCGATCACCTTGCAGGGGCCGCACCAAGGCGCCCAGAAGTCGATCAGGATCGGGGTTTGCATCGAGGCAGCAATCACCTCGACATCAAAAGTTTCAGCAGTTACGTTCATCATTTCAGTTAGTTCGGGGCAAAAAAGTAAAATTCAATCCTGATCACTTGCGGGACAGACCGCAGCCAGCAAGCGTAGCGTACTGGCAAGCTCTGTCCCCAACACTATGCATACCATTCAAATCGGCGTTGTCATGGGCTCCAGTTCAGACTGGGACTGCATGCAACACGCAGTCCACATTCTCCAACAGTTTGGGCTCGCTTACGAAGCGCGGGTGCTTTCGGCGCACCGCATGCCTGACGAAATGTTTGCCTACGCCGAATCGGCGCGCGGGCGCGGCCTCAAAGCCATCATCGCCGGTGCTGGCGGTGCGGCACACCTGCCAGGGATGCTGGCGGCCAAGACAAGCTTGCCAGTGCTTGGTGTTCCGGTAGCCAGCAAGTATTTGTCGGGCGTCGATTCGCTGCACAGCATTGTGCAAATGCCCAAGGGCGTGCCGGTGGCGACCTTTGCCATTGGCGCCGCAGGTGCCGCCAATGCGGCCCTGTTTGCCGTGGCCATGCTGGCCAACGAAGATGCCGCATTAAGGGCCAAGCTCGACGCCTTTCGCTCCGAGCAGACCGCACATGCCCGTGGCATGACACTGCCGCCGGTGCTATGAGCCGGCAAACAATCTTGCCTGGCACGGGTTCAGGCAGCGGGCAGCAAGCAACACTGGGCGTGATGGGCGGCGGTCAGCTCGGACGCATGTTTGTGCAGGCGGCGCAGCGTATGGGCTACTTCACGGTGGTGCTGGATCCGGATGTGATCAGCCCGGCCGGTCTCCTCAGCCATTACCACATTCGCGCCGACTACCTGGATCAAGACGGACTGGCACAGCTGATGCAGCGCTGCGCCGCCGTCACCACCGAGTTTGAAAATGTGCCGGCTGCCGCGCTCATGACGCTGGGCGCGGCCCGACCGGTGGCGCCCGGCGCGCAGGCCGTTGCGATTGCGCAGGATCGTGCGCTTGAGAAAGCGCATTTTGTGCGCTGCGGGGTTGCCTGCGCGCCCTACGCGGTGATCCAGACAATGTCACAACTGGAGGGCGTTGCAGATGAACTGCTGCCTGGCATACTGAAAACCGCCAGGCTGGGCTACGACGGCAAGGGTCAGATTCGCGTGCGGACCCGCGCCGAACTGACCGCTGCCTGGGAGCAACTGGCAGGCGTGCCCTGTGTGCTGGAGAAGTTGCTCGCGCTGAAGGCCGAGTGCTCGGTGATTGTGGCGCGTGGCTGGGACGGCGTCATGGTCAATTTGCCAGTGCAACTCAATTTGCACCGCGATGGCATTCTGGCTGTGACGCAGGTTCATGAAGGGAATGTGTCGCCAGCGCTAGCCGAGAAGGCGGTGACAGCTACCAAAGCGATTGCCCAGGAGTTGCAGTACGTCGGCGTTCTGTGTGTCGAATTCTTTGTCCTGCAGGACGACAGCCTGATCGTCAATGAGATGGCACCACGTCCGCACAACAGCGGTCACTATTCAATGGACGCATGCGACCTGTCGCAGTTTGATTTGCAGGTGCGTACGCTGGCCGGCTTGCCACTGGTGCAACCACGTCAGCACAGCCCGGCCATCATGCTCAATCTGCTGGGTGACCTGTGGCGCAATGGCAGTGCACCGGAGTGGGACAAGGTGCTTGCGCTGCCGGGCGTGCACCTGCATCTGTACGGCAAGCTCAAGGCCAGCAAGGGACGCAAGATGGGGCACCTGACCGTCACCGGCAGCACTGTGGCTGAAGTCAGGGCGACGGCGCTGGCCGCCGCCACGCTGTTGGGCATTGAAGGCTTCCGTTGAGTTTTCCAATATTCATGATTCCTGTATTCGTCATCGCGAGGCCGCAGGCTCTAGCGATCCATGCAGTCAGTGGATTGCCGCGCTTCGCTCGCAAGGACGAGCTGAATTGCCATGATTCTTGATGGTCATGCAGAACAATCGATCACAGCGGGCGTGCAATGCATACGCTCGGGTGAATTGCTCGGACTGCCTACGGAGACGGTCTACGGTCTGGGTGCTGACGCGGACAATGCCGACGCGATCAGCCGGATCTTTGTTGCCAAAGGGCGTCCCGCGGACCACCCGCTGATCGTGCACGTTCTGGATGCAGCAAGCGTTAGCCACTTTGCCGCAACGGTGCCGGATTTTGCTGATCGGCTTATCAAGGCCTTCTGGCCGGGGCCGCTGACCTTGATCCTGCCGCGCCGCCAGGGAGTGGCTGCTGCGGCTGCCGGGGGTCAGGATTCGATTGGTTTGCGCTGTCCTTCGCACCCGGTGGCGCAAGCCCTGCTGAAGGCGTGCCGCCAGACTGATGGCAGCGCTGCGCAGTCGCTGGTCTGGGGTATCGCAGCGCCGAGCGCCAATCAGTTTGGCCGTGTCAGTCCGACGACGGCGCAGCACGTTCAGAGCGAACTTGGCGACGATTTGCTGATTCTCGATGGTGGCCCGTGCGCCGTGGGCATCGAGTCCACCATCATCGACTGCACGCGCAGTGTGCCGGTGTTGCTGCGCCCGGGAGCCGTGACACGCGAGCAGGCGCAAACAGCATGTGGTCAGAAGGTGTTCTTGCGTAACGAGTGGATTGCGGCTGAGGCCACAGAGCCACGGGCATCCGGCACCCTGGCCTCGCATTACGCACCGCATGCCAAAGTGCGCTTGATGGAAGCCGGGGAAATGCAGATTGCGATTGACCTGCTAGGCGAGGGCTTGCAGGCTGCCAGCGGCGTCGCGCCCGCCATCGCTGTTTATTCACGCACCGATCTGAAGATCAGGGCCAGGCACTTGCTGATTCGGCGCATGCCGCAGGATGCTGCGCAGACCGCGCAACAACTGTTTGCCGTGCTGCGCGAGTTGGACCAGCAGGGCGTCAAGCTGATCTGGATTGAGACGCCACCCGATAGTCCGCAGTGGGACGCGGTGCGGGACCGAGTGCAAAGGGCCGCCGCAGATCCAGTCAATTCCTAGACCGCGTCGGCATGAATTCTCGCCAGGACGCTATTTGCCATCGAGGTCGGCCAGATAGGCAGCGACCGAATTGATTTCGTCTTCGCTCATGCGTTGGGCCACCACGCGCATATAGCGGCTGGGATCGTTCGAGCGCTCGGCACTGGCGAAACTCTTTAATTGCTGTGTCACATACTGAACGTGCTGTCCACCAATGCGTGGATAAAGGAGACTTCCACCACCCTGCGGCAGGTGGCAACCAACACAAGCAGCTACGCCGGTCTTCTCGTTGCCTTCAAAATAGACGAGCTTGCCTGTTGCCACGGCCTTCTGATCGTCTGCTGCACCAGGCTTGAGTTTCTGTCCGCTGTAATAACTGGCGAGAGCAGCGATATCTTCGGGCTTCAGTGTCGCAACCACTGGCGCCATGATGTCGCTCTTGCGCTTGCCTGACTGGAAGTCACGCAACTGTTTGACGATATAAGTCTCCTGCAAGCCGGCGATCTTGGGAAACATCGGCACCAGGCTGTTGCCATCTTCGCCATGGCAGGCAACGCAGATGGTGCTGGCGAGGGTCTTGGCATCCTGCGCCCAGGACAGACCGGTCAGGCCGAGTCCGAGAGCCATAACCATGGCCAGGGCGCGCGTGCACCGACCAGACATTGACTTCGTGATTGTCTTTTTATGAATCATTTTCAGCTCCTGCGGCAGATGTTGGACTGTCACAGCTTGTACTGGACCAAGAAACCGATGACGTTGGTGCGGTAGTTTTGCGGTCCCGCATCGAGCAGCAGCGTGCCCGAATCGTAATTGGCCACGGCTCCCTTGATTACACCGTCGTAATGCCAATCTGCGACCTGGCCGATTTCCAGACGGTCAAACAGCCGCAGCGACAACTTCTTGCTGATCGGAATCAGGAAGTTGAAGTTCAGTGTCTGCTGCACAAACGTCATGTTGGGCAAGGCGCTGCCAGCCAGCAAGGCGGCGGCGGCCTGGGTTGCGGCCACGTTGCTCAGCGCCGTATCACCGTAGGTATAGCTGATGCCGGTTGAACTGCTGGAATAGGTGTAGTCAATGCCAAGGCGTGAGGCGCCGATCTGACTCTGGAAGCCAAGCCCCAGCACGTTGTTGCGGTCATCGGTATCGGAGCTCCAGCTTGACGACAGCGGACGCGTACCGTTGTTGCCGCCGACGTTGTCGGAACAGGCGGAGTAGCCATAAAGGGCCAGATTGGCCGCCGTACAACCCGTGTTGACGAGTGAGGCTACGCCCGAGTTCAGGTTCATGGCCTTCTTGCCCTGCTGGTAGGAGTAGAAGGCATAGAAGGTTTGACCCGATGTTGGCTGGTAGTTCAGGTCCAGCGTCAGTGAGTTCTGCCGATCTGTCTCCTGCCCGTAGAAGGAGTCCGGGTAATTGATGTTCTTCAACTGCACCGTAGCGCCCAGATCAAGGTCCTCACGCGCCATGATGTTCAGGCGGGCGTTGAAAATATTCTGGTCGCGGTCGGCCTGATCGTACTTGCGGAAATAGTAGGAATAGCGGTTAAACAAGTTGGCTGCCAGAACCGGGTAGCCCAGCGTGCCGGTGTTGGCAATCTGGGTCGCAATGTCCAGACCGGGCAAGCCGGTACCCAGATCTTCAAAGGTGCGGAAACGGTAGTCGCCGCCGCGCTTGCGGTCGGTCTCGATCGAGGTGCGCAGGGTCGTGTCGCCCAGCGCGCGGTTCACGTAACCGAGCTTGAGTTTGTCTTCCCAGGTTTTTTCGCGCTCCCGGTAGTCGCGATTGAAGTCTTCACGCTCCAGCGATGCGTTCAGGCTGCTGGTGCGGCTGAGCTCGTAGTCAGCCGACAGACCATAGTTCATCTGCTTGGTAGATCGTGCCTGCCCGAAGACGGGGACGTTGGCGCCGGTGGCCACTGCACCAGCCAGACCGAACTGACAGCTTGCAATCAATGCATTGCTCGAGTAGCCAGGCGGTACGTAGCAACTTCCTGGGGTGCCGGGTGTCGCTCCCGGGCGCAGGCCCACAATCGAATCGAGCGCGGTCAGGCTGTTGCCGTCGGCAAACCCTCTGCCGAATTGTCCGGTGAGGGGGTTGTAGGCCGTGTAACCACCCTTGTTGGAGCTATCGAAGTAGCGCAACGAACCTTTCATACCCAAAGCATCGATCGGCTTCACCTGCAGACCCAGATCAAGCAGGGTAGTGTCGATGCGTTGTCTGGCGGTTTGTTGGCTCAGGGCGGCGGTGCTGTTCCAGTTTGACACCAATGCCGAGCCCGTCGCGTAGCCAATGCTGTTACCGGACAAGGAGGTGATTCCGGCCGCCGCCAACTGGGCGTTCTGATCGGCCGAGATCGGAGCCAGCAGGTCGTCATTCTGTCGACTGGTGCCCCATGCGAGGCTGGCATTAAAGCGTCCCTTGAAAAAGTCTGGCAACGAGCGCGCGAATTCACCCTTCAGGTTGAAGGCTTGGTTGTCCGGATAAAGATCGAAGACGCCCATCTGCACGGCACCGCTGGCGGTACTTTCCGACATCAGCGTGTCCTGCACATTGAGTGTGCTGATCCGGTTGCGGAACAGTGACAGCGATGCGCGCAGGTTGGCCTGGGTCAGCGCATCGGCATATTGCAGACCACCCAGGAACTCTTGGGTTGTGTAATCAATCGGTTCGGCGATTTCAGTAGAGATATTGCCTTCATTCATGGCAAACGGTCGGGCACCAACTCGGTGTTCCTGACTGTAGCTGGCATAGCTCTTCCAGTTGTCGGTTAGCGTAACGTCGACGCGGGCCCCGGCTTTCTTGCGCACCAGGCTCAACTCGCTCTCGGGGATGGTGGCCAGTTTGTCGGCGATGGCCTTGGCCATGTTGGACTGGGGCGAATCCGCAATCAGGGTCGTTCCGGCCGCACCGCCATAAGTGCCGGCGATGCCATTGATGGCATTCATGGCGGCGGCGTTGGAGTAGAGCTTGCCGTTGTATTGCCAGCACGGTGCCGCGGCGGTGCAACTGCCGGTGCCGAAGGCGGTGAGGCCGCGGCTGCTGGCGGCTGCGTCGATCGCCGTCGAGGTCGCTGGTGCATAGGGTGTGGGTGCGGCAAGACCGATCGTCAGGTTGCCGGTGCCTTCGCCGTTTCGAAAGGCCTTCCAGGTGTCGGTAAAAACGTGCAGGTTCTCGTTATAGAACAGCTTGAGCTTCCAGTCGTTGTAGCGACCCAGCTGAATCCCGTAGAACTGGTCGCTCTGACCGGCACCGCCACCGAAGGCTTGCACGAAGTGCGCGCTGTCGGGCTTGTCACCCTCAAAATCGAAATAGTTCAATGCCAGCCCGTTGCTCAGGTCCTTGTACTTGCGAAACAGGGCGTTCTTCTCACCGGCTGTGCCACCGAGCAAACCCGCCTCGACGTTGCCGGAGTACTCCCAGCCGTCGGCGCTCTTCTTGATGTCATCGGCGGACCTTTCGTCGGGCAGACCATACAACTGGCCGCTCGGCGAGCGGCGCACGCTGTCGGAGCCATCCGGATCCAGTGGCCTGGGCACACTGGAGCGTCCAGGTGGGTTGAGCGCGTTGCCCAGGGCCGTGTCGACACCGACGCCGGAGTCAGCCAGGGCACTGCCGGCACCCCATTGGGCGAGCGCAGCAGCAACGCAGGCAGCGAATAGTTTCATACGGGGACGCGCGGTCATTGGATAACTCCCGGAATTCTTGATCTGAGCCATTTGCGGTACTTCCTTGTCAGGTCAGCGCTGGAAGCGGGCGCCGGAAGGGCTGTTGCTGCCGTGAATCGTTACGTGGCAGTTCTGGCATGAGCGACCGGTCATGCGCTTGTTCGGTGCATTGCCCAGAGCGCCGCCGTTGACGTTGGTCGGCGAGACGGCAGACGCGGTATTGCCCGTGGTGTTGTTGCCCCAGACCGCGTGACCCATGGTGCCGGTGGTGCTGTGGCAGCCCGAGCACAGGAAGGGGCGGGTTTGTATCAGCAACTTGTCGGCATTGGAGCCGTGCGGGCTGTGGCAGTTCATGCAGTTTTCGCGCACCGGAGCATGCTCCCACAGGAAGGGACCCCGCTTTTCAGCGTGGCAGGTGTAGCAAAGCTCATTAATGCTGTCGGCCTTGAGCAGGCGCTTGGCGCTGGAGCCGTGCGGGTTGTGGCAGTCCTCGCAGGTCATCTTGCCTTCGGGCACTGGCATGTGGGACTTCTTGCGGAATTCAGCGCGCTGTTGCTGGTGACAGGACTGACAGGTTTCGGTGATGCTGGCCTTCTTCAGCAGACCGTTGGCAGAGAAGCGCGCCATCGGGTTGTGGCAGTCTGAGCAGGCCAGCTTGTTGCTGGCGTGAATGGAACCCGGCCAATGCAGGCGCTGGCCGCCCGAGTGGCAATTCAGACATTGAGCATTTTGCCTATCAATCGGCGTGTTCCAGTCTTTGGAAAAACCGATGATCTTGCTCTTGTCATGAGCGTCCGCTGCGTGCAGAGACCCGGGTCCATGGCAGGCTTCGCAGACCGCCTTTTCAGTGTCGTTGCGCGGATTTTCCCGGAACGCCTTGGCATGCTGCGTGTGGCCAAACAGGGCTTTCTCGGTGTCGTGGCAATCGCTGCAGCGCTTTTCGCCAACCACTCTGGCGTTGGCCATGGGGTCCGCATCGGCCAGAACTGCGTGGCCAGGTAAAAAGCCCAGCAGCAGGGCCGCACCGGCGACCCGGCACAAGCGGAGAAAGAAGACTGAATAATTTTGTACCATGCGTGAAACACCTCTTGCCACATCGAAGCCGTAGATAGCTGCATTGAGTGGACAGCGTAAGGTGCTGGACTGACAATGGTCTTAAGTAATTTCGCGGAGCTTAAGATGTGCTCAGCAATGACAGAATTTGAGCGCTTTTCTTGGTGTTAACCCTTGCTGTTTTGGGGCTCTGTCAGGGTAAGCACTGAGTTTCAATTTTGTGACAGTCACAAGAATTTTGGACCGAAACCATGAGACTTCTAATCGTTGAGGACGATGCACTGCTTGGAGCCGGCTTGCGTGCTGCATTGGGTAAGTGGGGCTTTACGGTGACTTGGGTGCGCCATGGCGGAGCAGCTCTTGACGTACTGGCGTCCGAACAATTTCTGGCGATGGTGCTGGACATCGGATTGCCCGACATGAACGGTCTGGATGTGCTGCGTCGAGTTCGTGCACAGGGCAACAAGTTGCCGATCCTGATCCTGACCGCGCGTGACACAACGCAAGACAAGGTCACGAGTCTGGACAGTGGTGCTGACGATTATCTGGTCAAGACGACCGACATGGAAGAGTTGGTGGCGCGCCTGCGTGCCTTGATTCGGCGCTCCGGTCGTGGCGGCGGATTGCTCACGGTCGGCCCACTGAGCCTGGACCTGGACAGCCGCGTTTTGAACCTTCATGGTGAACCGGTCAACGTCTCCAAGCGTGAATTCGACGTGCTCAGAGTCTTGATGGAAGGCGCCGGTCGGGTTCTGACGCGGGCCCAACTGGAGCAGTCGCTTTACGGCTGGAACCGCAGCGTTGACAGCAATGCGGTGGAGGTGCATATCCACAATCTGCGCAGCAAAATTGGTGCGAACATCCTGAAGACTGTGCGCGGTGTTGGCTACACCATCGCCAGGGAAGAGGCGTGAGGGCGCAGCCACCACACTCGCTGAGTCGGCGCCTGCTGGTCGGCCTGGTCATCGTCAGTTTTGCCTACTGGGCGGTCGTTGCATGGTTCACGGTGCGTGACAGTGTGGACGAAGTCTATGAACTGTTTGACGTTCATCTGGCGCAGACGGCATTGGCTTTGCTGCGCGTGGTTGACCCCGACGAGACCGATCCGGTCATGATTCCCGAGCGTGGTCCGGGGCCCGCTCTGGAGACAATTCTCAACCAGTGGCCGCACCTGCCCGAGCGTCTGGCGCAGACCCGAGCGGGCAAGGCGAGTCAGGGCCAACCGGGGACCGTCGCAGCGCCTGTGGTGACGGGATCGATTCGGTCCATGCAGCAGGAATACGAGAAGAATCTTCGCTACCAGGTATGGAACGGCGAAGGCGTTTTGTTGTTGCGATCCGCCAATGCACCTGCAATACCGATGACGCTGCAGGACGCTTATTCCGAGACCATCGATCTGCACGACCGGACCTGGCGTCACTATGCCGTCTGGGACCAGGACCGGCACTTCCGGATTGTCGTGTCCGAGGCCTACGATTTGCGCAATCACCTGGTGCGCAGCATTGTCTGGCACGTGTCGAGTCCGCTGGCCCTGGGCTTACCGGTCCTGATCGTGCTGCTCTGGTTTTCCATTAACCGTGGTCTGAACCCTTTGGGCGTGTTGACGCGCGAGATATCGAGGCGAAAACCGGATAACCTGGTGCCGCTCGATGCCAGCAACGCACCCGGTGAAGTGCGCCCCATGGTGTTGGCCCTCAACGAGTTGCTGCTCCGGGTCAGTCACACCATCGAGGGCGAGCGAAGATTCACCTCCAACGCAGCGCACGAACTGCGAACGCCACTGGCAGCGATACAGGCTCAGTTGCATGCGGTGCGCCGTGCCGACAGCGCCGAGGAGCGCAAACAGGGCCTGGAGCAGCTACAGCGCGGTGTGGCAAGAAGCACGCGCCTGGTCGGGCAATTGCTGACCTTGGCGCGGCTGGATCCAGACCAACTCTTGCCGGACTCCAGTTTGGTCGATCTTGGCGAGATTGCCGAGGCGGTTTGCGCCGAACTGGCACCCTTGGCATTGCAGCGCGAGCAGACCCTGGAGCTTGCCGTGGAGCCTGGCTTGCCGCAGTTGCCCGGCAATGCCGACATGCTGGCCATGCTGCTTGCCAATCTGGTGGACAACGCGATTCGCTACACGCCGAACGGCGGTCGTATTGATGTGGCGCTGAGCCACTATCTGTTTGGCTTGATGGTCGAGGTCAGTGATGACGGTCCTGGTATCGCCGCGTCGCAGCGGGAACGCGTGTTCGAGCGCTTCTATCGGATTGCCAGCCAGGACCAAGCCGGCACCGGCCTGGGTCTGGCGATTTGCCGGCGCATCGCCGATCTCCACAAAGCGCACATGACCCTGACCGAAGGACCCAATCAACGCGGCCTTACTGCCAGCGTTTTCTTTCCGGGTTAGAAGCTGTAGCCGACAGCAAGCGTGGCCACCGAGGGGTGGAAAGTGATATCCGATGTCCGCTCAATGCCCAGCGTGTTGGTGGTGACGGTGCTCTTGACACGCGCTGTAGACCAGGAACCTGTGACAGACCACGGTCCGCCGAGTTTGACGCTGAGTCCGACTTGCGCTGCCGGACCGACCGAGTCTTTCATCTTGATGGTGGTCGGACCGCCGTTGATGGCATCGTTGACAGCCGTCGACTCGGTCTGGTCAAAGCGCGTGAAATTGATGCCGACACCGACAAAAGGTCGGAACTGGCTGGCGCTGTCTCCAAACTTGTAGTTGGCAAACAGTGTTGGTGCGACTTGTCGTACCCGGGATATAAGCTGACCATCGAGCGCAGCCACGCTGCCCGGAACACTGCTTGGCTTGAGTATCACGAGGGTTCCGTCGTGTTTCGGGGGAATCCCGGCTGCCAGTTCGACCTCCAGGTTGCTGTTGATGTCTTTAGCCACGCTGAAAAACAGGGTGGACTGCGGTTGCACCTTGAGTCCCAGCGTATCGACTGGAGTAAACGGCCCTGCCACCGGTGTGGCCGAAGAACTGGGGTCGATGTTGACCCAACCGAGCTTCAGCGTGATGCCCTGCGCCATCGAGCTTGAAGCGCCCAATGCCAGCGCAGCGATGACGGATGCAGAAAGAAGTGTGTGTTTCATGGGGTTTGCTCCGTCGAATTAGAACTGCGAGAAGAAGCCGCGGGCCGCTGCATTGCAGAAGGGTGGCACCAAAGTGCCATGGTAGGCGGCTGTAACCGCTGCCGCCGCATTGGCACCGGAGGCAGTGATAAGTGCGCCTTTGGTTTGGGCAAACCCGAGCTTCGCGGCCGCGAACGGATCGGTCGCACCCGTCACGGCTGAATCAACGTCCAGCACCGTGATCAGGCCCTTCGGCAGAGCACCCCACAAAGCGCCCATCAAGGCCGTGTTGAGGCTGTAGAAGACAGTCGGGTCCCCATTGCCGGCGCACAGCAGGACCGGTGCCGCTGGCGTCCAGCCGCGCAGGTCGTTCTTGACTCCAGCAATGCGCATCGGGTTCTTTGCCGTAGCCGACGGTGCGCCGGTGGTGAAGGCCGGCACCACTCCGTCAGGATTTGCGAGGGCGTCTGACAGGTAGCTCAGGCGCGCGCTGTTCTTGATCAGGTTGCTCGGGCCAAAACCCAGGGCGAACAGCGCGTCGGTGGCGCCGGTGCCGGTGGGCGGTGTGATCGCAGCAAAAGCTGGCGCTGGGGGCGTGTTACTAAAGAGCGCGAGTTGAGGCAATTTGCCGCTGGTCACGACCGTCGTGAAATCGTAAATGCCAGGCAGCAGGGTTTCAATGCCTGTGGCATAAGCCGCTTCGTAGATGTCAGACGGTGTCGTGTACAGATTGCCGTAGGCTTTCTGGAAGCTGGTGAAAATCATCGGCGAAAAAATGGTGCCACCGGCGTTCACATTGCCATAGAAAGTTGCATCCGATTGCGCTGCCAATGCGTAAGGGCCGGACATCGGGGCCGAGGCCGTGACCGGTATCCCGGCTGCCTGCATGGCGCGGTGTGCCGCCATCGCGACGAAACCGCCCTGGGAATATCCGGTGATGAACAGCTTGGTGCTCGCTGTGGTTGGCGAAATCAGGCTTGGCAGCGCTTTCTTGGCCGCGGCCAGGACATCGATCATTTCCTTGGACTGCTGATCGGCATTGAGGTAGGGGTGGTAGCTCAGGCTGGAACTGTCGTAGCCGGCGTAGTTGGGGGCCACCAGGATGTAACCTTGTGCGGCGTACATGGCGGCCAGCAAAACCGCTTCTGAAAAGGCTGAATTCGTGTCGTCGCTGAAGTTGGCCAGGTTATAGCTCTTGGTGATGTTGGTGCCGTGGGCATAGACCACGATCGGGCGCGCGCCCGTGCACTTCGCGTTGCTGCCAGTCGGTACCATCAAGACGCCCGATGCGTCGGTCTGCTCACCCGCACCACCCACAGTGCCGTATTTGATGTACTGCACGTCGACACCGCAAACTGGTGCGCCGGCAAGTTGCAGCAAACTGGCCGACTTGGCGGTCAGCAGCGCGGTGAAATCTGCTGCCGTCATCGATGTGGTGCGTGGCGGCGGGCTCTGCATCAGCGCGCCTCGTGCTGGTTTTGCATCCTGAGTACCCAGAGGGCCTCCGTCTCCGCCACCGCAAGCGGCGACCAGCAGTGTCGCGCCCAAGGCGGCCCATGAAGCCTTGAAATAGATCATTCGTGTTCTCCGGTTATGTGAGGCTGAAATGCAAAATAGAACGCTCGTGCGAATTTTTTGATATAAATCATATAACCCAATGAAAGTTGAACAAATCGGGGTAAACCCTCTGGCACTTTGAATCGGCGCAGTTACTGACGATAGCATGATCGCATGGGGCTTGTGCGCTCACAGATAATGGCTGCCATGCATTCCACGCCGTCCCTTCCAGTCAGTGGCTTTTCACCACGCACAGTGGGTCTGGCGGCTGCGCTGGTGACGGTACTGATCTGGACCTCCTTCATCCTGATTGCGCGTGCGTCGGCCGATCCAGCGCGCGGTGGCACGC
>Ga0194060_10000951_pt1 | contig 21132 bp, 20 predicted proteins | sample SepL225m_MetaG_FD_163427 | JGI IMG/M metagenome (GOLD analysis project Ga0194060, IMG submission 163427) | Anoxic zone freshwater microbial communities from boreal shield lake in IISD Experimental Lakes Area, Ontario, Canada - Sep2016-L222-5m | ecosystem: Environmental > Aquatic > Freshwater >... | reverse complement strand
TGAAATAAGTTTTATAGATAATGCTTCCATCTTTTTTATCTAGCAAATTCAATAACTGTGTTAAAGTATACCTACGAAAATGTTGGTTAATTACATCATGCTGCCCCCATAAAAATTGATAAGCCGGAACAGTAATTACAATGTATCCTCCAGGTTTACATACCCTGTACATTTCATTAATGGAGCTAACATCGTCTTCAACATGCTCTATTACATCAAAAGCTGTTACCAGATCGTAGCTTTCATTTTTAAAAGGAAGTTCAAGTATTGAACCTTGAATAATTGGTGTGCTAAGAAAAGTTTTAGTAAAATCACAACATGCTTCATCAAACTCTACCGACATTACTGATCCAAATTCGGTTAACATATCTGAGGTAGTACCTGTGGCTGCGCCTATATTGAGTGATTGTAACTGAGCAGGGTGATTCAATAAACTACCTATCCTTTCTGCTAATATTTTCCTCCTTATGGTAAACCACCAGTTTACGCGTTCTAATTGATAGTATTCTTTAAAATAGGATTGGTCCATGTAATATTAAAAGAAATATTTATTTATTATTGATACTATTGAAAATTAATTCTTTAGATGCTATGCAAGTAACACAAAAAAGCCGAATATTTTAGAGCTACTAACCGCCTAAAAAAATTACTTTTGCCCCTCAAATCAGTTAAATCATTAAAAATAAATAGAAGGATATGAGCAAAGGTCCCGTTTCGCAGTTTATAGAACACCATTATCGCCATTTTAACGCAGCTGCTTTGGTGGATGCAGCAAAAGGGTATGAAACCCATTTATTAGATGGCGGTAAAATGCTAGTAAGTTTAGCAGGTGCTATGAGTACAGCTGAATTAGGCATTAGCTTGGCCGAAATGATTCGCCAAGACAAAATTGCTATCATTAGTTGTACCGGAGCCAACTTAGAAGAAGATGTGATGAATTTGGTGGCACATAGCCATTACAAAAGGGTTCCTAATTATAGAGACCTTACACCACAAGACGAATGGGATTTATTAGAAAACCATTACAACCGTGTAACAGATACTTGTATTCCAGAAGAAGAAGCGTTTAGACGTTTGCAAAAACCTTTGGTTAAACAATGGAAAGATGCAGAAGCAAAAGGTGAACGTTTTTTTCCGCATGAGTTTTTATACAAAACTATTTTATCGGGCGATTTAGAGCAGTACTACGAAATTGATCCTAAAAACAGTTGGATCATTGCAGCTGCAGAAAAAAACTTGCCAATTGTTTGCCCAGGATGGGAAGACAGTACTACAGGAAATATCTTTGCGAGCTATGTGATTAAAAATGAATTGCAAGCCAATACCGTAAAAAATGGTATTGAATACATGGTTTGGTTAGCCGATTGGTATCGCCAAAATAGTGGTGGAAAAGGAATTGGATTTTTTCAAGTGGGCGGTGGTATTGCAGGTGATTTTCCAATTTGTGTTGTACCAATGATGTACCAAGATTTGGAATGGCATGATGTGCCTTTCTGGAGTTATTTCTGCCAAGTAAGTGATTCAACTACTTCTTATGGATCTTATTCTGGCGCAGTTCCTAACGAAAAAATTACTTGGGGTAAATTAGATATTCATACACCTAAATATATTGTTGAAAGCGATGCTACCATTGTGGTTCCATTGATTTTTGCTTATTTATTAGGATGGTAATTTAGTGTGTTAAATGGCATAAAAAAAGTGGCTGTATCAATTGATACAGCCACTTTTTTTATGCATGCTTCAATAATTATCTAGCTGGCATATTTAATTTTAAATCTCTTTTTAACATAGCATCTCTATTAGCAATATCCCAAGCAGTATAGAATATCATTAACACACGTTTTTGCATTAAATCGAAATTAATTTTTTCAACAGTATCCGTTGGTTGGTGGTAGTCGGCAAGCAACATTCCATCATAAAAGAATAAAATAGGTACGCCTTTTTTGGCAAAATTATAATGGTCGCTGCGGTAGTAAATCATGTTTCTATCTGCAGGATCATCGTATTTATAATCCAATACCAATTTAGAAGATTGCTTGTTTGCTGCTTCATTAATGATAGGTAATTCGGTACTTAATTTATCGTGTCCTATTACATAAACATAATTTAATGAATCGGCAGTTTTGCGTTCTGTATCTACACGTCCTACCATGTCGGTATTTAAATCGGCTGTTGTTTTATCTAAAGGAAAAATTGGATGTTCTGAATAATAATCAGATCCCCATAATCCTTTTTCTTCGCCACTTACAGTCATAAAAACAACTGTTCTGCGAGGGCTTTTGCCTTTTTTAGCAGCAGCAGTAAATGCTTCTGCCATTTGCATTACACCTACTGTTCCAGAACCATCATCATCGGCGCCATACCAAATTACATCGCCTTTTTTACCCAAATGGTCGTAGTGACCAGTAAGCATTAAGTACTCTGCTTTTTTATCTGTACCAGGCAAAACACCTATTACATTACTACTTTCTAAATTCTCGGTTGTTTTAGTAGCAGTTACATTGATTTCTGCATTATAAGTGCTTTTGCTAATTTCTTTTAATTCAGCCATGCTTTGTTTTGTGGTTCTGCCAAGCATTGCCGACGCAACATCTGCAGAGATTGTAGCCATTACAAAACCAGCAGCTGTATTTGCTTTCATATACATATTGCCTTTTGTTGGAGTGGCCATTTTACGTGGAAAATCAGCAGAAACTACTAATAATCCAGTAGCACCTTTTGCAGTGGCAACACGCATTTTAGAAAAGCTAGAAGATGGATTGGCATTCATTGCACGCATTCCGCCCATTGGCATTCCAGCAGCTGGAGCTGTTCCATTTCCTTCTAATACGACTACTAATTTTCCTTTTACGTCTAGGTTAGCATAGTCGTTGATGCCTTTTGCTGAGTCAACAATACCGTAACCTGCAAATACCACAGAAGAATAATTCCAATGACCATTTGCTATGGTTTGTAAACTGAAAGTAAAGTCTTTATCCCATTCAAATGAACGGCCATTAACAGAGAATTTCTTATCGGTTAGTGCATCTTGATACACTGGATAAACTTGTTGGTAGCTATCGCCATTACCTGGTTTTAAGCCCATTCTTTTAAATTCCGATTCAATATATGCAGCAGCACGTTTTTGTCCGGGAGACGCTGTTTCGCGACCTTCCATTTCGGCACTAGCAATAATTGTTAGTTTTTCTTTTAACCCTTGTTGGGTAATTACTGCTCCAAATTTTGTAATGTCTTCTGCTTTTTGTGCAAAAGCGATAGTACTCATAAAAGGTAAACAGATCCAAAGTAGTTTTTTCATAATCCTAGTTTGTTTTTGGTTAAGCACAGGCAATTTTATTTACTCGAGTAGCATGACGACCTCCTTCAAAGGCAGTCGTCATAAAGGTTTCAATCATTTGTTGGGCAACGAATAATGAAATAAAGCGGGCTGGTATACAAATGATATTGGCATCGTTGTGTTGACGAACCAATAATGCAACATCATTTTGCCAACACAAACCAGCACGAATATTGGCATGTTTGTTGGCGGTCATAGAAACACCATTGGCTGATCCGCACAATAATATTCCATAAGCCACTTCTTTATTTTCTACAGCCGTTGATACCGCATGCGCATAATCGGGATAGTCCACCGAATCTGCGGTATAGGTACCAAAATCTTTTACTTGGTATCCTTTTTCGGATAGCCAGTTAATTAATGCTGCTTTATATGCTAAGCCTGCATGGTCGCTGCCAATGGCTATGGGCTTAGTGTTGTCGAAAACAAATGACATATCAGTTTATTTTAAATTAACTCCACTCTTCTTCTTCTTTAGCTTGTTCTTTTTTATATACTCTTGCAGAAACCAAAATGCTTAGTTCATATAATAAGAACAAGGGGATGAATACAATTAATTGACTCATCCAGTCTGGACTTGGTGTAATGAAGGCTGCTACAATTAAAATAATTACAATCGCATATTTACGCGTTGAACGCAAATACTTTGGGGTAATTAAGCCAATACGGGTTAAAATAAATGCTAATACAGGTAATTCAAATGCCAATCCACATCCCAAAATAATATTGGTTAAATTGTCTACATAGTCGGCAAATGTTGGCCTAGTAGTTAACATACCATGTGTGCCTAATTGAAAGCCTCCTAAGAAATTAAATGTAAAAGGACCCAATAAGAAAAATCCAAAAGCACCTCCTAAAAAGAAAAAGAAGGATACCCAGAAAATAATGAATTTGGTGTTTTTAGTTTCGGCGTCTTTTAATGCTGGTTTTACAAAACGCCAGAATTCCCAAAAAATATAAGGGAAGGCGGCAATAACGCCACCCACTAACGCAATAGAAATAGCCCCTAAAAATTGTCCGCCAAAAGTGGTGGTTTGCATTTCAACTTTTACGGCTGGCATACAAAGTGCTTCTCCCATGTAAGCCCAATGGCTAAACTGGCACAAGGCCCTATAGCTAATAAAATCGGGGTTTACAGGACCTAAAATGATATAATCAAAGATCCAATCGCGGTAAATAAAAATCAAGGTAGCCATGACCAAAATGGCTAGCACGGAACGAATGATATGTGAACGCAGTTCTTCTAAATGATCAATAAAGGTCATCTCTGCTTTTTCTGAATCGGGATTTCTGCTAAATAGTGCCATTAGTTGTTATACGGTTATAAGGCGGCAAAGTTAAGTGCTTGTTCAGTTGAAAGAACAAAGCAATCGGTAACTATTTTAAAATTTTCATTTTAACCATTTCAATACGTGTATCGCTTACAGCAACTACATCAAATTTATAATGGCCTATTATTATGGTTTCCTTTAGTTTAGGGATGGTTTGGTGCTCGTTAATGATATAGCCACTTAAGGTTTCTGAATCAGATACGGGAAAATCCATTTTGTATTTTTCATTCAAATAATCAAGCTCCATTCGTCCGCTAAACAGAAATTCGTCGTCGGTGAGTTGTTTCTCTTCAAATTCTTCAATGTCAAATTCGTCTTGAATTTCTCCAAAAATCTCTTCCAGAACGTCTTCCATGGTAACAATACCTGCTGTTCCGCCAAATTCGTCTACTACCCAAGCAATACTTCTTCTTTCTTTCGAAAACTTATTAATAAGATCGGTTGCACTCATACTTTCTGGTACGGCCATCATTGGGTGCATGATAGATTTAACCGAATCTGGTTTTTGAAAAAGGTCTAGTTGGTGTACGTAACCTAAAATATTATCAATGTTTTCATCGTATACCACCAATTTACTTAGCTGGGTACTAATAAAATGGGCTTTTAATTCTTCGATAGTTGTATGAATATCTACGCCTTCAATTTCGGTTCTTGGCACCAAGCACTGCCTAATTTTAACCATGGGCAAGCTCAATGCATTTTCAAATAGTTCGGTATTTAATTCAGGATTGTCTTCGTCTTGTTCTTTGGTTTGCTGAAAAAAATGTTCGAGATCTACTTTGTTAAACGCATTATTTTTATCGCTAATGCGCATATTAAAAATGTATTTCAAAATCCATTGCGCAATGTTTACAAAAAAGTTAGCAACGGGTTGAAATAAGGAATAAAAAAATTGTGCGATGGGTGCAAAGAAGCTAAGTAAACTATCGTTTCTTGCCCTGAAAATGGCTTTGGGTATGAATTCGCCAAAAATTAGTACCACTATAGTAGACAACAAAGTATCTACAATTAATTGAAGCACACCGTTTTTTAAATCGAAAGGTTTCCAGGCAATTGTTTTGAGTAATTCATCAAACAACAAACCATAAATCACCAAAAAAATATTCAATCCAATTAAACAAGATCCAATAAATTTTGCAGGATGCTCCATGAAATTGGATAAAATTAAACCAGTTTTTTTGCCCTGTTTTTTTTTCAGTTCAATACTTAGTCTATTAGCACTTACAAATGCAATTTCATAGCCTGCAAAAAAGCCAATCATCACAAGCGTGCCAATGATAGAAAGGATCATATAGGTTTCAGACATATTGGAAAAATAGGATATTTTTTTTATTTAATGGTACTGCTATCTGGAATCACTACAAAACTACCTGGTTGAATATGTTGGATATGCACATCAGATAGGTTTTGATCTGAATTAAAACCTATTCCATTCAAACGTTGCCGGGCTGGTTGCGACTGACTAATAAACACTTCTTTCTCGGTATAAAATCGTTGGGCAATTTGGTCCCAATAGAGTTCTTTGCAAATAAGGGTATCGCCTTTTATATTAAAAACAATCACGCTATCCTTTAGTAATATTTTGTTTTCGCTTTCGTTATAACTACCATATCGGGCAAATAATTTGCTTTCTACTTTTAAACTATCGTCATAAAAATCAACATGCAATGTTTTGGGGTATTCGATTTTTTTACCGTAGTCGTTTTGGGTTAACAGCATCAATGGTGCCAAGAGTTTGGCCCTTGTTTTACCATTCTGACTCATATAGCTTTCTACTTGGTTCGCTTCGTCTACGCCCTTTACTTTCTTACCCAAATCTCTTACCACATTTATATCATTCTCACAACCTACTAACACAAAAAAGCAGCCAAAAACAATGGCTGCTAATAGTGTTTGAATATGTGTAATGTTTTTAGTCATATTTGCGTGGAATAAACCAAATATCGCTTAAGCTTAAACCAACAGACAATCTAAAAAATCCTTCTGTAATATTATTAGCCGAAGTACCTCTTTTGCCAAATTGTAAACCTAAATTTAAAATAGTAAACTGATTACTATAACTGCTCCATTTTCTAATTGGTAAACCCATTCCCAATGAACCGCCTGTTGTTTTTAAACTTTTAGCACCAGGTGTTGCGTAGTCTTGTCCAGTAAAAAATCCAACCCTATAATTCACATTACCCCAATAGCCATTGCCACTTACAGGATCTGGTGCAAATTGGGCACCTAATTTAAACTGCCAGTTATCAGACACTTGGTCTGTTTGGTTATAGAACCTGTATTGGCTCCATTTGGTTGCGGTATATTCTGCTCCCACACTCCACAAATCAAATAAACCTCTAGGTGCTAATATGGCTTTTCTAAAAGTAATACCTGCTGCATAAGAACTAGGCATTTGAATAGTGCCTTTGATATTGCTTTGAGAAAACACTGTATCTATGGTTGTAACAGCACCTGTTGAAGTATACGATACTGTTGCACGATCAATATTTTGTTTGGCATTTAAACTTTGACTCAAATTACCCGACACACCAAGTCGTACAAAATAGTGTACAACAGTTTTGTTGGCCAAATTGGTAATTGATTTGATTGGGAATTCATATTGCGTTCCTCCTGAAAGAAATAAACCACCAAAATTAGTAACGGTACTTGATTTAGATTGTTTGTAAGCAATGGTGTCATTTACAAAAGCCACCATTGTTGAAATATCTTTTCGTCCAAAGTTTACACCGGTATTAAATCCTACACTAAACCCTTTCCATCTTTTTCCCATCCCAATAAAAGCTTGGTTTAATCCGCCAGAACCTGCATACAACCTGGCAATACTATCTCCTGCAGCTCTACCATTTTCGGTAACTGAGTAACTAATTCTACTTAATGGTCTTAATCCAAACGCTAACCCAATACCTCTTTTTTTATTAAGGGGCATACCTAGTGCAAAATAGGCAGGAACAAAATAATTCGATACAAATTTGCCACTTGGGTCATTGCTTCTTAAAGTTCTTGAATCAACAGTTAAGCTGAAATCATAAGAAACCATAAACAAATTCGAGTAGGCTGCTGGATTTGAAAAGTTAATGGATTGTCCGTTGTTATTGGAGGTTCCATCTGCATAAGCTGCAGCTAGTCCACCCATAGAACTACTAATAATATGTTGGCCATGAAAAAAGTCGCCCATTCCATATCTGGAATAAGGTGAATTTTCTTGGGCTTGGGCAGTTAGTAGCGGAAATCCGAAAACTAATACCATGAAAAACCTAAACATTGTTAAACTCACTGATCGCATAGAGGCCTTTATAAATTAGGTAAGAGTCGGCAAATATCTTCTTTTTTAGGTGTGGGACAAAAAAACCCATATCCCCCCCGGTTAATAGCACGTTAAAGTTGCTGTATTTCAGGCTATAAGCCTCAATAATTCCATCAATTTCTTTTGCCATACCCAAAATAACCCCACTTAAAAGGTTGGTTTTGGTGTCGAACCCAATTAATGGAAACTGATTATCGGCCTCAATTAGGGGTAATAATGCCGTGTATTCGTGCATAGATCTAAACCGCATTTGCATGCCCGGAGAGATACTTCCACCCAAAAACGCATGAAATTTATTGACAAAATTATAGGTAATGCAAGAGCCTAGTCCAATCACCAAATTATGTTGATTGGGAAACAAATCTACCGCTGCAGCACACAAAGCTAGTCGGTCTGCACCAATCGTTTCTGGCTTTCCAACAGGGGTGGTTAAGGGAATCTTGCTAGTATAAGATAGTTTGTGAAACTGTGTTTGACTTGCTAAAATAGCTTCAGATGCAGGGTTGTGGTTAATTACTGAAGCTAAAATAGTTTTGTTTGGTTGGTATTGGGTAAGGATTGCTTGGATGGTTTCGGGAAGGTCATTTTCAAGAACAATTAAGTTTTCGAGTTCCCTATTCTTGAATACCGCACATTTTAAGCGCGTGTTGCCAAAATCAAAACAGCAGGTTGTTTGCATAAGTTGCTAATTAAAATACCAGTTGCAGGGATATTTATCTGCGGCCCAAAATTAAGCGGTTGCAGCTTACATCTCTAATCAATTAATGGTAAGATGCAAAAGATTTCGGTTATTTGAACTTTTAATGGCAGTATTATGAAAATCTCGGGTTTTACCATTATTCGAAATGCGGTGATGAATGATTACCCAATTGTTGCAGCAATTCGTTCCATTTTGCCCGTGGTAGACGAAATGATTGTATTAATTGGCAATTCAGAAGACGAAACCATTGCCCTAATAGAATCTATTAATGATTCAAAAATAAAAATTCACCATTCTGTTTGGAATAATAACCTGCGAACTGGTGGATCGGTTTTAGCAGAAGAAACCAATAAAGCATTTCAATTGGTGGATCCGCAATCTGACTGGGCATTTTATATTCAGGGCGATGAAGTGGTGCATGAAAAATATCATCCAACAATTTTAGCAGCTTGTAATAACTATTTGGCCGATAAAAAAATAGAAGGATTGTTGTTTAACTACCTACATTTTTATGGCACCTATGATTATATAGGAGATAGTAGAAAATGGTACCACAAAGAGGTGCGCATTATTAGAAACGATAAAAATATAAAACCTTACAAAGATGCACAGGGCTTTAGGGTAGGGGAACACGAAGCAAAAATTGCGGTGAAGCAAATTGATGCATTTGTATATCATTATGGGTGGGTAAAAAGTCCAGAACAGATGCTGAAAAAGCACAAAAATTTCAGCAAATTTTGGCACCCAGATCATGTGATTGAAGCTGGGTTTAAAGAAATGGATTTCTGGGATTTTTCTGAATTTGATTCGCTTCAATTATTTAAAGACACGCACCCTGCGGTGATGCAAAAACGCATTCAAGAAAAAGGCTGGCAAATTAATATTGATATTAGTTTAAAAAAGTTTTCTTTTAAAGACAAACTACTGTATCATTTCGAAAAAATAACCGGAATAAGACTGTTTGATTTTAAGAATTATCGGGTGCTGAAATAATTTCTTGCTGCCATAAAATAGCAATGGGCCAAATGTGTAGAAAAACACCATATTGATAGTTAAGTGTTGCTTCTGCTAAACAACTGATGGCAATGGCAAATGACCAAATAATTATCCCTTTATTTTTTTGTTTAAATCCTACTATTACTGGATAAAATAGCCAGGCGCTAAACAATAATGCACCCCACCAACCACTGCCCATCCACCAAAAAAGCCATTGGTTAAAAGGCCATCCAAAATCTGTATTTACCCCCGAAAAATAATGGGCTAATGATTGATTTAATATTGCTGGAATGCTTGACCATCCTATATTTGAGCCTTCGCCTGATTCAATTGCTTTAAACGCAGCATAATTGAGGGCCCTTCTAGTTCCGTCTGAATAATTTGCATTGAATTTGCCCGGCTGAAATTGTTGCCAGTCGTAAATAGTGTAGGCGATTTTTTGTTGAACAGTTGGAAATAAATAGTAAGCAGCACCTGCCATTAATACCACTAATAAAAAAGAGGCTAAAACTTGAAATGCTCTAATATTTTTCTTTTCTACTACTATTAATAGGCAGTATGCAATGAGTATGAAAAATAATAAAACCCATCCAGTTCTTACCGCTAAAAAAATGATTAAAATAGTGAGTAATAATACAAGTGCAAAGCGCATTTTTTTTGTAATAAAAGACGCGCTTAATAACAACAAAACGCTACTGCATAAAAGGATGGAAAAACGTACATGATCGGTGTCCATAAAAGTGGGTAGAGCTTGCCCAGATCCTAATAAATCATGTGCGCCAATTTGGTGGTTGATATACCAATAAATGGGAAGCACTAAGCCAATGGCAGTTGCCGCTAGCCAACTATATATCAGTTGTTCTTTAATGATTTGTTTTGGAATAGTTTTTACGACCAATACTGTTGCTGGATATACCGCTAGTGTGAGTGCATAATCGAAATTGGCTATTGCCAAAGGATGCTGAAAAGCCCCTAAGGTCCAACAGCATAATGGCGCCAAACTCCATATAAAAATTGGGTCTTTGAAATTGAATGATTTGCTTTGAAACAATTGCCAAATAGCATAAAGTGCCCATACCCCTTGAACAATAGATAATAGCGCCCTACTCCAGAATAATCCGGCTAGTAATAGAATAAATAAAAATATGGGTGCATTTTTTTTAATCATGTGCTAAGGCTATTCAATGCTACTAAATTTTATGGAAAGAATTCGTTTTCAAAAAAAGCAGAAAGCTATTTTTTAAGATTTATCAGTCATTTAGGCGAGTTATTGCTTTTTTTGCGTGAATTTGTAAACACTTACTTTAAATTTAGGGCTAGCTAAACATTATGTGGCATTCATTATCATCCGAAATACCCAAAGGAAACTTTAAAGCATTGGCACGTGCCATTTCTTTAGTAGAAAATGAAGTGCCCGGATTCGAAGCCTTTTTACAAGCAATACCTACAGGAAATACACCAGTAACAGGTATTACAGGTCCTCCAGGGGCAGGGAAAAGTACCCTTGTTGATGCATTAATAGGGCAATGGGTTTCGGCCGGAAAAAAAGTAGCAGTGCTTTGCGTAGACCCTTCGTCTCCTTTTCATTTGGGTGCATTATTGGGCGATAGAATACGCATGAGCGAATGGTATAACCAACCCTTAGTTTATATTCGATCCTTAGCAACCCGCGGTTCTTTGGGTGGACTACATCCACATATTTTAGATATTGTAGCATTGTTACAAGCCGGCCATTTCGACCATATTATTGTAGAAACAGTAGGTGTAGGACAAAGTGAAATTGAAATCACTGGTTTGGCAGATACAACTATTGTGGTACTAGTTCCTGAAGCTGGAGACGAAGTGCAGAATATGAAAGCGGGCTTAATGGAAATTGCGGATATTTTTGTTGTGAACAAAGCAGATCGGCCCGATGCAGATCGATTTGTAAAAAATTTACAAATGCTACTTACTGCAGCCCCTCAGCCCAATGGATGGGAATTGAAAGTATTAAAAACAATCGCCTCCGAAAAAATTGGAATTGATGAACTCGTTGCTGAAATTGACCAACACATTCAAATACACCAACACAGTGATAGGAAAGTTTGGTTATTGGCAGAAAAAGCGTGGCAGTTAATTCAAAGGGACCGAATGAAAGGAATAGATAAGAAATTATTGTACGACGAAATTGATGCGTTATCGGCAGATCCTTCTTTCAATCTATTTTCTTTCTGCGCAAAATATGCTAATGCCACAAAAAACAATCGACTTGAAAAATAGCCAAGACCCTCCAATGATTTCTGTTGTGATGGCTACTTACAATGGCGCACAATATTTAGAAGCACAATTAACAAGTATTCTAGCACAAACTTATAGCAATATTGAAGTGGTAATGGTAGATGATGCATCTACCGATGAAACTGTTGCTATTATAAATAAGTATATGCAATTGCATGTAAATATCAGTTTGTATTGCAACGAGCATAACTTAGGATATATTAAAACTTTCGAAAAAGGAATGATCTTGGCAAAAGGCGCATTTATTGCACTTAGCGATCAAGATGATATTTGGCAATTAAATAAATTGGCTGTTTTAATTGAGGCAATGAATGGCTATGAATTAGTATATAGCAATTCATTATTGGTAGATGAAAACGGAAACAGTACAGGCAAAAAAATGTCTGATATAAAAAATCAAATTAATTATACCGATTGTTTAATGTACACAATTGGCGCATGGGCTCCAGGGCATGCTATGTTGTTTAAAAAAGAATTAGCAGATCGTTGTATGCCTTTTCCTGCAATGGTTACACACGATTTTTGGTTGGGATTTGTGGCAGCCTGTAAAGGAGAAGTACACTATATTGATTTGCCGCTAGTACATTATCGCCAACACGCATTTAATGCTATAGGTGCAAATACGCATGCCTATCAAAAAAGCAAACCAAGTGCTACCCAAAAATTAAAGAAAGCACGTGCCAGAATGCAGCTATTGTTTGAAAAATGTCCGGAGTATTTGTCGCAAAAAAAAGTATTGGAGCAAATTAACAAAACGTATCAATCCTATTCTTTTAAAAACAACCTAAATAGAATGCGACTATTTTTTAGGTATAGAAACCTAATACTAGCGTACAAAAAAAAGTCGGCCTTGATGAAGTTATTGTTTTGCTTGAAAACATTCTTTAAAATAGACACGTAGGTATTATTGCCAAATAGCCGTCCAGCAACGTTTTGCAAAATTTTTGAGGGTTACACTTCTTGGAATTATAGGATCTGATAGTGTAGCTAAAAATTGCTCGCCTCTATGAATATAGTATTTAGAAAAACTTCCAGAAGTCATTCCCCATTTTGAAATAAAAGTATGGTAGCCCCTATTTTTTTTAATTCTTTTTACAGATAGTGATCCAAAATGGTAAACCCTGCTTTGTGCAATACCTTTAAATAACCGCACGCCAGCTTTCCAAAGTTTAAAGGAAAAATCCGGATCGGAATACATGCCAGGACTAAATTCAATACTGTATCCGCCTACCACATCCCATATATCTTTGTGTACAATATTTGGAGGCCAAGTAGCGCCCTGCCAGTCATTCATAGGGAGGGTATTGTATTCCTTTAACAGTGCAGCTTCGTTAAAATTGGCAATACTATCGCCATAATTTTTTTCTATAGAACAATTACTTTGCGCTTTATTTTCAATGGCTGTTGCAGAGAAAAAGAAATACTTGTGGTTAGTTTTTGCAATCTCTTCGGCCAAGGGTACATCCCAATTAGGACAAACATACATATCGTCATTAATGTATAACAGATAATCGGTATCTGCTAGTGTTCGGCAGCTATTTAAAGCATAACAAACACCAATATTTTCTTGGCTATAAGTGTAACAAATATCTTTTTGAGTTTTCACCCATTCAAGTGTGCCATCGCTTCCTTCGTTAATATGCACAATGATTTGGTGCTTGAATGCAGAATGTTTGCGAATACTATTAATGCACAATTCTAAGAAAGGCAAATTGTTCCAACTTGGTATTAGAATAGAAAATTTAACCCCATTCTCGGTATCGGCCTTAAATTTTTCTATATTTACCATCATTGATTTTAATAATTAAATAGAAAGGGTGTAACAACGCTACGAATGTATTCAACCTAGTGTTAAAATAAAAATTAATCATGACTCGGCCTATCTCAGTGGTTTTATGTACATACAATGGCAGCCTGTTTTTGGCCGAACAGGTTCGTAGCATTTTGTTACAAACCTATCCTATTACTGAATTAATTATTGCCGACGATGCTTCTACCGATAACACTTACGAACTCATACAAGCACTAGCAAAAACAGATACTAGAATTCGAGTGAGTAGAAATGAAACCAATTTGGGATTTTCTGCAAACTTCTCAAATGCCATGTCTAGCGCTAGTTGCGAACTGATAGCCATTTCTGATCAAGACGATATTTGGCACGAAAGAAAATTAGAAACCTTGGTTTTTGCGTTGGCGGATGCTTGTTCCTTGATTTATTGTAACTCTATTCATTTTCAGGGGCAACCAATAGTTGATCCTATTTCAAATCCACGCAATAGACATATTGAAGGCAATGACCCTAAAAAAATTGCTGTTTTTAATACCATTAGTGGGCATGCAATGCTTATTAGAAAATCATTATTAAGTATAGCTTTGCCAGTTCCTACAGGCGTTTATTACGATTGGTGGTTGGCGCTTTGGGCAATGACTACAGGGCAAATACAATTTGTGCCTGAGGTATTGGTGCAGCAAAGGTCGCACGAAAATAATGTAACCATTCAAAAGCATTTATCTGAAAGCGATTTGCGAAAACAATTCCGATTAATGCTTAATACGCATTTAGCAAATTTTAAAAACATTGGTACATTTAAATTGAGTGATCAAATGTTTTTTAAAGAGTTATATACATTATGGGATGCATCAATGACGCAAAAAATAAATTGGAAACTATTTCTTTTTTTAATGAAGTATCGTCACGCTATTTTCTATTATAAGCTGAGGGCTTTTCCTATTATTTCTCAATTCAAACATTGTTTTCTTTTTTCATTTAGATTTCAATTATAATTTTTATGTTAGATTCTACTGCTTCAATGGTTTGTAAAGTTTGTGCTAATGAAAAAGGCAATACAATTTTTCAAACAAAAGAAATGATGTTCGGTTTTAAAGAGCCATTTAATTATATACAATGTGCTTCATGTGGGGTAGTGCAACTAGAAAGCATTCCAGCCAATATGGCTAAGTACTATCCAACTGATTATTATAGTTATGCTACCAAAGAAGCAACAGGATTTTCTTTTAAAAATTGGCGTCAAGGAATTGCTTACCAGCATTTTTTTGGCAGGCCAAATTTGTTAGGAGCATTGGTATCTATTTTTAGTAGCAAGCCCCCAGTTTGGATGAAAAAAAAGTACTTGACTTTATCTTCAAAAATATTGGATGTTGGTGCTGGTTCAGGAAAATTATTATTAGAAATGAATCGGGGAGGGTTTAAAAATTTAATGGGTAGCGATCCTTTTTTAAGTAATGATATTCATTATCAGTGCGGGGTTTCTATTTTAAAAAAGGATTTTTTTGACATTGCTGAAACATTTGATTTTATTATGTTTCACCATTCTTTCGAACACATGGATGCACCAGAAAAAGTGTTTCAACATATTTACAAACTGTTGAATAAAGGCAGTTATGCATTAATTAGAATTCCAGTAGCCGACTCTTCGTCATTTAAAAAATATGGAGCCAATTGGGTAAACTTAGATCCGCCCCGACACTTTTTTTTACACACTACCCAAAGCATGCAATTATTGGCAAACAAAGTAGGGCTGAACCTAACAGATATCATTTACGATTCTAATCAGTTTCAGTTTTATGGAAGTGAATTGTATTTGAAGGGCTTTAGTTTAGATAGCTATAACAAAGGTGAACACCCAGATCTATTTTCAAAAAAACAAATGCGTGCTTTTAGGGCAGAAGCGCATAGACTCAATAAAATACAAGAAGGAGATTGGGCTTGTTTTTATTTGTACAAACCCTAGTAAATAATTTAATTATTCGTTGTTCTCTAGTGCTTTTTCGTTTTTCCACCAACGCCAACCAATATATCCCATAATGGCAAATGGTGTAAAAGCAAGGTAAATGATAGCCGAATTAAGTGCTTTTGCAGGTCCTTCACCCAATTGCGAAGCCGTTTTGGTGCAAATAGAACATTGTGCTATTGCAGTTTGCGTGGATAGTAAAATCATCAAACAAATCCCCAAAAAAATTCCTAGTAAATATTTCATTCAACCTTATTTCTTGGCAAAGATAAGTGGTTAAGGTTGTTTGCCAACTTGCATTAGGCTGTTAACTGTTAATTAAACTTTTATTTTGATTGATAGTCAAAGCTTTACTTGAGAAATTGATTTTTAATGAACAATCATAATTTATAAGTTTTAAACTACTTGTATGAAACAATTCAGGGTTTTTATCAGGAACCTTAGTATGGCTGGGCTTTTTTTATTTGTTACAAAAATGGCCATTGCACATCCTGGAGGACATTACTTGCCAAATGATGTTTTTAATACTTGGACCCTAGCCTCGGGCCGAACTATTGAAGGAAATTTTTTAATGGCGCATGATAACACCATTGTATTAGAACAAAAAGGAGGTGGCCGCATTACCGTATTTGTAGATTTACTTTCAGATCAAGACAAGGCTTTAGCACTATTTAAAATTCGAAAATATAATACACTCAACGAGCAAGTAAGGGTAAATCAACCGGCTGATTTAAGTTTATTAGAATCGGCATTTGAGCCCTATCAACCAGCGGTAACAACTAGTTCAGACGAAAATTATTTTTATGTATCCTCTCGAGGTATTGCTAATCACCCAATGATGATAGGCATAACAAGTTGGCAACAACAAGTGCCCATCCCACAAAATTATTCCGGGTCAAATGCTTGGCCCATACCATTACGTCCTGTGTTGGCAGAAACACCAATGAGTACCAGAAATAATTTTATGCGCGGTGCCATTGCAATAGCAGTGAATGGGATTCCTATTTTTAATGCTTTGAACAATCGAGGAGAAGACGCTTATTTAATTGGTGAATTAGATAATTGGGGAGGGCATTGTGGTAAAGGAGACGATTACCATTACCATACAGCACCTTTGCACTTGTCGGCTATTTCATTGCTAAAACCCATTGCGTTTGCTTTAGACGGATTTGCAGTTTATGGTGAAAAAGAACCTGATGGATCGGCAGTACTGCCACTCGATGAATGTCATGGACATTTTGCTGCGAATGGTTTGTATCATTACCATGGCACAAAAAATTATCCTTATATGATTGCTGCTATGCGCGGAAAAGTAAACACAGATAATAAAACCCCTGCACCAGAAAATCAAATCCTTCCCCAGGCATTTACAGCACCTGTTCGGCCACCACTCAAACCTTTAAGAGGCGCAGTGATTACTAACTGTGTTGCAACAGCCAATAATGCTTTTTCCATCACGTATAAAATTGCTGGAAAAAATGGTTCTGTCAATTATTATTGGGATGAAAAAAACAGCTATTATTTTACTTTTATAGATACAGATGGAAATCAAACAACCGCTAGTTATGAAAGAAGAAATGGTAGAAAAAAAGATTAAGAACATAAAGCAATTACGCATGTATAAATTAATGATAGGAATTTTTATGCTATTGTCATTGGCAGTAAATGCACAATCGAATAAAACCAATGCATTCACATTGTTTAGTGATGCATTTGTTAACAATGGACCTATTGCAAAATTAAACACTTGCGATAGTTTAGGCATATCGCCACAATTAGCCTGGAGCAATGCTCCTGTTGGCACAAAGGGCTATGCTATTACCATGCACCATTTTCCAAAAACCGGCGAAAAGCTTGCCTATATTGTATTGTACGATATAGCCGCAAATATTAATTACTTGCCAGCAGGTGCTACTAGTGTTGGCACTTGGGGTATGAATAGTCATAGCAATAAACCAGGGTATGCACCACCTTGCTCAAAAGGACCTGGAGCAAAAAAATATATCATCACTATTTATGCATTGTCTGAGCAACCAAAAATTGACAATACATATCCTATTAAAATCAATCAATTATTAGCAGCTATAAATGGGCATGTGTTGGATTCAGCAATTTTAACTGTTCAACATACTAGGTAATTACTTCTTTTCATTAACCCACATTTTTAATGATATGCAAGCGCGTAGAAAATTTCTTAAAAAAACATTGGCGGCATCATTAGCAGTGATGTTGCATCCTTTTCGTTCTTTAGCAAATAATGTAAAACAGGCAGTTAAAAATAATCCGTATACGATTGTTTTAGGAAGGCCAACAGCGTCATCAATTCTAATGAATTTCTTTGCAAAACAGCAGATGGAAGTTTATATAGAATATGGAAAAGAAAAGGAGCAAAAAATGTTGTCGACCCCAAAAGTACAATTATCAAAAGGGGATATTCATGAATTTATTCTTCCCAATCTTTTGCCGAATCAACCCTATTTTTATAGAATTGCTTATAACAATCTCAAAAGCGAAAACTTTTTGCAAGGGCCTATGAACTCTTTTCATACCCAACGGAAAAAAGGCAGTGATTTTATTTTTACTATTAGTGCCGATTCGCACCTTGGAACGCCCAATCATTGCAATCCTGAACTGTATCAATTAACACTTGACAATATTGTAAGAAGCAATTCAGACTTGCATTTTTCTATGGGGGATGATTTTAGGGCTTCAAAGGTGAACAATCCTAATTATGAAAAAGTAGCGGAATTATATTTAAACCAAAGAGAGCATTTAACCACCTTGTGCAATTCAGTTCCTTTTTTCTTTGTGTTAGGAAACCATGAAATGGAAGCAAAAGCTTATGCCGACGGAACAGATAATTGCTTGGCATCATGGAGTGTTGCAGCTAGAAAAAAATTCGTTCCAAATCCTGTGCCAGATAATTTTTATACGGGGTCTAATAATGCAACAGATGGCATGCGCCAAAATTATTTTGCATTTGAATGGGGCGATGTTTTGTTTGTAACTATGGATGTATTTTGGTACTCTAATATTTCTGCAGAAGACGAAGAACAAAGAGAAAAACAAAAAGAACAAAAACAAGGCAAACAAGGTGGCGCAAAAGAACACCCTGCAAATAAAAACAATAAGGGTAATCAAAAAGAACCTGGTAATAACAAAGAGCCTGGAAAAAACAAAGGCAAAGACCAATGGGCATTTACTATTGGAGACGACCAGTATCATTGGCTAAAAGACATTTTGCAAAAAAGTAAGGCAAAGTATAAAATTGTATTCGGGCACCATGTACTAGGATCTTGCCGTGGTGCGATAGAATGGGCCGATAAATTTGAATGGGGTGGAAACAATCGAAAAGGAATCAATGAATTTGCAAAACATAGACCAAATTGGGAAATGCCCATTCACGATTTATTTGTGAAATATAAAGTCAATGCATTTATTCAAGGACACGACCATCTTTTTGCCCGACAAGAACTCAATGGTGTAGCCTATATCACTTGCCCCATGAGTGGCGACCCTGGGTACAATACCTATAATGAAAATGCCTATTTATCTGGAGATAAATTGAGTAATACGGGCCATTTAAAAATGGTTGTTTCTAAATCGGATTTTCAAATGCTATATATAAAATCGGTACTACAAAAAGATATAGCTACACAAGGCGAAAATGGCAGAATTGCTTATGCATGGTCATTTGTAAAAAACAAACAATTGCCAATTATTTAATGCTAATATTTTTCTATGAAGCTTTTTATAAAATCTGTCATTTTATTTGTAATTATTTGCACTAGTAGCAAAATTCATTCACAGGGTAAAAGAAATGATGGGAATGGTTCAAATAAGCAAGCGCCAATAGGTATTTTTAAAACAGACATACCAAATCATTTATATGATATTATTTTAGGTAGGCCAACTGATCATTCCATAACTATTAGCTTACTTACTACAGCTGATATGGTTGGCTATTTTCAATATGGTTTAGATAAAGAAAATTTAAGTTCAAAAACACCTATTATACATTTTGTAAAAGGACAAACAGCATTTATAGACATCAAAAATCTTTTAGCTAATAGCAGGTATTATTATCAGTTGGTTGTAACTGAAAATAATATCCAAATTGGCTCACTAAATTATTTTCAAACGCAGCGTGCAAGCAATGCTAATTTTAGTTTTTGTATACAAGCAGATTCGCATTTAGACGAAAATACCAATCCTGCCATGTATGAAAGAACACTTAAAAATATGGCGCAAGATTCATTAGATTTTTTAGTAGATCTTGGCGATACTTGGATGACAGATAAATATAGAACCGATTATAAAGCATCCTTAAAACAATATATTGCGCAGCGTTATTATTTTGGCAATGTATGTAATTCCTCGAGCTTGTTTCTTACGCTTGGTAATCACGATGGAGAGTCTAGTCAACAAAAAAAAGAACAGTCTGCAGAGCGCATGATTGATTGGTCAAGTGGAACTCGAAAACTATATTATCCCAATCCATTTCCGAATGAATTTTATAGTGGAAACAATCAAAAAGAAAACACAGTAGGGTATGTAGAAAATTACTATTCTTGGCAGTGGGGTGATGCATTATTTATTGTATTAGATCCTTTTAGGTTTACTAATAATAATAGAAATCCTTGGCAACGTACCCTTGGAGAACAACAATATCAATGGTTACAGAAAACCCTAGTAAGTAGTCATGCAAAATTTAAATTTGTATTTATCCATAATCTTGTTGGCGGTGCAGATAATAATGGAATTGCAAGGGGTGGTGCTGAAGCAGCAAAGTTTTTTGAATGGGGTGGATTAGACACCAATGGTGTTAATTCCTTCGCCTCAAACAGACCCAGTTGGGATGCCCCGATTCACCAACTTTTAGTAGCCAATAAAGTCAATGCAGTTTTTCATGGCCATGATCATTTTTTTGCCAAACAAGATTTAGATGGAATCGTGTACCAACTAGTTCCTCAACCTGGTTCATTTAAATATGGTAATTCACGTAGCCCAGCCGAATACGGCTATGCTTCTGGAAAGATTTTGAATAACCCAGGTTATGTAAGAATTAAAATTGAAAATGGTCATGCTTTTGTTGATTATGTTCAAACTAGCATAGACGAATTGCATAAAAACAAAGAAGTACTTTATTCGTATGAATTCAAATAAATTATTTATTGAAATTCATTTCCAATTTTAAAAATCCATACTTTTTTTCATCGCCCTTTTTTACTAACTTTCTTTTTCAATTGTATACAATGAATCAAAGAAGGGCTTTCCTACAAAAAATGGGTTTAATGGCTGGTGCTTTTTCGGCTAACAGCTTGTTTAACCAATTACATGCCGCTAATTTCGAAGCAGCACAAAAAAAAGTACAACTCTTAACGCCATCGGCAGTTGCTGCAGATGAAGATTATTGGAGTGTGATTCAACAA
>Ga0194060_10000950_pt1 | contig 21162 bp, 17 predicted proteins | sample SepL225m_MetaG_FD_163427 | JGI IMG/M metagenome (GOLD analysis project Ga0194060, IMG submission 163427) | Anoxic zone freshwater microbial communities from boreal shield lake in IISD Experimental Lakes Area, Ontario, Canada - Sep2016-L222-5m | ecosystem: Environmental > Aquatic > Freshwater >... | reverse complement strand
GTGCAGGGCAGTGTGACCTTGAGCGGCAACGATATCCAGATAACGCCCGATACTCCAAAATTGACGCGGGTGCGGGGTGGCGTCAATTTCTCGGAGAGTGATTTTTCCATCGTTTCGGGTCAGGCTCTGATGCTCGGCGGCGAGCTGCGGCTCGAAGGGGGTTCGGTGCCAGCTAGCAGTGGCAGCGCTGCCCGCAGCGGACCTTCGATGCTGATTCGCGCCAACGGTCGGGTAACGGCTGAAGGTTTGCGCCAGGCCAGGGAACTGGGTTTCGTGGCGCGCCTGGCGCAGCACGCCAGCGGTAGCGCTGCCTATGCCGCGGTGTTGGGCTTTCGGCGTGGCGAGCCTGAATTGCTGGTGACCAGCAATATGCAGGGCCTGGGTTTGAATCTGCCTGCGCCGTTTGCCAAGAGTGCGGAAGCGGCACTGCCATTTCGGCTCGAGACCGCGCTGCTGCCAGAGCCAATGCAGCCTGTGACGAACGCGCCGGCGCGCCTGCGCGACCAGATGACACTGGACTTTGGACGGCTGGCTTCGATTGTCTATATCCGCGATCTGTCGGGGCCGGAACCGCGCGTCGTGCGCGGCAGCATGGCCGCGGGCCTGTCAGCGCAGGAGACTGTCCCACTGCCTGATGAGGGTGTGGCAGCCAACATCAATCTGGGCAGTTTTGATCTGGATGCCTGGGAAGCCGTGTTGTCGGTGGCAACCGGCACTTCCCTGACCGATACCAAGGCCCTTGGCACGCCTCTGACTTATCTACCCAACACCGTGGCGGTGCGGGCGCGGGATTTGCGTTTCGGCGGACGCAGGTTCAGTAACGTCGTGGTTGGAGGGTCGCGTGAGGGGCTCCTGTGGCGCGCCAATCTGGAAGCCAGTGAGCTCAGTGGCTACCTTGAATACCGCCAGCCGTCGGAGGCGAGCGCCGGGCGCGTCTATGCCAGACTCGGCAAGCTGATCGTGGCTCCCAGTGACGTCAGTGAGGTTGAGGCGCTGCTTAACGAGCAACCGGCCAGCATTCCGGCCCTGGACATTGTGGTGGAAGATTTTGAATTGCGCGGCAAGCGGCTCGGGCGCCTCGAAGTCGAGGCTATCAACCGAGGGGCCGTCGCGCCAGCGGGCAGCGGTGCTGTGCGCGAGTGGCGACTGAACAAGTTCAACATCAGTACGCCGGAAGCGCTGCTGACGGCGAGCGGCAGCTGGAGCGGCGTCAACCCTCAGACCAGCCTGCCCGCGGTGTCCGGCGCGCGCGCGCTGGCTGAGCGGCGGCGCACGGTGATGAATTTCAAGCTCGATGTGGCAGATGGCGGCGAGCTGCTGGCGCGTTTTGGCATGAAGGACGTGGTGCGCAAGGGACGCGGCAAGATGGAGGGGCAGGTGGCCTGGCTGGGTTCGCCCTTCAGCCTGGATTACCCCTCGATGACCGGCGCTTTCACCGTCAACATCGAGAGCGGGCAGTTCCTCAAGGCGAACGATCCCGGCATTGCCAAGTTGCTTGGCGTGCTCAGCCTGCAGGCCTTGCCGCGACGTCTGACGCTGGATTTCAGGGACGTCTTCAGCGACGGTTTTGCCTTTGATTTTTTCCGCGGCGACGTCGCCATTGAGCAGGGCATTGCCAAGACCAACAATTTGCAGATGAAGGGGGTCAACGCGGCCGTGTTGATGGAAGGCCGCGCAGATCTGGCCCGGGAGACCCAGGATCTCAAGGTCGTCGTGGTTCCGGAAATCAATGCCGGCACCGCTTCGCTGATTGCCTCGGTCATCAATCCGGCAATTGGCCTGTCCACCTTTCTGGCACAGCTGTTGTTGCGCCGGCCTTTGAATGAGGCGGCAACCCAGGAGTTTCACATCGATGGCAGTTGGGCTGACCCGAAAATCACCAAGGTTGACCACAAAGCGGCAGCAGCAGCGCCGACCGCTCAACCCGATGAAGCCACTCGCTGAGGGACTGAGCCGATTGTTGGCGTCGACCGGACGCGGCCTGCTGATGGGCTTGCTGGCGGCCTGCGCGAGCGCGCCGCCCCCGCTGCCGCGGGAGCGGGTGAGCGAGCCGCAGCTGGCGCCCGTTGCACCGGCCAGCGCTGCTCAGGGCGAGGATAAGCAAAAGTTGCCGGCGCCGATTTTGCAGTCCAGGAGCCGCTGGACGGCTGTGCGCTGGACCGATCTGCCGGGTTGGCAGGACGATGCATTGCACGAGGCCTGGAACGCCTGGATCAAGAGTTGTGAGCGGCCGGGGCCGGTCTTCGCGCCGCTGTGCACCCAGGTGCGCACGCTCAGTATCGCCGACGCTGCCGAGCAGCGAGCCTGGCTGATGGAGCGCTTGCAGCCCTACCAGGTGGAAGCGCTGGACGGAACGACCGAAGGCCTGTTGACCGCCTATTTCGAGCCGGTGCTGGAAGCCTCGCGCAAGGCCAGCGCCCAGTTTCCGGTTCCCCTGTACCAGCCACCCATCGGTCTGGCGCAGCGCAAGCCCTGGTACACGCGCCAGGAAATCGATACTTCAGCGCAGGCCCAGGCTGCGCTGCGGGGGCGTGAGATTGCTTTTCTGGCCGATCCGATTGACGCGCTGATATTGCAGATTCAGGGCAGCGGGCGCTTGCGCGTGAGCCAGGCCGACGGCACACAAGTCATGTTGCGCCTGTCTTATGCTGGTTCCAACGATCATCCCTACAAGAGCGTCGGACGCTGGCTGATTGATCAGGGTGCGCTGCGCGATGCCTCCTGGCCCTCCATCAAGGCATGGCTGCAGCGCAACCCCGAGCGCGTCAACGACTTGCTCTGGAGCAATCCACGCACCGTCTTTTTTCGCGAAGAGCGCCTGTCGGAGCAGGAGGGCGTTTGGGGCCCGAAGGGCGCGCAAGGTGTCGCTCTGACCCCGGGACGCTCGATTGCCGTCGACCCGGCCAGCATTCCCTATGGAACACCGGTCTGGCTGGTCTCCAGCGGACCAGTGGTTCGTCTGCAAAAGCTGGTCATGGCGCAGGACACCGGGAGTGCCATCACGGGTGCGTTGCGGGCTGACTATTTTGCCGGCTCGGGAGGCGTCGCGGCGGAGCTCGCGGGTCGCTTGAAGCAGCCGTTGCGACTTTGGGTCCTTTGGCCCCGAAGCAGGTGAGCAGATGCTATGAGCCCCTGAGCGCGGGCGTCAAGCCGCGCCGCATACAATAGCGGGCCGTCAGATTTGGAGTATTTCCGTGTTTATTTCTTCCGCTTTTGCTCAGACCGCCGCCGCTGGCGGTGATATGCAGTCTTCACTCATGAGCATGCTGCCCCTGGTGTTGATGTTTGTGGTGCTTTATTTTGTGATGATTCGTCCCCAGATGAAGAAGCAAAAGGAGCACAAGACCATGATTGATTCGCTGGCCAAAGGTGACGAGGTTGCTACCGCAGGTGGCGTACTCGGCAAGGTGGCCAAGCTCGGCGACAGCTACCTGAGCCTGGAAGTTGCGAGCGGTGTTGAACTGCAGGTGCAGCGCAGTGCCGTGGTACAGGTGCTGCCCAAAGGCAGTATCAAGTAAGCAAGAAACGCGATCATGAATCGTTACCCGATATGGAAGTACACGATCATTGTGATCGCGTTGGTGGTGGGGTTTTTGTACACCTTGCCGAACTTTTTTGGCGAAGCGCCTGCGGTCCAGGTTTCGTCGGCCAAGGTCACGATCAAGCTTGACGCCGGCACCAAGCTGCGGGTCGAAGAGATCCTGAAGGCGTCCGGGATTACGGCCGACTTTGTGACGCTGGACAGCACCTCGGTGAAGGCGCGCTTTGGCAACACCGAGACGCAGCTCAAGGCCAAGGATGCGATTCAAAAAGCCCTGATACCGGATGCGGCCAATGCTGGCTACATCGTGGCGCTCAACCTACTGTCGCGCTCGCCGGTCTGGCTAACCTCCCTGCATGCCTTCCCGATGTATCTGGGGCTCGATTTGCGCGGTGGCGTGCATTTCATGCTGCAGGTGGATATGCAGGCGGCACTGGCCAAGAAGGCGGAATCCCTGTCGGGCGACATTCGCACCAGTTTGCGTGAAAAGAATGTGCGCCACAGCGGCATCAGTCGCAACGGACAGACCATCGAAGTGCGTTTTCGGGACATGCCTACACTGGCCGCTGCCAAAGCGCTGATCCTCGATCAATTTCCTGATCTGCAGACGATCGAGGCGAGCGATGGCGCTGAGTTCAAGTTGACCGCCAGCATCAAAACCGAGGCAGCCCGCCGGGTGCAGGATCAGTCACTCAAACAAAATATCACCACATTGCACAACCGGATCAATGAACTCGGTGTAGCCGAGCCGGTGATTCAGCAACAGGGTCTGGACCGGATCGTGGTGCAGTTGCCTGGGGTGCAGGACACGGCCAAGGCCAAGGACATTCTGGGACGCACGGCGACGCTGGAAGTGCGCATGGTTGACGAGACCAGTGAAGCGCGCGCTGCCGAGAGCGGCGCTGCCGCGGTGCCCTTTGGCTCTGAACGCTATCTGGAGCGCAACAGTCAGCCTGTCATTGTCAAGAAGCAGGTCATCCTCACTGGTGAAAACCTGACCGACGCGCAGCCCGGCTTTGACAGTCAGACGCAGGAGGCGGTGGTCAACCTGACGCTGGACGCCAAGGGTGCGCGCATCTTCAGGGACGTGACGCGCGAGAGTGTGGGCAAGCGCATGGCCATTTTGCTGTTTGAAAAGGGCAAGGGCGAGGTCGTCACGGCGCCGGTGATCCGCTCTGAAATTGGCGGTGGTCGGGTGCAGATTTCCGGTCGCATGACCACCATGGAAGCCAACGACACGGCCCTGCTGCTGCGCGCAGGATCGCTCGCCGCGCCGATGGAGATCATCGAGGAAACCACCATCGGCCCGAGCCTGGGCGCAGAAAACATTGCCAAAGGCTTTAACAGCGTCACCTATGGCTTTGCTGCCGTGGCGGTTTTCATGTGCATTTACTACATGCTGTTTGGCATGTTCTCGAGCATTTCGCTGGCTGTCAATCTGTTGCTGCTGGTGGCTGTGCTGTCGATGCTGCAGGCGACCCTGACGCTGCCCGGCATGGCCGCCATGGCCCTGGTGCTCGGTATGGCGATTGACTCCAACGTGCTGATCAACGAGCGGGTTCGCGAGGAACTGCGCAACGGAGCGTCGGCGCAGGCGGCGATCCATGCCGGCTATGACCGGGCCTGGGCCACGATTCTCGACTCCAACGTCACCACCCTGATAGCCGGGCTGGCCCTGCTGGCCTTTGGCTCGGGGCCGGTGCGCGGCTTTGCCGTGGTGCATTGCCTGGGCATTCTGACAAGCATGTTCTCGGGCGTGTTTTTCTCAAGAGGCCTGGTCAATCTCTGGTACGGCCGACAGAACAAGCTCAAGAGCCTGTCCATTGGCACCGTCTGGCGCCCCGATTCCAGCAATCAGCTCGCCCCTCAGTAACGGAGATATTGCATGGAATTTTTCAGAATCAAGCGCGATATCCCGTTCATGCGGCATGCGCTGGTCTTCAATCTGGTGTCTCTGGTCACCTTTCTGGCAGCCGTCTTTTTCCTGTTCAGCCGCGGTCTGCATCTGTCGGTTGAATTTACCGGCGGCACTTTGATGGAGGTAAGCTACACCCATCCGGCCGACTTGAATGGCGTGCGCGGTGCGGTGGAGGCACTTGGTCTGAAAGATCTTCAGGTACAAAATTTCGGCACCGCGCGTGATGTGCTGATCCGCCTGCCGGTGCAAAAAGGAGTCAGTTCTGCGCAGCAGAGCGAACAGGTCATGACGGCGCTGAAGGCGGCCGATGCCTCTGCCGCCATGCGCCGTACCGAGTTTGTCGGCCCGCAGGTGGGGGATGAACTGGCGACAGACGGCTTGAAGGCGCTGGCATCGGTGGTGATCGGCATCATGCTTTACCTTGCCATTCGCTTTGAATGGAAGTTTGCTGTGGCTGCCATCATTGCCAATTTGCATGACGTCATCATCATTCTCGGATTTTTTGCATTTTTCCAGTGGGAGTTTTCACTACCGGTGCTCGCCGCCGTGCTGGCGGTGCTGGGTTATTCGGTCAACGAGTCGGTCGTTATCTTTGACCGGATTCGGGAGAATTTTCGGCGTTATCGCAAGATGAACACGGTACAGATCATCGACAGTTCGATCACTTCGACCATCAGCCGGACCATCATCACGCATGGCTGCACGCAGTTGATGGTGCTGTCGATGCTGCTTTTTGGCGGGGCCACGCTGCATTACTTTGCTCTGGCCTTGACGATCGGCATCTGCTTTGGTATTTATTCCTCGGTTTTTGTCGCGGCGGCGATTGCCATGTGGCTGGGTATCCAGCGCGAAGACCTGATCAAGGGTGGCACCAAGAAAGACGGTGACCCGAACGATCCTAACGCTGGCGCCACCGTTTGACGGGGAAAGAGGGCATGGCAACGCAACCGACAGTGAAACCGCGCGAGCAGCTACCGCAGGAAACGCGGCGGCGCTTTGTGCGTGATGCCGCTCGCGTCATGGAGCACCTTGGCAGCGCCGTGCTGGAGCGCTTCACCGAGTTGATGAACGAGGCCGCACCGTCGCGGGAAATGCAGAACCGGCGCGATGCCTGGACCGCCTACCAGAAGAACAAGGCGCCCTGGGTCGACGGTACCTGCAAAGCGTGGATGGAGGCGTTGCAACCAGCGCTGCCAAAGGTAAAAACAGCACTTGACGGTGTCTTTGAACTGGTCGCGACCGATGTCGCTGAAAACAAGATTCTGGCCTCCCGCTTGGCTATCGGTGTGCTCGAACAAGCCGGCTCCGAGTACAACGATCTGCTGTTTCGCATGAAGCAGTTGCTGGGCACACAAGAGCTTGAAGACGACGATATCCTGCGGCCCGAGGTATTGTTCATGGCATTGGTTGAGCGCTGGGTAGGTCTTGACCTTTCGCGCGAGGCCTGGGCAATGGTCAATGATGTAGCCCAAAAATTGCTGACCGAAGGGATCAGACAGGCGTACGCCAGCGCCAATGCGTTCCTGATCGAGCGGGGTGTCTTTCCAACCATCGAATTGGCCGACCGGATTGCGCGCTCACAGGTGCTTGCTGGTCACACCGCGTCGACCGCAGCCAAGGCACCGCTTCAAGCACCAGCAGCGGTCGAGGCGGCGCCACAGGATGGAGCCGCGCCGCGCCAGGGTGCGCCCGCTGCTCAGCGGCCTGGCGCTCCGTTTGCTGGGCGCCTGGGTTGGGAAAGCGAACGAGGCGCGGTCAGTTCTCCGGGGGCGCCCATTTTCGGCGCTGCGGCGGGCGAAGCGTCGACCGGCTCCGGTGGGGTCGAACGGGCGCCAAACCGGCCATCCACCAGCGGCTACAGTTCGGATGGCGCCAGTGCCGCTGATGAGACCCGCATGATGACCGGCACCACGCCGCTGGCTCGGGCGCGCAGCCGCGCAGCCGGTGTGGTAGGGCAACTCAGGCGCTTGCTCGGCAACGCTGGCGGTGTCGATTTTGAGGCGACGGTGCGCAGAGCGCCTTCGCCGGCCCTGGCTGCTGCCATTGCAGCGCCGTCAGCGGCTTCGGCAGCCGCTGGCGGCAGTGCCACCGTGCTGGAGGATTACAGCCCGGCCGGTGTCGCCAGAGTCTCGGCAGACCTGCGGCGGCGCACCACGGACCTCAAGAACAAGGCTGAAACCAAGAGCGAAAAGGCCACCATCGAAATCGTGGCGCTGATGTTTCAGGCGATTTTGCAGGAAGATCGGATCCCGCCCGGCATCCGTGTCTGGTTTGCCCGATTGCAAATGCCTGTGCTGCGCGTGGCCTTGGCGGAGCCGGATTTTTTTGGCACCATGGATCACCCGGCGCGTCAACTGATTGACCGGATGGGTTCCTGCGTCATGGGTTTTGACGCCAGTGGTATCAATGGCGGCCCGCTGGAGATCGAAATCAAGCGGGTTGTCCAGGTGATCGAGCAGTACCCGGAAACCGGCAAGCGCGTCTATCAGCTGGTTTATGACGAGTTCCAGAAATTTCTGGCGCAGTTCCTGACGGGTCGTGACTCAACGCAAAAAGTTGTCGGTGTGGCGCAGCAGGTGGAGCAGAAGGAAACGCTGACGATCCAGTACACGATCGAGATGCGCAACATGCTCAAGGACTTGCCGGTGCGCGAGGAAATTCGACAGTTTCTGTTCAAGGTCTGGGCCGAGGTGCTGGCGCTGGTAGCGGTACGCAAGGGCCCTCAGAACGAAGAGACACTCAGTCTGAAAAAACTGGCATCCGATCTGGTCTGGTCGGCCAGCGCCAAACCGAATCGCGCTGACCGGGCACGCGTCATACGCGACTTGCCGCAGTTGCTGCAGAAACTGCGCTCCGGCATGACCTTGCTCGGCATCACGCCGACCGAACAGGACACCCATATCAAGACCGTCAGCGATACCCTGGCGGACGCGTTTGTCTCCAAGACGCAGGCTATTCCTAGCGAGCAGATCGCCGCGATGGCCGAGCGCCTGGCGAATCTGGAAGATTTTGTCACCGACGAAGGCACAGGTGACTTGCCGCTCGATGCGCAGGGCATCGAGATGATGCTCGGGATTGACGCCTCCAATATTGACGTTGTCACCGATGGCGGATCCAAACCGACACCGGCCATGATTTCATGGGCGCAGCAGTTGCAGGTTGGTGCCTGGTTTACGATGGACCATAACGGGCGGGTGGCGCAAGTGCAGTTTGTCTGGCGCAGCGAGCGCAAACACCTGAATTTGTTTGCGTCGAGCGATGGACGCAGTTATTTGATCCAGGCCCGGCGACTGGCTGCCTATCTGCAGGCCGGATTGCTGGTACCGCAGGAGCAGGAAGCGCTGACGGTGCGCGCCACGCGCGACGCGCTGGTCAAGCTCAACGCCAATCCGGAGCGTTTGCTGGGCTGAGCTATTTGACGCGCTGGAACAATCCGCCGGGCAGGCGCGCCAGGTCTCCGGCAAGTTCGAGCCTCATCAATTGCGCCTGAAGTCCTGCCGTGTCGAGCCCTGAGCGCGCCTGGAGCGCGTCCAGCCCGACCGGATCGAAACCGACAAGCTCGAGCAAGTACTGCGCGGGGTCGCGCCCACCGAGTTCGTCCCTGCTCTTGTCGGCAGCGCTGTGCTTGCCCTGTTGCGGCTGAAAATCGATTTTCAGTTCTTCCAGGATGTCCTGTGCCGACTCAACCAGTTTGGCACCCTGCTTGATCAGGGCGTGACAACCACGCGCCTGCGGCGAATGAATCGAGCCGGGGATGGCAAACACCTCCTTGCCCTGTTCCGCCGTCAGCCGCGCCGTGATCAGTGAGCCCGAGCGCAGCGCTGCCTCCACCACCAGCGTACCCTGTGCCAAACCGGCAATCAGGCGATTGCGTTTCGGAAAATTGGCGGTTAAAGGGGGCGTGCCCAGCGGGTACTCGCTCAGCAACAGACCGTGGCGCGCGATCCGGTGCGCCAGTTCCAGATGCCGCTTGGGGTAGACGCGGTCCAGTCCGGTGCCAACGACTGCCACCGTGGCGAGCCGCTCCGAGCCGACGGCAAGGCTCGCCAGAGCGCCCTCGTGAGCGGCGCCGTCAATGCCCAGGGCCAGACCGGAGACGATGGCGAGGCCCGCTTCGGCGAGCGCCTTGGAAAAGAGTCGAGCATTGAGCGCACCCTGGGGCGTCGGGTTGCGACTTCCAACCACTGCAATGCTGTTGAGCAGGGCGCCGGCCAGGCCGCTTTGGGCGAGTTTTCCGGCACCGAGCAGATAGAGCATCAAGGGTGGATCGTTGATGTTCAGGAAAGATGCGGGGTAGTCTGCGTCGCCCAGAACCAGAATCTGACGCTGAGAGGCCCCCTCACCGGATTCCTGCAACCATTTCCAGCTCAGTTCGAGAAGTTCAGGCAATTCGGCGGGCGTCTGGCGCAGCGCCATCGCTTGCGCTTCGCTGACGACGTGACGCAGGGCATGGACCGACTGGCCGAAGACGGACTGCGGCAGTCCGAAGGCGCTGAGCAATTTGCGCGCCGTGCTGTTGCCGATGCCCTGCGCCAGCGTCAGTCGCAGCCAGCTTTCAAGTTCCTGCCGCTGCATGGACTGCATGGCGCAGGCACGCTCAACGGGGGTTGACCAAGCGGTCGCCGACGCGCACGCTGTCCGTGATTTCCAGAATCAGGGCGTAGGAGAGCCGATCGAAAGCCTTGAAAACCATCAGCAAGCCATTGCGCTCATCGGGCAGTTTCAACTCGGTTCGCGCTTCATCGGTTTTGTCAATCAGTCGCGCGCCGTCCTTCAAAATGGCCAGCACATGTCCGTTCTCGATGCCGTCTCGCGTGCCACGATTGATGGACACCACCTGGTTCTGTGCCGCATTGACGACGGCATTTCCGTAAACTGAAACGATTCTGGCGTCGCTAGGGGCCTGCGGTGCATGCGGCACATAGTTGAGCAATTGCCGCTCTGGCTCGGGCAGCAGCCGGTCGCCAACGCGAATTTCCTCTTTGGCCGCTGTGATGTCAATCGTGGCCGGAATCGTGTCAGTGCGGGTCTTGCCATCCTTGTCTTGCGACTGCTCGGTGGCCTCGCTGCCCGCCAGCAGCGCCTTGCCAAGATACTGAGCCTCCAAACCCAGAACCTCACCTGTGATCGGGTCTTTCAGCGGCGTGGCCTCGCGAAATATCCGGTACACCTGCTGCTTCTGGCTGAGGTCATCTTTCAGGGCGGCGTTGGCCGGGCCGCGGGCATAGGCGCGGTCACCGCGCGTCAGCAGGACGCGCCCCTCCTGGGTCGCCACGATGCGTGGTGCCGAGCGCATCGTGCTTTCGTCAACGATCACCGGTTCCGCCAGATAGGGCTCGATCAAGTGAAATTTCAGAGCCGGCAGCGCACCGCTGCCCAGTATTTCGGAGCGAGTATGGGGCGACCAGCGCACCGTTGCCAGCGGCTCCGTGGCGGACCCATCAGCGCCGGCAGCGGGAGCGACAGAATCGGCGACTGTGCGCAGGGTCGCTCGTCCGTCCTTCTTTTCCAGGTAGAGCTTTTGTCCAGGGTAAATCAGGTGCGGATTTTTGATCTCGGCCAGATTCATGCCCCACAACTCGGGCCAGCGCCAGGGAGATTTCAGGAACAACGTAGCGATGCCCCACAAGGTGTCGCCGCTCTTGACGCTGTAGCTATCAGGCGCATTGGCAGCGAGCGCGCTCAGGGCAATGCCGCTTTGCGCCACCTGGTCTGCCATGGCCTTTTGCTGGGGCGTCACGGTAAGGGTCTGGGCCAGGGTCGGCGTTGCCGCGAGCAATGCCAGGGACAGGCTTGCTAGCTGCGTCACCACTTTGAATTTCGCGGTCCTGCTGTTTGTGATGATTGCTTGCACTGGGATCCCTTTTCAACTGTTCTGGAAGACGCCTCGTGGTCTGGTCAGGCCGCGAAAAATCTTGATGAATTTGGCGCAATTTTGCTCTCAAGCCCTGCAGAGGGCAACGCTTTTAGGGGGCACGCGCTGGCAAGGTACATAAAAGTAGCGAAAATAGCGACAACTGCAAACCGATTAAAACATGGCTTTACTTCCCCTTCTTTTCTTCCCTGATCCGCGACTGCAGACCGTCGCCAAGCCGGTGCCCGCCATGGATGAACGCATTCGAAGACTGGTTGCCGATATGCTGGAAACCATGTACGAGGCCAAGGGTATTGGTTTGGCGGCGACCCAGGTTGATGTTCATGAACGTGTGATCGTCATTGACGTATCGGAGCAGCGCGACCAGGCCGTCGTGCTGATCAATCCGCAAGTTGTCTGGAACAGTTCGACGACCCACCTCAATGAGGAGGGCTGCCTCTCGGTACCCGGTATTTACGACGGTGTCGAACGTTTTGATGCGGTCACGGTCAGCGCCCTCGATGGCACTGGCCAGTCCCGTGTGGTGCAGGCCGAAGGTTTGCTGGCGGTCTGCATCCAGCATGAGATGGACCACTTGCTGGGCAAGGTTTTCGTTGAATACCTGTCACCCCTGAAACGCAACCGGATCAAGAAGAAAATGCTCAAGGCACAGCGTGAGGACGCCCGGTGAGGCTGATCTTCGCCGGCACGCCCGAGTTTGCCAGGGTCGCGCTGGAACAGCTGCAACAGGGCGGTCACGAGGTTGCACTGGTGCTGACGCAGCCCGATCGACCGGCCGGGCGTGGCATGAAGCTGCAGGCATCAAGCGTCAAGCAGTACGCGGTCGAGCACGGTATGCCCGTGTCGCAGCCGCGCAGCCTGAGGCTGGACGGCAAGTACCCTGAAGATGCCCAGGCGGCCAAAGCAGCCATCGAAGCGGCGCAGGCCGACGCCATGGTGGTAGCAGCCTACGGCCTCATCTTGCCGCAATGGGTACTGGATACGATGGCCGACGCGCCGGGCCGCCCCAAGCCTGTCGTGCAGTCCCTCCGGGACCTGCCCGAGGGCACGGCCCCCTCGGGGGGCAGCGCAGCACACGAAGTGGCAAGCGTGGGGGCCCGTAAATTCGGTTGTTTCAATATCCACGCCTCATTGCTGCCGCGCTGGCGCGGTGCGGCACCGATTCATCGCGCGATTGAAGCCGGTGACGCCGAGACGGCGGTCACGATCATGCAGATGGACGCCGGGCTCGATACTGGTGACATGCTGATGGCCCATACGGTAGCGATAGAGGCCAGCGATACCACCGGCAGCCTGCAGGACAGGTTGGCACAACTGGGTGGGCGATTGATGTTGCTGGCGCTGGAAAAGGCCGAGGCGCACGCCTTGAAGCCCGTGCCGCAGAGCGCGCAAGGGGTCACTTATGCGCAGAAGATTGAAAAGAGCGAAGCCGGCATTGACTGGCGTCAGGGCGCTGGCCAGATAGCACAGAAGGTTCGGGCGTTCAATCCGTTTCCGGGCGCCACAACCACGCTGAACGGTGAAATCCTGAAAATATGGATGGCAGCGCAGGCACCCGTTGCGCCACCAACTGACGCGCAGCCGGGCACAGTTCTGCTGTTGGATCCGAAGGGCCTGGCTGTAGCAGCGAGGGATTCGGTTGTGGTCATCACTGAATTGCAACGTGCGGGAGCCAGGCGCATGCACGTCGCCGAATTTCTGCGCGGCTGTGCAGTACAGCCGGGTATGGCTTTTGAGAATCCGGCCTGATGTTTTTTCTGCCAGGAAACTACCGGCACCCGGAATTTCGCCAGGGTGTCCTTGATTCGCTTTCGGTGGCGCCGGGTATTGCCGCCTGGGGCTTGATGACCGGTGTGGCGATGATGAAGTCTGGCATGAGCACGCTGGAAGCGCTGCTGATGAGTGTCATCGTCTTTGCCGGCAGTTCGCAACTGGCTGCCATCCCGCTGCTCACGGCAGGGGCACCGATGTGGGTCGTGCTGGCAACCGGTTTTTGTGTCAATCTGCGCTTTGTCGTTTTCAGCGCGCACCTGCGACCTTACATGATGCATCTGCCGCTCTGGCAGCGCCTGACCAGCGGCTACCTGACGACGGATTTGAGTTACGTGCTGTTTACCAGACGCTATCCGGCGCATGGCGGCAACAGCGCGCAGATGCAGGCCCAACAGGCTTATCTGGCGGGCAATTGCGGCATCAACTGGGTCGCCTGGGTCGGTTGCAGTGTCATCGGTGTGGTGTTGGCCAATTGGATTCCAACCGAGTGGGGTCTGGGCTTTGCCGGCATTCTGGCCTTGCTGGGCATTCTGTGCTCACTGGCGTCGAGTCGCATGCGCCTGGTATCAGCGGGCGTGGCTGGCGCTGCGGCCATTGCTGCCTTTGCCTTGCCCTTCAAGCTCAATATTCTGGTCGCCATTGCCGCCGCCGTGGCGCTCTGCCTGACACTGGAAAAACCATGAATGCGCAGAGCGATCCCTGGACACTTGCCATCATCGTCGGACTGGCCGGCGTGACGGTATTGACGCGTTGTTTCTTCTTCATCTCCAGCAAGTCGTGGAGCTTGCCCTCATGGGCACAGCGCGGCTTGCAGTACGCGCCCATTGCGGCGCTGGCGGCGGTCATCGCACCCGAAGTGCTCATGACGCAGGGGCAATTGATCAGCAACTGGCACGATGCCCGGCTGTTTGCCGGTGCCGCCGGCGCGCTCTGGTTTTTCTGGCGCAAGGGTGCCGGGCAGGCCGTTCTGGGCACCATCATCGTCGGTATGGCGGTGTACTTGCCGCTGCATCTGGGACTCGGCTGGTAAGGTTGAGCGCGGGCGCGCTTCTACAATCGGGCCAGCAACATTCTTTGACGGGCTTTTCCATGAACGTTATTCGCTTCTCCGACCTGTGCGCCAGCGGCCAGATCACCGGCAAACGCGTCTTTATCCGGGCTGACCTCAATGTGCCGCAGGACGATGCCGGCCAGATCACGGAGGACACCCGCATTCGGGCTTCCCTGCCTTGCATCCGCATGGCGCTGGACGCCGGTGCTGCAGTGATGGTGACCTCACATCTGGGGCGCCCGACCGAGGGCGAATTCAAGGCGGCTGATTCGCTGGCTCCGGTGGCCGAGCGCATGGCTGAACTGCTGGGACGCGAGGTGCCTCTGTTGGCCAACTGGGTTGATGGGGTCAACGTGCAACCGGGGCAACTGGTGCTGCTGGAGAACTGCCGCGTCAACAAGGGCGAGAAGAAGAACAACGAGGAACTGGCACGCAAGATGGCCGCCTTGTGCGATGTCTTTGTGCATGATGCTTTTGGCACCGCACACCGCGCAGAAGCCTCCACTTACGGCATTGCCCAATATGCCAAAGTAGCCTGTGCCGGTCCGCTGCTGGCAGCCGAGATGGATGCCATCACGCTGGCCCTGGCGAACCCAAAGCGACCGTTGGTGGCCATCGTGGCGGGCTCCAAAGTCTCCACCAAACTGACCATTCTCAAGAGCCTGGCGGCCAAGGTTGATCAGTTGATTGTGGGCGGTGGCATCGCCAACACCTTCATGCTGGCGGCAGGACTCAACATTGGCAAGAGTCTGGCCGAGGCCGATTTGGTGACCGAGGCCAGGGCCGTGATCGAGGCAATGAAAGCGCGTGGCGCGGCGGTTCCAATTCCAACCGATGTCGTTACTGCCAAGAGCTTTTCTGCCGATGCTGTGGCCAGCGTCAAGGCGGCCGCCGATGTGACAGACGATGACCTGATCCTGGACATAGGTCCGCAGACCGCAGCGGTGCTGGCTGCGCAGCTCCAGCAGGCCGGCACCATTGTCTGGAACGGTCCGGTGGGGGTGTTTGAGTTTGCAGCGTTCGAGAACGGTACCCGGGTACTGGCGCACGCCATCGCCGACTCCAGCGCCTTCTCCATCGCTGGTGGCGGCGATACCCTGGCCGCCATAGCCAAATACGGCATCGAGAAGCAAATCAGTTACATCTCGACCGGTGGCGGTGCCTTTTTGGAGGTTCTGGAGGGCAAGATCTTGCCGGCCTTTGAAATCCTGACGCGTCGCGCAGCGGGTGCAGCGTGATACCTCGGCGCGCCACCAAGATCGTCGCCACGCTGGGCCCGGCCTGTAGCGATCCGGCCTTGCTGGAGAAGATGTTTCGTGCCGGCGTTAATGTGGTGCGACTGAATTTCAGCCACGGTACAGCACAGGACCATATAGAGCGGGCACGGCTGGTGCGCGAAGTCTCGCTGCGCGTTGGTCGGGAAGTTGCCATCATTGCCGACCTTCAAGGACCCAAGATCAGGGTTGGCAGGTTCGCACAGGGAAAGGTCTTGCTGCAGGCCGGGCAAAAGTTTGTGCTTGATGCGACGCGCATCGAACTGGGTGATACGGATGCTGTGGGCCTGGACTACAAGTCCTTGCCGCGCGAGGTCAAGGCTGGCGATGTGCTCTTGCTCAACGACGGCCTGATCGTCATCACGGTGGATGCGGTCACTGGAGACAAGGTTCACACCACGGTCAATCTGGGCGGTGAATTGTCGAATAACAAGGGCATCAACAAGCGAGGCGGTGGGCTCAGTGCGGCGGCGCTGACCGCCAAGGACATGGAAGACATTCGCACGGCGATGAGTTTTCAGGCCGACTATGTGGCGGTCAGCTTCCCGAAGAACGCGACCGACATGGAAATGGCTCGTCAGTTGTGCAATGTGGCGGCCGGCGAGTATGGGCACAAGCCGGGCTTGATTGCCAAGATTGAACGCGCCGAAGCGATTCCTAAACTGCAGGAGATCCTGATGGCCAGCGATGGCATCATGGTGGCGCGCGGCGACCTGGCGGTGGAAGTGGGCAACGCCGCGGTGCCGGCATTGCAAAAACGCATGATCAAGATGGCGCGGGAGTTTGACAAGGTGGTCATCACGGCGACGCAGATGATGGAGTCGATGATCAGCAACCCGGTGCCCACGCGGGCCGAGGTCAGTGATGTCGCCAACGCAGTGCTCGACGGCACCGACGCCGTGATGCTGTCAGCCGAGACCGCCGCTGGAAAATTCCCGCTGGAAACCGTGATGGAGATGGCAAAAATTTGCCATGCTGCCGAGGACAACGAAGAGTTCAGGCTGGAAGCAGATTTCACTGGCAAGACCTTCAACCGCATCGATCAGTCGATTGCCATGGGCGCTTTGTTCACGGCGCACCATCTGGGCGCCAAAGCCATCGTTGCTCTGACCGACAGTGGTTCGACCGCCTTGTGGATGAGCCGGCACCTGATTCACGTGCCGATTTACGCCTTGACTTCCAAGGTCGCTACGCAGCGCCTCATGACGCTGTACCGAAATGTGCGTCCACTCTTCATGGACACCAGCGCCGATCGCGACACGGCACTGGCTGAAGTCGAGAACAATCTGAAAACCCGTGGTCTGGTGCAAAAAGGTGATGTTTATGCCATTACCTGCGGTGAGCCGATGGGCGCGCCGGGCGGCACCAATATGCTAAAGATTTGCAGGGTATCCTGAGACCTTGCGGGACAGACCGCAGCTACGCGCAGCGAACCAGCTCTGTCCCCAACACGAAACGGGATGTCGGAGGTCCGCTCAGACCGCGTAAATCGCCGCCAGCACTGGCTCAGTCTTGCCCTTGGCCTGAATGCTGCTTGTTTCTTCGCTACCGTTGGAGATCGCGTTCACCGGACCGGCCAGCAACTGGCCACCTCGCGCGTGATCGCACAATCTTTTGGCCGTGTTGACAGTGTCGCCGATGACATCGTGGATCTGTGCGCTTGGCGTGCCGAAGAAACCTTCCACCACCGGCCCCAGCCAGAGCCCGGCTCCCGCCGTGAGTTGCATGGGTTCCAGGGTGGCGATGGCGGCAGCCAGGGCCTTTTGCATGAGCGCGATGGTCGAGGCGTCGGCAGGAAGCACCAGCATCACTTCGTCGCCGCTCATCTTGGATTTGACCAGGTCCGCGCCGCAGGCTTCGAGTATCGCAGTGTAAAAGCCGTTCAGCATACCGATCACCTGCTCGGGTTGGTGTGCCTCGCTCCAGGAGGTGAATCCGCGCACGTCGATGAAGCCGATGGCCCGCTCAATCCGACTGGCAGCATGGGTGCCGCTGTCACGCAGCACGTCTTTGACCACCTGGCTGCCAAAGCCCCATCGTGACAAAGTCTTTAGCTGCTGCGTCAGATCGACGATCACAGTCTGCTGCCGGCGCGCCACCAGGGACAGCGAGATGTAAGCGCCGGCCTGCATGATGGCGAGGACGAACAGATACAGGTGTGCGGGCGAGGAAAAGAAGTCAAAAACACCCGCGACCCAGGGCATGCCCTTGACGTCCAGTGCAATGTAAAAAAGAAGCGGTCCAAGGCCTTGTGCGGTGCGGGAAAGGCAAACACCGCTGATCGCGCGCCATGGCTTGTCGGCGCGCTCCTCCAGGGCTGCACCCCATGCATACATCAACATCAGGACGATGAAAGTGAGGTGCTTGGGCTTGTCAAAAAAAGAAATGCCTTCAATCAAGGACTCCATCAGGGCATAAGCCCCCAAACCCACCAGCCGGCTCCACCAGGGCAGTGTCAATCCGTGAAATCTGCGCCGCGCGAGCCAGGCGCTTTGTCCCAGTGCCGCTACGGACAGCACGTAGACGTCGGGCTTGCCGAACATGAAGCCCCACTCCCAGATAGCCTCCAGCATCAGCAGCAGCAACGCAATGTGACCCACACCCTGAAACAGGTCGGTCAGGAAAAAGCTCAACCAGGACCCTTTCAAGGTGGCATTGACTTGCTGGTCAAGGGAGTCTGTTGTTGGAGTTTGCATGGAATGCTTATATGGATTTTCATTCTATGACAGGGTCGGCGCCGTCTGGTTACACGAAGGGCTAGGCCGTTCACGCACCGTGTCGCTAAAATTCATCCAAGTCACCAATCAATCCCCCACTTTCAAAGGACTCCATCATGGCTCTGGTCTCAATGCGCGAACTGCTCGATCATGCAGCAGCCAACGGTTACGGCATTCCCGCTTTCAATGTCAACAACCTGGAGCAGGTGCAGGCGGTCATGGCGGCAGCTGACGAGGTGGGCGCGCCGGTGATTCTGCAGGCCAGCGCGGGTGCCCGCAAGTATGCCGGCGAGGCCTTCATCAAGCACCTGATCCAGGCCGCCATCGAAGCCTATCCGCACATTCCGCTGGTCATGCACCAGGACCACGGGCAAAGCCCGGATGTCTGTCAGGGCGCCATCAACCTGGGTTTCAGCTCGGTCATGATGGACGGCTCGCTGATGGCCGATGGCAAGACCATCTCCAGCTACGAGTACAACGTTGAAGTCACGCGCAAGGTGGTCGATCTGGCACACGCCACCGGTGTCACCGTGGAGGGCGAACTGGGCTGCCTGGGAAGTCTGGAAACCATGAAGGGCGATAAGGAAGATGGCCATGGCACCGACTCCACCATGACGCGCGAGCAGATGCTGACCGACCCCGAGCAGGCGGCAGACTTTGTCAAGCGCACGCAGCTTGACGCTCTGGCGATTGCCATCGGCACCAGCCACGGTGCCTACAAGTTCACACGCAAGCCCACCGGTGACATTCTGGCCATCAACCGCGTGATGGAGATCAACAAGCGCATCCCCAACACGCATCTGGTAATGCATGGCTCCAGCAGCGTGCCGCAGGAGTCGCTGGCGATCATTCGGCAGTATGGCGGTAACATGAAGGAAACCTACGGCGTGCCGGTGGAAGAAATCCAGAAGGCCATCAAGTTCGGCGTGCGCAAGATCAATATCGACACCGACATCCGTCTGGCCATGACCGGTGCGGTGCGCAAGTACATGTTTGAAAACCCCGAAAAATTTGACGCCCGCGACTGGCTCAAACCGGCCCGCGAGGCCGCCAAGGCGCTGTGCAAGCAGCGTTATCTGGAATTCGGTTGTGAAGGCCAGGCCAGCAAGGTCAAGGGCAACAGCCTGATGGTGGTGGCTGCTCAATACACGCGGGGTGAACTGGCTCAGGTCGTGCGCTGATATGTCTGCTGCCCTGCACACGTCCATGCTTACCTCGTTGCCGCTGCTGGCCAGGGGCAAGGTGAGAGACAACTACGCTGTCGGAACCGACCGCATCCTGATGGTGGCCAGTGACCGTCTGAGCGCCTTTGACGTGATCATGGGTGAGCCCATTCCCGGCAAAGGTGCTCTGCTGACACAGATGGCGCTGTTCTGGTTCGACAAGCTCGGACCGAATGGCTTGAACATCTGCCCGATTCACCTCACGGGTGATGCACCCGAGAGCGTGGTGAGCGCCGCCGAGGTGCCCCAAGTGGTGGGTCGCTCGATGCTGGTCAAGCGCCTCAGGCCCCTGCCAGTGGAAGCCGTCGTGCGCGGCTATCTGGCCGGCAGCGGCTGGAAGGAATACCAGCAGAACCAGGCTGTGTGCGGCGTCAAGCTGCCCGCCGGTCTGAAGAACGCATCCAAATTGCCCGAGCCCATTTACACGCCAGCAGGCAAGGCGGCAGCCGGCGACCACGATGAGAACATCACCTTCGAGCAGACGGTAGATGTGATCGGTGTTGACCTGGCCACGCGTATGCGTGACATCAGCATCGCGCTTTACAAGGCAGCCAGCGAGATCGCCGCGGCCAAGGGCATCATCATTGCCGACACCAAGTTCGAGTTCGGTCTGGACGCACAGGGCACGCTGACCCTGATGGACGAGGTGCTGACACCCGATTCCTCGCGTTTCTGGCCGGCCGAGAGCTACCAGGAAGGCATCAATCCGCCGAGCTACGACAAGCAGTTTGTGCGCGACTGGCTGGAGCAGGTGCAAATCGACGGCAAACCCTGGAACAAGACGCCACCGGCGCCGCGCGTGCCCAACGAGGTGATTGCCAAGACGGCTGCCAAGTACCAGGAAGCGATGGCGCGGCTGATGCGATGAGGTGAAGCATGCTTACCGACACTTGACGAAGTCGATGCAGGTTCGGAAACGATCGGTCCGGCTGAAGACAACGAGCTCAGAATCAGTGGCTGTCTTGGCCTGTCATTGGCACCGCCATGATGGGAATAACCACGCGTGGTTTGGCGGCTTTCTTGGCTGCGCGGGTTGCGGTCTTGCGTTGCCCCGGAAAGGCCAGCGCTTCAGTCAGCAGGTACGCGGCCTGTGCATACGACGTTGGACACAGCGCAAAGCATTCCTGGCAGTCCCAGCATTCGTTTTTGGCGACTTCGGGGACGAACTTGATCTGGCGCACGGAGCCGTTGTCGAAGAAGCTGACGGCGTTCTTTTTCTTCACCTCGTCGCAGTAACGCACGCACAGTCCGCACAGCACGCAGAACGATGCCTCCTTCTCGAAACGGTTGCGGTCAGCGCCGTACTCCTCGGCCAGCTTCACCAACTCGGGCGAGTCTGGCGCGTGCGCCATCAGTTCTTCGACCAGCACCTTGCGGATCTTGTCCACCTTCTCCGAGCGGGTGCGCACGATGATGTCTTTGGCGACCGGATAAAGGCAGGACACGACGTAGCTGGTCCAGCCGCGCGACTCCACCTCCACCATGCACAGGCGGCAGCCGCCATAGGCTTCTAGCTGTTCGTGATGGCACAGGGTGGGGATGTAGATGCCTGCCTTCTGTGCCGCCTGCAAAACCGTCATACCGGCTTCGGCCTTCACCTGCCGGTCGTCGATGGTCAAAACAATTTCAGTCATTTGGCGTCACTCCCGGCGGCAATGCGTGCTTCATACTCGGGCTTGAAATAGCGGAACATGCTTTTCAGCGGGTCGCCGGAGGTCTTGCCCAGCGCGCACAGGCTGGCTACACCGGTCACTTCGATCAGCTCCTGCAGGCGCTCGATGTCACCGGCC
>Ga0194060_10000949_pt1 | contig 21175 bp, 23 predicted proteins | sample SepL225m_MetaG_FD_163427 | JGI IMG/M metagenome (GOLD analysis project Ga0194060, IMG submission 163427) | Anoxic zone freshwater microbial communities from boreal shield lake in IISD Experimental Lakes Area, Ontario, Canada - Sep2016-L222-5m | ecosystem: Environmental > Aquatic > Freshwater >... | reverse complement strand
TAGGTGTAGGCGTAGGTGTAGGCGTAGGTGTAGGCGTAGGTGTAGGCGTAGGTGTAGGCGTAGGTGTAGGCGTAGGTGTAGGCGTAGGTGTAGGTGGAGGTGGAGGTGGAGGCGTTACTGAGAATGTTCCTATTATCATAGAACTTATAGCATTAATTGTGGTTGATGAATGCGGTCCACTATTAAATACTGCTGTCCCATCTTTTCCACAGCGACCTATAATAACGGCACTCCCTCCTGAGTGTGTAGAAACAAAACTAGTTAGATTATAAACAGTATTATTTATAATCATCCAACAATCTGATGCACTGTTGTGTGTAGCAACATCAGCAAGTGTGTATGTTGTAGCTTCTGCTACTTTTACACTAAAACCAAAAACTAATACTATTATTGCGAGCGATGACAAACCAATAAATTTCAATTTCTTCATATTTTTATTTTTAGCTGTTAAAATTAAACTAATAAATGGGCACTGATTAAACTAATAATGTTACCGAAATATTATAAATATTCCAATATATAGCGAACAAGAAAGGAGACGTCTATGGCTGTAGAATTCTTACATGGACATTGGCTTATATTTGTTGTATTTTACAGTATATAGATAATGTAAGAAATGAAAGGTTTAAACGTCACACAACATGAATGTAAATATAAAAAATAAATTTGAAGCAGTCTATGAAGTTGAGTCTGATGCTATTTTTCGATTCTGTTTAACCAGAGTTTCTAATCGAGAGCAAGCGATGGACATAACCCAAGAAACTTTTTTGCGTTTGTGGCAGAGCATGCAAGATGACAAAGAAATACTCAACAACCGTGCATTTATCTTCACAATTGCACGGCATCTGATCATAGATTGGTATCGTAAAAAGAAGAGTATATCTCTAGATAGTTTGGCGCATGGAAACAAGGAGGAAGAAGAGTATGATGTTGCTGATAACAAAACAACAGAAGTAGATCTTTTTTTGGGGGTAGAGGGCAGGCATCTTGTAAATAAAATTAATGAATTAAGTCCATCGTATCGAGATCCGGTCTATCTGCGTTTTGTCGAAGATCTTTCTCCGGGAGAAATAGGCGAAATTTTAGGAACATCAGCAAACACGGCTTCAGTTAGAATAAATAGAGGAATTATAGAATTAAGGAAAATAGCCGGGTATAATAATGACATTAATAAAAAGTAATAATCTTTATGATTGAAAAAAATTTACAAAATGGAATAGACGAAATCAAAAAGGTTGTCATGACTAGTGATGAAAAAAGCAGAATGCTTCAGAACATTCTAAATTTTCCAATCCAAAAGACAACGGCCACAAAGAGTCCATGGTCAGTATTTTCTTTTGTGTCGTTTATACAAAGAAAACAATCATTTACATATGTTTTGATTCCAGTAATTACTATCCTTGTAGGAGGCGGAATCGCTGTTTCCTCTGAGAGAAGTTTGCCAAATAGCGTTCTTTACCCAATAAAGGTTGGTGTTCTGGAACCACTTCGCGGAGTCCTCACTTTTTCTCCTAAGGAAAAAGCACTATATGAAAGTAATTTAGCAACAAAGCGCTTGGTTGAAGCAGAAATTCTTCAAGGCCAAGGCAAATTAGATGTGCCCACAGAAAATAAAATAAATATTCTCTTGGATAGTCACACTACGTCTCTTAACAATTCTCTAAATGATATAAATAAAAATGATTCTGCTACTGCCAAGGAGGATATAATTACAAATTTTCATGCAGAGATGAATGCCCATGCGCAGATCTTGGATATTTTGAGTGGAAATAATAAAAAAACAGAAGTCAATAATCAAAATATAGATTCTGAAATTTCAAAAACTGCGCGCGATAATGCTAATAAAATTATCAATATTACAGAAAGCAACGAGAAAAACAATCTAGATAAATATAAAAATAAAAAGGAGGCAGTTCAGTCACTTATTAATAAAACTGCTACAGACATAAATAGCGCCACAACAGATGGTCAATCCTCTAGTAAAAAACCCGAAATTGATACTAATTCAAATATTTTGATAGACAACTCTAGTCAAAACATTCCTACTGCAAATAGCAATACAGAAAATAAGACGAATCCTATTAAAGAAAAAGATAATAATATTAATAATACTCAAACCCCTTCTCCTACAAAACAAGAAATTATTTACAGCACAAAACAGACACTGGATAAAGCAAATCAATATTTGAAGGAAGCAGATACTCATGAAAAAAATGGGGACAATAGAGATGCTTATTCAAATCTTCTCAATTCTGAGAGTTCTGCGAAGGAGGCAAATATTTTTCTTAAAATAGGGTTAAAACTAGAAGAAAAAAACACTAGAGAAAATAGGGATAATTAATGTTATAATTTATAAATGTTTTTCCTAGAGAAGACTCGCAGCTGGTATGGTCGTTTTGAACGTCCTATTTCATCTATATCACTTATTTTAGGATTCGTTTTTGATGCTTTTACCTTAAAAAGGGTGGACACACTATGGGAAAATTTTTGGATATTGGGGCATATTATTATTGTAGGAATTTTTATTGTATTAATACACATAAAAGAAAATGAAGCTGGGGATGAGAAGAACCCAGACAAGTTTCATTTTTGGTATGTTAACATATTGCAGTTCTTCTTTGGTGGACTTCTTTCTTCATATTTAGTATTTTATTTTAGAAGTGGTGATATTTTTGTAACATGGCCATTTATTCTAATACTTGTTTTTGCTTTCTGGGCAAATGAATCTTTGAAACGACAGTATGTTCGATTTAGTTTTCAGGTGAGCCTGCTGTTTCTTTCTGTTTTTTTGTTTCTAATTTTTTTATTACCTGTATTGATGCATCAAATTGGTACACGAGTATTTTTGCTATCGGGGTTGTTTAGTTTGATATTTATAACTTTTTTTATTTCTGTACTCCTTTATTTTATAAAGGATAGATTTAAGGAAAACATAAAATTAATTTTTTATTTAATTTTGAGTATTTATGGTTTAGTAAATTTTTTATATTTTACCAATTTGATTCCGCCAATACCACTTTCTTTAAAAGATGGAGGTATTTATCACTCTATCGACAAAGATAATAATGGAAATTACAATGTTACATATGAGGATTATGGATGGGGAAGATATTTCAATTTATATCCTGATTTTAAAGAAACACCGACATCATCTGTATATGCTTATAGTGCTATTTTTTCTCCACAAAATTTAAACTTAACAATTTTGCACGAGTGGCAATATTACGATAAATTAGAAAAAAAATGGATAACTGATTTTGTAATAAGTTTAAAAGTGGTCGGTGGAAGGGATGGAGGTTTTCGAACTTTTTCTACACGCTCAGACCTAATACCCGCAAATTGGCGCGTGAATATTAAAACAGAAGGTGGTCTTAATATTGGTTGCTTGAGGTTTAATATATTAGCTGTGAACACGGAGCCTGCTCTTCTAAGTGATATAAAAAAATAAAACATTAGATTTTTTTATAAAATTCAGTTAATATTAAGTATAAATGAATATTAATTTTATAAAGTCTGATATTCTTATTCCAGGATTCATTTCTACGGGGTTGCTTTTGGGTGCCGCATTCCATGGTTTTCATTATGAGAACCTAGATGAAAGAGTTTGGTTTATTACACTAATTATAGGATCGCTGCCCTTTATTTATAGAGTTGCAAAGTCGATAATTCATGGCAAATTTGGCGTCGATGTTATTGCGATTGTTGCAATATTTGCTTCATTTTGGGCTGGCCAGTATTTAGCTGGAGTTGTTATTTTGCTTATGCTATCAGGCGGCGAAGCGCTAGAGGCATTTGCTCAAGCAAGAGCAAAAAAAGAACTTACCCAACTTTTAGACAAAGCACCAGCATTTGCTCATATCAAAGAAAATAGCAAAAAGCTTAGAGAAATAAGTGTTGATGAAGTAAAGATTGGAGATATTTTAGTTATTAAACCCGGAGAAGTTGTACCAGTTGATGGCGTTGTTGTGGATGGAATATCAAATTTGGACGAAGCAGTTATTACAGGAGAAAGTTTGCCTGTGGAAAAAAGACCGGGCTCTATGGTTTATAGTGGTTCTGTAAACGAAGAACGTGTGTTGGAAGTTAGAGCTATAAAAAATAGCTTTGATAGTAAATATCAAATTATTGTGAAACTTGTGAAAGAAGCACAGGATACAGAATCTCCTGTGGTACGGTTGGCCGACCGCTATGCTTTATTTTTTAATATAATTACATTTATTCTCGTTGGGGTCACGTGGTTTTTGTTTAAGGATCCAGTCAGAGTTCTTGCTGTGTTGGTGGTCGCTTCTCCATGTCCTTTGATATTAGCTACACCAATTGCGATGATTTCAGGGATTAGCAGAGCAGCCAGCAGAGGGATAATTATAAAAAATGGTACAGCGTTGGAAAAATTGGGGGAGGTAAAAGGCTTAGTCTTCGACAAGACAGGCACTCTGACACTAGGAGTTCCTGAGGTCGTAGCGCCAGTCTCAGCCTCTAAATTATCTGAAGACGAGGTATTAAGAATCTCTGTTTCTGTTGATCAGCTTTCAGCGCATATTTTTGCAAGGTCTTTGATTCAGCATGCTCAGAAAAAATCTCTCGAATTAGATTACCCAGAAAATTTTGAAGAATTTTTTGGAGAGGGGGTCAAGGCAAAATTAAAAGGTCAGACCTATTTTTTTGGTAAATTAAAATATATTTCTAATCAGAATATAATTATTAATAAAGACATAGAAAAGGCCCATCAGGTTTTTCAGCAACAAGGCAAAACGGCAGTTTATTTGAGTGACGATAAAAACTTACTTGGTTATATAATATTTGCTGATATTGTTAGACCTGAGACAAAAGCAATGTTTGAATCCATAAAAGAACATGGCGTGCCTAGGTTGGTTATGCTGACTGGAGACAAAGAGAGCGTAGCAGCAAATATTGCGAATAGTATAGGCATCACAGAATTCAAGGCAGAATTATTACCAGAGCAAAAAGTAGAATGGTTAAAAAAAATTCAAGCCGAATATGGTCCAATGGCAATGATCGGAGATGGTGTGAATGATGCTCCTGCATTGGCAGTAGCTAGTGTTGGCATTGCTATGGCTTCACACGGGGCAACAGCTGCCTCGGAGACAGGGGAAGTCGTGATCATGGTGAACAATATGCATCGGGTTCATGATGTACTGCATATAGCACAAAGTTCAATGAAATTAGCAAAACAGGGAATTTTCTTTGGCATGGGAGCCAGTGTAATTTTAATGATATTTGCTTTGTTTGGACATATCACTCCGGTTTTTGGAGCTATTATGCAAGAGATTCTCGATGTCGTAGTGATTCTGAACGCGCTCCGACTTAATTTTGAGAATATTACTTAATAAAATTCATCACAAGTTCACTTGTAAATTATAGTGTAAATATATGTTAAAAACTATAAAACAAAAAATAATACTGGGGACTTCACCGCACGAGGTTTATGAGATACTTATGGACTCAAAAAAGCACACCCAAATCACTGGAGCAAAAGCAAAAATAAATAGAGAAGTAGGCGGAAAATTCACTGCTTACGACGGGTATTGTGAGGGTACTAATCTCAAACTCATTCCTGATAAAAAAATAGTACAGGAGTGGCGAGCAAATGATTGGCCTTCGGGGCACTATTCTTTGGTGACGTATAATTTAGCAAAAAATAAAAACGGCACTGAACTCAGTTTTACACAGAGAGGTGTTCCAAGCGAGCAGTACAAAGAGATAAAGGATGGTTGGAGGGAATTCTATTGGGATAGAATGAAATAACAAAAAAAAGAAGAAATCTAATTTTGACTGTTACATGTTCGGTTTCATCCTCCATGTTTTCATGAATGAGTGTTCCCATTCTTTATTTTCCTCGTATGACATATTTTTCATTTGCTCAGCGATCGCGGGGTGCTCTTTTCCTACATGATCTGCTCCCTTTTTCATCATTTCTTCTGGAGTGCTGGTACTAATAATATAATCACAAGGCCCTCCCATTTCTCTGCAAGTTATTCTTTTCATAAAATTTTTTATTTAATTAATAATTACTGACTTATAATTAGATAATAATTTCGACCACGAGATTTATTCTAATAAAAGAGTATTAAAACTCCATGAAGAATTTTATAATATCTTTAAAGATTTTAGAATAATATATTTTTATTCAACGTGAACTGAAATGTCCATACGTTCATTTTTAATTTTTAGAAAGAGGATCGTGAATGAGCCTAAAAATACTATAATCGAAGCGACTAGAAAGACATAATTATATGCTGCTATTTGGGATTTTAATATTATAAGTGAAATATATTTTTGAATGTCAGGTCCAGCGTGGCTATAGAGTTTGCTAAAATTATTTGTAGTGATTATATTTGTAGTTACTTTGTTGCTTAATATGGTTGCAAAAATAGCTATTCCAAATGCTCCAGCAATGTTTCGCACTAACGCAAGGACAGAGGAAGCAATTCCGATCTCATTTTGTGGAACAACGGATGCAATAATATTTGTACGCTGAGCCATTCCGAATCCTAGCCCAAAAGCCATTACTGATAAAGGAATAATTATATCTATTGCTGTTGATTTTGGGTCTAAACCTGTGAAAAGAAAAATACCAATGGATGCGACCAATGTACTCGCGAATATGACATATTTGGATTGAACTCTTCCAGTGAGCATTCCACCTATTGGTGCAGCGAGCATCATTGCTACAGCCATCGGTATAAAAAGATATCCCGCTTCGGTCGCATTATATCCAAGGAATGTTTGAGCAAAAACAGGAAGCAAGAATACTCCACCCATCATCCCCATGAATACAACGAAATTATTGAGAAGTGCATTCACGAATGTTGGAATTTTAAAGAATTTCAAATCAACTATTGGCTCAGGAACTTTTTGTTCAATTTTTATAAAAATTCCAAGCAGTACAATAACAAGGAAGTAACAAATCAAGCTCTCCACATTGAACCATCCCCAGTCTGAACCTTTATCTAAAACCAATACAAGCGAAGAAAGCATCCCACCCAATGTAAATGCTCCCCACCAATCAAAAAATTTTGTTTTTATATTAGAGCGAGATTCGTTTATAAAACGCATAGCCATTATGATGCCCAAAATTCCAAGCGGGAGGTTAATTAAGAAAACAGAGCGCCAACCAAAGTTGTCTATGAGTGGTCCACCCAAAAGTGGCCCGAAGACTACAGCCGCTGCAAATGAAGAGGACCAAATACCAAGTGCTTGCGCGCGTTCTTTTCCTTCCTTGAACGTTACAGCGAGTATAGCCATAGCGGTAGGGTAGTCAGCAGAGCCTGCAATTGCTTGAATAATTCTGAAAACAATCATTGAAGAAAGATTCCAAGATAATCCAGCTAGGACTGAGCCAACTATGAAAATACTAAATCCCCAGATATATACTTTTTTTCTTCCTATTGTGTCACCCAATTTTCCCCAGATAGGTACAAAAACTGCGTTCGCAAGAATGTACGCTGTCGCAATCCACCCAGCAGAGGTTACAGTGATACCAAAATCATTGATAATTTTTGGAAGAGCAAGATTTACAATTGTTTGGTCAAGACGACCCAAAAACGTTCCCACAATAACTGTGAGCAATATCCACCAACGTAAGTTCGTGTTATCTTTCTCGTCTTTCATAATTATTATTTAGTATAGACAGTTATTTTTGCTGACATTCCGCTTTTTAGCTCGGGGTAGTCATCAGCATTAAAAACAACATTTACATCAAATTTTTTAACTGGGCGTTTGTCAGAAATAGAAAAAACAACACTATTCTCGTTTGAGGTAGGACTGATTTGGTTTACGATTCCTTCGTAGTTTTTTCCTGGATATGCATCAACAGAAAAAGTTGCTCTTTGTCCCTCTTTTATACTTCTTAATCCTTTTGTTTCGTCTATCTGTCCTATAACTTTCATTTCTCTATTATTAACTATTGATACGACTGTTTGCCCTGGCATAAAATATGCCCCCAAAAGTGGAGCAGCCGAGACAACAATACCTCCATCTTTAGAAGAAATAATTTGTGAACCAATCAAAGCAACTTGGGTATTTGTTTTTATCGTTTGACCTTCTTTTACATAAAGAGCGTTGAGAATTCCAGGAGAAGACGGGGTCAAATTTATTATAGGGGCATTAAGCTCAGAGTTTTCTATTAGAATTGTGTTTTTTTCTGACTGCCAGAATAAAAACGCTAATAGAGCACCAAAAATAACAATAAAATAAATAAGACTAATCACCCACGGTTTTTTGATGGTGCTTTCTTGTTTGATTGTTTTTTGAGAATTGTTTTCCATAAATTTTAGTTAGAAAAAACATTACTAGTAAATTCAATTGCTGGACTGTTTGGGGAGGCTATTTGCCCAGGAAGAATAGAAACAGAAATTATTTTTCCATCGACAGGGGCAGTGATTATTGTATTTTGGTATGCAGCTTGTGCAATTTGCACAGCACCTGCTGCGTTGTCCATTTGAGCTTGGGCCATTGCTATATCCTCTGGACGAGCAGAGGTCACAAGAGCAGCAAGAGAAGTTTTTGCCTGATCTAATACAGCCTCTCCATTTGAAGTTGTTTGATTTTTTGTTTCCAGCGCTGATAGATAGGCATTGTAGTTTGTCAAATAATTTGGAGCGGTATCATTTGGTAATTTAATTTTCCATATTGTGCCTGAATATTGAGATGAAGAGGGAAATTTAATAAATAATCCTGTATCCCCGATGGCTTGTGCAACAGTTGAGCTTACAGTAGTAGTCCCACTTACAAGTCCCGACAGTGAAATATATCCACCATTTCCTGTTTGGTAAATATTGAGAATTATATTTCCTTCAATTCCTTTTGTATATGTACCTGTTATAGAAGGTGGGGTTGGAGAATTATCAACTTCTGTATTAGCACTAATTGTTGAATTTAAAAGATTTGTATAGGCATTATAAACCAAGAGATCTTGTTGTCTTTTTGTTCCATCTAAGTTCACCTGGGCTGTGTTTACTACAGCCTTCGCAACATCTATGGCTGTACCGGTTGCTCCATTTATAATTTTTTCGTAATTTGATTGGGCTGTCTTATATACAGCTCTCGCCTGAGTGAGAGCTCCAAGCGTGTTGTCAGAAGAGAGTGCGGCAAGCTCCTGTCCTTTTTTAACAATATCATTTGCTTTTACAGAAACTGATTTTATTCTTCCACCAGCAAGGAATCCCAATGAGAGGTTGCTTGTAGGAGAGTGATTGATGCTGATGCTGGAGCTTTCTTTTATTATAGGAATGGGTACTTTTTTATTTATTTTAAAATAACCAAAGGTTCCAACCGAAAGAGCGACGATTAAAGAAATTATTAGTACTTTCTTTGGTTGATGAGGTAAAGACTTAAGATATTTTTTCATAATTGTTTATAGTTATTTTGTAATAAGGACTCTAATAATTCGTTCGAGATTTTTCTTGTCGGGCTCTTCTAGTTTTGAAATCATTTTTTTAAGAACATCATTTTTGCGTTTTGATACCGATATATAAAGTTTCTTTGCTGCTATTGTTAGGGATATTAATACGACTCGTTTATCACTTTTAATAGTTTCTCTATTAATCAAACCTCTTTTCTCCATTTCATTTATTGTTTCTGTGGCTGATGGGGGAGATACTTTTAGGTAGGTTGCTATGCTTTTCATTGTTTCTTTTCCAGACAGTCCTATAAAACGCAAAACTTCTATTTGAGAGAGGGTCAGTTCATGTCTGAATCCTTCCTTTTTAATACTATCTAGGATATTCCTTCTTAAAATAAGAAGTAAATCTCCCAGATTTGATTTTTCAGGTGTTTTTTTCATTATCATTTTCTAACATAGTTAGGAAGCCTAAGTATATCTTTTTTGTCCCTTTTGTCAACATAGCTTAAACTAAACAAGAATTTATATTTTATGGTGTAAAAGTAGTAATATAATATAGATTGCAATAACACATGGTTTCCTCTATAATTGTTATATATGTTTGGTCTAGAAACCTTTATTTCAGGCTCTAATGAGTAAAAAGACTTGGCTTTTTTTAATAATCGTTGCTTTTCTTTCTATTTTTTTACTAGATTTTTTTGGGTTTTTTGACAGTGTTATTTCTTATCAAAAAGGCGAAGTAGTAAAAATAGACAAAGTAGAAGATAAAATTGTTGTTCCAGTGCTGCCCCCACTTGATACGGTGGATTACGATAATAGAATGGAGGAACTCGCCAATAATCCTATTCCTAAAGTAGTTGTTCCCCAAAAAGACAAAGATGGTAATGATATTCCAATCCCATTTGTACAACCAAAAATAAATTTTTGGCCTGTAAAAACTGTTTATCCTAATCCTGGAGCAATTTTGCCATTCAATCGCATTATTGCTTATTATGGTAATTTGTATTCAACAAAAATGGGAGTTTTGGGACAATACCTAGAAAGTGAAATGCTTGAAAAATTAAAAACTGAAGTAAAAAAATGGGATGATGCAGATCCGACTACTCCTGCGATCCCAGCTCTTCACTATATCGCTGTTGTTGCTCAAGGAAGCCCGGGCACAGATGGCAAGTATAAACTAAGAATGCCAGGCTCAGAAATAGACAAAGTGTTGGCTATGGCAGCAAAAATAAATGCTATTGTTTTTCTGGATATTCAGGTTGGCTTTTCCAATGTAGAGACGGAGGTTCCTTTATTAGAAAAATATTTGAAATATCCAAATGTGCATTTGGGTATTGATCCAGAATTTTCTATGAAAGGCACGATTCGTCCAGGGAAAGTTGTTGGCACTTTGGACGGTGTCGATATAAATTTTGCATCGAATTATTTAGCTAATTTAGTAAAAGAGAATAATTTAACTCCTAAAATCCTTATTATTCATCGTTATACACAGAAGATGGTTACTAATTATAAATTAATTAAAACAACGCCTGAAGTACAGATAGTAATGAATATGGATGGTTGGGGTGAGCAGGCGAGAAAGGTCAATACATACCAGCAATTTATTTATAAAGAACCTGTGCAATTTACCGGCTTTAAATTATTTTACAAAAATGACATTTTAAACCCGGGAACTGTTTTAATGACGCCAGAAAGTCTTTTAAAATTAAGCCCTCGGCCGATATATATACAATATCAGTAAAGTTTGTGGTAAAATAAAGGGATGAAAGGGATGGAAAAAGGACCAATAAAACAAGAAAAACAGCAAAGTGATTTTGATTTTGGTAATGAATCGATAATAGTAGAGCCGAAACCATTTTCAAGTCTTACATATGAACAAAGGGTAGCATTTGCTGAATCTATAAGAGGAAAAAAAGATAGTGAACTCTCCAAAGAACAAAAAAGACTTCGAGATTGGATGAAAGATTTAGAACGTGGTGACGACCAACCATTTAAAACACACTAATTATGAATTCTCAAGAAGAACGAAAGGCTTGGCGCGAGGTGAAATACAGTCAGAAATTTTTGAATGCATTTAGAGGAATATATATTGTTTTTAAAACTACGCGACATATTTTTGTACACATTGCAGTTGCTTTGCTGGTAATCATTTTAGGAATTTATTTTAACATATCTAGTTTTGAATGGATTTCACTTGTTTTTGCTATTGGTTTTGTTTTTGTGTCTGAGACATTTAATACTGCAATTGAGATAGATATAGATTTGACGTCTCCCGAGTATCATCCGTATGCGAGGGACACGAAGGATGTAGCGGCTGCGGCAGTACTTTTGTCTGTGTTTACTGCTGTAGTTATAGGACTTATTGTTTTCTTGCCTAAAATTTTATAAGTTGATATAATTTTAACATGAGTAAAAATATAAAAATTTTCATTTCGATAATTGTGTTTTTAGTTTTAGGGACTGTTGCTTCTATTTTGCTTCGACCAAGTCCAATTCCAGTGGGCCCAGGGAAATATGATGTATTTGCAACATGTTTAAAAGACAAAGGAGCGATCTTTTATGGAGCATTTTGGTGTCCTCATTGCCAAGCACAGAAAAAGCTTTTTGGTTCTTCTGTTAAATTTCTCCCTTATGTCGAGTGTTCTACTCCAGATGGATCAGCCCAGACCCAAATTTGTATTGATAAGAAAATTACTGGTTATCCAACATGGGCATTTACAGATGGCTCTGAGCTCAGCGGTGAGGTTTCCTTTGCTCAACTAGCCGAAAAAACATCTTGTGTTCTGCCAGCAGAGAGCACACCTGCTAAATAAAAGTTTATAAATATGAATCCAGACACTGTACATTATTTGAATTTGTTTTTAGGATTTGGCGCGATATTATTGCAAATTCTTTCATTTGTTGTTTTGTTTTTGTTGTTTTTTTATCCAAGGAAGACTTCCTTTTTAGACTTTATATATAAGCATTCTCTACCAATTCTTTTTTTTGTTACTTTTGTTGCTTCTTTGTTTTCTCTTGTTTATTCTGACATTATAAATTTCTTGCCTTGTTATTTGTGCTGGTATCAGAGAGTCTTTATGTTTCCTTTAGTTTTTATTTTTAGCGTGGCAATGTGGGATAAAGACAAGAAGGCAATAAAATATACGTTACCACTTGCTTGTATTGGTTTTGCTATTTCAGTCTATCAGAATTTCTTTTACTATTTTACAAATAGTTCTAATGTTGTTTGCGACGTTTCTGGCGCATATTGTTATCAGCATTTGGTTTCAGAGTTTGGAGGTTATATTTCTATACCAATGCTTGCTTTAACTGTTTTTGTTGCAGTCCTGACAGTGATTTTAGTTACGCATTTTTATAAAAAAGAAAATTAACGCCACGCTTTAAAGGACGATTGCGCAGCATAATTTCGTAAAATTAAGATGGAAGAAGATTTAAAAAAGAAAATTGAAGAGCAAGGGATTAAAATAGACGCAATTTACAAGTCAGTGGAAAAGACGCGTAGATATTTTCTTATAATGACATGGATTACAGTTATTGCTATTGTTCTACCCCTGATAGGACTCGCTTTTGTTATACCGTCATTTTTAAGTAATTATACGAGTTCTCTTGGCGGACTTGTTTTATAATTTATGTTATTATTAGTAGGTTGAAATTATTATAATTAACAGGACACTAAGTCTATAAAAAAATGGGAAAAGGAAATAATGCATATCGAAAGGATGTGAAGAAACCAAAGAAGGCAAAGAAGAAATAGTAATAAATAATTAGGTTAAAATAGCAATAGGCGGCTCCGAAGTTCGGTGCCGCCTATTTGGATTCAGTCCAACTACTCGTTGGACTCTGGTCCCACAGCTCATTATTCTGTGGTCGTTGTTGTGCGCGTAGAAGCCTCATGCTGACTTCCCCGCACTGGTCTCTATACCTTTCCCAGTCCCGCTCGAGTGAACGGGGAGGAAGAAGTGTCCTGATTTCCGTTGTGTCACCGAAGTGACCGAGGAACCAGAGTATTGCCCTGTTCATTCAGCCTCCTGGCTTTTTTAAAAGGAAGAACCAATTAATACAAATATTATTATACACTAAATTCATATTTTGTCCATTTATATTTATATACATATTTTATGATACAATCCTAAAACAATGGAGGATAAAAAAATTCAAATATTAATTATTGATTTGGGCTCTCAATACACAGAAATCATTAGGCGCTCACTTCGCTTTTTGGGTTTCCGCTCAGTTATTGTTTCTTCGGAAGATTCATTAAAATGGACAAACGACAATAAACCAAAAGGTATAATTCTTTCTGGCGGTAGTGCTAGTGTTTATGATGCAGATGCTCCAAAGATTCCTCGAGAAATTTTAGGTCTTGGTTTGCCTGTTTTAGGTATTTGCCTAGGAATGCAGTGGCTCGCATATGTAAATGATAAAAATTCTATTCAAGAACTGAAGGAAGGAAAGTCTTATGGGCCAGTTGAGGTTAGCCTAAAGAAAAGCAAGCTTTTTGAAAATCTTAAAGATAGTATCAATGCGTGGTCTTCTCATGGTGACTCGATAAAACATGCCCCAGTAGGTTTCAGCATTGTTGCTACCTCAAAGGATGGTAGCGTGATAGAGGCGATTGAATGTGTTGAAAAAAAGCTTTGGGCTGTGCAATTCCACCCGGAAGTAGAGCAGACTGAAGATGAGAATATTATTCTAAATAATTTTGTGAGTGGGATTTGTGTTTGCGTGAAGGATTATGACAAGAAGGATGTTGTCGCAGAAATACGAGAGAAAACAAAAAAGACATTGGATGGTGGTGTTGCAATAATTGGTGTATCAGGAGGTGTGGATTCGACCACCTTGGCCGCTATTTTAACACCTACACTAGGTCTGCAATTGAAAGCTTTTATCATAGATACAGGTGGAATGCGCAAAGACGAGGTAGAGAAAGTGAAATATATCGCCAAGAAGGCTGGGATAAATTTGGAAGTCATAGAAAAATATAAAAATAAATTTATTGAAAAAATTGGACAGAGCATCGACGCAGAAGAAAAGAGAGCTCATTTTCGAGCAGTATATGGAGAAGTTTTTAAGGAGGTTGCAATATCCTACAATGCTACACATATGATTCAGGGAACTCTCGCAACAGATTTGATAGAGTCTGGAAGTGCAGGTAATTCTGCTTTAATAAAGACGCACCACAATGTGAATCTGGGCTTAGGATTAAAAGAAATTATTCCTTTGGCCGATTTTTTTAAATTTGAGGTTAGGGAATTAGCATATAGTTTCGGACTAGATGAATTATTGGCCAATAGGCAACCATTTCCTGGCCCCGGGTTATTTTTGAGAATTATTGGTGTTCCAGTTTCTGCAGAGTTGCTAGAGCTTGTTCGCGATGCAGATTATGAGGTTACCCAAATACTCAAGAAGCACAATGTTTATCACAAAATTTCTCAAACCATTGTGGCGCTTTTGGGGGTGAATACAGTTGGCGTAAAAGGTGATGGGCGAGTCTATGGGTATTCTTTTGTGGTTCGTACGGTGGAGACGGTGGATTTCATGACTGTAAAAGGTTTTTACTTATCGCCTATAATTTGCGAAGAAATAACCAGCGCTCTTATTAAACATCCCAAAATTGTTCGTGTTTTTTATGACTGGACTGCCAAACCACCAGCAACTACTGAGTTTGAATAGAAGTGATATAATTTGATAATGATTTCCTTTACTCAAAAAGAAAAATCTTTATTGCAGAAATTAAAAACCCCTGCGAGTGCTCAAGATTTTTTAAATAGCTTAAGGTTTAATTTTGAAACGCAAGGCGAAACATTAAAATCACCACTTTTTACATTGCGAGCTGGAAAAGCCCACTGCTTTGAAGGTGCATTGCTTGGGGCCTATATTTTGTCTTTGCAGGGTTTTACGCCCTATTTAATGCATTTAGAAGCAGTAGAGGGGGATTATGATCATGTTATTGTGCCTTTTAAGGTTGGACAGTTTTGGGGCGCACTATCAAAGACTAATCACGCAGTATTACGTTACAGGGAGCCTATATATAAAGATATTCGGGAACTTGCGATGTCTTTTTTTCATGAATATTTTCTTGATGATGGTGAGAAGACGTTACGGCATTACTCCAAGCTTTTGAACTTGAATACTTTTGAAAATAATTGGATGACAATGGATGGAGATCTTTGGGGTATCGATGGCGAGTTAGATAAAATTAAGCATTATGATATGGTGCCAAAGAGTCATATAAAAAAACTTCGCAAAGCAGATAAAATAGAAACCGAAGCAGGAAAAATAGTAGAGTTTAGAAAATACTAAATATACTATCCAAAATCCTCATAAACCAATTTCTTGTTGATATATTTGTTTTTGTATTTGTTGAAGAATCTTCTGTCTGAGCATTTATGACTGTTGCTGTATTTTGTATAACCGAACTTTCAATTTTGTTTATATTATCAATATTTTTTGTAATAATTTTATTTTCATTTTTTGGTTTCTGTGCCTTGATTCTTATTTGTGATTTAATCCCAGCAGGTGTTTCGTTTGCCACAAGAGTTTTAACCTTATCGAATTTTTGGATTATTTGATTCCATGTTTTGCCAGATAGCACCGAGGCAACATAAGAAGTCTCCCACAATTTATTTTTTTCGTTCTTATTAATAATTCCACCATCAGTATCTTGTTTTGAAGATAAATAATCAAGCGGAGTATTATTATTTTTAATCCAGTCTTCTGGTTTTTCGCCTAGAGCAAGAATTCCTTCCATTACCCATGCAGTTGATGATACGTTATTCCATCCTCCATCGTTCTTCTGATTTTGTTTAAGAAATTCCTTTGCCTTAGCCAAACTTTCCCCTACCCCTCGGGTAGGGGAAAAAACTGAAAGAGCTTCTATGGCTGCACCTGTCATATCTATCGATTCGTTCCATGATCCATTATCCTTTTGTCTGTTTAGTATGAAAGTTATGTTATCAGCGATTATTTTGTCGGTTGCCGTGTATCCAGCATTTTGCAAAACAATTAAAGCAAAAATGTCGTCATTCTCTTCGTTCGTGTCACCAAACTGCTTTCCGTCAAAACTATCAATTATTTTTTTAATATAATTTTCACCATTTGTATTGTAGGGGTTAAGCCCTAGAGTCATTAGGGTCATTGCTCGTCTTTCGTAATCTGTCAGCAACGTGCTTGTCATTTTTAATTCTCCAAAATATTTAACTAATTTTATTATTTGGCTTTGGTTGTTTTCGGAAGCTAGGGCAAGAGTTGCCCAATCTGTGTAAAGTTCCTCACCGAAAGAACCATCTTCTTTTTGCTGTGATGCAATAAATAAAATGGCTTTGTTTAAATTAAATTTGGTTTTTGGAGCAGTAGGAGGTGTATAAGATGAGCCACTGACTACGCTAGGACGATTATTAGTAGTAACTGTTCGAGTTACAGTTAGAGCTTTATTTCCTGCAATGTCATTTACATTAAAAGAAATAATAGAAGTAGCAGCCTTAGAAGTATCAACGCTACCTATTGTTGCTATTTTATCTGTTATATTTCCATCAATGTTGTCTGTAGCAGTAGCCCCTTTGTCTGTATAAGTGTCACCTACATAAATAGATTCTGTTGCTTCACCGTTTAAAACGATTACTGGAGGAATTATATCTTGTGGAGTAGTTGGAGTAATTGTTATTTCACTAGTATCTATAAAATTAGTCTTCTGACCTTTTATAGAAAGAGCATCGGTATTATTTACTAAATAAGAATATGTGCCATTTTCATTTAGGTCATAAGAAACTGAATTTATTGTCACTTTTCCCCCAACAGCATTGTTCCAAATTGGATTCCAGTTTGAATCCAAGCCTAATTCTTTGATTATTATTTTTATACTTTGTCCAACTTCGGGTTTTACATTATCAATTGAAATATCTAGTGGATTTGTATTGTAATAGAATAATATTCTATCGTTTTCATTCAAAATATATTGTTTTGCTGAAAGATTGTAGGAACCACTCGGGTCGGTGCTTAAATTTGCCATCCACATCCAATAGACTCCATTATCACCATCATTATTTATTATTCCTTTTATTGAATTAATCCATAATCCGGACCAATCGCTGGTAATTCCTGATTGAATTAAAGCACAATATGCTGTGATTGTATCAGGAGTTGATATGTCACCATCGCTATCACATGGAATGACAGGCATGTCTTGGTTGTAAACAGGAGTAGGGCTATTTGTTTCAATTTCAAGATGGATGTTTGTACTAGCAAAAACCGTGGAGTTAATAAACAAAATTGTAATAACTAATAAAATTTTAATAACCTTTTTCATATTTCCAAGAGACTATATCTCCATTATTAATCTTATAATTTGAAACTCCTATTTCCGCTTTCTTGCCGTTTACATAATAAATCCAGAATTTGCCTCCACCACCTTTTATCCCATTTATTTCTTCGATTAATTTTCCAATTCCCGTATAAGTTTTATCTTTAAAAGTTATTTTTCCATCACTCTGAAGTTGGCTCATAAAATCATAAACGGTTGTTTGGCTAGGAAAACTATTCTCATAACTAATTCCATTTATTTCTAAAATAGCTGTTGTAATTGTTGTGTTTTGAGGAAGAGGAACAGTACTATTTTTGTAGGTTGCTGTTGAAAAATAAAGCAATAAATCCAAAATGCTTAAAGAAATAATAACTATTAAAATAATTTTTTTGTTTTTAGACATAAAAAAAATCCTGCTGTGGCAGAATTTGTAGGCCTCCAAAAAAGAAGGCGGAGAAACTAAATCCTGCTCGGGAAATACATAAATGATTGGTATTCGGACTTGTCCTCGACATATGTCTAGGCTTACCGTAGCGGCACTGTGCTGGAATCTAACCAGCTTCCCCAATCATTAATTAAATTTTCAAACTAACTTTCTTAGTATATACTTACGTTATATTATGTCAAAGAATGCTGTGGATATAAAAAAAATAAAAATAATGGTTTTTGGAACCTTTGATGGATTACATAAAGGGCATTTTGATTTCTTTAAACAGGCAAAGAATCTCATGAAGAATTCATCCTTAATTGTTTCAATAGCTAGAGACAAAAATGTTCTTAGGATAAAAGGGAAATATCCGGACAACAATGAGAAAGAAAGGATGACTCTAGTAGAAAAATATAAACTGGTTGATAAGGTTATTCTTTCAGGAACAAGAGGTCGCCTTCCACATATTGTAAAGGTGCGTCCGGATATTATTGCCCTTGGTTATGACCAAAAAGCATATGTCAAAAATTTAAAGAAAGATTTAAAAAATAAAGGTGTTTTGGTTAAGATTGTACGCATGAAACCATATAAGGAAAACATATACAAAAACCACTTGCTAAAAATAAAAAGTTAAATATAATACTAAATATTATTAGTATTTCAAAATAATTTTAAAGAATATTTAGCGCGTCACAATATGGCGCTGGTATTATTCTACAAAATCATATGCAAGGAATAAATATAATAAACAAAATTAAAAATTTTTGTGAGAGCAACCCGTTTCTCGCAGGTTTTTTTGTAAGCATAATTGCAATATTAATTGTTTTTGGTGTTGGTGTTGGTTTTATATTGCACTATAGAGCGAATATCTTTAGTTATTTTGCAAAAGAATATCTTCAAGAGGTTCAGAATGAAAATGCTAATAGTGGTGGTGGAAGCTCAACTGTGCCAAATATTATTGAGAAGCAGTCAATTTTCACTCAGGATTCTTTTGTTGTAGATGCAGTAAAAAAGACAAATCCTGCAGTCGTATCAATAATTATCTCTCAGCAAGTTCCTAAATATGAAGCTTGCAACAATCAAGGACAAGACCAACAACAGAACCCTTTTGGTGATTTGTTTCCAGGATTTAATTTTAGTTTTCCTCAGTCAGAATTGTGTCAAAATGGTACTCAAAAACAAGATGTTGGTGGAGGATCTGGCTTCTTCATTACCAGTGATGGTTTGATAGTTACAAACAAACATGTCGTTAGTCAAAAGAATGCAGAATATACTGTCTTTACAAATGATGGGAAGAAGCATATTGCAAAAATTCTTGCACTTGACCCAGTTTTAGATATCGCACTTATCAAAATTGATGGCTCTGGATATAGATCACTTTCGCTTGGAAATTCTGACTCCTTAGATGTTGGACAGAGTGTTATAGCAATAGGAAATGCTCTTGGCGAATATAGAAACACTGTTTCTGTTGGAGTTGTGTCTGGGCTAGCGCGTTCTGTGACAGCAGGAGATAGATCTGGCAACACAGAGGTATTGGATCATGTAATTCAGACAGATGCTGCTATTAATCCAGGAAACTCAGGAGGCCCGCTCCTTAATTTAAGAGGAGAAGTTGTAGGAGTAAATGTAGCTGTTGCGGAAGGTTCGCAGAGTATTGGTTTCGCTCTGCCTATCAATAGCGTAAAAGGAGCAATCAACTCTGTAAAAACAACAGGTAAGATTATTCGCCCATATATGGGAATTCGTTATGTGACTATTACCGCTGATATTAAGGATAAAAATAATTTATCTGTTGATTATGGAATTTTAGTAAAAGCAGGAGCAAGCACCAGCGAGCTAGCAGTGATACCAGGTGGCCCAGCAGATAAGGCAGGAATAGTGGAGAATGATATTATTTTAGAAGTGGATGGTGTAAAAATAGATGATAAGACAAATTTTTCATCACTAATTCGACAAAAACAAATAGGACAGGTTCTTAACTTGAAAATTCTTCACAGGGGTGCAGAGAAAAATCTCTCTGTAACGTTAGAGGCGGCCCCTCTTGGTCAATAATTAAATATCATCTTTTTTAATAGATAAAGAAAGGTAAGTTCCACATAGCATTAATATTCCGAGGATTAGAAAAATATAGTTGAATGATGGTGTAACCATAAATATTACCAAGGCTACAAGTGGTGCCAATAAATACGACAATGGTGCAGTGTTACGATAAACTGCAATAAATTCATCATTTTCGCTAGTAATATGTTTGAAAAAATAAATATCACTCATTACTTCTATTATTGCAGCACCGACTCTAGTGCTAAAAAGCAATGTAGCCCAAATCCATAGTTCATTATTCTTTATAAAAAAGAGCGAGATTGTCGCAATGGATGTAATCAAAAATCCTATTGCTAGCATTTTTCTCTCACCAACCTTGTCTGAATATTTGCCGAGAGGAAACTGAATTATGACGAACGGCAAAAGCATTATCGTAAATATTATTCCAATTTGTTTCCAGTCGAACCCAAGGTGGGAGTACAAATATATAGGTGTATAAATGACCATCGAAGCGTAGAAAAATTGCAAAAGAAAATTCAAAAAATAGGCGCGAATTAGATTTTTGTTCTTAAAAAAGTTTTTATATGATTGCAGTGCCACAACCTTGTCGTATTTTGGGTCGCTTATATCCTTTAACCCCAAGAAGACTACAAGGAAGAATATCCCCGTAATCATAAAAGCCACAAAATAAAGAGCAGAATAGGAAAATCCGGATAGTGTTTCTCCTGACACAGCCTGTGATATAACCCAAGCGAGGTTTATGATTGTTAAATACAAACCTCGCACCTGGCCCATAGAAGAATTTTTGGAAAATATTTGCAGTAATTCATCCAAAGCGAAAACCATTAGATAGTTCAATGTGAAATATAAAATGAATACCGGAATAATTCCTAAAGGACTTTTTAGAATAGACAGTAAGAGAAGGGTTAGAGCGTTTAAGCCAGAAGACCAAAGCAAGAATTTATATTCGCCAAGTTTCTGAAGAATTCCCGGAATGTAAAAAAGTACAAATAGGGCAGCAGCAGACCCTATTATATAAATGCTC
>Ga0194060_10000948_pt1 | contig 21197 bp, 23 predicted proteins | sample SepL225m_MetaG_FD_163427 | JGI IMG/M metagenome (GOLD analysis project Ga0194060, IMG submission 163427) | Anoxic zone freshwater microbial communities from boreal shield lake in IISD Experimental Lakes Area, Ontario, Canada - Sep2016-L222-5m | ecosystem: Environmental > Aquatic > Freshwater >... | reverse complement strand
CCCTGCTTCCGGGGACGCGCGACCAATGGAAGATCAGCGTCGTCTCCGCAGCCGAGGTCGAACGCGCCGGGCCGTCGCTCGTCCTGCCCGGGGACGCCACCCACGCGATAATTTTCATCGAAGGCAATCACGCGATCGAGCAAAGCGGGCTGCTCCACGGCGGGCAGGATGCCTACGGACATAAGCTGGAACAGCTCTCGCTTGCTGCCGACGAGTTCGAACACACCCTGGCGCGGCTGATCCACGCCGCGCAGGCGGCGCGACTCGTCATCATGGTGTGCACCATGTTTCAACCCGGCTACAAGGACCCGATGCGCCAGCGCACCGCCTGCGCGGCTTTGGCAATATTCAACGACCGCGTGACCAAACGCGCCGCGGAGGCGCGGGTATCCCTGGTCGATCTGCGCCTGATCTGCAACGAGCCGGGGGACTACGACAGCCCGTCCCGCCTGTCCCGAAGCGGCGTGAGCAAAATTGCGAACGTCATCCGCTACGCCATGTTCGAACTGGACGCAGGGATTCGCCGCAGTGAGGTGTTTTTCTAGAACTGCCGGCGATCTATTTGCCGATCGCGCCGAATACCTTGCTGATGATGCTGCTCGCGCTGCCAAGCGGGTCCTTGCGGATCTTCTTTTCTTCCTCGGCAATCATCAGGAACAGGCCGTCGAGCGTCTTCTGCGTAACGTAGTTGTTCAGGTCGGCGTCCTTTTGATCGATCAAACCGAGCTTGGCTCCTTTTCCGGCGAACTCGTTGAATTTCTCGGCAAGCTTCACTTTCTGCGTCGCCTTTTTCACTATCGGCAGGAATTTATCGCTGAGCGCGGCCGATGTGCTGCGCTTGAAGTACTGCGTTGCGGCGTCCTCTCCGCCGGTGAGTACGCCTTTGGCATCCTGCACGGTCATGTTCTTTACCGCGTTCACGAGCAGCGGTTTGGCTTCGACCACCGCGGTTTCAGCGGCGCGATTCATCGTCGTGACCAGTTCGTCCGCATACTTGCCCATGCCGAAGCTGCGCATCAGGCCCTCGACCTTGTGCAGGGTTTCCGGGAGCGGAATCTTGACCCGTTCGTTGCCGAGGAAACCGTCCTGCTTGGCCAGCACCTCCACCGCCGCCTGCGAGCCTTTCGTCAGAGCTTCCTTCAAACCGGCGGCAGTGTCCTTGTTGGACAGATCGGCGATTCCGGCAGCGAAGGCCGGGGCGGTGCATAGCATGAGAGCGGCGGCGAGACGGAAAAAAGTCTTCATGGCAGGTCCTTGGTCGCGAAAAGTTCGTGGAGCAGCTTATCCCTTTATCCGCCAGCGTGGCAATAGTGCCAGCCGCACACAACCGGTCGTGCCGCATGCGGATCCGCTATGTCGGTCCATGGTGCCGGCCCATGCCGACCGGCCCTCTACAGAAAACGAATACTGTTATCAACCCCGGCGCCCGGCGTGAGAAACACTGGCCAAGAACATTGAAACGCCGCATATTCTTATACTATACTGCGGCCCAGGTTCAGACGAATAAATCAGCTGCCGGTCAAAAATCGTCTGGGCCTGCGCAAGCAATCGGAAGGAAGTGATAAAAATTGCGCCAATTCCAATTCCTGTTGTTTTTCAATCAAGGCGCCGAACTATCGCATTACGTTCGCCCACCGCGGACGGTGCCATGCGACGCGCCGCCACTACGAGCGCCGCGGCCAATAGCGCAGCATAAATCGTGACCCGACGAGAAGAACTCAAAGCAGCGCTCACCAAAGCCGAGGAGGCCCTCGCCGCAGCAGTAGTCAGCTCGACACAGGCGGATCTGCACCCGACCGAGACAAACGCCAGCCTCGACAAAGCGCGCGCCTACTGCCGCCAGGCGCACGCAGCCCTGGTTGAGCTCAATCGTTCGGAATCGATAGCCGTGTCGGGTGAGGGAGTCGATACCCTCATCAGACACCTGGAACAGGTGTCTGACGGAGCGGTTAAGGCGTCGATACCGTCGAGCATGCCCACTGCCGGCGGCAAATACCCGGGTTCACGGGATGAATTCGGGCCCAAAAAACCGGCACGCCGAATCGATGCCGGAATCGCAAAATCGCCGCTGGCCAGACACACCGTCAACCTGACGGCCCTGATATTGGCATACCTTCAATATTATTATTTCGACGTTCAGCTTCAGATCATGAGCCTGCCGTCGATCACCACGTTTCCGATCCAGTAATGCAGCGGTCGAGGGCGGTCAGCGCCGACCGCTCCGCGCCGCGTCGGCCTGCCGGTCGGCGTGATAGCTCGAACGCACCATCGGTCCGATCGCCGCGTGCAAATACCCCATGTCCGCGGCTGCCTGATCGAACACGCGGAAGGCATCGGGGTGGACGTAGCGCATCACCGGCAAGTGATGTTCGGTCGGCTGCAGGTACTGGCCTATGGTGAGCATATCCACGCCGTGGTTGCGCAGGTCACGCATGACAGTGAGGATTTCGTCGTCGGTCTCGCCCAGACCCAGCATCAGGCCCGATTTGGTCGGTACGCCGGGACACAGCGTTTTGAAATCCCGCAGCAGCCTGAGCGAATTCCGATAGTCCGAGCCGGGGCGGGCCTGCCGGTAGAGCCGGGGAACGGTCTCCAGGTTGTGATTCATCACGTCGGGCGGGCGGGCGGAGAGCATTGCCAGCGCGACTTCCAGACGGCCGCGGAAATCGGGCACGAGCACTTCGATACGCGTCCGCGGCGAAAGCCCGCGCACCGCTTGTATGCAGTCGGCGAAATGCTGCGCGCCGCCGTCGCGCAGGTCGTCCCGGTCGACGCTGGTGATAACCACGTACTCGAGCGCCAGAGCGGAGATGGTTTGCGCCAGGTGTTGCGGCTCGCCTGCGTCAGGCGGCACCGGACGCCCGTGCGCCACGTCGCAAAACGGGCAGCGCCGGGTGCACAGGTCGCCCAGAATCATGAAGGTCGCCGTGCCTTTGCCGAAGCATTCGCCTATATTCGGACAGGAGGCTTCCTCGCATACCGTATGCAGCTTGGCCTCGCGCAGGCGCTGCTTGATTTCGTCGAAGCGCGTGCTGCCGGAGCCGGCCTTGACGCGGATCCAGTCCGGTTTTTTCAGGCGCTCCTGCGGCACGATCTTGATCGGGATGCGCGCGGTCTTGGCCCGGCCTTTTTGCTTGTCAGCGAATGAGCTCATGCTGTGCCAGGAGTTGTGTCAGTCTGGCGGCGAGGCGATCGCCGAGTTCTTCCGCCGTTGCGGCTATGCCCAGATCACGCGTTTGCGTCACCGCAAGGCCGGGATAGCCGCAGGGGTCGATCGCGAGGAACGGCGCCAGGTCCATGTCCACGTTGAGCGCGATGCCGTGATAGCAGCCGCCTTTGCGCACGCGCAGTCCCAGCGCCGCAATTTTTGCGCCGTTCACGTACACCCCGGGGGCCGCGCTGTTCGCCTGCGCCGAAACATGGAACTGCGCGAGAGTACCGATCACCGCCTGCTCCAGCAGGCTGACGAGCGCACGGATCTTAAGATTGCGCCGATCCAGGTCAAGCAGCGTGTATATCACCGCCTGGCCGGGGCCATGATAGGTGATTTGCCCTCCGCGGTCGGTTCGCTCCAGCGGAATGCCCGAATCGCGCGGCAGGTGCTGCGGGCGTGTCGCAAGTCCCGCGCTATAGAGCGGCGGGTGCTGCAGCACCCATAGCTCGTCCGGCGTGCCGCGCCGGCGCGTGGTGGTGAACTGGCGCATTGCTGCGCAGGTTGGCTGGAAATCGACCAGGCCCAAGTGTCTGACGACCGGTGCAGGAAGTTGAACGGCGGCCGATGGCTGCTTCAGGCCGGCATATTCGGCTTCGGAACGATCGCTCGCCAACCACGGCCCGATAACCATTACAGCACCATCTTGACCATTGGATGGTCGCACAGCTCGCGGTACAGCTCGTCGAGCTGCTCGCGCGACGTTGCGCGAACGGTGACGGTCAGCGACAGGTATTTGCCCTGGCGGCTATTGCGCATCTCCATGGTGGCCGCATCGAAATCCGGTGCGTGGCGCAGGACCACACCCAATATCGACTGCGCAAACCCGGGCTGGGTCTGCCCCATTATCTTGATCGGGAAGTCGCAGGGAAAAGCGAGCAGCGACTCGAGTTCAGGATCTGGCATCGGCCGGCACACGCATTACCGTGCGCTTGTAGTCCTGGTAGAGCTGATTCATGCGTAGCGCCAGCGGCCCGGGCTTGCCTGCTTTTTCCGCTTGGCCTACGGGTATTCCGTCGAGCGTCGAGATAGCAAGCACTTCCTTGGTTGATGAGGTGAGCCAGAGCTCGTCAGCGCCGCGCACCTCGGCTTCGCTCACCTGGCGGATTTCCAGCGGCATCCCGTTTGCGCGCGCAAGCTCGATCACAACATCGTAGGTTATGCCCGGCAGAATGAAATTGGTCTTGGGAGGGGTAAGAATAATGCCGTTCCTGACCACGAAAATGTTGCTCGCCGAGCCTTCTGTGAGGAGTCCGTCGCGCAGCAGCACCGATTCCACGGCGCCCTCATCCACCGCTGCCTGCCGCAGCAGGCAGTTTGCGAGCAGCGACACCGATTTGATGTCGCAGCGCAGCCAGCGATTGTCGACGACAGTGACCGCAGCCACGCCTTGGTCACGCTGGCTCTGCGGCGGCGTCACCAGCGGGTTGGCCATCATGAATACCGTCGGCTTCACACCCTTGGGAAAAGCGTGATCGCGCGGCGCCACGCCGCGCGTCACCTGCAGGTATACCCCCTGATCTTCCCACGGATTTTTTGCGACGATTTCCAGCACCAGTTGTTCCCACCGGTCATGGCTGTAGGGGTTGACGATGCGAACCGCGTCGAGGCTGGATTGCAGCCGCACCAGATGCTCGCGCAGGCGGAACGGGTGGCCGGTATAGGACGGGATCACTTCATATACCCCGTCGCCGAAAATAAAACCGCGGTCGAGCACCGGAATCCTGGCCTGCTCGATCGGCATCCATTCGCCATTCAGATAAATCATCCCTATTCTCCCGATATGCCATCCCAATGGCGACGCCCGAAAATCCCATTGTTGCCGCGGCTGCAACGACGGATCCCGCAATGCCGGCGCGGCCTGGAATCGCGGCCGCTACCCGGCTTCACTTAAACCAAAGCCGCATTCCGTCCCAGGTGCGGCCGAAAAATCCGGCGATAGCCACGGTCTCCAGTGCCACCACCGGATACTCGCCCAACGGCTTCCCCTGCAGCGTGACTTTGACCGTGCCGACCTTCTGGCCGACGCTGACCGGCGCCACCAGCGGCTGCATGCTGATCAAGTCCGCTTTCACCTGATCCGCGATGCCGCGCGGCACGCTGACATAGAAGTCGGACTGAAACCCCGCCTTCACCCGGTTTTCGCCGCCCTTCAATACTTCCAGCGTGCTCACCGCCTGATCTTTGCCGTAAAGCTTCACCGCATCGTAGAACTGGAAGCCGTAGTTCAGCAGTTTCTGGCTTTCCTGCACGCGGGCGCTGTCCGAATTTGCGCCCAGCACCACCGACAGCAGGCGCCTCGCCCCGCGCTTGGACGATCCAATCAGGCAAAAACCGGCGTTTTCAGTATAGCCCGTCTTCATGCCGTCGGCGTTCGGATCCAGCCACAGCAGCCGGTTGCGATTGGGCTGGGTGATGTTGTTGTAGCGATACTCGCGCAGCGAATACAACGGGTAGTACTCGGGGAAATCACGGATCAGCGCCGCGGCAAGCAGTCCCAGGTCGTGCGCGGTTGAATAGTGCTTCGGATCCGGCAGGCCGCTTGAGTTGACAAAATTGGTATTTTTCATGCCTAGGCGTTGCGCCTCGCGATTCATCATTTGCGCGAACACCTCTTCTGAGCCGGCAATCGCTTCGGCGAGCGCGATGCAGGCGTCGTTGCCCGATTGCACGATCATGCCGCGCAGCAGTTCGTCCACCGAGACCGGCTTGTTCGGCTCGATGAACATGCGCGATCCGGCCGTCATCGATGCGCGCTCCGATACCGTGACCGCCTTTTCGGGGATCAGTGTTTTTTGCTTCAGCTCTGAAAACACGAGATAGGCGGTCATCAGCTTGGTAAGCGAGGCCGGTTCGAAGCGCTCGTCCTTCTTTTCGCTAATGATCACCTGCGCGCTGGTGTAGTCGTACAACAGCCAGGCTTTGGCGGCGATCGCCGGCGGCGGAGGCGCGTCCGCCAACGCGAGGGCAGGCAACAGAAGCAGCGAGGCCAGCAGGCGTGTCATGGATGGCGCGCAAAAGCGCAAATTATACCAGCGGCCCCGCGACCGCCGCCTTACCGGTTCACAACCAGCGGCTTCAAATCGAGTTGGGCGCGAATCTTTTCGGCTATCGCACTGGCTTCGCCGCGGCTGCCGTATGGCCCAAGGTGCAGACGGAACATGCCGTCGCGCGCATAAATCTGGATGGTGTCGCCGAGCCAGGCCAGTTGCTGGTAGACGCGGACGCGGAAATTCTCCGCGTTGTCGCGCGCGGAGAATGCGCCCAGTTGCAGGTAGATGCCGCCCGCTTCGGTATCGACGGGAATCGGCTGCGCCGCCTTGGCCGCTTCGGGCTCGGCTGCAGCGGCCGCGGCCAAGGGTGCAGTCGGCTTCGCTTCAGCGACCCGTTGCTGCTCGCCCGGTTGCGGCGCTGCGGCCGCTACAGCCGTACCCGCTTGCCGCCGCTTTGCGGCGAGAACGGGGAATTCCTCGGGCATGATGGATTCGACTTCGACCGCCGCGCTTCCGACCGCGGCATAACCTAGCCTGTTTGCGGCGGCATAGGATAAATCGATAAGGCGTCCGGAATGAAAAGGGCCGCGGTCATTGATGCGCACGATCACGCTGCGGCCGTTGGCAATGCTGGTGACCCGGGCAAAGCTTGGGACTGGCAGCGTCGCGTGCGCGGCGGTCATGGCGTACATATCGTAGATCTCACCGCTGGAGGTGCGCTGGCCGTGGAATTTGCGTCCATACCAGCTGCCGGTTCCGCGCTGCCGGTAGCCCGTCAGCGCCTTGTAGGGAACATACTGCTGGCCGAATACCATATAAGGATTGTTGGCGAAGCGGTGCAGCGGCTCGAGCCGCGGTTCGGCATCCTCGATCTGATCCAGGTTCGCCGGCACATTGTCACCCGGGCCATCGTCCTGGTAGTAGCCGCCGCGGCGCGCCGTCGCCGGGGCGGCTGGCGCCGACACACTGACCCCGCGTTCACCCTCCGCCGGGATCCGATCGGCCGAGACCCGCCTGGTCGTCGCACTGCAGCCGGCGAGAGCCAGCAGCGCAACACCCATTAGGCAAAGCGCTAGACGGCGGGTCGTTCCGCTCCATTTTTCCGTTGTTCCGTGCGTTGTTCTCATGTCTGCACCAGTTTTCTGTGTCTGTGGATGCTCATCAGTATGCCTATGCCGAGAAACAGTGTCACCAGTGCGGTGCCACCGAAGGACACCAACGGCAGCGGCACGCCGACGACCGGCAGAATACCGCTCACCATGCCCATGTTGACGAAGACGTAGGTGAAGAAGGTCAGCGTCACCGCGCCGGCCAGAAGCCGCGCGAAGAAAGTCGGCGCATTGGCGGCTATCGCCAGGCCGCGCGCGATGAGCAACAGGTACAGCAGCAGCAGCAGGCAATTTCCTATGAGGCCGAATTCCTCTGAGAAGACGGCGAAGATGAAGTCGGTCGAACGCTCCGGGATGAACTCGAGGTGCGCCTGCGTACCCTTCAACCATCCCTTGCCCGCGAACCCACCCGAGCCCACCGCAATGACCGACTGGATAATGTGATAACCCGCGCCGAGCGGGTCGGAGGTGGGGTCGAGCAGAGTCAGGATGCGGCGGCGTTGATAGTCGTGCATCAACGACCATAGAAAGGGCAGGCTGGCACCGCCCGCGAGCGCAAGGCCAATCAGGATTTTCCAGGACAGGCCGGCGAGAAAAATAACGTAGAAGCCCGCCGCCGTCACCAGCAATGCAGTCCCCAGGTCCGGTTGGCGCGCAATCAGCAGCACCGGGAGGGCGAGCAGCAGGCTGGCGACAAGGTAGTCGCGCAGGTTCAGCGTCGCCTGGTGCTTGTGGAAATACCAGGCGAGCATAAGCGGCATGGCGATTTTCATGATTTCGGAAGGCTGGATGCGGGTGACACCCATGTTCAACCAGCGGCGCGCTCCGTTGACGACGTCCCCGAACAAGGCCACCGCAACGAGCAGCGCGAGTCCGAGCGCATAGGCGGGAAGGGCAAAGCGCATCAGGGTCTGCGGTTGGAATTGCGCTACCGCCCACATCACTCCCAGCGCAACCATGATATTTACCGCCTGGCCGGTGACGCGTGCAGGCGTTTCATGCGCGGCGCTGGAAAGCGTGAGGATGCCAAGCAGCAGCAGCGCAAACGCGAGCGTGAACAGCGGCGCGTCGATCTTGTCGGTGAATCTGAGCCAGAGCGATCTAATCATCGCCTTCATCCGCGGGGGCTTCCGGCGCGGGCCGGTCGACGCGCTTGCCGAGCAGGTAGTAGTCCAGCAACTGGCGCGCAATCGGCGCTGCCGCGACCGCGCCGAAGCCGGCGTTCTCCACCACCACCGCGAGGGCGATCTTCGGGCTTTCCAGCGGGGCGAAGGCAATGAACAGGGCGTGATCGCGGTGGCGTTCGGCCACGTTTTTCTCATTGTATTTTTCGTTCTGCTTCATCGCCACCACCTGGGCGGTGCCGGTCTTGCCGCCGCTGGTGTATTCGGCCTTGGCGAAGGCGCGCGCGCCTGTGCCTTCGATATTCACGCCGGCCAGGGCACGCTTGATAAACTCGATGTTCTCCGGCTTTAGCGCAATGGTGCGCTGCATTTTTGGCTCGACCAGAGTGCGTTCGCCGCTCTTGATATTTTCGATGTAATTGACCAGATGCGGGCGGTACATGACGCCGTTGTTGGCGATCGTCGCCATCGCCAGCGCCATTTGCAGCGGCGTGTAGGCATTGTAGCCCTGGCCGATGCCGACGCTGACGGTTTCGCCGGCATACCATTTCTGCTGCTCGGGCTTTCTGAAGCGCTTGCGCTTCCATTCCTGGGAGGGCAGCACGCCGGTGGCTTCGCCTTCGACGTCTATGCCGGTTTTCGCGCCGAAACCGAACTGGCCGATAAAACGCGCTATATTGTCTATGCCAAGATCGTTGCCCAGCATGTAGTAGTAGGTATCACAGGAGGCGACGAGCGACTTGTACATGTCGACCGTGCCATGGCCGCCGGGCTTGTCGTCGCGAAAACGGTGATTGCCGAACTGGAAATAACCGGGATCGTAGATCGTTTGCTGCGCGGTGCGCTTGCCAACTTCGAGCGCGGTCAGCGCCATGTAGGGTTTGAAGGTGGAGCCCGGCGGATAAGTCCCGGCCAGCGCACGATTCACCATCGGGCGGTCGGGCGAGGTATTGAGTTCTTCCCAACTGGCCGGGTCGATGCCGTCGACGAACAGATTGGGATCGAACCCGGGCTTGGAAACAAATGCGAGTATGCCGCCCGTGGAGGGTTCGATCGCCACCAGCGCGCCACGCTTGTCGCCGAACGCCTGCTCCGCCACTTCCTGCAGCTTGATGTCCAGCGTCAGCACCAGGTTGTTGCCCGAGGTGGGGGAGGTGCGCGATAGAGTTCTCACTCCGCGGCCGCCGGAGTCCACTTCGACCTGTTCATAGCCGGTGATGCCGTGCAGCTCGCTCTCGTAGCTTTGCTCCAGCCCGGTCTTGCCTATGTGGTCGGTGCCCTTGTAATTCGCGGCAAGGTTCGCTTCTTCTATGCGCTCCACGTCGCGATCATTGATGCGGCCGATGTAGCCGACCAGGTGCGACGCCATCTCGTTCAGCGGGTACTGGCGGAACAGCCGCGCCTGAATGTCCACGCCGGCGAAGCGGTAACGGTTGACGGCGAACCTGGCCACCTCTTCATCGGTCAACCGGGTGCGGATGGGCAGGCTGTCAGCGCCCTTGGCTTCGATCATCAGGCGTTTGAAGCGGGTACGGTCGCTGGCGCGGATTTCGACGACCGCGGCAAGTTCGTTGATGATTTTATCGAGGTCGGCGACTTTGCCCGGAGATATCTCCAGCGTGTAGGCGGAGTAGTTGCGCGCGAGCACGGTGCCGCTGCGGTCGAGAATGAGCCCGCGGTTGGGCATGATGGGCACGATGGAGATGCGGTTGTCCTCCGCCTTGGTGCGGTAGTAGTCGTACTGCACGACCTGCAGGTAGACGAGGCGCAGCAACAGCAGGATGAAAGCAGCGAGCACGAACGCTCCGGCGATCCCGATGCGGAGCTGAAAATAATACAGCTCGCGTTGATGATCCTTGAATTCGGTCAGTCGCATAGGCTGGAGGCTGAAGGCTAAATAGGCCTGTTCTCATCCTTCATCTCGGCCTGCCGCTGCGGCAACAACAGAAGGAAGCTCAACGCCGGCCACAGCAACGCGCAAACGAAACTGCCGGCGAAATAGGTCCAGCCGGGGAAGCCGGCGCCTGAGGCGATCCGAATCGCCAGCGTCAGCAGCTGCGTCGACCACAAGAGCAGCAGCAGGTGCAACGCCTGCTGCCACAGCGGGAACCAGAGAATCCGCCGGTGCACCGCAAGCGCGAGAAAGGCGAGCACCGAATAGCCGAGAGCATGCTGGCCTATCAGCGCGCCGTTGCCGACATCCAGCAGCAGACCCAGGGTCCAGGCGACGCCGATGCCGACCCTGCGCGGCTGATGGATGCACCAGAAGGCGAGCACGGCGGCGGTAAGATCGGGCACGCCGGCGGTATTGCGCCAGGGCAGCAAATTGAACAGCAGCGCCAACGCCATGGTCAGCGCGATAAAGCTGACCTTGGCCGGCAGAAGGATGTGCTGCGGCTGTTCCTGAATCGGCATGCTATTCCCGCTTCCTCGATCGCTTGGTCCTGGGTGGCTTCTTCACCGGTTGCTCGGTTTCCTCGGGCGGCGGCGCCTTGGCTTCGCTCGTCAGCACCAGCACCTGACGATAGCGGTCGGTTCCCGCCGTTGGAGCAAGGTAGATCTTGGCAAACGCGTATGCCGCATCGCGCTCGATCCGCGCCACGGTGGCCACGGGCAGCCCCGGCGGGTAGGTGCCGTCTATGCCGGATGTGACCAGCGTGTCGCCGTTGCGGATGTCCGTATTGGCAGCCATGAAACGCAGGTCCAGCATGCCGCCCTCTGCGCCGCCGTAGGCGACCGCGCGCAGTCCGTTTCTTTGCACCTGCAACGGAATCGCCTGGTCCTTGTCGGAAAGCAGCGTCACTTCACTCATCAGCAGGTACACGCGCGTCACCTGGCCGATCACGCCGACATCGTCGATAACCGGCTGCCCCGCCTGAATGTTGTGCTGCGAGCCCTTGTCGATCACGACTTTGCGCGAGAACGGATCGCGCCCGGCATAGAGGATTTCGGCAAAGACCGACTTCCCGGGCAGCCGCTCCTGCGCATCGAGCAGGCGGCGCAATTGGTTGTTCTCCTCCTGCAGCGCCTCGAGCCGGAGCAACTCCGGCGCCGTGCGCAGCTGCTTCGTCTTCAGCGCGGCATTCTCCTCCTGCAGCGCCGCAGTGCTGCCGAAATAATTGGCGACGGCATGAAACAGATCGATCGGCGCCATGGCGACGCGCTGAATCGGATAGGCTGCCAGCGCCACCACCTGGCGCACGCTCTCGGCATAGCGAAAGCGCGCATCGAGCACCATCAGCAGGACCGCTATGGATACGAAAAAGGCAAGCCGGACCAGCGGCGCCGGACCACGGTTGAAAAACGGTGGCGGCTGGTAATCCATGCGCGCGCTAACGGGCAACTGGCGATGTGCGTCGAGTCGAGTTGTGAAGCAGGGCCTTACTCATAACCCGTCACCCATCACCGGGTTCAGTCATTGGTGAAGATCGAGCCGAGCTTGTCCATTTTTTCCAGCGCCTTGCCTGAACCGCGCACAACGCAGGTAAGCGGGTCATCGGCCACGATCACCGGCAGCCCGGTTTCCTCCATCAGCAGGCGGTCTATGTCGCGCAACAACGCACCGCCGCCGGTGAGCACCATTCCTTTTTCGGCGATATCGGCGCCCAGTTCCGGCGGCGTATGTTCCAGAGCGGATTTCACCGCGCTGACGATGCTGTTCAGGGGGTCGGTCAGGGCTTCGAGGATCTCGTTCGATGAAATGGTGAAACTGCGCGGGATGCCCTCGGCCAGATTGCGGCCTTTGACCTCCATCTCGCGCACTTCGGATCCGGGGAAGGCCGAGCCGATTTCCTTCTTGATGTTCTCTGCCGTGGTTTCGCCGATCAGCATGCCGTAGTTGCGGCGAATATAGTTGATGATTGCTTCGTCGAACTTGTCGCCGCCGACGCGCACGCTGCCCGCGTAGACCATACCGCCGAGCGAAATCACTCCCACCTCGGTCGTGCCGCCGCCTATGTCCACCACCATCGAACCCGTCGCTTCGGCCACCGGAAGGTCGGCGCCGATCGCCGCGGCCATCGGCTCCTCGATCAGGAAGACCTGCGAAGCCCCGGCGCCGATCGCCGATTCGCGGATGGCGCGCCGCTCGACCTGGGTCGAACCGCAGGGAACGCAGATGATAATGCGCGGACTGGGCGACAACAAACGCGAAACATGCACCTTTTTGATGAACAGCTTGAGCATCTGTTCGGTGACGGTGAAGTCGGCAATCACGCCGTCCTTCATCGGCCGTATGGCAACGATGTTGCCGGGCGTCTTGCCCAGCATCTGCTTCGCCTCCTTGCCCACCGCCTGTATCGTCTTCTTGCCACTGGGGCCGCCTTCCTGGCGGATGGCGACAACTGACGGCTCGTCCAGGACGATGCCTTTGCCGCGCACGTAGATCAGCGTGTTGGCGGTGCCAAGGTCGATGGCCAGATCATCAGAGAAATAACCGCGTAAAAATCCAAACATTTGCGCTGTGTTCCGTTCCCGGTAAGGGCTGGTAAATACGTTATAATACCGCACTTTAACGCAACGTTTTGGCGCAAATTCCATGTCCCTGTCTTTGCAGGAGGTTAAGCGGGTTGCCTGGCTCGCCCGCATCGAAATAACCGACGGCGAGGCCCAAGCGGCTCAAGTCCACCTGAACGGCATTTTCAAGCTCATCGAGCAGATGCAATCGGTCGATACCGAGGGCGTGGCGCCGATGGCGCACGCACAGGATGTGACCCAGCGCCTGCGCGAGGATAAGGTCACGGAAGCAGACCAGCGCGCGCTCTACCAGTCGATTGCGCCGCAGGTGGAAAACGGCCTGTACCTGGTGCCGAAGGTCATCGAATAGGAAGGACCGGGGAGCCGGGAGTATGAGGTCGCGGTTTTTCCGCTTCGCTCCCTGCGCCTCGTTGCTCGCGCCATGCAAAACGCCAGCCTCAAACAACTCTCCGCCCAACTCGCGCAACGCAAGATCTCCAGCGTCGAACTGACGCAGTTCCATCTGGACCGCATTGCGCGGCTCAATCCCGGGTTGAACGCCTATGTCACCGTCGATGCCGGCAAGAGCCTGGCGCAGGCGCGCGCGGCCGACGCACAGATTGCTGCGGGCCGGGCACACCCACTGACCGGCATTCCCGTCGCGCACAAGGATATTTTCTGCGCCCAAGGCTGGCTCACCACCTGCGGCTCGAAGATGCTCGCCAATTTCGTAAGTCCTTACGATGCGCATGTGGTGGAGCGGCTAAACGCCGCCGGTGCAGTGATCCTGGGCAAAACCAATATGGACGAGTTCGCCATGGGCTCGTCCACCGAAAACTGCTTCTGGGGGCCGGTCAAGAACCCATGGGATCGAAGTCGAGTGCCCGGCGGCTCCAGCGGCGGCTCTGCTGCCGCCGTGGCGGCGCGCATGGCGCCAATAGCCATCGGAACCGATACCGGCGGCTCGATCCGGCAACCGGCAGCGTTTTCCGGCATCTGCGGCATCAAACCGACCTATGGCGTGGTCTCACGCTACGGCATGATCGCCTACGCTTCCAGCCTGGACCAGGGCGGGCCGATGGCGAAGAGCGCCGAGGATCTCGCGCTGATGCTCAATGTCATCGCCGGTTTCGACGCGCGCGACTCGACCAGCCTGGAGCGCGCCGAGGAGGACTATACGCGCGCGCTCGAAGCCCCGGCTGCGGGCGACCGCGCCAGGCCGCTCTCCGGCGTGCGCATCGGCGTACCCAGGGAGTATTTCGGCGAAGGCCTGGACGGCGACGTGGCTGCCGCAGTGGAAGCCGCTCTCGCGCAGTTCGAGAAACTGGGCGCGAAGCGCGTTGCGATCAGCCTGCCCAATTCCGCGCTGTCGGTCCCGGCGTATTACGTGATCGCGCCGGCGGAAGCGTCGTCGAACCTGTCGCGCTTCGACGGCGTGCGCTACGGCTATCGCGCACCCGAATACGGCGATCTTTCCGACATGTACCGCAAGAGCAGGTCGCAGGGCTTCGGCGCCGAGGTGAAGCGGCGCATACTCATCGGCACCTACGTGCTGTCGCACGGTTACTACGACGCCTATTACCTCAAGGCGCAGAAGATCCGCCGTCTGATCGCGCAGGATTTCGCGGAAAGCTTCAAACAATGCGACCTGATCATGGGGCCGACCTCGCCCAGCGTCGCCTTCGGCATCGGAGCGAAGACGTCCGACCCGGTGCAGATGTACCTCACCGACATCTACACCGTCTCGGCCAATCTCGCGGGCCTGCCGGCGATGTCGATTCCCTGCGGCTTCGGCGAGGGCAACATGCCGGTCGGCCTGCAGTTGACGGGCAACTATTTCGCCGAGGCTGAGATGCTGCGGGCCGCGCATCAGTATCAACTGGCGACCGACTGGCATCTGCGCCGGCCGGCAGGCACGGAGTAGGCCATGCAGTGGGAAACCGTCATCGGGCTCGAAACCCACGCGCAATTGTCGACCGCATCGAAAATATTTTCGGGCGCGGCGACGCAGTTCGGCGCGGCGCCCAACGTCCAGGCATGCGCGGTGGACATCGCGCTGCCCGGAGTGCTGCCGGTGCTGAACCGCGCCGCCGTCGAGAAAGCCATCCGTTTCGGCCTGGCCGTCGGCGCCGAAATCAGCCGGCGCTCGGTGTTCGCGCGCAAGAACTACTTTTACCCTGACCTGCCGAAGGGCTACCAGATCAGCCAATACGAACTGCCGGTCGTAGTGGGAGGGTTCGTCTCCATGGCGGTCGGGGATGGAGAGAGGACGGTGCGTCTCACGCGCGCTCACCTGGAAGAGGACGCGGGCAAATCGCTGCACGAGGATTTTCACGGCATGAGCGGCATTGACCTCAACCGCGCCGGTACGCCGCTGCTCGAAATCGTGACCGAACCCGATATGCGCAGCGCCGAAGAGGCGGTGGCCTACGCGAGGACCCTGCACGCGCTGGTGCGCTGGATAGGCATCTGCGACGGCAACATGCAGGAAGGGTCGTTCCGCTGCGACGCCAACGTCTCCGTGCGTCCGAAGGGATCACAGGTGCTGGGCACGCGCAGCGAAATCAAGAACCTCAACTCCTTCCGCTTTCTGGAAGAGGCGATCAACTATGAAGTGCGGCGCCAGATCGAACTGCTGGAAGACGGCGGCAAGGTGGTGCAGGAAACCCGCCTCTACGATCCGGAGCGGAAGGAAACGCGCTCCATGCGCTCAAAAGAGGACGCGCATGACTACCGTTATTTTCCGGATCCGGATCTGCTGCCGCTGGAAGTGAGCGAATCCTGGCTGGAGAACGTGCGCGCCAGCCTGCCCGAGCTGCCGGCCGCGAAGCGGGGCCGCTATATGCGCGAATTCGAACTTTCGGCATACGACGCCGCGGTGCTGACTTCTTCGCGCGAAGTCGCCGATTATTATGAAGACATGATCCGGTCGCTTGGAGGCGGCTACAAGCTCGCCTCAAGCTGGATTACGGTCGAGCTTTTTGGCGCGCTGAAGCGCGCCGGGCTGGAAATTTCCCAGGCACCCATCGGCAGCCGGCTGCTTGCCGGGCTGCTGCTGCAGATTCAGAACAATGTCATCAACGGCAAAACCGCCAAGGACGTGTTCGACGCCATGTGGAACGGCGAGGGCGAGGCCGAAGGGATCATTGCCGCCAAAGGCCTGAGGCAGATTTCCGATGCGGGCGAGCTGGAGCGCGTCATCGACGGCGTTCTCGGCGCGAATCCGAAATCGGTCGAAGAATTTCGTGCAGGCAAGGAAAAAGCCTTCAACGCGCTTGTCGGCCAGGCAATGAAAGCGACCAGAGGCAAGGGCAATCCGGCCCAGATCAACGATATCCTGAAGAAGAAACTGGCCGCGGACTAGCTATTTTTTTGAAGGGGCCACGACCTTCGGCTTTGCCCCGGTCAATTCCAGGTAACGCCGCTTGTCTTCGTCATATTTGGCGTTGATATCGTTGAGTTCCTTTTTCTTGGCTGCCTGCGCGTCCTGCTGCACTTTGAGATCCATTTCGTTGTTCTTGATGTCGTCCTGCAGCTTTTTCGGCATCGGTTTCTTCGCGTAGAACTCCTTTTCGGACGCAAGATCCTTGGCGCGTTTTTGCGTTTCCGCAATGCGCTTTTCCAGGTCTTTCGCCGCCTCTTCGGCCTGCTTTAGCGCGCGCGTGCGGCTATCCTCGATGTCCTTTTCACTCGAATAGGTGTTGAGCAGGGCCTGGTTCTTGCGCTTCTCTTCCTTCGCCACCAGTTCCTCGTCTTTCTTGCGTTTGTCCTCGGCTTCGCGCGCAGCGATCTGCTCCGGCGTCAAGGCGGCGTCGCGCTTTTTCACCACTGTGCCCTGCCGCGACATCTCGTCCAGTTCCTTGCCCTGGCATTCGGCGGGCGGCGTCTGCGTGTAATAGGTCTTGCCCTGAGCGTCCTTGCACTTGAACATCCGCTGCTGCGCAGACGCGGGCGCAGACGCCAGTGCCAGAAGCAGTCCGAGGACGACGACAATTGACTTCAGCTTAAGCATGTGCGGTGGCTCCGTAGAGTTGACGATACTGTTCAATCTCGATTAATTGCTGACCCAGGTCCGGCCTGGTGCCGAGAAATTGCACCAGATCATCGAGATCGGCGATCGCGATGACCGGCAGGCCAAAACGCTCGCGCACTTCCTGCACTGCCGAAATATCCCCGGCGCCCCGCTCCATGCGGTCGAGCGCGATGACCACCCCACAGGGAATGGCGCCGCTCGCGCGCAGTAGATCTACCGATTCGCGCACCGACGTGCCGGCCGAGATGACATCGTCCACGATCAACACCCGTCCGGCGGGCGCGGCGCCGATGGTGCGGCCTCCCTCGCCGTGGTCCTTGGCTTCCTTCCGGTTGAAGCTGTAAGGAACATTGCGTCCGGCCTGCGCCAAGGCAATGGCGACACTGGCGGCGAGAGGAATGCCCTTGTACGCCGGTCCGAACAGCATGTCGAAGGGCTGGCCCGCCGCGAGTATGGCTTTGGCGTAAAATTGGCCTAGACGTCCCAGCATCGCTCCGTCGTTGAACAAACCGGCATTGAAAAAATATGGCGAAAGGCGTCCGGCCTTGGTCTTGAATTGGCCGAAGCGCAACACGCCGCACTCGACGCAGAAGGCGATAAATTCTTTGCGAAAATCCGACACTATTCGATCCTGGTGCGTGCTGCCCGGTACCTGAAAGCCACTCATGTTACGCATTATCGCGCTCAATCTCAACGGCATACGCTCGGCGACGAACAAAGGCCTGCTGCAGTGGCTGGCCACGCAGAAAGCGGATGTGGTCTGCCTGCAGGAACTCAAGGCGCAAGAGGCCGACCTGACGCCGCCGATGCTCAATCCTGCGGGATTTCACGGCTACTTTCATTGCGCCGAAAAGAAGGGCTATAGCGGAGTGGGTGTCTACGCCAGGCGGCAACCGGACAAGATCATCGCCGGCCTCGGGATCAGGGATATCGACGCCGAGGGGCGGTACATAGAAGCGGTGTTCGGCAATCTCTCCGTCGTGTCCGCATACCTTCCCTCGGGCTCCAGCGGCGAGCACAGGCAGGCGGCGAAATTCAAATTCATGAAGCGGTTCTATCCCCACCTGGCGAAGTTGGCGAAGTCGGGGCGCGAGGTCATCCTGTGCGGAGACTGGAACATCGCACACAGGGAAATCGACCTCAAGAACTGGAAGTCCAACCGGAAGAACTCCGGATTCCTCCCCGAGGAGCGCGAGTGGCTGACGCGCGTGTTCGACGAACTGGGGTGGGTCGATGTCTACCGGAGTCTTTATCCGGAGGCAATGGGGGAGGGCTACACCTGGTGGTCGAACCGCGGCCAGGCCTGGGCCAAGAACGTGGGCTGGCGCATAGATTATCAGATCGCCACACCGGGAATCGCGGCCAAGGCGAAAACGGCAGCGATCTACAAAGAGCAGCGCTTCAGCGACCACGCGCCGCTCACGATCGATTACGACTTCCAATAGCCCGAAACAGCGTCAGCGCGGGTAAGCAGCGGGGGTTGCTTCCCCTCGCATATTCATGCACCTTAAACCGTGCTGCTCCCCGGAGGCATGTTCTTGCGCAGGTTGTTCTGCCGGCGCCGGTCCAGCCACCAGGCGAGAGCAGGCAGCACGATGAAAGACCCCGGCATCACCATCACCGCCAGATACGGGCTGACCATCGACAACCGGCGCAAATGGGTGACGATCTGGCGCTTATCTTCCGGCGTCCATTTCTGTTTGTTGCGCGTCTTCATCAACAAGGGCATCAGGCCCGTTATCTGCACGACTTCGCCGAGGACGTACTTTCGCTCCCGGTCCATCATGTCCATCACGTTCTTGACGATGACTGGCTTATGCATGCGCTAGACCGCGACTTTCCGCGTCAGCCAGCGATAGCCGCGCCAAATTCCCCACGCGCGACGCCCCCATCTGAACGCGCTGCGCGGCCGCATCAGCGCGAACACCAGCAATGCGCCTGCGAGCAGGGTCGGTTGCGAAACGACATAACGCACGGCCCCCACGACGCGATCGATGATATCCAGCGGCCGCGAAAATGCCTGCAACGCCGACGCGAGGTCCCCGCGCTGGCGCGCGGCGCGCTCGAGCAGGCCCGCGCGTTTGATTTCGATCGCGGCAAGCCGCGCGTTCACGCCTGCGGGTCCCGCAGCAGCCCCCGGTCCTTTGTCAATTCACCGCGGGTGACCGCAAACGGCTTTGGCCGCGACTGCGCCATGGCGCGCAAGATCAAGCCGAACGCCGCGCCTGCGGCAAGGAATCCGGCGGCGAGAAGGCCGACGGCGGCGAGCCGGTGCGTGTCCCAGAAAAAAAGCACGACATAGCCGACACAGAGCGCTATGCCCATCGCCAGGCAAAACGCAGCGCCCAGCGCGACCAGCAGCATTTGTTCCAGCCGCGCCCGTTCCTCTTCGATCTCCGTGGCGAGGATTTCCAGGCGCGTCTGCGCCGCGCCGATCAGGTTTTGCGCCAGATGCCTAATCGAATACAGAAGGCCGCCGTGCGCGGCGCCTTCTTTTTCCGCCATGGCTAACGGCGGCTGATCAGCATGCCGATGACCAGGCCGACGGCGGCGGCGATTCCCACCGCTCCCCACGGATGGTCATGCACGTAATCGTCGGTGGCGCGCGCCGCGGCCTTGGTCTTGTCGATCACGACTTCCTCGACCTGGGCCAGCTTGTCTTTGGCGACACGCAGGCTCTCCTGGATGCGCTCGCGCGCGACGACCGCCTTTTCCCCCATCTGGCCGGCGGTGGCGCGCAGCAATTCCTCAGCGTCTGCGACCACAACCTTCAAGTCGGACGCAAGTTTTTCCCTGGATACATCGGTACCGTTGCTCATAATTGTCGCCTCTCTGACTGGTAGCTCGTTACGAAATGAGGGGATACATCCCCTCATGCTCCCCTAAATCGGACGCCGTTTCGGAAATTCTGAAACGGCCTCTGAGAATTTCCGCTCTGGCGGAAGCGCCGGCGGAAGACCGTAAGGCTACCGGTTTTCTCTCGGCAAATCAACCTTCTTCGCCTGTAACGCAGGTAGAATCGGCGCCATGCAGTCCCCTTATCTGGCCATAATGCGCAGCCCGCGCATCGCGGCGATTCTCTTTCTCGGTTTTTCCTCCGGCCTGCCGCTCGCGCTCACCGGTGGAACCTTGCAGGCGTGGCTGACCGTATCGGGGGCTGACATCATGACCATCGCCTGGTTTTCCTGGATAGGCATCCCATACTTGCTTAAGTTTCTCTGGTCTCCGTTGATGGATCGCTATGTGCCGCCGTTTCTCGGCCGCCGACGCGGCTGGATGCTGCTGACGCAACTGGCGCTGATGCTTGGTATCGCCGGCATGGCGGTTACTTCGCCGAACGAAAATCTTTGGCTGCTGGGCTGTCTCGCGCTCTGGGTGGCGTTCGCATCGGCATCGCAGGATATCGTCGTCGACGCCTATCGCGCCGATCTGCTGCCCGCAGCGGAGCGCGGCATGGGGGCGGCAGTGGGCGTGCTCGGCTACCGCATCGCGATGCTCGCATCCGGCGGAGTCGCGCTGATACTTGCCGACCAGATCGGCTGGCGCCAGACCTTTTTCGCAATGGCCGCACTAATGGGCATCGGCCTCGCGACCAGTTTCTCCGCCCCGGAACCCGCGGTCCGCGGAACGCCGCCGCGCAGCCTGCGCGCAGCCGTGGTCGAACCGCTGAAGGATCTCCTGTTGCGCCCGGGCGCGCTGCAGTTGCTCGCACTGATCGCCTTGTACAAGTTCGGCGACGCGCTGGCGGGCACGCTGACCACGGCGTTTCTTATCCGCGGCATCGGTTTTTCCCTGACCGACGTCGGCACCATCAACAAGGGCCTGGGACTGGCGTCGCTGCTGCTCGGCGGACTGGCCGGCGGTCTGCTGCTGGTACGCATGAGCCTGACCCGCGCGCTGCTGTTGTTCGGCGCACTGCAGGCAATCTCAAACCTGTCGTTTGCACTTCTGGCCTGGGCCGGCAAGAGCTACCCGCTGCTCGTGTTCGCAGTCGGCTTCGAAAACCTGGCGAGCGGCATGGGCACCGCCGCGTTCGTCGCGTTCGCCATGGCCCTGTGCAACCGCAGTTTCAGCGCCACGCAATACGCGCTGCTGTCGGCGCTGGCCTCTCTCGGGCGCATTTTGTTCGGCCCCGCGACCGGCGGCCTGGTCGAGATCATGGGCTGGGCGAATTTTTTCGTGCTTACTTTCGCCGCCGCCCTGCCCGGGCTGTGGCTGGTGTGGCGGATGCGCCACCGGATCGACGCGGTGGATGAGGCGCGGCCTCAGCCG
>Ga0194060_10000947_pt1 | contig 21197 bp, 20 predicted proteins | sample SepL225m_MetaG_FD_163427 | JGI IMG/M metagenome (GOLD analysis project Ga0194060, IMG submission 163427) | Anoxic zone freshwater microbial communities from boreal shield lake in IISD Experimental Lakes Area, Ontario, Canada - Sep2016-L222-5m | ecosystem: Environmental > Aquatic > Freshwater >... | reverse complement strand
ATAGATAGTAACAACCAGGACCCTTATTAATATCTATTTATCGATATTTACACGCTTAGGGAGGTTACTCAAGAGTCAATTTGTCGATAATCAATTTGGTTCGATTGAACTTTCCAAGATCAGGGTGTCGATTGTGATAGTCGTGAAAAGCGTATAAGAGCTAAATCTCTTTGTCGGCAAAACTATAAGAATATAACTGCCACATAGCTCTCATGCCAGTACGATTACCCAATGTCAGTGCGCGCCATTCGAGGAGCTACCCAGGTTGAGGCCAATTCAGCCGAGGCTATAACTGCTGCCACTCAAGAGTTGATCCTTGAAATCCTGGCGGCTAACTCATTGACTGCCGATGATGTCATCTCCGTCCTCTTCACCTCTAGCCCAGATCTGACCGCCACCTTTCCGGCGGCGGCAGCTCGCTCCTTAGGTTTTGAAAATACACCCCTCATCTGCTCGGTAGAGATCGATGTGCCGGGAGCCCTGCCTCGGACAGTTCGGGTCATGGCGCATGTGGAATCTCCACGTTCAAAGGGCGATATCGCCCATATCTACCTCCACGGAGCTAAGGCGCTTCGTCGAGATATAGCCCAATAGGCGCACAATGACCCTTTCTCACGTTCGAATCATCGGTTCTGGCCTCATCGGTACCTCGATTGGTCTCGGTCTTGCCCTCAAAGGGGTAGGCGTGACGATGGTTGATAGCGATCGGCGAGCAGAAGCCCTCGCAGGAGACTTGGTTAAGAGCCCATCGCAGGCGCCAGTAGATCTCACAATCTTTGCAACACCGCTTGGGGCCGTCAGTTCGCTCCTCGATAGTGAATTTGCCACCAACCCAGAGTCTGCATTTATAGATATAGGGTCTGTAAAGTCTAAAGTTAAGGTTGAGGTGTTAACTTCATCTCTTCCAGCTGCTCGCTTTCTTCCCACACACCCGATGGCCGGTCGCGAGATGGGTGGAGCCGAATCAGCTCGAGCAGATCTCTTCCAAGGAAGAGCCTGGATTGTCGATAGCCAGGGCGTCGATAGCGATGTGCGAGCCTTGGCCATCGAGCTCATTGAGATTCTCGGAGCCCATCTGGTGGATCTAGACTCCTCTGAGCATGACAAGGCTGTGGCTCTGATCTCCCATCTTCCGCAATTGGTCTCATCCCTTCTGGCTAAGCAACTCATCGGGGGAGAAGCCAATTGGCTCGAACTAGCAGGCGCTGGCCTGCGAGATACCACGCGAATAGCCGCCTCGGATTCAAAGCTGTGGCGAGAAATCATCACCGCAAATCGAACTGCCCTAGAACCTCTCTTGAAGAGACTTCACAGTGATCTGGGAACCCTCATTAGCTCACTCGAGGATGAAAGCTCTATCGCGAAATTGATTGAAGATGGCCAAGAAGGTCGTGCTCGCATTCCTGGCAAGCATGGAGGTAAGGCTCGCGAATACACATATCTTCCGATTGTGATCGAGGATAAGCCAGGTCAATTAGCGGCGCTCTTTGATGAATGCGCGAAGGCCGCGGTCAACGTTGAAGATTTATCGATTGAACATAGTCCGGGGCAATTCACGGGTTTGATTACCCTCGCGCTCTCTGAAATTGATGCTGCAAAACTATCTGAACATCTGAAATCACACGGGTGGAGCGTTCATTCGCCTCGTCAATAGCCGCGATGGATAAATGATAGGTAATTGCGAAAAGGATTAAGCAATAGAATTAGCCAACTAAAGATGGGCTGTGAAGATGATTGTTGTTGCGCTAGATGGCCCAAGCGGCTCTGGCAAATCCAGCACCTCTAAAGGTATTGCGATTCGTGCAGGATGGAACTATCTCGACACTGGCGCGCTCTATCGTGCAATGACATTTCTTGCTTTATCGATAAAGAGTGAAAATCCAAAAGATATTATTGCAGCGATCATTGATTCACCGATTACATTCAATTCTAATCCGCGCGACCCGAAGGTGTTCCTCGATGGAAAAGATATTTCTCTTGAAATCCGCTCTCACGAGGTAACAGAGAAAGTATCTGTTATCAGCGCTCTGCCTGAAATTCGCGCCGAGCTTCTTACCTTGCAACGTTCCATTATCGCTAAGGCTGAACGCGGAATCGTCGTCGAAGGTCGCGATATCGGAACAGTTGTCTGCCCTGATGCAGCGCTTAAGATTTATCTCACAGCTGATATTTCAGCGCGTGCAACACGGCGTGATGCAGAGCTAGCCGATAGCTCACAAGGCGCAGAAGCTGTTGCGCAATCACTGGCGTCCCGCGATGAAATCGATTCCACCCGTGCAATTTCACCACTTGCCATGGCTTTCGACGCTGTTCCGATTGATTCAACTGAGCTGACCTTAGAAGAGACAACCGATCGCATCTGGGAACTTCTCTCACAGAGATCTCTCTTAGGCCTACCAATCGTTGCAATTCTTGGTCGTCCTAACGTCGGTAAATCGACCTTGATTAACCGCTTCATTGGCCGTCGCGAAGCAATCGTTGAAGATACACCTGGTGTGACACGAGATCGCGTGCAATACGAATGCGAATGGGGCGGTCGACGTTTCATCATTATGGATACAGGTGGTTGGGAATCCAAACCGGATGGAATTTCAATTCAAGTCAGCGCCAGCGCCGAACTTGCAATGGGCGAAGCCGATGTTCTGTGTTTCGTCGTAGATGCACAAGTTGGTGCACTCGATGAAGATGACATTCTTGTGCAAGAACTTCGCAAAGCAAAGAAGCCAACGATTCTCGTTGCCAATAAAGTTGATGGCGATAATGATGAATCAGATGCGCACGCCTTGTGGAATATTGGTTTAGGTGAACCACATTTTGTCTCTGCATTGCATGGTCGCGGTAGCGGAGATTTACTTGATGCCATTGTCAAGGAGCTCCCTGAAGTAGGTGCGGCGCAAGTACAAGATGGATATCGACGTATTGCGCTGATTGGTCGTCCAAACGTTGGAAAATCGAGTCTGCTCAATGCGCTAGCTGGCGAGAGCCGTGCGATCGTAGATTCTGTCGCCGGAACAACACGAGATCCGGTTGATGAACTCATTGAATTTGGTGGAAGCATCTGGAGATTTGTAGACACTGCAGGACTTAAAAAGCGCGCCAATCAGGCGAGCGGAACTGATTACTATGCAACGCTTCGTACCCAAACTGCGCTCGAACGCTGCGAATGTGCCGTCGTTGTTCTGGATGCATCTGTACCTATCTCTGAACAAGATCTACGCGTCATCACCATGGTGGAAGAAGCTGGCAAGGCGATGGTCATTGTCATGAATAAGTGGGATCTGGTCGATGAAGATCGACGTACCCAATTAGATAAAGAGATTGAACGACATCTTGACCAAGTTGAGTGGGCGCAGATTGTTAATGTCGCAGCGATGACTGGCTGGCACCGTGATCGATTGGCACCGGCACTTCGTACTGCAATCGATTCGTGGGAACGACGTGTCCCGACATCAAAACTGAACTCATTCCTTGGCGCGCTCATCGGAGCGACGCCACCACCCGTTCGTGGTGGAAAGCAGCCGAAGGTTTACTACGCGACCCAAGCGGGAATTGCGCCACCGAAATTCGTTGTCTTCTCATCTGGCTGGATTGAAGCTTCATATCGTAGATTTATCGAACGTCGACTTCGCGAGGAGTTCAAATTCCCTGGAACTCCAGTGCAGGTCGCGATTCGTGTAAAGGAACGAGATAAGGAGCAGTAGGTGTTAACAATTCCTAATGCTTTAACCTTTCTGCGCTTTCTTGGTATCCCACTCTTTATCTATCTCGCCCTGAGCAAGCACGCTGATGGATGGGCAATAGCAACACTGGCAATTGGGGGAGCCACCGATTACTTCGATGGAAAGCTGGCACGAGCCCTCAATCAAGAGTCACGTTTCGGCGAGATCGCAGATCCAACAATTGATCGCCTCTACATCGTTGCGGTACTCATCGTTCTCTACATTCGCCATGCAATTCCATTGTGGTTGATTGCAATTCTTCTAGCGCGAGATATCTTCATGGCAGTTCTAGCCCTTATTCTGCAGGTCAAGGGATTTCCTCCTCTGACTGTGACTTATCTTGGGAAAGCTGCCACATTCAATCTTCTCTACGCATTCCCGTTCTTGCTCTTGGCTCTGGCCGATAGTTGGGTCGGAACAGTCGCTTATATTCTGGGCTGGGCTTTTGCAGTATGGGGCGTGACGTTGTATCTGGGAACTGCCTTCGGGTATTTCCGTACAGCCGTGAAGACCATTACAGTTCGACCACACATCATCGAGGGATAGCAGGAGCGAGCAATGTCGAATATTCCAGCAGAGTTGCAGTACACCAAGGAACACGAGTGGGTTGCATCTACCTCGACTGATCTTCGCATTCGAATGGGTATCACTGACTATGCGCAAGGCGCCCTAGGTGACATCGTGTATGTACAGATGCCTAAAGTTGGTGAATCTGTTAGCGCCGATAAGGTCTGCGGTGAAGTGGAATCAACGAAGAGCGTCTCAGAGATTTTTGCACCTGTTACCGGAAAAGTCGTGGCCGTCAATGAAGAGTTGGTCAACGCCCCAGAACTCATTAACTCTGACCCATACGGTGCAGGTTGGTTGATTGAAATCGAAGTGCCATCAACGCCTTCTGGCTTGCTCTCGGCCACCGAATATGGAGCAATTACAGCGTAAATCCCCGCTTGATTTATCGTTTCATTCTCTCTAGTGTCACCCTTAAGTTGACGTCCAAAGTCGAGGGATGCACGTAATGCAAGGGGGAGCGCAATGGCTAAGCCAGATTCAGATCGCGAACTCACCAGCACGTTGCACCTCGGTCTACGTTCAGTTGTAGGCAATTCCCCAGCCGATCTGATCCAGGGCCTCATCGAGCAAGCATCTCCAGCAGAACGCGCAATCATCGAAAGCGCGCTAGCTAGTGATGGAAATTCTGCAATGGTCTTTATCCATCGCGGTCCGCAAAAGGGTGCACGTTTCTTAGTGACTTCAGAAGGTGCAACCATCGGTCGCGGCACAGAGAGCGCAATTTTTCTCGACGATGTCACCGTTTCTCGCAAACATGCATCAATTACAAAGACCGGAAATGGTTTTACCTTTAAGGACTCTGGAAGCCTCAACGGTTCCTATGTAAATAATGAATCAGTCTCGGAGAAGATTTTATCTTCAGGTGACGAGATTCAAATTGGCAAATTTCATCTGCTCTTTATCGGCAGCCACACAGTAGGGGAGAAGTGAATTGAGCGTTCCAGCACGAGCTTATTTAAGTATTGGTGAGGTCCTCACCAAACTGCGTGGGGATTTTTCCGATATAACAATCTCAAAGATTCGCTTCCTCGAATCTGAGGGACTTATCGAGCCACAGCGAACTCCGTCGGGTTATCGCAAATTCACAACAACTGATTTAGACCGTCTTCGCTATGTATTGCTAGCCCAGCGCGATCAGTACCTTCCACTCAAAGTTATTAAAGAGAATCTTGATGCTCTCGATCGTGGACTTCAGCCAGCAACGCAAGGCGGGGTTGCATCACCTCGACCACTTATCGGCCTTGCAACAATCGATGGCGAGTTCGCACCAGCAGCCTTCGCAGAACAATCCGAGATGCGTCTATCTCGTGATGAGCTTCTTAAGGCATCAGGCCTCGACGATAGCCAGCTCGTCGAGCTCGAGTCATTTGGTCTCATTACGATTCGTGGACGACATTACGATAGCGATTCACTCTCAGTTGCAAAGGCAGTTGCCGAAATGGCTGGATTCGGAATCGAACCGCGCCACCTTCGCTCATTTAAATCAGCGGCAGATCGTGAGATTGGTTTGATTGAACAAGTCATCACGCCATTTACGCGTCAGAAGAGCTCTGAGGCTAAAGCACGGGCAGAGGAAGTACAGAAGGAGATTGCATCTCTCTCAGTTCGACTTCATGCAGCCCTTGTCCGCGGCGGACTCAACCGTCCTCGCTAATAGAATTTTCTAGATTCCTTACATGTTGGTTCAGGTAGAAGTCGTCGGCGTTCGTATCGAGATGCCCTCTAACCAACCGATCGTGCTACTCAAAGAGTTGGATGGAACCCGCTTCCTTCCGATCTGGGTGGGAGCCGTTGAGGCGACTGCTATTGCATTTGCGCAACAAGGCCTCGAGGCGCAACGCCCATTGACGCACGATCTGATCCGCGATCTCCTAGAACGGTTAGACACAACGCTGACAAGTGTCCATATCACCGAGATTAGAGATGGCGTCTTCTATGCAGAACTTCTGATGCGCAATTCCTCGGGTGCGATTGAGGCTCTCTCGGTCCGTCCATCTGATGCGATCGCAGTTGCGCTACGAACCAAGAGCAACATCATGGTCAATAGCCAGATGCTCGATGAAGTTGGAATCGATATCCCAGAGCAGATGGGTACGGAAGTCTCGGCCTCTGGGGATCAAGAGCTTGAAGCTTTCCGAGAGTTCCTCGATGGCATCAACCCAGAAGATTTCGCAGGGTAGGCGTAGAAGCCTCAACCTCAAGTAGAGGTTTTGTTCGTGTCGGTCTCCTATAACAAGGGGTTCCAGGCGTAACCTTTATCCAACCCCACTACGTGAAAGCGAGCCCCCTCTCGTGACTGAAGAACAATTTGAAGTTGGCTATCGCGGAGCTACTGCATGCTCTGCGGCCGGAATTTCTTATCGTCAATTAGATTATTGGGCACGTACTGGTCTGGTCGAACCTTCCATCAGAACTGCATCTGGTTCTGGAAGCGCGCGTCTATATGGCTTCCGTGACATTCTCGTTCTGAAAGTAGTCAAGCGTCTACTTGATGCAGGTGTATCACTGCAAAATATTCGTACAGCTGTCAATCATCTACGTAACCGTGGTGTTGTAGAACTCGAGAGCATCACCCTCATGAGCGATGGCGCATCTATCTACGAGTGCGCAAGCGCCGATGAGATCGTCGATCTACTCGCAGGAGGTCAAGGAGTCTTTGGAATTGCTGTTGGCCGAGTGTGGCACGAGGTCGAAGGATCACTTGCAACGCTTCAAGGTGAAGTCAATGGTGAGGTCGTCGGTGGGGAAAATAACGACGAACTCTCTCAACGTCGGAAGGCGAAAGGCGCCTAACTCTCATATATTTCCTCCCCTAGGGCGCACAGGCGCTTATCGTTGTAGGGGAGTGGTTGTGGCTAACTATCAAGGCTTTGAAGATCGCCATATAGGGCCGTCGGCTTCCGATGAAGCTGAGATGCTCCAACTTCTGGGCTACTCCGATATCAAAAAATTTATCGCAGAGGTAGTTCCTGCAAATATTCAGATAGAGAAGACCCTCGATACCGTTCTCGAAGCTGCTAAGAGTGAAGTAGAAGTCATCGCAGAACTGCGCGCTATTGCGCAGAAGAATGAAGTATTTTCATCACTGATTGGTGGTGGCTACTACGGCACGATTACACCGCCGGTTATCAAACGAAATGTTTTAGAAAATCCAGCGTGGTACACGGCCTATACGCCATATCAACCTGAAATTTCACAAGGACGTTTAGAAGCGCTCTTTGCATTCCAAACAGTTATCTGCGATATGACTGCGCTTTCACTTTCGAATGCATCGATGCTCGATGAATCAACTGCTGCGGCCGAGGCGATGACTCTTGCACGACGTACCTCGAAGACAAGTGATGATGCAGTCTTTCTCATAGAAGAGCATGTACATCCTCAAACCAAAGCTGTCGTCGCAACACGTGCGAAGCCACTTGGGATCACTGTGGTTGAAGTAGATGCCGGGCACCTAGCGCGCGATGGTTATAACGGCGAATTCTTTGGATTGCTTCTGCAATACCCTGATGCAACAGGTGAGATTCTCGATTACTCAGCGGTGACAACGTTTGCGCATTCACGAGATGCACTTGTTATCGCAGCAACTGATCTACTTGCCTTGACCCTGATTACGCCACCAGGGGAGTGGGGGGCAGATATTGCAGTTGGTACATCACAACGCTTCGGTGTACCTATGGGCTTTGGCGGTCCGCATGCAGGTTTCATGGCTGTGCGAGAAGGACTTGAACGATCACTTCCTGGACGTCTTGTAGGCCAGAGTATCGATTCGCACGGCAATCCAGCTTTTCGTTTAGCGCTTCAAACTCGCGAACAACATATTCGTCGAGATAAGGCAACAAGTAATATTTGCACTGCACAAGTTCTGCTCGCGAATATGAGCGCCTTCTATGCAATGTGGCACGGACCTGTTGGTTTGCGACTTATCGCAGAGAGAGTTCATGGTTTCGCATCCCGCCTTCAGAAAGCATCGGGCTCTCGTAACGTAAACATCTTCGATACTGTCACCTTGGATGTTAAAGATGCTGCTGCAATCCATAAGGCGGCGGGTTCTAAGAAGATTAACTTCGGACGAGTATCGGATAGCCAGATAAGAATCTCATTTGATGAATCAACGACAGAGAGCTTGTTCCAGGAAGTTCTTACAATTCTTGGGTATAGCGATGCCACGCCACAATCGATTTCTGTGGACTTCGCTCGCACAAGCCCATACCTGACTCACCCAACATTTAATACCTACTTCTCTGAAACATCGATGCTCCGCTATTTGCGCACCCTTGCAGACCGCGATTTAGCCCTCGATCGCACAATGATTCCGCTTGGGTCTTGCACCATGAAACTCAATGCCACCACTGAGATGGAAGCTGTTACCTGGCCAGAATTTGCATCCCTGCATCCATTTGCACCGGCCGAACAATCTCAAGGCTCGCGCCAACTGATTCAGCAACTCTCTGATTGGCTCGTTGCCATCACGGGGTATGATGCGGTTTCTTTGCAACCTAATGCAGGCAGTCAAGGTGAATTCGCCGGACTCTTAGCAATCCGTAATTATCATGATTCGCGTGGAGATCAACAGAGAAATATCTGTTTGATTCCATCAAGTGCGCATGGCACTAATGCTGCCAGCGCAGTCATGGCAGGTATGAAAGTGGTTGTTATCGAGTGCGACGAGGCAGGAAACGTCTCCGTTGCAGATATCAAGGCAAAGATTGCAGAACATGGCTCATCTCTTGCAGCGTTGATGGTTACATACCCATCTACACACGGAGTATTCGAATCAGCGATCTCTGAGATATGCGCTCTCATCCATGAAGCAGGTGGTCAGGTCTACGTCGATGGCGCAAATCTCAATGCACTCGTCGGAACTGCGCAGCCTGGAAAATTTGGCGCAGATGTCTCACACCTGAATCTCCATAAAACATTCTGCATTCCTCATGGTGGTGGGGGACCGGGTGTTGGTCCAGTCATCGCCAAGTCTCATTTAGCGCCGTTCCTGCCCAACCATCCACTCGATTCACTCGCAGGTCCTGCTACAGGGCCTGGACCAATTTCGGGTGCGCCCTTTGGTTCGGCCAGCATTCTTCCTATTTCATGGGCGTATATCCGTCTCATGGGGGGAGCGGGGCTAACTCATGCCACAGAGGTTGCAATTCTCAACGCCAATTACATGGCATATCGACTTAAAAGCTCTTATCCAATTCTCTATACCGGCGCGAATGGTTTGATTGCGCACGAGTGCATTCTGGATCTTCGCGAGATCACCAGAGTTTCGGGTGTAACTGTCGACGATATTGCAAAGCGATTGATGGATTTTGGTTTCCATGCACCGACAATGTCTTTCCCAGTTGCTGGAACTTTGATGATTGAACCGACTGAGTCAGAAGATATGCGCGAGATGAATCGCTTTATCGATGCGATGAACGCTATCCGCGATGAGATCCAGGAAGTTATCGAAGGAAAGATTGCAGTCGAAGACTCTGCTCTGCGCCATGCCCCACACACGATTGGTGCTATTGCTGGAACGAACTGGGAGAGAAGCTATTCACGCGAACGTGGAGCCTTCCCAGCAACCTTTACAGGGCTGATTCCTGGCGAATTGATCGGTATGAAGGGTAAGTACTGGCCGACTACAGGGCGTATTGATGGGGCATATGGGGATAGGAACTTGGTCTGCTCCTGCCCACCTATCGAGGCCTTCGCGTAACCGATTTCCTCTTACTTTACATAATGTAACTTATCGGCGTTAGGCCGTAAGCGTCGAGAAAGCCCCCACAGAGTTGTCTGCCAGAGCGCCTCAATAATAATCGCTCTACTCATCTTAGAGACGCCATTGATGCGCTCTACAAAGGTGATGGGAACTTCAACCATTGTGGCGCCGGCAAGTTCAGATGCCATCGCCATCTCAATTTGAAAGCAATAACCAGTAGCTGTCATATCGTCGAGATTTAACTTCTGCAGTAACTCGCAGCTATAGACCCTGAAACCACCAGTGAGATCGTTGAGGGGAATTCCGAGCGCCAACCGTGCATAACGGGTACCTGATTGAGAGAGTAATTGTCTACTTTTAGGCCAGTTAACGACAGATCCACCAGGCATCCATCGAGTTCCTAAGGTGATACCAATCAGTGCACGACTTGCATCGAGCATTGCTGGTAAATCTGCAACTCGGTGTGAACCATCGGCATCCATTGTGACAACATGAGAATACTTTTTCATTGGCAATACATGAGCGAATCCGGCGCGATATGCAGCGCCCAGACCCGCTTTGTAAGGTCGTCTGAGAACGCTGACCCATGAATAGCTCAGATTATCGACAATATCTGCAGTCTTATCAGGTGAGTTGTCGTCCAGTACAACAACATCAAAATCTCGCATCTTATGTAAATCTGCAAGGGATGTCAGTAACTCTACGATTGCAAGTGATTCGTTATAGGTTGGGATAAGAATTACTGGATTCATCGATATCCCCTTCTACCAACCTAGAGCAGATATTAATCTATCCACGCTAGCTCCAAGGCCGTATTCATCCTTCATCTGATAAATGTGAGACAAATCTTCCGGTTTCTTCGGCTTACTAATATCCATTTTCGGTATCGCTACATCGCGTGCGCAATTAACAAGTGTCGGTGCAATCTTTAAGTATTCGGTTCCATCAATAATCTTCTTGGCAAGTGACTTGGTAAGAATCTCGTGATTGGCATGGGCACCTGCAAGTGCTTCATCAACAGATGCGAAGTTATTAGCAATCAGCGCTGCCCCCTTTTCGCCAATACCGCGAACACCGGGTAGACCATCGGATGGATCCCCACGAAACATTGCAAAGAGGGCATACCTATCCCCCGGAATTCCATATTTTTCCGAGACCCATTTGATATCAACTAGATCGTGCTGTGAAACTCCCTTTGCAAGGTAGACCACTTTCACATCGCGCTTGTCATCGACGAGCTGGAAGAGATCCCTATCCCCCGTCACGATACGAATTGGCCCCTTCTCTTTCACTGCAAAAGTAGCCATAACATCATCTGCTTCGTAATCATCAACACCGAGCATCGGAAATCCAAAGGCATCAAGTAGATCGAGAAGGATAGGAATTTGAGGAGTGAGAGTTTCGGGCTCTTCCTCTTCATCGCTCTCATCTTCCAATCGATTAGCTTTGTAATCAGGGAAGAGTTCTACTCGCCACGACGGACGCCAATCGCCTTCGATACAAGCAACGATGCGATTGGGTGAATACATACCGATGAGTCGTGCGGTCATATCAAGATAACCACGAATTGCATTGACAGGCATTCCAGAAGGTGACACGAGAGTGTCAGGCATTCCGTAGTACGCGCGATACCAGAGCGATGCGCTATCTAAGAGCATTAGTGTCATATCTCGCCCAACATATATGAAACTACGCCGCGGTCCAAGCGCTTGATACCTTCGCGGCAGATGGGGCGCAGATCTTCAGCTGCGCCACCGATTTGAGTAAGCAGATCAATCAATTGTTTGATGCTGCGGACAAAGTCGCCGACGGTCATATCAGTTCCCTTGAGAATACTGCTCAATGAATGTCCATTAGCCCAACGATAAGACGCATAACAGAATCCAAAGTCAGGTTCGCGTTGCGTCTTTACATCATATTCATTCTCAAGTGCTTCAAGTTCAATCCAGACTCTTGAAATCTCGACTAGAGCGTTTGCGACATTGTCATGGGGCATCTTGGGAGCATATGCCTCAGAACTTCGACCTTGATAGATCATCGCCGACGCAACTGATAAAAGCTCGGTTGCAGATAGCCCCTGAAAGATCTCGCGGCGAATAGATTCAGTTAATAAGAGATCTGACTCAGCGAATATCTTGGCAAGAATCTTCCCTTGCTCTAAAGGTTTATCGCCTTCGATATATCCAAGATGGGTCAACACATTGCAGATACGGTCGAAGGTCTTTGCAATCACGTGGGTGCGATTTTCTACGCGTGAACGTAGACCCTCACTCTCTCGATTGATTCGATCGGCACGTTCGGCAATACGTGCATGTGCTTCTCGATCATTACAGGCATGGGCCGGATGGCTACGAAGTCCGCGACGCATTCCATCAAGTTCATTCTCCATGCGCACTCTCTGCCGATTGTCGAAGGAACGTCGTCCATCTCGCTTGCTCAATAACCGTTCCAGCTCTTTGATATCGATACGCATTCGTGAGTACTCATTGAAATCTCCGAGATGACATTGTGCACTCTCTGTCAGTTCGGCAGCAGCAGAATCATTCTTGCGTATCTGGCGCACCAAACTAACAACAGCCCTGTCGGCTTGGAATTGTGCAAATGAGGACTCAAGACTTCCATGTGCTCGTTCACGACCAAAGCGCGCAATCAAATTGATAGACATGTTGTAGGTCGGAGTAAATGAAGATTTCAACGGATATGTACGAGTTGATGCCAATCCTGCGGCAGTTGCTGAATCAACTGTCGGCGACCACTGCACAACTGCATTACCTTCGATATCGATACCTCGTCGACCTGCTCGGCCAGTTAATTGGGTGTACTCCCCCGGAGTAATCGAAACATGGGCTTCGCCATTCCATTTCGTCAACTTTTCGAGAACGACTGTACGCGCAGGCATATTGATTCCCAGTGCCAGAGTCTCAGTCGCAAAAACTGCCTTGACTAAACCTCGTTTAAAGAGATCTTCGACTGCACCCTTGAAGCTAGGAAGTAACCCAGCGTGGTGAGCTGCTATTCCGCGTTCGAGCGCGACCAACCAATCGCGATAACCGAGTACTTCCAAATCTTCCTCTGCCAGATTTTGTGTGTAGCGCTGCGCAGTTGCGGCAATCTCTAACCGTTCCTCTGTTGTCGTTAACTTGATACCAGCTTGTAGACATTGCTTTACTGCAGCATCACAGCCCATGCGCGAGAAGATGAAGGTAATCGCAGGTAGGAGATTCTCTCTCTGCAACTTCTCGATAATTTCAGGTCGAGATAAGCGGTTATCGCTCTCGCCAAAGCGATCACGTCTTCCTCGTGGAATCTTCACCTTACGTAACGCTTCACGCTCTAAGCCAAGAATCTCAGGATTGATTCGACCTGGTTCGTTAAAGAGGTCGATCAGTCGGTTACCGATAAGCACGTGTTGGTAGAGCGGAATAGGCCTGACTTCAGAGACGATCACTTCTGTGGCGCCACGAACCTCACCTAACCATTCACCAAACTCTTCGGCATTGGAGACCGTGGCTGAGAGAGAGATGACCTGCACGCTCTCCATGAGGTGGATCAAGACCTCTTCCCACACAGCTCCACGAGATTTATCGGCAAGGTAATGGACTTCATCCATAACAACTGAACCCAAATTCTTTAGCGTTGATGAGTTTGCATACAACATATTTCGAAGCACTTCTGTGGTCATTACAAGAACATCAGCCTCAGAATTAATATTGGTATCTCCGGTAAGCAAACCAACGCGATCTTCGCCAAATCGTTCAACAAACTCTTGGAATTTCTGATTCGACAAGGCCTTGACGGGCGTCGTGTAGAAACATTTCTTGCCTTGAGCTAGAGCGCTAAAGGCTGCGAACTCTCCCACAACAGTCTTACCTGCACCAGTAGGAGCTGCGACCAGAACACCTTTTCCATCTTCCACCGCTTGGCAGGCAGTGATCTGAAATTCATCAAAGCCAAAATCAAATTGCGCGATGAATTGGCTTGTTAATGGATGAGAACCGCGCTTCTTCGCGGCCGCATAACTCTCGGCTGGAGTTGTCATAACTTCCACGTCAATCCTGCGCCAGCAACACATTCAGCCGAAATTGGGGCTGAACCAATACGTTCACCATCAGCATAGGCAATTGCATCGGCACTGATAGAAATTTTCTTGGTCCGAAAGGTCTTCACACGTGGATGAGTGATATGAGAACCTGAATAAACCTTAGGAAATACTTTGAGAAATTCAACTTTGGAAACAGGCTCGAGAATCATCACATCAAAGAGTCCATCGTTCATATGCGCTTGAGGGCAGACCAGCATTCCTCCCCCGTAAGAACGACCATTGCCAACTGCAATAAGCATCGCCTTTGTCGAGAAGGTTTTAGTATCAGTTGTAATCTCATATTCAATCGGTGCAAAACGTGGAAGTTCTAGAGCGATTGCTACGTTGTAGCGTTGCGGTCCTTTTGGCCACGCCAATACATTTGCACGCTCGTTAACGACAGAGTCAAAGCCAGTGGAAAGAATCGCAGCAAACCATTCAGAATCAACATTTCCGAGATCAATGGGTTGCGGTGCAGTGCTGGTGATGCGATCTAGCTGACTCGTAACATCGTCGAGTGACCAGCCCAATGTACGAACAATGTCATTGCCTGTTCCGGCCGGAAGAATGGCGAATGGAATATGACGCGGTACAACGATTTGCAGAACAAGATGGGCCAGACCGTCACCTCCGACACAGATAACTCCCTCAACACTCTCTCGGGAGAGAAAAGTCTCAAGTTCGCTACGTAAGGAGGACGCAGTTGGTGCCGAAAAGACTTGGTATTGCATTTTCTTATCCGAGAAATATTGGACAACACTTTCGCCTACAGATATTCCTTTTCCATGACCCGCTGATGGGTTGATCGCTATCGCCCACATTAGATGGTGTCAGAAAGTAGGGATGCTTGGAATTTCTTGTCACGTCTCTTATCGTTGAGAAGAGCGATGCCACCTGCCATGAGATAGAGCACGATGAGCGGCAGGGCCAGAGCCATCATAGAAAGCGGATCTGCACTGGGTGTAAATCCTGCGACGAAGAGACAGATTCCAAAGACCCAGATGCGCCAAGGGCGAAGAATTGTCTTACCGGATAAGAATCCAATTGCATTGAAGGTAACTAGAAAGACTGGAAGTTCAAATGCGATTCCGAAGAGAAGAATTACCCTCAGAACGAAGTCGAGATAGTCATCGAACTTAACGAGATTCGACAGTGCGTTCGGTGTAAAGCCAAAGAGGACGTGTACTGCAACCGGCAAAATCGAGTAGCCCAGATAAGCACCAACGCCGAAAAATGGAGTTGCAGCCATAAAGAAGAAGATCGAATTGCGCTTCTCTTTACGGTGAAGTGCCGGAGCGATGAATGCCCATAATTGATAGAGCCACACAGGAGCGGTCAGAATAATTCCGCTTAAGATTGCTACCTTGATTTGCAGATTAAGCGGGCCAAGCACGCCGTTGATATAGAGCGAGCCACAGCTTGAAGCTCCGGTGCTCTGCGCCTTCTTGAGATCACAGACAGGTTGCGCGAGTTTGGTGATTATGGTGTTGTAGAAATACCAACCAATACCTGAGCCTAAACAAATTGCTAGAGCAGATTTAAATACGCGTGTGCGTAACTCGCGTAAGTGGTCTAACAGCGGCATACGACCGCCTTGGGTGGCCGCCATAGAATTTATTTTTCAGTCGAGCCTTTATCAGGATCTTTTGACTCGTCCTTCATCTCTTTCATCTCGCTCTTGAAGATGCGCATTGACTTACCGAGTGATTTCGCTGAATCTGGAAGTCGCTTAGCTCCGAAGAGGATTACGAGTACAAGGAGCAGGAGGAGGATGTGGCTTGGTTCGCGTAAAAACATGACGTAACACTATCGCAAAGCTCGGAAATCAGCGATACATGGCGAGCGTTCTCGCAGCAAGACGCGCAATCTCGGAGCGGCTCTCATCTGGTGCGAGAACCTTCATAGCTCCCCCAGATGCGATTATTGTTCGAGCCAACCAAGAGAGGCTGTAAGTGGAGACTTCCACTTGTGGGCCATCACCTGAGACGAAATTGCCTAGTGATTCGCGCGAACGTCTGGCGTTGCTCAGTATCGCCACAGTTGCTCTGAGAGTCGCATCTGATTGAGCAGACGTCACTTTCTCTGCAGCCACATTGTCCAACACAGTAGCTCTTTCAATTCGATCGATTCGGAATGTACGTTGCGCTTGCGCTAACTCACAATATGCAACGAGGAAGTCGCGGCTATCGGCTACGTAACACTCGATGGGATTGATGATGCGTTGTGTCAGAGCGCCATCCGTGACTGCGACGTAATCGATCTCTACTTTACGACCGGATAAGAGCGCTCGCTTTATCGTTGCGAGTATCTCGCCGCTATTTGCAGGCGTTGCATCAATTACTCGTTCGAGACCCTTACCCAGTTTTAACCGAAGGCCATCGATATCATCGCGCAGATCTATTCGATCAGCAGGAAGATCCTTGGAGATGAGATCCAAGCCCAAAAGGATTGCAACAATTTCTTGTGAAGAGAGATTACGGACGTGATTTAGCGTCTGCGCATTTCTAATCGAGACATAACCGGATTCAAATTCAAGATCTATGAGGTCGAAACGGTCATCTCCGCACATCCAGAGAGCGTTGAGATCAGAGAGCAGCTCGGCTACTGAGATCCCAAATTGCTTCGCCAATTCTTCCGTGGCAATGCCTTGATGTCCTGAGATAAAGGGAACGAGATCGAGCATACGTGCAGCTTTTTCGGTTGGAGTCGATTTCTTAACCATGCGCTGAGACCGCCTGACCTAATAGGGCGATAATCGCAGCGCGGGCTTCTGTGGGTTTTACTATTTCAATATCATCAACATGCCAGAGGACATCTGCAAGCAGTTCAGATTGATGAAGGAACGGATATTCAATCACTAGCCACTCATCACCAGTGTCAACGATCTGAGATGCGGAAATAATCTTCTCAGCTTTACCTCGCCTGACTTTGAGAGTTGCAAGCTCGGTCTTACGTGGAGAAGCTAAATGGGTGCTCATCGAAAAGTCAGTGGGAATTTCATAGGAAGAAGTTCTCCCTTGGGGAGAAATCTCTGAACCGATGCGGTCTAAACGAAAGAGGCGAATATCTTTTCTATCTAAATCCTGTCCCGCCACATACCAATACCCGCCCTTAGTCCCAGCTCCGTATGGCTCGATTACGCGTTGCTGTTCGACCAAATCTTGTGAGAGATAGGTGAATGAGATTGTCCGGCGCTCGGCAATTGCGTCAACGATGGCGGCAAAGTTCTCATCTGAGATATGGATAGATGGTTCGATAGATGGAATGGCATCGAGATCGCTATCAATTCCTATTGATTTCAATTTTATCAAGGCTGATAGCGCGGTCGAATCTAGAACTGCGCCTTGCCAAATCGATGTTGCCAAATTAATAAGAGAGAGTTCACGAGATGAAATCTCAGTGATATCGGAGCGATAACTATCTGGCCTGATTCGGTAGCCGGCTTCATCTTCGAAGAGAGGGTCAAAGGAGCCGACTTCGATCTCTATACCTAGATTGCGAAGATCATCCTTATCGCGTTCAAACATCCGCTCCTTGGCATCGGGTTCACCCTCGTATCCATCAACTGCCAAAAAAATCTGTGCTTTGGTTAACCACCGCTTGGTTCCGAGGAGTGCGATAGTTAAATTAACTAAGCGCTCACTCTTCCGGGACACCGTATGCACCCTTTGCAGGACGTCGGCGACGCGCTAGTACATCAACACCTGGAGCCATTCGTCGAGATTGAATAAGGAATCCTGTATGTCCAATCATGCGTTGTTGGGGGCGCACAGCGAGACCTTCATGATGCCACCCACGAACAATCGTTTCAGAACTCTCAGGTTCGGTGAAATGTCCATTCTCCTTAAGAGCCTCAGCCGTTGCCGAGAGTTGCGTAGTGGTGGCAACGTAAGCGAGAAAGACTCCCCCGGGACGTAAAACATTGGCCGCCATCTCAATACATTCCCATGGCGCGAGCATGTCGAGAATTACGCGGTCAAAGTCTTCCTCGAATTCTTGGTCCTGCACCGATCCAACATCTAATCGCCAATTAGATGGCTTCTCTCCGAAATAATTTGAAATATTGGCGGTAGCGTTATCAGCAAAATCTTGACGGCGTTCGACTGAATGTACGGATCCCTCTGCGCCAACAGCGCGAAGTAGTGAGAGTGTGAGTGCTCCACTACCAACACCAGCTTCTAGAACACGTGCACCGGGATAGATATCTGCAACGCCGACGATCATCGCAGCATCTTTTGGATAGACAATCGTTGCACCACGTGGCATGGAGAGAACATAATCGGCGAGAAGTGGAATAAATGCAGTGAATTTCAACCCTGCTGTTGTGCTGACTACCGAGCCTTCGGGTAATCCGATGAGATCGTCGTGAGTAATCCACCCTTTATGTGTGTGCCATTCTTTTCCAGGAGTAATCGTAAAGCTATAGAGCTTTCCTTTGGTATCGGTGAGTTGTACTCGATCGCCGGCTTGGAAGTAACCACGTTTAGACACATGCGCATCTTAGGTTAAAGCGGCTCATCTTTTTCATCGCGCGCTGTATCGTCTGCGTGATGGAACCGCTTCGCCTCTCCCCTAGCCGTATGAACGATTTCACCAACTGTCCCCAGCTCTATAAATATCGTGCAGTGGACCAGCTTCCTGAGCCACCGAGTATCGATGCAGAACGCGGGAAGTTAATCCATGCCGTTCTCGAGGATCTCTTCGAACTCCCAGCGGCTTCCCGAACCTTCGAATCGGCTTCTGATTTATTACCAACTAAATGGATGGAACAAGTCGCAGCCCTTCCAGAGCTGAAAACTCTCGTCCTAGATGAGAAAGAGTGGTTTGATCGCGCCAACGCGCTACTCACCAATTACTTCTCTCTTGAAAAGCCAGACTCATTCGATTCGACTTATCGTGAACTCCATCTCGAGCGAGATATTTCTCCTGAGATTTACTTGCATGGATATGTAGATCGCCTCGACATCGCTCCCACCGGTGAAGTTCGTATCGTTGATTATAAAACTGGAAAATCACCAAAGCCAGGATGGGAAGAGAAAGCGCTCTTTCAATTACGCGTCTATGCACTTCTGTATTGGCAGAATCAAGGAGTTCTACCAAAGTTATTACAACTCATCTATCTCGGCGATTCTCGAATAGTGAAGAGCATTCCGACCGAAGCGCAGCTACTATCCACAGAGAAGATACTGAAAAATATCGGAGATGAAATTCTTACCGCGCTTGAGACTCAGCATTTTCCTACCAAGAAATCGAGGCTCTGCGATTGGTGCTTCTTTAAAACAATCTGCCCTGCCCACAACTAATTCGCGTTGAAGTACTTCGCCTCTGGGTGGTGGACAATAATCGCCGACGTTGACTGCTCAGGGTGCAATTGGAACTCTTCCGAAAGTTCAACACCAATTCTGCCTGGATCGAGCAATTCGCAGAGTTGAGTCTGCTGCTCGATATCTGGACATGCTGGATATCCAAATGAGTAGCGTGATCCTCGATAACCTTGATCCAGAATCCCCTGCAAGTCAGCCGAATCCTGATCACGCACTGATAACTCCTCGCGGATACGAGCGTGCCAATATTCAGCGAGTGCCTCTGTGAGTTGAACAGAGAGTCCATGAAGTTCTAGGTAATCGCGATAGGCATCGGCGGCAAAGAGTTCATTGGCTGCCTTGCTGATCGTATTTCCCATTGTGACGACATGAAATGCCACAACATCGACTCTGCCTGAATCTTTGGAGGCGAAGAAATCTGCCAAACATAATCTGCGATCGCGAGATTGGCGTGGGAAGGAGAAGCGAACTCGCTCTTTACCTTCGTTAGCTCCTTCGTGATGCAAGATGATCAGATCGTTTCCATCGGAGACACATGGGAAATATCCATAGACAACGGCTGCTTCTAACCAACTATTGGATTGCACATCGTTGAGTAACTTACGAAGACGTGGACGGCCTTCAGACTCAGCCATAGCTTCGTATTCACCTCGCGCACCTTTCAGACCCCACTGGCCCATAAAGAGAGCGCGTTCATCGAGCATTCCGACGTAATCTGCAAGTGGAATACCTTTCACAATACGGCTACCAAAGAATGGCGCCTTAGGGATTGAAATATCGAGAGCAACATCGCTGCGGACTGTGTCGATGACGGATTCGCCTTCATTCTTACGAGCAACTGCCTTCACTTTGCGCTCTCGTAGTGCTGGAAGTGCTGCTCCTTCTTCTCCACGCTTGACGGCCATAATCGCATCCATGAGACGCAAACCTTCGAATGCATCGCGCGCATACCGAACTTCGCCTGGGAAAATCGCTGCAAGATCTTGTTCTACATAAGCACGAGTGAGCGCTGCTCCCCCGAGAACGACTGGCCATTTATCCGCAAGACCGCGAGATGTAATCTCTTCCAAATTCTCTTTCATAATCACAGTTGACTTCACTAACAGACCTGACATGCCCACCGCATCAACATTATTTTCCAGAGCTGCATCAATAATCTGGTTAACAGTCTGCTTGATTCCGATATTGACAACTTGGTAGCCATTGTTGGTCAAGATAATATCGACGAGATTCTTGCCGATATCGTGTACATCGCCCTTCACCGTTGCAAGCAACATACGACCGCGACCTTGGCCATCCGTCTTCTCCATATGAGGCTCGAGATAGGCAACAGCTGATTTCATGACTTCAGCGCTTTGCAGGACGAAGGGAAGTTGCATCTCGCCCTTGCCAAATAGCTCTCCTACAACCTTCATACCTTCAAGAAGGTGGTCATTGATGATGGCGAGTGGAGTAATTCCCTCACTCATTGCAGCATCAAGATCTTCGTTGAGCCCAACCTTTTCGCCATCAATGATGCGATGTTCTAAACGCTGGCGAAGCGGAAGCGCTGCGAGTTCCGAGGCGCGAATGTTGCGCGAAGCTGCGAGCTCGACACCTTCAAAGAGTTGAAGGAATTCTTGAAGTGGATCGTAAGTACAGGTTTCACCGTCATATGTGCGGCGATCGTAAATCAAGTCCAATGCAACTTCCTTATGTCGCTCTTCGATACGAGCCATCGGCATAATCTTTGAGGGATGAACAATCGCCGAATCAAGTCCGGCTTCTACACATTCATGAAGAAATACAGAGTTGAGAAC
>Ga0194060_10000946_pt1 | contig 21202 bp, 17 predicted proteins | sample SepL225m_MetaG_FD_163427 | JGI IMG/M metagenome (GOLD analysis project Ga0194060, IMG submission 163427) | Anoxic zone freshwater microbial communities from boreal shield lake in IISD Experimental Lakes Area, Ontario, Canada - Sep2016-L222-5m | ecosystem: Environmental > Aquatic > Freshwater >... | reverse complement strand
GGGCTGGGGAGGGGGAATCGCAGGATATGTAACCTTTTCAGACAGCTTCTAACGCTACGTCTTGCCTGCGTAATCCGTGATTTGGCTGCGAAGCGGATCACTAAACGCAACTGCGACTGATGGGCTGAGGGGGGCGGCGAAGATGAATGCCTCAGCTTTGCTTCGACAGGCGCATGCGTTGTAATCGTAGCTGGAAAATCTTGTATATAAACCAAGGAATTGTAATAAAGTATCGCTTCCATAAATTACCTGGATCTTGAACTAAGCGATAGAGCCACTCCATCGACATATTACGAATCCATTGTGGTGTATCCTTCTTGATCCCCGCCAGCACATCAAAACTGCCGCCGACACCAAGGCAGACCGGCACTCCCAACTCCTGGAGATGCTCTGCAATCCAGTACTCTTGCTTGGGCGTGCCCATCGCAACAAAGAGCATATCCGGCTTCGTCGCCCTTATCTCGGAAATGATACGAACGCCTTCTTCTGCATTGAGATAGCCGTGGTGCCAGCCAACAATCTGCATAGCGGGATAATCGCTACCTAGCTTTGTCACCATCTGGTTAATTATCTCTGGTTTAGCCCCTAAAAAATACATCCGGTAGCCGCGTGTATTTGCAACTGGTAGTAGTTGTTTAAGCAGCATAATCCCGCCAACATGATCCTTAATTGGTTCACCGAGGATTCGGCTACCGATCAGGATTGCCCGCTCAGCGATGACCAACGATGCAGAAGTGACGATCTCTGACAGGCGAGGATTGCGCTCCATTTGCCAGAGTTTGGAAGCATTGATCGGAACAATCTGATGCGGCTGGCCTGATCGAATGAATTCCTCAACGCACGCAATGGCTTCTTCCATTGATATGCTATCGACAGGACTGTTCAGAAACTGCCTTCGGCTCATATATGTGTCCTCACACGTTTCGGATTCAGTGTACGGATTATCGCAACGATCCGCTCAGCAGCATGTCCATCCCATAGCTCAGGTTGGCGGAATTCATGGATCCTGGTCTCAATGGCTTGCATAGCGGCTGCCACGATTCGCTCGGGGTTGGTGCCGACAATCTGATTAGTGCCTGCGGTAACTGTGACTGGACGCTCAGTGTTCTCGCGAAGTGTGAGACAGGGCACGCCAAGAATGGTAGTTTCCTCTTGAATGCCACCAGAGTCAGTGAGCACAAGGCGGGCACCTGCCATAATTCCAAGGAAGTCGAGATATCCAAGCGGATCAACTAGCCGGAGATTTGCCATAGCATCGACCGTCTGCTGGAGTCCAGCCTCAGCAATACGCCGCCGTGTGCGCGGATGGACGGGGAAGAGGACGGGGATTCTTAGCTGGATCGTATTGATTGCGGCTAGCAAGCCATGCAGCATCGTAGGGCTATCGACATTCGACGGTCGGTGCAGAGTGACAAGCGCATAATTGTCGGTCGTGAGGTTAAACCGCGCTGGCATATTGAGTGATTCGGCTTGTTTTCGATGACGCACTAATGTGTCGATCATTACATTGCCAACGAAAAAGATTCTATCGTCGTTGATGCCTTCACGTCGCAGATTCTGCGCGGCTTCAGGCTCTGTGGTGAACAGATAGTCTGCCATCGCATCAGTAAGCACGCGATTGACTTCCTCGGGCATCTCACGATCATAACTGCGCAGTCCAGCCTCGATATGTGCAAGTGGAATACGCAACTTAGTCGCAACCAGTGCTGCGGCCAAAGTCGAGTTCACATCGCCTACAACCAAGATGAGATCGGGACAAAGGTTGACGAACAGTGGTTCGAGAGCGAGCATCACTTGCGCCGTCTGCTCGGTATGGGTGCCGGAGCCAACGCCGAGGTTAAAATCTGGCTTTTGGATGTCTAGCTCTTGAAAGAAGATCTCAGACATCGCATTATCGTAGTGCTGACCGGTGTGTACTAGGATGGTCTCAATGTCCTGAAAGCCCCGCAGTTCAGCGACAATCGGAGCAATCTTCATGAAGTTTGGGCGAGCGCCCACAACACAGACGACTTTCATATTCCCTCCTTGCGTACACTGTAGCTCAGTAAGTGCTAGTTGTCTTCGCTGTCTCTTACGCACCTTTGGTGATGCTGTCCGCTGAATTGTGACAGGATGGCTTTTTGGTGCCATCGAGCCACCGCCGATTTTTTGCGCTGGGATCAATTTTTGGCCCGGATTACCAGCGGTCAACAGTAACCGGTGCCATAAAGCATTCATGCCACTGCTCGAAGACCAGCAATGTGAATATCTGCCGAGTGTAATTTTTACGGAGCGCAACGTGGTCTTGAAGTAGCGTCTCAATATAACCGGGGTTAAAGTATTTTCTACATGCCGAACTAGGTGAGAGCAACCGCTCACGTACATAACCCGTAATCTCACATTGGAACCACACATCGATCGGCGTCTCGAATCCGATCTTGGGGCGACGGAGTATTTCACTGGGTAACCAGCGCGCAATCGCACGACGGTAGAGATACTTATGTCCTGACCATCCCCGCAGGCGTAAGTTAGTCGGCAGGCTTTCTACAAACGCCATGAAATCTAGATCAAGCAGTGGTACCCGTACCTCTAGCGAAGCCGCCATCGACATTTTATCGCCATAAAGTAACAGATTATCCGGAAGTGAAAGGCGCGTCTCGACGTACAACTGCTGGGCAAGCGGATTAAGATGGCCGACCTGAGACTGCCAATAGCGGATCGACGCTGCGACATCTCTTGTATCGGCGTCAGGCCACCCTTCCTGGCGATAAAGTGCCTTCTTCATCGCTGGGGTGAAGACGGTATAAACATCTGTGAATCGCTGAACGGGGTCAATCGTTCCGAGAGCGTAAATGGCTCGTTTCAACGACTCAGCCCTTGGCAGGTTCTCGATCATGGGGGCAATCACTTTTTGCCGTAGGGCCAGCGGCATACGCCGATACCATGCTCCTGCTTTCTCACCCCGATAACGTCGGTAGCCAGCCCACGGTTCATCCACGCCCTGTCCAGTTAGTACCACCGTTACATAACGGGAAGCCAGTTGGCTGAGCCAGTACATCGCTAGTGTTGAAGATGTCGCAACTGGTTCGTCCATATGCCAAGTCACACGGTCAAACGCATTGAGGCAATCATGGGCACTGACAACAATCTCGTGGTGTTCGCTGCCTAAAATCACCGCACTCCGGCGCGCCTGTAAAATTTCATTATGCGCAAATTTACCTTCAAACCCTACGGTAAATGTTTTGACCTGATGTGACGTTACTTGCTGCATGATTGCAACTACGGCGGCCGAGTCGACACCCCCGCTGAGCAAGGCTCCCACCGGCACATCACTGACCATCTGGCGTTTGACCGCAGATGCAAGTATGGCCTGTAACTCAGGGATGAGAGTCGCTTCATCAACCGATGTTCGTATACGTGGTACGTGATTGTAGAACTGTAGGGTGCATACCTGACCATCTTCTATGAGCATGCAGTGACCGGGGCGTAACTTCTGCACGTTCTTGAAGATCGTATGTGGCGAAGGAACAAATTGAAACGAAAGATAGGAATCTAACGCCACTGGGTCAATCTCACGAGAAAAAAAGGGGTTTGCTAAGAATGATTTTAGCTCTGAGGCAAAGAGAAGCATCTCTTGATTTTGCCACACATAGAGAGGCTTGATCCCGAAAGGATCGCGAGCCAGTAGCAATCGCCGCTTCCGCTGATCCCATAAGGCGAAACCAAACATGCCGTTCAAACGAGCAAGCGCGTCAACGCCCCACTGCTCATAGGCATGCACAATTATTTCTGTATCTGAGTTGGTTCGAAAGATGTGACCCGCAGATTCCAACTGGGCACGCAGTTCTCGAAAGTTATAAATCTCTCCATTAAAGACAATCCAGACAGTTTCATCTTCATTTTGCAGAGGTTGATGTCCACCTGCTAAATCGATAATGCTTAACCGACGCATCCCCAAACCTACTGAACCCTGGCAGTAAAAACCGCTGTCATTTGGGCCGCGATGGGTTTGCATATGCGTCATACGCCGTAATAACTCGCCATCAACGTGATCTGCATGATTGAAGAGATAGATGCCGCAAATGCCGCACATAGCTACACGCCTTTCTGTGTCACATAGAGGTCGTACCAAGCTGCGTAGTTAAGCAGTAACCAGATGATTTCGCTATGGTCGGCTTCTCCTTTGCGGTGTTGTACCAGGAGGTTGCTAATGAAGGAATGATCGAAGAGGCTTCGTTCCAAACCACTCCCCGCCGAGCCTAGGTAGTCTTGAACCATAGAGTACAGATCGGTTCGCAGCCATGATCGCAGAGGGATGCTAAACCCTTGCTTACGTTTCCGCATGGTTGCTGGAGGGAGATACGGTCGGATGGTGTCACGCAACACGGCTTTTGTCTGCCAACCGCGCAACTTCAACGAGTCTGGCATACGGGCAACCAGTTCAACGAGACGATGATCGAGCAGCGGAGAGCGCACCTCCAACCCATGTGCCATACTCATGCGATCTACCTTCACCAGCATGTCTTCAAGTAAGCGAAAATGTATATCAATATAGCTTGCCTTACTCAGTGAAGACATGTTCGATCTCATCACCTCAGCGATTGCGGGCATACACATCGACAGTGGAGACTGACCTTCTACAGAGAGGTTGGGCATGAGTCGTTGGAGCATACCTTGCGAACATAAGGCAACCTTGTTGAAATACATCTGAGAAAAAGGCAGCATACTATCATGCATAACCCGCTCTGCACGGAGCGCACCATAGCGTCGCCCTGCGGGGAACCATGTGGCACCAACGTGCGCAACGAAGGGCAGGATGCGCTGCATGGCGTAGGGGAGTTGCCGATAGTGTTCTGCAAAGCGTATCCCTTGGTAGCGCGTGTAGCCAGCAAATAACTCGTCGCCGCCATCACCGCTCAGAACGACGGTCACATGCTGGCGTGCGAGCCGGGATACATGGTAGGTTGGGAGTGCTGAAGAATCACCAAAAGGCTCGTCAAAATGGCGAACCAGGGTTAGCACGGTCTCTGGCAAATTGCGTGCCAAGTCTTCTTCGCGGAGGATGAGCGTGTGGTGTTCGGTCTGGAAATGATCAGCGACAATCTGTGCGTCTGCCGACTCATTCCATTCAGGGCGATCAAAGCCGATGGTAAAGGTCTTGAGTGGACGCAACCCTGCCTTATGAGCATAGGCGACAATCGCGCTCGAGTCTAGACCGCCGCTTAGAAATACCCCTAGTGGAACCTCACTCATCAGGCGGATGCGCACCGACTCTTCTAGTAAGGCATCAAGCTCAGCGACCCACTCAGCGGAGGAACGATGGGAGGAGTGTTCTTGGGGGCTGAATGTAAGCTGCCAGTACGGCGCGGTCGAGATCGACCCTTGTTCGTAAGTGAGCCAGTGGGCTGCGGGCAGTTTATGAATGTGTCGAAACATTGTCCCCGGCTCAGGGATAAAGCCATACTGGAAGTACGGTATCACCGCTGCCGGATCTGGCTCTGCCAGGGTGGGATCCGCCGCCAGTAACGATTTGATCTCTGATCCGAAGAACAGTTGATCGCCTCGACAGGCGTAAAAGAGCGGCTTCTTGCCTAGGCGATCACGGGCCAGCATAAGCCGCCGGTTGCGCTGATCCCATACCGCAATTCCAAACATCCCGCGCAGTTCAGACAGGCATCCCGCACCCCGTTCTTCATACAGATGCGCGATCACCTCGGTATCTGACCGGGTACGAAAGATATGACCGCGCGACTCTAAGTCAGTTCGTAGTTGGGGGTAATTATAGATTTCGCCATTGAAGACGACTTGAATCGTGCCGTCTTCATTGGCAATTGGCTGTCGCCCTCCCGCTACATCAATGATGCTCAAGCGGCGCATACCCAGACCGACGCCTTCAGCGACGAAAAAGCCATCGTCGTCCGGTCCGCGATGAAATAGCACATCAGTCATCCGCTGCACCGTGTGCTGCATCTCGGCTGCTGAACGGTCAGGGCAAACTAGTCCCGCAATACCACACATTGACCATATTCCTGCTGGACAGTACGTTAATGGTGTTACGTAAGTAAGCTTCCATCTGCATGCCCATTATATTGCCAAGCTATCTTCGCCGCTGTTTGAGTACGTCTTCGTAGATACCGACGATTTTTTTGGCAACACTCTGTAGTTCTAGCCCGCGCTGCTCGATGATTTCCCGTCCATTGCTACGCTCACCATTAGCTAAAATGTCTGCTAGGTGCTTTCCAAGAACTGCCGGATCACGCGAGCAGATTGCACTGGGTTCAACTCCAGCGAGCAACTCGGGGACATCACCAACATTGACTGAGACAACCGGCAGATTGTAGGCCATCGCTTCCTTTACCACATTTGGTGAGCCTTCCCACATTGATGTGAATACCATGACGTCAGACGCACTCATATAGAGTGGCACCTGCGCGTGTGGCACGTTACAGAGTGGCACCATTTTCAGCGGCTTCTGACAATAGCGGGCTGCATAGTCTACAGATGCCTGAGCTAGTGGAAAATTCTTACGAACCACTTCCGGGCAATTGGGAAACAAAACGTAATATCGATCCTCTGACCAACCCAGTGTTGCTCTTGCCTTGTGAGTCGAGACTAAACTTAGTGCATTGAGATCAACACCGTTAGGAATGACATAGGAGTGAACTGGAGCGATCACCCGGGCCATCTCGGGCGACTTTACGATGACCGCATCAGATGTGCGAGCCACCATCCGGTTGATCTGTACAATCAGGCGACTTCTCAGAGTCGGACGTCCTTTGGCATCTGGTTCACCAAGTAGGTCACTCCCCATAAAGGAGATCACTACGGGGATCCGTCGCTGGCTACGTGCAACCCAGCCACAGTAGCCAAAGTGCGCGTGGATTAGGTCGTAAGAAACGCGACTGACGCGTCGGCGAGCCAATAACATCCCCATCAGATACTTACGCCAGCCATCGGCATAATCCGAAAGAGCCCAGACGTCGCATTGAACACCTAACCGTTGGAGTGACTCTACCTGAGTCTTGACAAAAGGCTGCAACATTTCGCTGTCTTTGGGTGTTTTCCATCCCCTGGAGCGAATCTTCCGTCCAGGCTTTGGCCATCCCCCAACAATGACCAATGTCCGCATTTCAACTACCCTCTCTTGTTGATATCGCTTTGGTAGCGATGTATGTACGCTTCTCAGCAAATACAGCTGCGGCTGTCAACCAGAACATAAAGCTGTAACTATCTAGCCGCCAGACCCCAATATACCATATTCCTAGGATGACATAGAAGAAACTGAGCCCCTCGAATAGGAGCAGTACAACCCGGCTTTCGGGTGATGGTAAGTGGCGGCGAATGCGGGTACTAGCCCGCCAGAGCAAAAGCTGCGGTACGATGTAAAGTGCGCTGCCTAGCAAACCAAAATCCATCGCTGCACGGAAACTCTGGGGATCGCGACAACCGATATCGATCGCCGCTAACTTTCGGCAAACCACACCCATCGTTGAAATATCGACACTGTCGCGCGCGACTGCGTTCTGATTACTCATAACCGCACTCAATAGACCGCCGTATGTTGCCTCGGGACCGAACCCCCAGATTACACGCAATGGGTTTTCGAATAACATGGGCAGTGCAAAGCGCATAATCGTAATTCGTCCTACCGATGTATTTGTAACATCCCATGGTCTTGTTGATGTCAGAAGTTGGAAGTGTTTCGGAAGAATGGCGAGAAATTCCCGAGTTTTCGGCATAGCTATAAGCATAATCCCTATGACAATTATGCTAAAAAAGAACAAATTCCTTATCTTTTGGAGTACTTGTCCAATCCGGTATAGTCCATAGTAGCGAATTAACATAAAGATCAGAACAAGAGGAGAGAATAGGAGGGCAATTTGAACATCGCCTAGTATACACGGTATAAAAAAAGAAGTGATTGCTAACATGTAAAGCCACGTCTGCTTGCCGTAGTTAAGCCATACGGACATTAAAATAAATTGACAGGTTAAGGCTACTGCCGCGAGATTAGCATTTGATCCCAATGTGCCAGTTAGGAAATCACCTTTCTGCCCTAGCAGAATAAACTGAAATAGTGTCACTGGAATTTGCAGAAAACCTAAGACTGTAAATATTTTGATTATTCGACGGTAAAAAATCGGTGATATATCTACGTTCAATAGAATGATAAAGAGGAGAGGATAGCGCAGATTCGTTGCCAGGGAGAGCAGAATATCGCGTGTAGTTGATTGGTTGAAGAGCGCCGATATCAAGAGCAAGAAGGTAAATAGGGCATAACTAACAAATAGATATATACCTCTCCAGTGCCATTTTTTGGCTATTATCCATCGCAGCAAGATGGATAAGACGAATAGAGCGACACCGATAGTTGGCAGATAACGGCCCCAAACGATTAACTGTGGTATCCCGGTATGATCACCAAAGAAAAAAAGTGCCAGGATCAGCCATACTGACCAACTTGGTCGATACAGACATATGATGACAGCCATAACCACTAATGTAACTACCAATAATGGCAGAATTATTTTGGGTATAAATACGACGATGACAGCAACGAATACTGCTATAAATGCAAATACTCCCGTTATGAGCAACCTCGAACCCTTCAGATAGATAAGTGCAGACTGGTTCATTGCTCGGCCTCCAATTTAGCTAGTGCGGTGCGGGCTTCAACATGAGAGGAATCGAGTCTTAGGATTGCCTGATACTGAGCAATAGCCTCCACAGATCTTCCTGTATTGAGATAGAGTGAGGCCAGATAGAGGCGCGTTGGGATATAGTCGGATTCGTGTGCGATTGTCTCCTCTAGGATCGTAATTGCAGCACGAGGGCCGACTTGTTCTTGCTCCAGCAATGCCAGTTGGGTACGAGCCTGGCTGTAGCTATGGTACGAATTGGACAGCGAAGCTGCAAAGGTGAGCATACGCCGGGCTACGTCGAACTGCTGTCGGCTTATGCAGATCTTAGCTATATTCACAGCTGAATCAGAGATATACCCATGGCTTTCATTCTGTGGGTCTTCAGCAATAGCGGCACGATAAGCGGCTAATGCCTTGTCTGGATCGCTGTTTTTCGAGAACTCACCTAAGTAGAACCAAGCCTTGGCTCGTTCCAATTTGGCGCGAAAGCCAGTTTGGCTGGTCTCTCCCGCGAGATGTGTGATCTCTTTAGCTCGCTCCCAGTTGGTTGTATTGCCAATTCGGGCTTGGTCAATATAGATCTGAGCTAGACGCATATAGCCTATCGGGCTGTTATGCTGATAGCGTCGCGCCAGATTAATGGCAATATCGGACTGAGTTGGGTCATCGCGACTCATCAAGGCCGAGAAACTCAATAGTTGGTCGATCCTATAGGTACGCTCGATGGCCGGTACTACCCCGAGGGCCGCCGTTAGCAGTGGTTCGGCACGCTGACTATCCCCGCGCAAATATGCAACCATACCTTGAGACCAAAGCTGTGTGGCGGAGGAATTACTCATCGAGGCTGTGCAAGGTACAGGGATGGCGTTAGCGAGTGAGCTGCCGCTAAAATAGAATTTGAGCAGCGCGACATTCGTCCAGTTGGTGCAGGCAACTTCAAGCGATTGCCCAATGATCATTGCGGTCAGCACAAGCGCAGTGCCCCCAACGATCATGGATCGAAGGTGTTGCCTAATCTTTGGATAGACGACGTCACGCAACATAGCTCGTACCCGCCGGGTAATAAACCGGTCTACTGCAAGATCTTCCACTGCGCTCAGGGTGACAGGAATGCGCTGTATTCATCTGGGAGTTTGTATAAGCTAAGATGCTTGATCTTCCCAGCTCTTGTACACCATAAGTGACTTTGTTAGACCTAGAAAGCGCTCATCGATCAGCCTTCCGCCAGGAAATATCTGTTTTAACTCGCGACGATCCAGCAAGCGAATGGCGGTAACTGTTCTGAGTGCAACCTCTTCGTCTTTAATGCGTGGGTAGGTACCCAGAGCCATGTGGGTTGCCAACCAGAGTTTAAGCTCTACGGGTAGAAACTGAAAGAACGGAAAGAAGAAGTGTGGCTCAATCGGAAAAAAGCGGTTCGGCGTCTGCAAAAAGTAACATTTTGCCACACGCATCACTTCTTCGGCCATCATCTTCTGGTCGTGAAAGTCGCCGACATGTTCGATGACGGAATTGGAGAACGCAATAGTGAACTCTTTGTCCTTGAAGTGACCCATAGATCGTGCATCACCTACGACACTAAAGATATTGTTGCTACTGATCGCCACCTTGTCAATATTCAGAAGGACTATTTGTACATCAGAATTGCCAGCAAACCCCATCTGTTCCCAGAAAGCCTGGGTTCCGCCAATATCAAGGATGCGAATTGGGCGAGGTATGTTCTCTAAGAGCGATACGAATATGGTAAATCGCTTTTTACGTAGGTTCTTTGCTAGCTTGTAAACGAGTTTTAGCATAGTTCATTACCTCAATATCACTGTAGGATAGTAATCCTAACGGTTGCGAAATCCTCAGATAAGGATTAAATTAGACTGCCGTTTATACCGCTCGTAGTGGTAGTTTCAGCACCGAAGCACTTAAATCCGCCACTACGAACAGTAAACCTGAAATGAAGTCTACCTGTCCATATTATCTAGCAACAGGCTTCTTCCCGCGTCCCTCGATCCCATTGTAGCCATAGGCTACTTCTTTCCAAGGACGTTTTCATACAATGCCACGTATTCAGCCACCATGCGCTCGGACGAGAACTCGCTCCGAACTGTGTGTTGTCCACGTTCGCCCATACGACGTGCGCGATCTGAATCGCGCAGGAGTTCCAGAACGCACTGCGCTAAAGCCTCCGACGCAGCCTGTGGAATAAGAAAGCCGGTTTGATCATGCTGTATGATTTCGACGTTGCCGCCACCCTCTGTTGCAATCACTGGCTTGCCTAACGCCATATATTCGATCAGCGCGTTGGATATACCTTCACCTTGAGTGCTTGTCAGCACACAAATACTGCTACCAGCCACAATTGGTAGTGGTTCAGATACATCTGTGATAAATGTGACATGCTCAACTAGGTCAAGGTCATTGACTAATTGAGAACACCCGTTCATATAGCCGCGATCCCTACCAACGAGTAGGAGATGTGTCGTAGGGAACGCTCGCAGCACAGCAGGCATTGCGCGGATGAGTGTGGGCTGATCCTTATACTCACTGAAGTTTCCTACCATGCAGATACTTGGCTGTGGCAAGGGCTGCGGCTCAATCCCCGCGAATCGTTGCCAGTCCATTCCATTTCGGATGACCAGTGCCTGTGGATGCGAGCTAAGGCGATACGACAGCAACCCTGCCTGTGAATTAGCAACGATGGCATCGGATCGCTGCGCACACCAGCGAGTTATATGTGCAGACCACGGCAGTCGAGGCAGTGCTGAGCGTATGGATCCGTTGATAATAGGAATTCCCAAACTCCGTGCCGCGATGAGTCCGATCACGCTGGACATCCATCCGAAGACATGGATCAATGAAACAGGTGCAGCCTTTATTGCTGTAACCAGCGTCATTGCGGTTGTGGCATCAAAGCGGAATTGGCGGCGGATTGGGAAGACTACATCGGCGAGGGCTTCAGCTTGTGCCTGAAGCTCACCGCCATGATCCAGTACTCCCAGCGCCATTCGGAACCGCTTGTCGCGCCGCATCCCGCCAAGTAGCTCAACGATCTGGCGCTCGGTGCCGCCTGCAGACATCCCATCGCTGAGGATCAATATTCGGGGGGGGTTAGGCTGCATCGAGGTAGATCCTACACCAGTGTTCAAACATCAGCGCGTTCCAGATCTGTTGCGAGAATTGACTTGATCCCGCAGACTGTGATCGCACCAACCACTCGACACCCTCACGTGAGAAAATGCCACGCTGAAGTGTTCGTGGATCAAGTAAAATCTGGCGAGCAAAACCGGCGAGATCATCGCGGAACCAGATTTCCAGAGGGACTCCAAAACCCATCTTTGGCCGGTCAAGCACGCTATCTGGGATTATACCGCGTAATGCCTGCTTGAAGAGGTGTTTACCCTCGCCATGCACTATACGCATCGCTGGCGGAACGGCTGCCATAAGCTCAAGAAAGCGATAGTCGAGTAGCGGGCTACGCACCTCTAGCGAGTTGAGCATACTGGCGCGATCTACTTTCACCAGAATATCGTCGGGGAGATAGACAACTCCATCTGCATACTGCATGCGTGAAAGCAGATCAAGTCCCTTGGCGCGCTGTGTGTTTGCCAAGACCGCGCTCACTCCGTCGTTGCCAACCCGGCGATAGGTCTCCGGGGTCAGCAAGCGCTCAAGATCGTCAGGGGCGTTCATTCGCATCGCTGTGCCGTAGCGACGATCCTGGTCGAACATAAGGCGTCTGGCCATCCGTCGGCCTGGGGTGCCCGACGGGAGCATCGCGGCTGGCGCGAGGGCTGTCAGGCGCAGTGTTTGTGGCACACGATCAATGAGCGACTCCCTGAGCATCTGCACATAGCGCTCATATCCGGCACACGCCTCATCGCCACCATCGCCAGAGAGACAGACGGTGACGTACTCGCGGGCCATCTTGGATACATAGTAGGTTGGCAGTGCCGAGGAGTCGGCGAAGGGTTCATCATACTGACGGGCCAAGAGGGGCAACAAATCCTGGATTGACTCAGGCTCAACGATCATCTCGTGATGCTCGGTCTGAAAGCGCTGCGCCACCTGACGCGCATAGTCCAGCTCGTTGTAGCGCGGCTCGGTGAAGCCGATTGAGAAGGTCTTAACCGGTTGGCTGCTCAAGCCCGCCATCGCTGCGACGACCGCACTGGAGTCGACGCCGCCGCTCAGGAAGGCGCCCAGCGGCACATCGCTGATCATCCGGCGGCGGACCGCATCGGTGAGTAGCTCGCGCAGCGTCGCAACCCACTCCTGCTGACTGCGGTGAGCATCAACGTTATGGAACGCCGGGAGCCAATCCCAGTATCGGCGCAGGGTCGTGCCATCACGCTGAACCGTCAGCGTATGGCCAGGGAGCAGTTTCCGCACGCCCTTGATGATGCTGCGCGCACCCGCAACATAGCCCAGCGTAAAATACTCACCTACTGCGATCCAATCTAGCTCACGCGGGACACTTGGGTCGGCAAGGATCGCCTTGAGCTCCGACGCAAAGAGCAGCCGACTGCCATCGTCGTAATAGTAGATCGGCTTCTTCCCCATCCGATCGCGGGCCAGCACCAGGTGGTGTTCGCGCGCATCCCAGATCGCGAGGCCAAACATCCCGTTCATCTGCTCGACGCATGCTGACCCATAAGTCTCATAGCTATGGATGATGACCTCGGTGTCGGTGCGTGAGCGGAAGACATGGCCACGGGCCTCTAGGTCAGGGCGCAGATCTTGATAGTTGTAGATCTCACCGTTGAAGGCGATCCAGACGCTACTATCTTCATTACACATAGGCTGATGGCCGGCGGGGGAAAGGTCGATAATCGACAGGCGTCGGAAGCCCAAGCCAAGGCCATTCTCGTCATCGACATACAGACCACTATCGTCGGGGCCACGGTGCTGGATCACCTCGGTCATCCTGCGCAGGACGTCCTGATCAACTGGCTGATGGGTTCGATAGTTCCAGACACCACAGATACCGCACATAGGCGTTCACCCTAGGCTTAGGCCGGACGGCGGAACATAAACTCGTTGCAGCCATGCCCATCGCCGGTATGCAGATACTCAAGCTCTAGGCCAAACTTGTCGTGGAGGTAGTTGAAGATCGTTCCGGCCGTCGCGTACTCATAGGGGAAGCCGCCCATCCAATCTGCGATGTCGTGCCAGAACTCCATCCCACGGCCAGCGGCACCATCCGACACGCCATACAGCTTGAGCGGATTGCGCCCGGTCAACAGTTGGCGGCTCAGGGCGTTTGTACCATAGGCATAAATCATCGCCCGTTGGACAGATGGCGATGCCTGGTTATAGAACTTCTTGATCTTCCACCACATCGCCGAACCGCCGACCTTCTTCTCGACATTATTGTAGATCGCGATGGCTAATTTACCACCGGGCTTGACTTTACTAATCGCGTTATCAATTGCTTGCCACATCGCGCCCGTATGATGCAGTACGCCCCAAGAATAGACGATATCGGCAGGCTCCAGCGTTGCTATAAAATCCTTATCAAGCACCGAACCCTGGGCGATCTGCCAACGCTCAGGCTGTGCCTTACTGCGGTTGCGGGTGGTCATACTTGCATTGACCGAGTTTTGATCATAGTCGAAGGCAACCACCCGCTCGGCCTGTAGTTGATAGGCCGCAAGCGAAAACAGGCCACTGCCACAGCCGATGTCGAGAAAGGTCTGGCCACGCAGGGTATCGACTTTGAGCATCTGCTTGAGCGATGCGGTTGCATTAGCAATACGCGGCTCGCTCAATACATTATTGACATAGCTCTGCCAGTTTTTTCCGAAGCCGAAACGAAGATTGGTATCAGTTGTAGCCATAAGCACCTTCATTTACTGCATTTGTGCGATGCATATAACATATGATCCCGAAAGGCGGTTTAGGGGAAATCGCACGGTATGTTCATCAACAAGCCAGATCACTTTCGATAGAAGGGATAGGCCACGTAGAAGTAACGCCTTCAATCGGGTTGTGAAGTCTTTTAGATTAAGGCCATTCAGGTTGTTCACCATGAAGTTCACTGGGATAAGGTACTCACAACGAACAACCTGTAAATTTGCCTGTTGATGGGATTTCTCCAGATCATCGGTACTCAACGGGACGTGAATATCGTAGATTGGTCGATTCACCAATTTTTGGATGAAACCGATAAGTCCAGTCATATTAGGGATACTTGTGATGAGCATACCGCCAGGCTTGAGGAACTTGGCAAAGGCATGAATACAAACTGCCGTGTTCTCGAAATGCTCGGCGACGCCAAATGAGATCACAATGTCGAATTTACCAAGCATTGCAGATGGAGGAGTGAACATATCAGCGCAGATCACGGCCCCTTCTACTCCAGCTTTCTCCAAAATTTGCTGCTCCTGCCTACAGCCAATCGCAGAATAGTCGAGTCCATACACCTTAAACCCGAACTGCTGGACAAAGTAGGGGAGCCATTGTGATCTCGCACAACCAATTTCGAGCAGGGTCGCTCCCTGGGTCTGTATTCCTGCAAATGCCTTTGTAAAGTGGTGATGGAATTGCCGGTTCACGTAGTCCCCATGAGGGTCAACAGGATCGAGAATTTTATCAACAGACCAGCATGTATCCCAATAAGACTTACCTGCCTTATCGATGGTTTCCATGATATTATCCCCTCGGCTTAACTGCAACGTATGTCGCAATACCGTATGTACCCGTCAGCATCTGATACCGCTCAAGTAACGGTAACAGAACACGCTCTGGAACGATGAGTGGGTTATACATACAGTAACGAATATTAGCAAGCAGGCCACGAGAGAGTCCATGTTTGGCAAAAAATGCAGGCCGGCTAAGTGGTAAGTCTTGCCACTTCATTACTCTCCCGCGCATCCGAAAACGGATGTAGTAGTGTAACCAATTGCTCGGGCGCATTCCGTAAATCTTATTGCTGTAATCGACGTGGGATAATTTAAGTCCACACTGCTCAAGGTATTTTGTTACGGTTGGCTTCGTAAAGAAGTAGAGGTGGCGAGGTACGTCCTCACCGAAAAGGTACCGAGATGAAATGCTACCAAAATCGGTTACGAGAAAGACAAAGACCCCACCAGGCTTAAGCACTGCTCTCGCCTTTTCAAAGTAGGCTTTAGGGTCGTGGACATGCTCAATCACAGCCCATGCAGTCACAGCATCATATCGGGCCTCTTGGATTGGAATAGTATCGAATTCTTCCTTGTAGACAATAAAGTCATTAATTGACTTGCTTGCTTCAGATATTTCAACTCCCTCAACATCCCATCCACGCCTCCGCATCACGCGGGGGAAGTCCCCATTGGCACATCCAACATCTAGTAATAGACGTTTCTCGCGACGGCGCGGTGCGAATCGCTCGATCATTTGCGCTTCCCTAAGATAGCGGCGATCATGAAATTCTCGCTCGTTGTCAAAATATTCATAAAAAGTCGAAGGATAGTAGCGACCTATCTCATCACGAGTGGGCCTAGGATTGGTAAAACCTAACCCACAGTTACAACACTCCACGACAGAAAAAGTCTCGTCCCTAAAATATTTTGAATCCGGTATGCTGTAGATCTGCCGATGGTTCTTTGAGTTACACAGGTTGCATGCGACGTATTCCAATGTGAATCCTCCACTTCATAGTTAGTAACCGTATGAACGCTCACCACGCTAATCAACCGTGATCCGTCTTACTGTACCTTCTGAATTTTTGCGCATCGTAATCCTATCCTATTTTTAACAATAAGCCAGCAGCATACAAAAGAAATCAGGTAAACAGTAGAGGTTGAAAGTGCAATACCAGAGACCCCAATCCATTTCATAAAAAAATAGTTAAGTGTAATGTTTACAATGATATTCATTCCGGATATCCACATTAAGGCATTATTCAGGCATAATGATGACAGCATACGCACAACTAAGATACCACCAACATAAAAAGGTATTTGTAGTGCAGCATAACTCTGTATCGTAGACACTGCTACCACATCCGCCTCACTAAACGCGCCACGCAGGTAAAATAATCGCACAAATGGGTCAGACCAAATGATCAAACCGAATGTTACAGGAATAGTTACCGCGAAAATCAGTGCGATGTAGCGATTAAAGACTTTTCTGATGGCAACCCAATCATTGCGGGCTATCATGGAAGAGAAGAAAGGAATAGCTGTTGTTCCCAGTGCAGTAGAGGCAAGCAGAATCGGCATACTGACTAGTTTTGTTCCATAACTGAGTGCCGAGACGCTTCCAGAGCCAAGTGACGCAGCCATGGTCTGATCGACCAGGAGGGTACTACCCATGAGCAGGGCACCGACCATCATGGGTACATACTGACCTGCGATGGTCTTCAGATGCTGGTCAAACCCATACCAATGTGGCCAAACCGATATGCCTCGACGCTTAAGGGCAAAGCCTAACAGGGTGACTTCTGCGAGAGAACCAAGAATCGCCCCGACTGTAAGTAACAATACCCCCCCATGTGGATACACAAGTAAAAGAGTTATTATGACAAAGGGAGTGGTCATGGGCGACAAAGCCGCAAACGCGAAGCGCTCGCCTGCATTAAGGGTGGCACTCCATGTGGTTATTAAACCATTAAAAAGAATGTAGGGTGTGAACACATAGAGGAGTTGATATGTCAGGGCTAATTTTGCTGCGGTGAAATTAATTGCAATTAGCGGGAGATACAGCGGTGCCAAGAGTACCACGAGCAGCGAAGCAACCAACAACAATAGCGTACTCCAGATTGTCACCCCAGAAAACAAGCGCTGGGCGGCCACATGTCCATCGTTGTCACGAACGTGGATGTAGGTTGGGATGACCGCTGAATTAAACGAGCCTGCAATCAGGCTGATGAGAAAGAGTGGCACTACTGTCGCAACGAGGTACGCATCAAGCTCATCACTCACCCCGAATTTCCAGGCGACAACGAGTTCTTTCGCCAGTGAAACAATTCGAACCGCGACGGTAGCCAGAGCCACAATCACAGTGGCCCTAAACATGCGTCGCCCTATTGAGGAACTGCTCCATTGTGCCCAGAAACATTGAAATCTGCTGATCGGATTCTGCATAGCCTCGGTTTCGACCGACAACACCCCCAACCGTTAGCCTGTCCTAGCCAAGCAGAGCAGTGACGGGGCGCTATTCACTGGTGGGAGCATCTATCCGATTCGGCCCACATTGAGCCCGATCGCCCGCCGCGTATCCACCACCAGCCGGGCCTGCCGGTCAATGGCTGCCCAATCATACGCCGAGTGGTCGGTGGCGACGACGACACAGTCAGCCCGCTCCAGTGCGGCGTCCAGGTCGGCCTCGCTTTGCAGGGTCAGACCCTCGTAGTGAAACGACGGCACATGCGGGTCGTGGTAGCTCACGAGGGCACCCTTGGCCTGGAGCAGGTGGATGATGTCGAGGGCCGGCGACTCGCGTAGGTCGCTGACATCCTTCTTATAGGCGACGCCGAGTACCAGCACGTGGCTGCCCTTCAGCGACTTACCGGCGTCGTTCAGCGCATCCTGCACCTTGCGCGCCCAGTGGCGCGGCATTGAGGTGTTGATCTCGCTGGCCAGTTCGATGAACTGGGCGCGGTAGTTGAGCGTACGCATCTTCCACGAGAGGTAGAGCGGGTCAATTGGGATGCAGTGCCCACCCAGCCCCGGCCCCGGCGTGAACTTCATAAAGCCGAAGGGCTTAGTCGCGGCCGCCTCAATCACCTCCCAGGCGTCGAGATCGAGGCGCTCACACATGAGCAGCACTTCGTTGACCATGCCGATATTCACGGCGCGGAAGGTGTTTTCGAGCAACTTGGTCATCTCGGCTGCTTCAGTCGAGGAAACTGGCACCACGGTTTGGATTGCTGCGCCATAGAGCGCGAGTCCCGCCTGGAGGCACTGCGGCGTTACTCCGCCCATCACTTTGGGGGTATTGACCGTCGTCCAGTCAGTGCGACCGGGGTCAACTCGCTCGGGTGAGAAGCAGAGGAAGAAATCTTCGCCGACGCGCAGCCCCGACTCGTGGGCGCTCAGGCGCGGTAGGATGATCTCGGTGGTTGTGCCGGGGTAGGTCGTACTCTCCAGTACGACGAGCATTCCGGCATGGAGGTGGAGCGCGATCTGCTCGGTGGCGGCAATAATGTAGGAGATATCGGGGTCGCCGGTTTTGCGCAGGGGAGTCGGCACACAGATACTGACCGCGTCACACTCGCGCAGAGCGGCAAAGTCGCTGGTTGCGGTCAGGCGACCCTCATTGACCAGCGCGGCCAGCCGGGCCGACGGGATATCCTCGATGTAGGATGTGCCGCACGTGATCGCCTCGATCTTGCGCGGATCCACATCGACACCGACGACGTGAAACCCGGCCTCGGCGAAGACCACTGCGAGGGGCAACCCCACATAGCCCAGGCCGATGATCGCCACCCGCGCATCGCGCCGGTCGATCCGCTCAATCAATTGCGCTACTGCTACCATGTTGTCACCTTACTCGCCCACTCCCGGTTCTGTCTATACCATTCAACCAGATAGGTCAGCCCTTCGAGGAAGCGCGTCTGCGGACGCCAATCGAGTATCTGGCCTGCCTTGCTAATATCAGCCCAAGTGGCGGTGACATCAGCGGGATGCAGGGGGATATACTCGAAGAGAGCCTTTTTTCCAACCAGACCCTCAATCATACGGATAGCATCCATCAGCACCACCGGCTCGTCTGATCCGAGGTTGATGATCTCATAGCCGAGGGGACGGAGCGCACGGATTGTGCCACGGGCGATATCATCAACGAAGGTGAAGTCGCGCGACTGCTGGCCGTCGCCGAAGACCTTAACCGGGCGGCCTTCGCTGATCCACTGGGTAAAGCGGAAGAGGCTCATATCGGGCCGACCGGCGGGACCATAGACGGTGAAGTAGCGCACGATACTCACATCAATGCCGTACAAATAGTGGTACGTGTAGCAGAACGCCTCGGCGGCCTTTTTAGATGCGGCATAGGGCGAAAGCGGCCCGTTCGTGTTCGCGTCCTCGCGAAACGGCTGAGGGTTATTCGCCCCGTAGAGGCTGGAGGTGGAGGCGAGGACAAACTTGGACACCCCGTGCGCTCGACAGTTCTCAAGCAAGTTGAGTGTGCCGGTAACATTGGTGTCGATATAGACCCAGGGATTTTCGACCGACTGCCGCACACCAGCACGCGCAGCCAAGTTGATCACTGCGGCGAAAGGCTGGTTGCCCGTGGCAGCGAAGATCTCCTGGAGCGCGGGACGGTCGGTAATATCGGCCTGATGGAAGGTAAGATGGGGGTGGCTGCGCAACAAGGAGAGGCGAGCCTCTTTAAGTCGTACATCGTAGGCGTCGTTAAGGTTGTCGATGCCGACGACGTGGTGTCCATCCGCCAGGAGGAAGGTAGCCACACGCGAGGCGATGAACCCGGCTACCCCGGTCACAAGATAGGTCGCCATAGATACTTACTTCCCCAGGACAGTGAGGGCCGAAGCCGAAGCCTAGAAGCCAGTACCGGCAACATACGTGCCGAACAGACGTAGTTCGGCGGCGATGACACGCATTACGACTGAGCCAACAACAGTGCTTTTCACTGCTCAGACTCATTCTCTGTACGAAAGGCCAGGGTATTATAGCCATATGTCTCTGCTTGCGCAAGTTCAGGTTGTGTAGGGCTATAGCAATCCTCTTGGGGTTGTTGTGTGGAGTCAAGGCTTTAGCCGGATAAGGCCGCCTAAAGGCTCGACTCCTTTTCATAACCAATTTAGGATTGCTATAACGTCAAAGTCGCCCGCTGGGGGACTGAAGCCCCCGGCTACGTTTACGACGCCCGCATCGCGGGCTGTCCGAACCCGCACGCAAAACCACGCACCAGGCGCTCGGCCTGGTGCGTGGAAGGGTGGCGCAGCGAACCTTGTGAGGCGCGGCTGTGGTTTAGGAGTGGCTACGTGCCCGCTGCGGTGGCGTACTACTGTGCCGCCGCAGCGCGACGGGCGGGGCGCTTGCGCTCCGACTTCTGCTTGAGCCCGACTGCGTGAACCAGCGGCGAATTCCGTCCATACTGGGCCATCACCTGCACCTTCGTCTCCTGCACGGTGCTGTGGAGGCGTATAGTCGCCTCGATGGTCTGTTCGCGGGCTACCTCAAGTGCCCGCCGCGCCCGCAGTTCGGTCTCCTCGGCGTGCGCTAGGTTGGAGACCAGTTCGCGGAGCGCTGCCGCGCTGCATGCGGGGTTCGTCGGCGCGTAGTCGCTGACGTCCTGCATGGCTGCTACAACGGCGCGGTCGGCCTCGATTGCGGTTGAATTCGGACAATTGCCACTTGCTGTCATGGGACGAACCTCCTTGATGTGTTGATGCTACGACGATGCGGATTGATGCTACAACGATGGGGGTTTGGGGCTGGAGCCGTTCCAGTTGCCCGGTAGCCGTCCTAAACACCAATGACTATACAACAACTATATAAATTGTAAAGTTGAGATTTAATAACCAATCGGGCCAAATTGTTACCGGAGTTTGGCCCATGTGAACTGGTGAAGGATTACGCGGGGCTGGTGAAGGATTACGCGGGGCTGGTGAAGGATTACGCGGGGCTGGTGAAGGATTA
>Ga0194060_10000945_pt1 | contig 21208 bp, 17 predicted proteins | sample SepL225m_MetaG_FD_163427 | JGI IMG/M metagenome (GOLD analysis project Ga0194060, IMG submission 163427) | Anoxic zone freshwater microbial communities from boreal shield lake in IISD Experimental Lakes Area, Ontario, Canada - Sep2016-L222-5m | ecosystem: Environmental > Aquatic > Freshwater >... | reverse complement strand
GAGCGGACCTACCCTTGCTGCATTCCTGCCCTGGGGGAGTTCAGTACGGATAACGCCGTACGAGGGATCTGGCGTAATCATAGTTATAGCCACCGATAGGGCGCTGACCCCCTTGAGAAGGGGCTCAGCTCGCTTCCAGAAGGCTGAAAATGCAGTCATAGTAAACAATCTTGCTAAAATGTTCAGTATTACTTTACACTCTCAATAGAGATTTTGGTCCCTTAAGGAGTCACACATGGCTTATGCCCCTCCCACCTCCCACACACACCTGCTTGAGTGGGTCTCATCTGTGGCAGCAAGGACCCAGCCTGAGGATATTTACTGGTGTACCGGGACGGCGGCTGAATGGGATGAGATTACGACCTCCCTGGTCGAAGCTGGGACCTTTACTAGATTAAAGAAGAAGCCCAATTCATTTTGGTGTACATCCGATCCTACCGATGTTGCGCGCGTAGAGGATCGTACATATATCTGCTCAGTCAATGAGTCTGATGCTGGTCCAACCAATAATTGGATGGATCCGCAAGCCATGAAAGAGATTATGGAAGAGCTCTACCTTGGCAGTATGCGAGGGCGCACGATGTATGTGATCCCATTTTGCATGGGACCACTAGATGCAACAGTTCCAATGTTTGGTGTTCAAATCACTGATAGTCCCTATGTAGTTGCATCTATGCACATTATGAGCCGCATGGGTAGCGATGTTCTTAAGGCTTTAGGTTCTGATAAAGAATTTGTTCGTGCACTTCACTCTGTGGGTGCTCCGCTTTACGCCGGTGAAAAAGATGTGAAGTGGCCTTGCAACGCAACTAAATACATTACTCAGTTTCCTGAAGAGCGCATGATTTGGTCATTCGGTTCTGGATATGGCGGAAATGCTCTATTAGGCAAGAAATGTTATTCATTGCGAATAGCTTCTGTCATGGCACGTGATGAAGGCTGGCTTGCCGAACATATGTTAATTCTTAAGGTCACTCCCCCTTCCGGCAATGCACATTATGTAGCGGCTGCATTTCCATCTGCTTGCGGCAAAACTAACCTGGCAATGCTTGAACCAACTCTTGATGGGTGGAAAGTTGAAACTCTGGGCGATGACATTGCATGGATGCGCTTTGGTGAAGATGGCCGTCTGTATGCATTAAACCCTGAATTTGGCTTCTTTGGTGTTGCTCCCGGTACTGGTTGGGGAACTAATGCAAATGCGATGCGCACCGTTGAAAAGGGAAATTCGATATTTACAAACGTCGCACTCACCGATGATGGAGATGTCTGGTGGGAAGGAATGACTGATGTTCCCCCTTCTCATTTAACCGACTGGAAAAACCGCGACTGGTCACCAGAAAGTGGCGAGCTATCCTCACATCCCAACTCTCGTTTCTGCACCCCTGCACAGCAATGTCCAATAATTGCACCTGAGTGGGAAAATCCTTCTGGTGTTCCTATCTCCGCAATTTTCTTTGGTGGGCGCCGTAAGACCACAATTCCTTTAGTAGTTCAATCACGCAATTGGAATCATGGCGTCTTTATGGGTGCAACACTCTCATCAGAGACAACTGCGGCTGCAACAGGTGAAGTTGGAGTGGTGCGTCGTGATCCTATGGCGATGCTCCCATTTATTGGATATCACGTTGGGGATTATTTAAATCATTGGTTATCTATAGGCAAGAATGCTGATGAATCAAAATTGCCAAAAATCTTTTATGTTAATTGGTTTCGCCGTAGCAGCTTAGGAAAATTCTTATGGCCAGGGTTTGGCGAAAACTCACGTGTTATTAAATGGGCTATCGAACAAATTGAAGGAGCCAATACTTCTGTTGCAACTCCCATTGGTTTAGTTCCTTCTCCAGGTGCAATTGATGTCACTGGATTGGGAACTTCCGTAGGAGAAATGGATGAAGTTTGCGCAGTCAACATTGAGGAATGGCAAGCAGAGCTTCCATTAATTGATGATTGGTTCACAAAGATTGGTTCTAAATTGCCTTCAGAGCTTGTAAGCGAGTTCGCAACCCTGAAAGCAGCGTTAAATTAATCCAATCACAATACAAAGGGTTATTTAATAGCCGCTACCTGGCGCATTAACTCATCCCTGACGTATTCCAGTTCGCGCACCACATACTCAGTAATGTCCCCAGTTTTAAGATGTTCTGGAAGTACGTCCCAGGTGTAGGTCTCAATTTCTAAGTGGGTAGATAGCGGTGTGCGTGCGTGCACTCGCAGTGCATCATCAATTCCTGAGCGAGTAGTCTGGAATGGGCCTAGATCTTGTAAGAAAACTGGAACATGGAAATGAGTACGCCATTCCCGAGGTCCAGGATCTTTATCCCAGGCGGCAATCGCATCTTCTAAGTTCAAAAAGCGAGTAATAACTCCGTTTCGAAATTCGGTGGTCTGTGACAGATAAATCGTCCCGGTGTATTTCTTGAGCTCTTCAACTATTTCTGCGGTGACGTTATCAACACGCAAAGCTGCAGCTTCTTGGAGTTTAAATATTGGAATTCCAGCTTGAGAGAGCAAGTCAATATCGCCAGCTATATCTTCAAAGGCAACTGACTGGTGGCAAATATCTAGAACTATGCCGAGGTAGCGCCTAGTTGCACCAAAAACTTCTGAAAGGGGTTGTCCTGAATACTTGGCGATCTTCTCTGCAGCTTTGAGTGTGTAGATCTTTTCTTTAAACCACTCAACTGTTTCAGGGATTGTTTCTAAGAAGCAAAAAGGTTCTGGCTCAACGGCTAGCTTGACTCGATGACCTGTCTTTTTTTCTAGTGTCATTAAGTGTGCAATTACTCGATAGATATTCTCATCAAAGCTTGCAATAAATTCAGGAGTCGTTGCCTTTGGGCGATAGGCAAGGGGAGCTGTTTGAATTGTGGGCTCAACAGATTGATCAGTAACTTCTGCCAAAATATCTGCAATATGCATCGTGTATTGAGTTCGAGCTTGCGTTGTCCAATCTGGTTCATAAACCTGCTCTTTAACGAGTTCACCTTTGAAGGGACCATATGGAAAAGCATTAACTGTGAAGATATATAGCTGGTTATCTTGAAGGAATTTCTTTAACCAAATTCGCTCTTCAGGTTTTGCAAGCAATTCCTCGACTGATGCATTGGCAAGGCGAAGTGAAACTCCCATAGGTGCATCAGGACTAAAACGTTTTTTTACTTCTGGCACATAAGTGACCAGAGAGTTTTTCATCTCTGGCCATGTATCGCCCGGGTGAACCAGTGTGGAATAGGTCAGATGACCATAACCGTTGCCGAGATCCACTCCTACTTACCGTTGCCGATGTGATTAAAAGTAGATGTATTCAAATGTGATTGTGAATCACGAGTTGTATTAAGGAAGCCTCCAGTTGTGAAATATCGCTGACCAGCAATCAATAGTTCTTCGGCTGGGAACTTAGTAATTACTTCGCAACCCGTGGCAGTAACAACAATCTCTTCCTCAATACGTGCTGCGCCCCAACCATCTTTTGCTGGCCAGTAAGTCTCTAGCGCGAAGACCATTCCTTCTTCTAAGGTTTCTGGATTATCCAGAGAAATCATGCGGCTAAAGATCGGACGTTCCCAAATAGAAAGTCCAACACCATGGCCATATTGCAGAGCAAATGCAGCTTCTTCATTAGCAAAGCCGAATTCCTCAGCCTTTGGCCAGACTTTAACAATGTCAGCAGTAGTTGCACCTGGTTTAACCAATGCAATTGCCTTATCCATATATTCACGGCAAATTGTGTATGCATCACGTTGTGCAGGTGAGGCAGAGCCAACTGCAAATGTGCGGTAATAGCAGGTGCGATAACCCATGTAACTGTGCAAGATATCGAAGAACGCTGGATCACCAGGGCGAATAATGCGATCAGAAAAGACGTGTGGGTGTGGAGAGCAACGCTCACCTGAGATTGCGTTTACTCCTTCAACATGCTCTGAACCTAAATCGTAAAGAGTTTTCGCAACTAGACCTACACACTCATTCTCTTTGACTCCAGGGCGAAGGAATGAATAAAGGTCGTCATAGGCTTTATCAACCATAGAAGCTGCAGTGGTAAGAAGTGAGATTTCATCTTTTGTTTTAATTCTGCGAGCTGCAAGAAATAATTGTTGCCCATCTACGACTGGAATACCTTTTGCTTGAAGAGCAAAAAGTACAGGTGGTTCTACGATGTCGATACCTAGTGGTTCTTTTTCTAAACCATATGCCTTAAGAACTTCATAAATTTTGTCTGCAACTTTTTCTGCTTGACCAGCACTGGGCGGAATCGCACCACGAAGAGTTGAAATTCCTGCGCGTGATCCAATCAATGGACCAGCATCATGATGTGGCCCATGGCCATTGGCACTTGCATCGGCATGAGCTTTATCAAGCCATGGATTTTGAATTGTGTGGTGCTTTGCTGCAGAGCCAAAATCCCACAGAACTGGCTCACCCCCACGAGGCAAGATTGAAAATCGAATCATCTTGTCCATCGCCCATGTGCCAATGTGTGTAGAGGTCATGTAGCGAATATTGTGAAAATCAAAAGTTAAGAGTGCACCTAAGCTCGAGTTCTCGAGTTCAGCTTTTAAGCGTGCAAGGCGTTCTTTACGCAGACGCTCGAAATCAACACGGTTTTCCCAATCGACACCATTGGTTCCGTATGTTGCGATAGCCATTATTAACTCCTGAAGGGTTGATTCGCCCCACCGCGGGATGAATGTTCGCTCCTAGTTAACACCAGCAAAACAGGGGTGTCAAGGTTTTTCTAATGGCTACCAGAGGGTGGATTGCTGTGTTTTAGGCAGAGGAATGGGCGCTATGGCACCCATGTACAAACCAAATCCCGCGAAACTTGTTGGGGCCGGTATTTCTAAATCTATGTGGGATTGAGGAATCAAATCCCAAAGAATGGCCGGTTGAAAGTTGAAGCACTAGATCACCAATAGTGACTTCTAATTCGCCTTCCAAGGCGTATCCATATTCAAACCCATCATGAAAAATCATTTCACCTGACTTATTTGTTTCAGCCCCTGGTGCGTAATTAATCTCCATAAAGTTAACTGACTCTTCTGCAGTAGCTGCCAACCTTTCCCAAGTCACTCCGGAGTCCATTGTAATAAGACTGCGATTATTGGGATTTATCGAGGAAATTCGGGCTTTAGAGCTATCCCAGGCATCAGTTGGATGGGCGAGATTTTTGCGATTGACTTCAATATCTAATTGTTTATTGGGTTCAATGTGCACGTCCCCTGAGGATTGAAAAAGCACATCTACGGGAACGCTTAAAAGTTTTGCGAATGAATACAACGTTGCAACTGATGGTTGCGATTTACCGTTTTCTATTTGAGAGATAAATGATGGCGATACATCTAATTGACGAGCAATCTCACGAAGTGACAGACCAGACTTAAGTCGTATCTCTTTCAAACGAGAGCCAAGATGTGCAATCGCGTTAGTCATCACTCTCCCTCCAGAGTTCTCACCCGTTGACATTGCCCGCGTGAGAAGGCAAACCTACCGTGCAGTAGCCCCCAATTAGGGCACTGAGCCAGTATAAAAGTGTTTAGAAGGGCTGTACACCCCCTATTTCTAGGCGTATATTTTGGATTGCATGTTTGCCACTACTAAACAGGGGATGAATTAATGAAGATGAACTATGTCCACCATGTTGGACTCATATGTAGCGACCTTGATCGATCAATCTATTTTTACCACGATCTTCTAGGTTTCCAATTTCAGAATGAACCAACAGGTTGGTTTGAAGGCCCAGAGCTTGAAAAGGGAGTCAATGTTCCCAACGCCAAGCTTCGTCAAGTCTCTCTGTGGGTTGATAAAACTACAACTTTCGAGCTTATTGAATATGCAGACCGGGCTGACACTAACGGCAAGCCAGTACCTAACAACCATCTAGGCGCCGCTCACGTCTGCTTCAATGTTGATGATATTTATGCAACAAAAGCTGAATTAGAGTCAAAAGGTGTCGTATTTTACAGTGATGTGAATGTTGTTGATTCAGGCCCACTTGCTGGATGGCGTTGGTGCTACTTCAGTGATCCAGATGGCCTAGCACTAGAGCTCATCCAATGGGATTACTACGATAAAGAGTTACATGAAGCTGCATCTGCGGAATATCTAAAAACCCGCCCTGCGCTTAGTACGTTGAAACCGCTTTTTGGTAAATAAATTCCACAGGTGTAAATGAAAAAGCCCCCCGAACACGTCGGGGGGCTTTTTCATCTGTCCCCTATTTTTTAACCTTAACTAGCACCTTCATCTGATCCCCCTTTGGATCAATGAGGACATCGAAGCCCTTCGTAACAACATCATCAATTCCAATTACATTTGAAATCATTTTTTCAATTGGATACTTACCTGTTGCGGCCAATCGAATGACGCGTGGCCAATCTGTAAGCAAGTAACACCAAGAACCAACATATGAAATGTCTTTTTCCGAGAGCTTCATTGCATCAATTGTGGCTGGCTTAGTGTGTAAACCTGTTTGCACAATCTTTCCACTGCGTCGCACGCTATTCATGCAACCAGTTAACCCGCCAGTACTACCTGATGCTTCAACGGCCATATCAACACCGCGGCCCTCAGTGAGTTCAGCAATTGTTGCGGCAAAAGAATCATCCATTGGGTTAAGGACAGGACCAAGGTCTAAAGCCTTAGCAAAGGCTGCCCGGTGTGGGTTTGGCTCAGCAATAATCACTTGTGCGGCACCGATTGCATTTGCATACAAAGCAGAGAGTGCTCCTATAGGGCCAGCACCAGTAACAAGAATAATGTCACCACCAGTAACGCCAACGCGGTCAACTCCGTATGCAGCTACTGCAGCTGGCTCTACGAGTGCACCAGCTTGATCTGACATTGAGTCAGGAAGTTTTGCAACTTGATACTCTTTCAAAATTGCAATCTCTCCAAGACCACCTGTTGGTGCAGAAAGACCTGTGCAAGCAAAAAGCTCACATAGGTGTCCACGACCAGTGCGACATGGAATGCAACGGCCACAAACAATGGCAGGCATGATTGCAACTCGATCTCCTACTTTTACATCCCGAACATCTTTTCCAATTTCAATTACACGAGCAGAAAACTCATGGCCAAGAATTTGAGGGTTTGTAACACCGGTCAGAGGATGTGGCTTAGTTGGTGTGACAATTGCACCAACAACGTACTCATGTAAATCAGTTCCACATATTCCACAGTAAAGAACTTCTACAGCAACTTCATCAGCTAAAGGTGCACTTGGTGCTGCCACTTCTTCAATTCGAATATCTTTCTGACCATGAAAACGTGCTGCCTTCATTTTTTTCCTCCAGATCGAGTTAGCGTGTAAGAAATGGCTGCGAAAACAATGAGCAATCCTTGGAAGAGATACTGCCAACTTTGACTCAGATCTAAAATAACGCAGGCATTTAGTACTTGGATCATTAAGACAGAACCCAGCAAGCTTCCGATAAAGGAGCCACGACCACCCAAAAGGCTAGTTCCACCCAGTACTACAGCGGTAATTGATTGCAATGTGTAGGTCGTGCCCTGCGCTGGATCGCCCAGACCAATCAATCCCATAATGATGACTGCACCCACTCCAGCAAAAAGAGCAGAGGCTATGTATGCGCCAATTATGGTTCGATTGATGTTAATACCTAAGCGGCGAGCAGATTCTTCATCAGAACCAGATGCACGTAGGCGTACACCCCAGGTAGTGCGGCGTAGGAGAAGTTCGAACACAAGGGCAGCGGCAATCAAAATAATGAATGTATAAGGCACTGGTCCAACCTGAAGTAACAGAAGTTCTGTAAAAGTAGCATTGAAGTAGCCATCGGGAGCTGGCCGCAATAAGAATCCAATACCGATTAATGCAATGTAAACCGTAAGTGTGCCCGCAACTGGCGTGAAATGAGCAAAACGAATAAGGGTTCCATTAATTATGCCTATTAAAATTGCAGTAATAACTATGAGAACAAATCCAAACAGAATTATCGGCAAGGACTTACCGTCATTGATGAAGAAAGATCCAATTACAAGTAAAACTCCAGATGCGGGACCAACCGATAAGTCGATTCCACCTGTCATAAGAACTATAGTTTGACCAAGCGCGATAAATCCAAGTCCTGTGGCGAGACCTAATACGGCATTAATATTGTAAGCACCAAAGTACATATCATTCTTGGAGTAAATGAATAGAGCTAGTGCCACAATCATTGCCATAAGGACTGCAGGAGGCATGAAATCTGAGCGTAGAACTCTGCGACGGCGAAGTTGCTTTTCAGTGATTGCATTCTCTTCAGTAGTCTTTAACTTTGTAGAGCTAACCGCAGCTGCGACCATCTTGGTCTCGGTAATGTCATCACCTTCCAAAGTGCTCACGATGTGTCCACGCGACATTACGTAGACACGATCACAAAGGCCTTCGAGCTCTTTGGTATCTGAAGAATTAACGATGACGGGAATCCCACTTTCAGCAACTTCACGCAAAATCTTATAAATTTCAGCACGGGCTCCTACGTCCACACCTTGGGTAGGCTCGTCGGCGATAATCAGGATCGGCTCAGAAAGCAGTGAGCGAGACATAACAATCTTCTGCTGGTTACCGCCTGAAAGTGCTGAAACATCAGCATCCATTGAAGGAGCTTTCACGTCAATTGATTGAAGTGATGCTAGAACTTTATTGGTCTCTTTTTTGCGGCTAACAAAGATTCCGCTGGTTAATTTATTGAGGGCATTAACGGCGGCATTTTCGCGCACTGATAGCGACATCATTAAGCCCTCACCATGGCGATCTGAAGGCATATAAGCAGCTTTGTTTAGAAGTTGCTTGCCCGACGTTGGATCGCCATTGATTTCAATGGTGCCCGAATACTTATCTAATCCTGCAATGGCACGAAGAAGTTGACTTTGTCCGTTGCCAACAACGCCGGCAATACCAACTATTTCACCCTTATTTGCGGTTAGTGAGACATTCTGAAAATCAGCACCTGAGATATTCTCTACTTTAAAAAATTGTTTATCACTAGTTTGGCCACCGTGCTTAGGTGGAAATGTGGATTCAAGTTCACGGCCAACAATCATTGTCATAATTTCATCATCAGAAATTTCTGTAATTTCCTTAACACCGCGCCACTTACCATCTCTAAGGACGGTTACTCGATCGGAAAGCTCGCGAACTTCTGCAAGACGGTGGGTGATATAAACAACCGATGTTCCAGAAGCGGCAATTTTCTTGATGCGATCAAAAAGGATCTCTACAGACTCTTGCCCCAGTGGTGCAGTTGGCTCGTCAAGAATTAAGACTTTTGGGTTAACTGCAAATGCTTTTGCAAGATCGAGTAAATGCTGCTGAGCGATAGTTAAGTTTTCAACTCTATCTTTAATGTTGACTGTGAATCCGAAATCATCAAGCATCTTGCGCATCGTTGCTTCTGGAGAGCCATGTGTCTCAAGGAATTTTTGCGGTACAGAAATTTTAATGTTTTCTTCAATCGAAAGGTCTGGCAATACCGCTGGATGTTGGTGAACAATTGCCAAACCAAGCTCTGTGGCTTGATGTGGGTTGAGTGATTGAATGGGCTCGCCGCTAATTTTAATAGTTCCGCTATCTGGTTGAAGAGCGCCAGATGCAATATTCATAAGCGTAGATTTGCCGGCTCCATTCTCACCGAGAAGGGCATGAATCTCTCCGGTTCGCACCTCCAGCGAAACATCTTCAAGTGCTGGAATGCCAGCGAAGCTCTTAGAAATGTTTGAGAGAACTAATGAAGAGCCTGACACTTTTGCACCTTTTCTAATAAAAATGTGTGAAATTAAATCTTGAGCCTACATTGGAAAATCAGATTGGCTACTTAGCGTAGCCAATCTGATCCCATTTCCTATTTACTGCTCTGCTTAGTTGGTCTTCAACTTAGCTTGTAGATCGCCTGACATCATTGCTGAAAGGTAAACATCTCCTGGGAGATCCTTACGGCAAGTTACCTTTGATGGCTTCCCTGAGACAGAATCTTCAAACAAGTTTGAAGGGAAGACCTTAGTACTTGGCTTCTTTCCACCTGTTGCAAGAGCGACTGCCCACTGTGTTGCTAGACGTGAGTGGTCATTCTGTGTTGACACTGTCATCAACTTGAAGTCTGGCTGTGTTGCTTTGTTGTCTTCATAGAAACAAGCAAGCACGTTACCGTCTGAAGTTGCGATTGCAGGAACCTTCCAGCCTGACTTAGCTGCAGCATCAAGAGCTGAAACCATTGATGGGCCGAAGTCAGATGTAATTGCGTCGATCTTTGGATACTTAGCAATTGCAGCTGTCAAAACTTCTTGAGTCTTTCCTGGATCCCAACCTGTTGGCTCGAATGGAGCTGTTCCGATGAACTTCCACTTTCCTGAAGTTCCAAGAACTTCTTCAAGACCCTTAGATTCATCTGCACCTTGGCTGTTACCAGCTGGACCAGAAATTCTTAGGATATTTCCACCGTTTGGAAGGTTCTTCTTAATCCATTCTCCCCATTGACGACCTGAGTTAACGAAATCTGATCCAACCCACATTGTGTAATCTTTGCCAGCAGTTCCGCCAGCCCATACACGGTAAGGAACAGTTACAACGCCAGCCTTATATGCTGAACGTAGAGCAGGAAGCATTGCTTCACCAGCATCAGGGAATACAACAAGAGCCTTTACGCCCTTAGCTACCATTCCCTTAATATCTGAAATTGCCTTGTCAGTCTTACCTTGACCATCTGCGTAATAAAGCTTAGTAACGCTTGGGCATTTTTTGATTTCATCACGTACAGCGGCTGTTGTTACTAGTCGCCATGAGTTTCCACCGAAACCATCGGTGAAACCCATTGTAATCTTCTTAGGGCCGCACCATGAAGGGACGGCTGCGTTTGCTGCAGAGACAGCCACGACGCTTGTTGAGGCTACAAGCGTAGCAATAGCAAGAGCGCTCATAGCTAACCTGGCTCGAGATTTTGAGCGAATCAAGTGATTTCCTTTCGTAGTTGTGCGGCATCCGTTGACGCACTTTCGACTTTCTTTCAAAGTCGAAACCTTTTTAGATAGGTTGCAGTTTCCTATCACGTTTCTTCAATGTGAAATTTGCCGATTTCCAATTGACTGCATATAGAGCAATACCCAGCATGAGAGAGAAAGAAATTACAATCGTACGAACTCCATATGGAACGCCGAGTGAAAGCACAAACATATCCAACTGCTTAAGAAATAGAGCTGCGAGCGCAGAAGCCGCTGGAAAACCACGGCCACCAAGGAGAGAAGTACCACCAAGAACTACAACTGCCACTGATGGCAATACATAGTCATCACCATGGTAGGCCGTTGGCTGCGAGATAACACCACCAAGAATTACTCCGGCTGCGCAATATAAAATTTGTGCGGCCACATAAGCGCCGATTTGATAGCGAATAATCTTTAGACCAGTTGCATGTGCTGCGCGAGGGTTTGCTCCCACCGCTTCAAATCGTCGCCCAATGACTGTTCGCTTCAAGATGATGGTGACGATGATGGTAAAAAAGATTCCAAAATAAATTGAATGTGGGAGTCCAAAAGTTTTATCGTTTGCAAAATGTGACAGGCGATCTGTTGTTCGACGAGGACTTCCGCCAGAGAGTCCCATCATGACGCCATACAAAAGGGCGTTCACGCCAAGTGTTGCAACAATGGAATTAAGTTTTGTTTTGGTAACTAGGAAGCCATTAACTAACCCGGTGATAATTGCTGCACCAAATGCTGCGGCAACTGCTGGTAGTAGACGATCGTCATTGCGATCAGGTCCCCATGTAACAATGACAACTGTTAATGAAACAGCTCCAGCAACAGAAAGATCGATGCCTCCTTGTTGAATCACAAGTGTTTGGCCAAGCCCAACGATTGCCAAGCATGCTGCAAAAGGAAGCATTCCCATTTGCGCAACCTTGCTCACACTTGTTGGCGCGAAAAAGGCGCTGGCAAAGTAAAGAATGATGGTTCCAGCCAACACCGTTTTCATTCCACGCGAAATCTGTAAGCGTGCAGAACGCTTCAATTCACGTGCAGGTGCAGTAGCCATGGCCACCTTTCGGCTCTATGTAAAGTGTGACTGTACAGAGGAAGTGAGGTCGTTAACAAGGACTTTCTATAACATTTTCATCAAGATTGGCTGAGGTAGCTAAGCAGGGCTGACATGTCCTTGGATTCATAGCCCGCCGCCTGGGCGAGGGCAAAAAGCTCTGCGACTCCCTCGGTGGCCGTTAACTGGACCCCCGTGGTGTGGCCAAGGCCCAAAATCAGGTTCAAATCCTTGAGCACCGTATCTATGCGCATCGCCACTGGCAGTTCAGGATCTAAAAATGCCGCTCTTTTGTATTTTACAAACGGTGCAGCCACCACGCTGTCTTCAAGAACATCATAAGCAGCAGCAGCATCAATACCACTTGCTGTTGCAAGAGCTAATCCTTCACTGACTGCAGCGTTGAGGGTATGAACAATCAGATTGACTGCAAGTTTCATGGCTTGACCAGCACCGGCTTGTCCGAGGTAGGCAGTTTTTTTAGCAAAAACTGAAAAGACCGGCGTAGCTTGTTCGATCACAGCTTTATCACCACTTGCCATGACAAGAAGTTGATGAGCAGCAATCGTTGCAACACTTCCTGAGACAGGTGCATCTATAAATGCAATCTTCTTTGAGGCTAGGGCGCTTGCTAACGCTTTAGCGCTTTCAACACCACTTGTTCCCATGTCAACAATTATCAGATTGCTTCTAACACCTTCTAATACTTGAGTGTCATCGAGAAGGACTGATTGTGTAACTATTCCATTTGTAAACAAACAAAGTGCGATGTCTACATTTTCTAGTGCTGCTTTGGGAGTTGCTGAAACAGTCACTGTCGGCAAATTAATTTCAGATGCAAGCTTGTCAGCAACTGACTGGTTTCGATTCCAAAGAGTTACTTGATAACCAGCTGTTGCCAATTCTTTTGCCATCGCCGAACCCATTTTGCCAACGCCAAGTATTGCAACAGATTTCATGTTAGACATTTTGGGGAGTAACCAGAATCTTTCCATTAGCTTTGCCAGATGTTAGGGCTGCGAATGCCTCACCAATATTTTCTAGTGAATAAACACGATCAGTTAATAGCCTGGCAACTGTTCCCGATGCTAATAACGCCAAAGCATCAGGCATATCGTCTTTGCACACATGTGCCACTGTTGTTTGAAGTACTACTTCTCGAAGCACTGCATCAGTAAATGGAAAGTCCTGAGGGGTTTTATTCAATCCCATCAGCATTAAAGTTCCTCCGCGCTTTGCTAGTGCAAGCCCGCGTGCTGCAGCACCAGGTGCACCAGAAGTTTCAAAGACAACATCTGCTCCTGCAGGAAAGAGTGCCTTAATTTCAGCCGGAGTAATGTCAGGAGTAATCAAAATTGTGCTGTCTGCTCCAAGTTGAGTCGCAACGTCTAATCGTTGTTGACTAATATCCATTGCAACTACATTGACTCCATAACTTTGCAGAGCCACACATACAAAGGAACCAATAGCACCTACTCCAAGCAAAATGACTTGGTCACCCTTTTTTACACCAGCACGACGAACTCCATGAATGCCCACAGCAAGAGGTTGAGTTAATGCTGCACTCTCATCAGACACATCATCTGGAATAGGAACACAAATACCTTTAGGAGCTACAACATATTCAGCTAAACCACCGTGAACGCTAAGTCCTAATGTGTAATAGTGATCGCACAAGTTTGTGCGTCCCTCTTTGCAACGTAAACATTGGCCACATGAAACTCCGGCCCCGCATGCAATTCTTTTTCCTAACATCTCTTGTGCACTAGAACCAGCTTCGACAACAGTGCCAATAAATTCATGACCCAGAATCGTTGCACCTACGTGTTTGCTGTTGGGATGTGGTGTCTTAAGTGGAACCATTGTTGAACTTTTCGCATACTCTGATGCATCGGTTCCGCAAAGTCCGTTGTACTTTACGTGTACAAGCACATCATCAGGACCTAATGCTGAAGGTTTTGGAAAATCCTCAACACGTAAATCCAAAATGTCGTGCAGCACAGCTGCGCGCATAGTAGAAGACATTATTTACCTGAATTCGTGACATGAACTTTAATTTGGCTCTTGTCAGTTAGAACTTTCTGGTAGGCCTTATCTGCTTCAGAAATATCGAAGCTAGATGTAACTAACTTCGAAAGATCAAGATTTGTGCGGGATAGGAAACGAATAGTCTCTGGCCACACACCTGGAGAGCCAATAATTCCGCGCACTTGCAGTTCCTTTGACTGGATCAAGCCCATCTCTGCTGGTGCTTTTCCGCCAACGCTGATGCCAATGATTACAACGCGTCCATGGAATGAAGCAACTTCAAGAGTCGCTGCCATCGCATCTGGTCGTCCACTTGCATCAATAACAATTGTGGCACCAACACCGTGTGTGGCATCCATGACTGCATCTTTAGTGTTTTGTTTAGTTGGATCAACAACCACATCGGCACCAAGACTGAGTGCAACTTTTGCTCGATCAGCCGAAGGTTCAATAACTATGACGCGTGCACCTTTAGCTGCTGACGCAGCAATTACTCCAAGACCGATTGGTCCTGCACCAAAGACGGCAACAGTGTCACTTGCATCCATATTGTCGGCGCGAACGGTTGCGTAATAACCACAAGAGAACGGTTCAACTAAAGCACCTTGTGTCCAAGAAACATTCTCTGGAAGCTTGTGTAGCCAATCAGCTTTGGCGATGAAAAACTCAGCCATTGCTCCGCTAATGCTAAAACCAAAGTGTTCCTGACCAATAACGCACTCGCCTACGACTCGATCGCCGGCTTTAAGTTTTGAAACCTTGCTTCCAACTTCCATTACTTCTGCAGACCACTCATGGCCTGGAATAATTGGATATTGAAAAGGAATGATGTATCTGCCTTCTAGAAGTTCGATATCTGAGTGGCAAATTCCCACGGATCGACTGGCAAGAAGTACTTCATCGTCAGCAATCTTTGGGATGGCAATCTCGTTGACAGCCATAGTGTTTGGTGACATGAATTGAAGTGCTTTCATTTTTTCCTTCTCATTTCATTAGTAGATGGTAGATATACGCTAAAAATTCGATTTAAACAAGGACCATTCCACCATCAATCATGATGGTTTGGCCCGTCATATAGTCAGAATCACTTGAGGCTAAGAAAAGGGCCATACCTTGCAAATCTGCAGGTGTAGCTGCACGTCCGCGCAAAATACCAGCGGAGAACTCTTCTGTTGCTTGTCCTGGACGCTCTGACATTCCCATCTCCATTAAATCTCGATCTAAATCAATCCAGAGTGGCGTATCTACTACACCTGGAGCAAAAGAATTACATGTGATGTTGTGCTCGGCTAATCCTCGGGCAGTGGCTTGAGTTAATGCATTGACTGCAAACTTACTTGCGCAATAAGGAGCAAAAGCTGGATAACCCTGTCGTCCAGCGATGGAGGCAGTGTTAATAATTTTTCCACTCTTTTGAGCAATCATGTATTTGCCAGCTTCTTGAGTGCAAATCAAAACACCAAGTCCATTGACGTTCATGATTGCATTCCAGTTATCTTCAGTAACTTCCATGAGGTGCATGGGTTTGTTAAATCCTGCATTATTAAAGATGACATCAAGTGAGCCAGCCCAATCCACAAAGTTCTTAAAACTTGTTCTTACTTGATCGCGCTTAGAAACATCAGCAGTCAAAGCCAATGCTTGGCCACCATTCTCATTAATAGCTTTTGCCACGCGCTCTGCCGCTGCTGTGTTTAGATCACAGACTCCGACTTTTGCACCTTCTGCCGCCAGGATGCGAGCAAAGCCCTCGCCAATGCCAGAGCCTGCTCCTGTAATGATGATTGACTTTCCAGATACTCGTCCCATATCAACTCCAATGTTGGCTCGGCACTTCCAAAAGTTTGGCACTGCGAGCGCAAAGCGTCAAGTGTGAGCGAACGTTCTAAGCCGTATCTTGTCTTTATGTGTAGTCTCACATAACATCAATACCCTGAATAGATTCACAGAATGGATGGGACTATGAGCAAGAACGCCCTCGTAATCGGAGTAACTGGAATTACCGGCAACAACATTGCACAAGAACTCCAGAAGAAGGGTTTTACTGTCTACGGGCTCTCCCGTAAGCCGGGAATCATCATTCCGGGTGTTAAGCATGTTTATGGAGATGTTTTAGATCCAGCAAGTGTTGCTGCAGCTGTTGCCGACCTACCTATTTCGCATCTTTTCTTTTGCACATGGTCTAGACAAAATACTGAGAAAGAAAATATCGCCGTTAATGGTGCGATGCTACAAAACACTCTTGATGCCTTTGCTCAAAAGCGCACGTTGGAGCACACCGTCCTCATCACAGGCCTGAAGCATTATCTCGGGCCATTTGAATCCTATGCAGCTACTCCTATGGAGACTCCATTTAAAGAGAGCCAAGCACGTCTACCAATTGATAATTTCTATTACACACAAGAAGACATTCTCTTTAAGTCTGCAGCAGAACAAGGATTCACCTGGTCAGTGCATCGTCCACACACCATGATTGGTTGGGCGTTAGGTAATGCGATGAATATGGGTGTAACACTTGCTGTTTACGCTTCGATCTGCAAAGAGACTGGCGCTCCATTTATTTTCCCTGGCTCTAAAGAGCAATACAACGGTGTTACAGATGTTACTGATGCCCGTTTGCTTGCTCGTCATGCTGTTTGGTCTGCAACGGATCCAGCAGGAAAGAACGAAGCCTTTAACACTGTTAACGGCGATGTCTTCCGCTGGCGACAACTCTGGAAACTTCTTGCGGACTACTTCGGTGTAACTGATCCAGGACATCCTGGAGAAATTTCGCCTCTAGAGCCACGCATGACTGGCGCAGATTCTGAATGGGAAAAGATTGTTTCTAAATACAATCTCAAGCCATACAAAGCATCTGAAATTGCTTCCTGGTGGCACTCTGATGCTGACTTAGGTCGTCAGGTCGAAACTTTTGCTGACATGGGTAAGAGTCGCAAGGCGGGTTACCGAGAAGTTCAAGTAACTCCAGACTCTTTCTTTGATCTATTCGAGCAACTACGCGCTGAAAAAATCATTCCGCCACGTTCTTAATTAAGAGTTAAAGACATCCGGGTGCTGGGCTAATTCGAGCCTAGTGCGCCGGATGTGGCCAAATAAAATCCTTTCGGCATCGTCTACATCGCGCTTAATTATTGAAGCCAGCAATAAATGGTGCTCATAGTGTGCTGGCTTAAATGAAGTGGACGCCATCATTTGAGAATAAGCACGTCGATAATGCTGAGTTGTATTCCATAATCGATTCACCATCTCACCTACAAGAACTGTTTCAGCCTTTGAGTAGGAAAGTAGATGGAATTGTCTATCCAATCTCAAAAAAGTTTCCACATCAGTTGTAGCTTCCATTTGCAAAACAAGATCTTTCAGCTCGGCAATAAGCGCGTCAGTAATATGAGGAATACTCAACCTAAGTAAAAGTGGCTCGACTCGTTCACGAAGTTGATACATCTCTTCGCATTCAGAAAGACTTAGATGAGAGATCCATGCTCCGGTATGTGCAACTAGATTAATAAGTCCTTCTGCTTCAAGAATTCGTAGTGCCTCACGAACTGGTGAACGCGATGCACCAAATTGTTCTGCAATATCTTCTTGGCGAATTCGAACTCCGGGAGGATACTTTCCAGAAAGGATTTCTTCTTTCAGAGAATTTGCAATTTGCTGACTTAGAGCAAGATCAGTCTCATTTTTAATATTTAGCATTACAACTCCGGATGGGCGGGGTGCCAAAGTTTTGTGGCCGCTTGAGCTTCATATGCTTTACCGTTAGGAAAAGACACAAGTTCAAATTGCATGCCCCATGGACTTGTGAAGTAAACCCACTTCTGACCCTCAGAGTGGCTCTTGCTCAATGTTGGTTCGCCCATGATCGCTACACCTTTATTTTTTAGGTACTCCAAGGCTGTATCAAAATCATCTACATAAAATGCAAGGTGGTGTCCACCAATATCTGAGTTTTTGGGTTGCGGTGCAGCGCCGTCTGCAGCTTCATATTGAAATATTTCAAAATTAGGCCCGAATTTGCAGCGAAAGAATCGAAGTTCGCGCATCACCGTTCGTGAGTGCACACCTAAATGTTCTGCCATCCAATTGTCATCTTTGATAAATGGCCCAAGGGCATAAATGCGCTCACAACCAATGACGTCGACAAAAAAGCGCTCGGCTTGATCAAGATCAGGGACGGTAAAGCCAATGTGCTCGGTGCCTCGCAAGCCTGGGATTCCAGCCATTTCTGACGCCTTTCTGCTAATTGGATACAATCTAGCCCTATTTACTGCCCAAAGGGAAGATTTTGGGGCTAAAACCTTGCGATTGGATGCAATCTGGGTTTACTGTTCTCTCGTACTTAATTTATAAGTGAAATATTTCTGCCCCTAGGAGCTCGAGATGACCAAGCGCACCCCCCTTGTAGCCCGTGAACCGTGGGTTGAGATTGCTACAACTGCCGATGATTGGAAGAAGGCAGATCCGCAGCTGCTTGAAAACATGCTCGGGCAGCTGCACCTCATTAGAGCTTTTGAAGAAATAGTCCTAGAACTTGCTGGCGAGGGATTAGTTCATGGACCTGCACACTCTTCTATTGGTCAAGAAGGTGGAGCGGTTGGCTCAATTGTTTCTTTAGGAACAAAAGATGCGATCAATGGTTCTCACCGAGGTCACCATCAATTCCTTGCCAAGGTTATTAATCATGTCTCGCAAGGAAAGTTAGATGTTACAAATCTTGTTACGCCCGAGCTTCAAGAAGTCTTACAGCGCACTCTGGCAGAAATTCTTGGATTAGCCCAAGGTTATTGCAGTGGCCGTGGTGGTTCTATGCACCTTCAATATTTTGAAGCTGGAGCGCTAGGTACAAATGCAATTGTTGGTGGCGGAGTACCTCTTGCCGCCGGTAATGCTTGGGCACAAAGTAAATCTTTAACAAACAACATCACGGTCTCTTACTTTGGTGATGGTGCTGTAAACATTGGTTCAGTACTTGAAACCATGAACTTAGCTGCAGCATGGAAATTACCTCTTGCTTTCTTTATCGAAAATAACTTGTATGCGGTTTCAACCCACGTTTCTGAAGTGACTGCTGAGCCACGCCTTTCAGGCCGTGCCTTAGGTTTTGGTATTCCTTCATGGAAAGTTGATGGAATGGATCCACTTGCAGTTCATCTTGCAATGAAAGAGGCAGAATCACACATGCGCACTGGAAAAGGCCCAGTTGTTATTGAGGCAGATGTGTATCGCTACTTCCATCAAAATGGCCCTTTTCCTGGAAGTGCCTTTGGATATCGCACTAAGGAAGAAGAAGCTCAGTGGCGCGAACGTGATCCACTACTACGCGTTGCAAATGAAATGATCGCACTTGGCCTCATTGATCAAGCAACTGTTGATTCAGTGCGCGCACAAGCACTTGCTGCTAACCGACTTGCTGCATCAGCCCTTCTTGAACCAAATCCAGATGCCCCAGGAAAGCGCCGTATTAGGCCTGAACTGTGGCCTGATGTTTCCTTCGTTAACGTGGGCGTCCGGGGAGATGCCTCTGAACTCAATGGTGCACGCACACTTGAGCCACTTAAAGATGGTGGTGCGAAGACTAATGTTAAATTTGTTGATGCTGTGGCTGGAGTCATTGATGCGGCAATGGAACGAGATGAGCGCATTGTTGTTCTGGGAGAAGATATCCACCGATTAAATGGTGGAACTAATGGTGCAACTAAAGGCTTAGCTAAAAAATATCCTAATCGAATTTTAGGAACTCCAATTAGTGAAAATGCTTTTGCTGGTCTAGGTGGCGGTCTTGCATTAGACGGTCGATTCCGTCCCATCGTCGAATTTATGTATCCGGATTTCATGTGGGTTGCAGCTGATCAGGTATTCAACCAAATCGGTAAAGCTCGCCACATGTTTGGTGGACAGAATTCAGTTCCCTTGGTCCTTCGTACAAAAGTTGCGATTGGTAGTGGGTATGGTTCACAGCATTTAATGGATCCTGCGGGAATTTTCGTTACCAGTCCTGGGTGGCGCATCGTTGCTGCTTCCACACCTGCTGAATACATCGGATTAATGAATGCAGCATTGGCATTGCAAGATCCTGTCCTTGTTCTGGAACACGTTGATCTCTATCAAGATATGGGAGATATCCCTGAAGGTGATTTCGATTATCAAATTCCATTTGGCAAGGCGAACATTCGCCGTGAAGGAAAAGATGTCACAGTCCTAACATATTTATCGATGGTTAAACACTCCTTAGCCGCTGTTGAACAGAGTGGGATGGATGCAGAAGTAATTGATTTACGTTGGCTCGATCGCGCATCAATCGATTGGGAAACAATTGAAGCTTCCATAAAGAAAACTAACAATGTCTTAATTGTTGAACAAGGCGCATTAGGCACTTCTTATGGTGGATGGTTATCTGATGAGATTCATCGTCGTTACTTTGATTGGCTAGACCAACCTGTGCAACGCGTCTCTGGTGGAGAAGCTTCTCCTAGTATTTCAAAGGTGCTTGAACGAGCTGCATTTGCCGGCGTTGAGGAAATAGTGGCTGGACTTGCACGCGTGAAAAACGGATTTGGCGGTAATCGCTAAATGGCTTCAATCATGAGAATGCCAGAGGTTTTGGCTAATGCAACAGAGGCAATTATTTCTAAATGGCTTATTAAGGAGGGTGATTCATTCACTCTTGGCCAGGCAATTGCCGAAGTAGAGACCGAAAAAGCACTCGTTGAAGTTCCAGCCGAAACCGCCGGAATTTTAGGTAAGTACCTCGCTCAAGACGGTGCATTCGTACAAGTTGGTGCACCGATCGCAATCTTGCTGGCAGCAGGTGAAGGACAAACTGAGATTGATGCATTGATGGCTGAAGCAGGTGTAGCTGTTGCCGCAGCACCAGTTGCAGCACCAGTTGTTGAAACTCCTGCTCCTGTTGCTGCTCCTGTCGCCGTTGCCACTGTTCCATCAAAAAACACAGATCATGGAGATCGCTTATTTATAAGTCCACTTTCTCGTCGTTTAGCCAAAGAAAATGGTCTTGATGCACATTCAATTCAAGGCTCAGGCCCAGATGGACGCATTGTTCGCCGGGATGTAGAGGCAGCAATTGCGGGAAAGAGTTCTACGGTCAAAGCTGTTCCGGTTGTCATGCCTGCAGGAAGCTTTACAGAC